>JAEHJW020008396.1_pt1 | contig 40900 bp, 58 predicted proteins | sample 9271431 | NCBI WGS metagenome assembly JAEHJW02 | reverse complement strand
ACCTCACGCCCATCAGCCACGTCGAAGCTATCAAAGAAAAGTCGAAAGAAGAGGGAATAATTATCGGACGGGAACACGCAACGATGAGTCCTGAGACAGCTAAGCAATTGCAAGAACTCTCTGATCGACTCGGTAGCGTTTATACGAAATCTGAAAGCGATCTTCAGTTTTCGAATCTGAATCAGAAGATCGAGACCGATACTGCGTTGACGAAAGAAGTTCTTGAGCATGTGAAGCGTACCAACGGGCGTGTCCGCGCGCTAGAGTTGTGGAAGATGTTCATTGTGGGTGGTTTAACGATCATAGCTGTTTTGGTGCTCCCTATCCTATTCATTTTTATTTCTCAATTCATTGCGATAAAATGACCGATCTCGACAAACTTCTGTATACGCTCGTGGTCGTTTGCCTGCTTGCTATTGCCAGCCTTGTGACGCTGATCTTCATCTATCGCAATACTACTCCCGAAGCACAGAAAACAGCTGTGCTTGAAGCATTACAAACCACTAACATGACCGTATATGAACAGTAATCCAGGTATCGGAAAGTTCACGCCTAAGACCGCACAGACTGGTCGAAAGATCGGAGTCGGTAAGTTCACGCCGCGCAAGACAAAGTCGGTTCGCGTCAATGTAAAGAATCTCGCCAAGAACATCGGTTATAAGAAACTTTCCTGATATGCCTTCGTCAGATCCTATTAATCAGCTTGAGTCCGCGATCTCTATAACCCCGGATGAAAACACCGCGGGTCCTATTTACCAGCAACTGAGGTATCCCTTGGATCCGGTGTCGCAGAAAGTCTTGCTCTGGTTTTTGAACCAGTGGAACTTTAAGCCACGATCTGAATATATCGGGCACGTAAAATCAAATGGCACCATTGGAGACTTTTTCCCAGCTGGTTGGTCGGTCGCTCATACCGCAACAGGAGTATACACCATCACTCATACCTTGCCACCTCCGTCAACTGGCGTAACACAAAACTATTCCGTTACCTTTGCGCCATGCGCCACAGCAATCGCTTTCATGACATATACGCGAAATGCTACCAATACGACATTTATCGTTAAAACATACAATTCGTCTGCGGCTGCCACTGACACAGAATTCACGTTTACTGTTACAATATAGATATGATACAAACTTATTCGAATCGAATACCCAACATATCTGCATCTGGGTGGTCTGGAATTTCTCCGAATAAATATGCCTGTGATTTTTCGGATTGCTCCAATGTTGATCTTGATAGATTTCCTGGACGTATAGGGACGGCCTTACGTGTGAATGTGAACAGTGATGGTACGGATATTTCAGGACTTGGGATAGCGCAGAGTTTTGTGAACACTGATGCAGATGGTGCCAGTAAGTGGTTTGCTGCAGGAGGAGGAATAGTCTCTAAAAGTTCGAACTCATCTCCGGGATCTTCCTTTGCAAAAGATACGGGTTACGGAGGAACGGGCGCACAAGAAGCAGTTGTGCATGAGATTAATGGTACAAATAACCAAAACGAACGTCTCCTTGTATCAGACAGCACGGTAGTCTATGTTTTGAATGCGGTCGGCTCAGCACATGTATGGTCATCATATGGTTTTACTTTGACATCAACAAACGCGCATCCGATGGCGCGTTATGATGCAATGCGCTTAGTGGCGGTTGGAGATGGTAATCTTGTACATACCACAGATCGTAGTGACACGATAACGGCGAGTCGATTAATATTTCCACCGCAATATAAGATAGCTAGCATTGTCACGAATCAGGATGGATTTTGGTTTCTTTTGCAAAGTACTTTTTATATAAAAGGTGCCATTGCATATTGGGATGGATCTTCTACTACATACAACAGCTTTTATGCCCTAGATATTTTTCCTATGCAGATGTGTATACAGAATGGAAATCCTTGGGTATTGGCTACTAATGGTTCGTTGATGGCTTTTAATGGTAACAATTTTCAAGAAGTCACGTATTTTCCATTCAAGTACGCATTCAATCAACTTACATTGGATGCATCAACCAATAGCGCTCGTGGTATGACAGCGGTCAACAATTTGATCTATATGCTCATAAATCCCGTCCAAGGAATGGATCTCAGGGGCGGCGTCTGGATATATAATGTGAACACTCATAATTTGTATCATCAAAGTGCATTAGGACAATACAAAGTAGCTGGAACGGATATCGACTTCGGCGCATCTATTTATGGAGCTCTTGGTGCAATCGTTTACACATTTACGAATCCAGCTTTCCTTTTGAGCGGTAGGGTATATACCGACTTCAACGCTCCATCATATTTGACAGCAATCTATAACACTGGTAATTTAACGAATAATAATCGTTCCAGAATCAGGACAGGATATGTGAAAGCTACCGCTATATTCAATTTATTCAAAGCATTATGGGTGAAGGGTAAAAATTTCGCTGCCAATGCAGCTTCTGTCATCGTCAAGTATCGTGTGTCAGATCCATTGACGCAATCGAATGGTTTACCAGTCGTAGGATACTTGACGTGGACATCTGCATCAACATTAAGCGGAATTGTTCCTGCAAAAGTGTCAAGCTCTATATCGCCCGAGAATTCACATATCGAAATCCTAGCAGGAGATAACGCCGGATGTACATTTACCATCGCGTCTTTTAGCAAAACTCCTGATGGCAATGACGCAGGAACATCAGGATCGACTATCACGATAACCCTTACTGAGAATGCTCCGTATACCTCTGCGCGCGGAGTTTTGGTGCGTTTTGATAACTTCCTTACGATGACTAAGAATAATCCCATAACGCAATTCGGTACGACATCTCCGACACTTCCTGTTGCTTTTGGTTCAGTATCATATAGTACGCTGACACCAGGAGTGATTCAGGCAGCCGGTGCGTTTGCGCAATTTGAGGTCGAAATGCGCGGTACGGATGTTCAAGTGGAATCTCTAAATGTGGATTCAGAAGATTATTTGGCCGCTCCGTTGTAATATATAGCTATGTCTTTCACTTATACCTACACAGATCTTCAGACCGCGATCGCCGAAGGCGTGACCGGCAAGAATGCGCAATTCCTTAATGAGAAGGCGCTCTACAATCGCATCGTACGCGAGGTATTCGCGCAGGTGGACCTGCGTTCAGCGGTGCGCAAGGTGTCGATGGCGCCAGGTATCTTTCAGGATATTACCTCGTATCAGCGACCAGTGGACCTTAAGGGTGAAGCGATCATTGACCTTGCTCGTCAGGTTAACCGTTCAGAGGAATTTTATCTGACGTCGCGCGAGGAATTCGATGTGAACAAGACACGCGTCGGCGGTTTGATCTGTATCGATGACCATGATGGTCTTGGGTTCTTGAATATTTCTACGAGCCTGCAAACGCAGAATATCATGCTCAATGATTTTGATTCATTGACAAACAATGGCACCATCACTGCGTCAGGAGACGCAAGCAATGCATCAATCAACATCCAGAATTTCCTTCATGGTTCCGGTTCATTGCAATTCGATACCGCCTCGAGCAACACGGCAGCAACCATTACGGTGACTGGCATGACTCCGCAGGACCTCACGAATTATGTAGGCCGCCAGATCTTCATCCGCGTGTTCATCCCGACAACCGCTGCGCTCACTGGTCTGACGAATTTCCAGATGGTGATAGGTTCAAGCGCGAGCGACTATTATACGCTCACAGCAGTTACTACGACGTGGGAGGGTCTTTCTTTCTATCAGGGGTGGAACACGCTTAAGTTCACCGTATCAAAGTCTTCCGCAACCGGTTCTCCGAACATTGCTGCAATCGACTATCTTCAGTTTATCATTACGAAAACCAGCAGCCTCGTTGCAACGACGGCATGGTTGCTTGATTGGTGTGAAGCAGCATATGGTGATTTCCATGATCTGTTCTACTACACAAAGTATGGATGGCAGAATTCGTCAGGAACCTACATTGAGAATTCCACTGGTGCATCAACCGATGTGTTAGTCGCCGATACCGATGAGTTCGACCTCATTGTGGCGTGGGGAGACTATCGCGCGGCGATCGCCGCGCGCGCAGATAAGCAGACGATCCAAATGGCACTGGAATATTATATGCAGGTCGCGCTGCCGAACTATCAGAGGACATACCCGTCCCAACGAATGCTCCGCCAGACGACGTATCACTTCTTGCCATCACTTGAGGGCGATTACGACATCACGATCAAGAATATTGAAAACGGTCGATGGGAGGATGAGCAAGGATTTATTTTCGATTAAACTTAAATTATGGCTGATCAACCACTTACAGGAGATGTTAAGACGCCGTCAGGCGCTACCGTGAACACCGACACGGGAGCTTTGGTGACACCACCGCCTGCATCCACCAGTACTGGTGGCACAAGCACTACCAGTACTGGTGGCGTCTCCAGCTCGAGCGCACTTCGTTCATTGGTTGACAGCACTGGCACCAAGCCTACAGATGGGCAGAGTTTTTCCGAATTCGCACAGGCGGTCATGCCTGGTGGCGGGGCAACGCCACCGCCACCTCCATCGTATACCGACATATACGCTAAGATGCGTGCCGATGCTGGCGTTCCCGCACTGGAAGACAATCTTTCCAATATCCAGCAGGAGAAGGCAGCGATCCAGGGATCATTGCTCCAATTTAAGGCATCTGAAGAAGGCGCCGGTGGAGAGACTATGGCGGGTTATACCGGTCGTATGAGTGAAGCGCAGCGAAACGCTCAGGCACAGCTGGACTCATTGAATCTGGAAGAGGCTGCGATCAATAGTGCTTTGACTATCAAAAACAATTTCATCAATACGATGATGAGTCTTACCGAGAAGGATTACACGGCTTCCGCTGATGCCTATAATAAGACTTTCACTCAAAACATGCAGTTACAGAATGCGTTTGAGACCAAGCAATATCACGAACAAACGCTCACGGAACGTATCTCTACCGACGCGCGCGCCAAGTTATCGACAATGAATACGATCATTGCAAGCTCAGGAAAGAGCTTCACTGATTTTGTGAAATCAAACCCAGCTCTCGGCGCTCAGATCAATGATCTTGAAATGAAGGCAGGCTTCCCACCTGGGTTTATGGCTGAATTTGCGCGTACAAAACCAAGAGCAAATGTAATCGGAACAACTAGTGGCGTAGATGCAAATGGTAATAAGATGATGTCTATCATCTCGCAAGATCCCGATACGGGCGATATTACTACTACTGTGTATCCTACCGGCTTAAAAGACACCACTACAACTGCATTTAAAACGCAGGCATTCAATGCAGCAGACTCCATTCTGCGCTCAGGGGGAGAATACGACGGTGTTCAATATAACGCTCTTGGATCAGATGGATACGTCGACCCGGGCCTTTATATGGCATTGCGAAATGATTATTCTACATATGGGAGTGTGCTTGATTTCGATGCTAAATTTAAACAACTCCTGAATCCTGAATCAGCCACTAAACTTGGTATTGGGAAACCAGCAGCAAGTTTGGGCGATCTTATCTCAACTATACGTTCAACGGACTCTGGTGCATCAACGACACATTAATATGGATATATTTGGTTCAATTGCAAAATCTGTAGGATATGTGGCAGGTCAGGCCGAACAAGGCGTGAAGAACACTTTTGATTCCATTGCCAAACAACACGGTATGGATACTACAATCACACGTACTTATGAACCAGCAAATACTGAAGCGTCGCAGTCATTGGAGCAAAGCAAGATAAAATCGCTAAAAATTCAAGCAGACAACGCAGAGAATCTGGCTAAAGAAGCCGCGAAACCTCAGAACATGATCATGAACACATTGAAAGCTATGCCTGGCTCAGCGTGGAACGTTGTTGACACCATAGGGAGAACTGCGGGAGCTGTTTCAAGTAAGGTGCTGGATGATGTGGCACCTGGAGTGAAAGAGATTTACAGTGGCATCAAGACTGGTGACTGGCAACCATATCTTCACACACTTAGCGAAAGTTCCAAGATGCCCGAAGAGTTCATTAAAGACTCAAATGGAAAACTTAGACTCAATCCAGGATGGAGTGCTAAGGCTCAAGATATTGGGCTTGGTACGATTGGAGAAGATTTTGTCGCCAAAGAGATTGGAACGGTCCTTAAGCCTGCCGTAGAAACAGCGTTGACAAAAGTCGAAAGAATTTTAAAGGAAGGACAACAGCAGATTGTTGAGAGTAAGAAAAAATCATTTGGAAAGGTTGCCGATAAAGCATTAACTGAACTATATGATTCGGCGCATCCTATATCAAAACTGGTTACGGATGTTGAGAAAAAAACCGGCTCAACGCTTTCTGCTGATGAGAACGCTTATATTGCTGCACGCATTTACAAAGCTTCTTCAGGAAAGATACAACAATGGACATCAAGATTCGGTAATATTTTAAAAGAGACCAAGAAAGATGGTACAGCCCTGTCTGATCTTTCATCATACCTGTTTGCTCAACGGTCCGCCGAACGAGCTGATCGTGGGTTTTCGAACCCTGGAGAGTTGACCGCTGAAGAATCGCGGGCGGCTCTTACTGAAATGTCTGGGCGCATAGGCTCTGAAGCCTTCGCTAAGGTAGAAGCTGCAGCGCAACGTATATACGGTTATGCTGATGACATGCTCCAGTATATGAAAGATGGTGGGTTGCTCAGTCAAGAACAGATTGATGGTATCAAGAAAAATAATCAAAAATACACTCCATTCGATGTGATTGAACATCTCATTGATAACGAAACGATTGTACCAGCCAATCGAAGGGGGTTCAATGTTGCTGAACAAGACTTAGTTCAAACCTTGAAGGGTGCCGCACCGGGTCAACGTGTGGACGATCCGTTAAATGCTTTTGTGCGTAAAGCAATTAAAATGGTGGATCAGGTAGAACGTAACAAAGTTGCCATGAAAGTTGGGGATATGGTCAAGCGTTTTGGTGAAGATATTAAAGATTTTGCCACGATTCGTGCTAGTGACAAAACATCTATTCCTAAAGGATTTGATAAAATCAGCTACTTGAGGGATGGGGTAAAAGAACAAGTGATCCTACCGCAGGACGTAGCGGATGCGATGAAGCGGCTATCTGCAAAGCAAGCAGATATGATTACTCGCGCCGCATCGTTTTGGACTCGAGCGCTACGATCTGGTGCCACGTCCATGAATGTTGCCTTTATTGTACCAAACTCACTTCGTGACTTTGAGACTGCCACGTTAGTCAATAAGGACGGTTTTAACATTGTAGATCTTGGACGTGGGTTGTTTGAATCAATTAAATCAGTGGCAACAGAATATGGCGTGAAAGTAGATGATGGCTTGTATCAATCGTATCTAAAAGACGGTGGATCAATGGGCGGCTATTACTCAACCTATCTGAATGAAATACCACGAACTGTAGAGGAACTAACGCAATCCAACGCTCGTAAGCTGCTTAGCTTACTAAATCCTCTTAAACTGATTGAGACAGCTGGTCAGATCAGTGAACGATCTACGCGTCTAGGTGTATATGGTAAAGCTTTGAGCAAAGGTAAAAGCGGCATTGAGGCGGCTTTCCAGTCCCGTGAAGCAACGGTTGACTTCGCGAAGATGGGTGAAACTGGGAAGATCTTGAATCTGTGGGTACCGTTTTTGAACGCACGTCTACAGGGTGAAGTCAACATCATGAAGTCTATTGGACATGACATAAAAGATCCTGCGCGTGCAGCATGGTTAGGGGCCAAGATTGGTGGACTCGCGATCGTCCCATTCCTCGCATCATATTATAATAATGTGTATCGTTTCCCAGAAGTCTGGAATGATATTGCAGATTATGAGAAAGCCAATAATATCATCCTCATTTATGGTAATCATCAGGACGATTCAGGCGCATATGATCAAGTAATTAAAATGCCTAAAGGCGACTGGAATTATTTCATCGATCCTATACAAGATGTGATGAATTGGATGGTTGACAAGAATGTGCCGCTATTTAACACTCTAGCATCAGACTCCTTGATGGATTTCGTTCCGTTGACTACGGTACAAGGTGATACGTTTGCTCAGTCTTTGGGAGGTAGTTTGGTGAACACCTTCCCCACTGAAATAAAGGCACCAGTACAATGGATGACTAATTTTGATCTGTATCGTATGCAGCCAATTGTTCCTAAATCTATGGAAAATGCATCTCCGCGAGAACAATATAAACCCTATACATCTCTGATTGCCCAGAAATTAGGTAGTCTGTTGAACTTGTCTCCATTACAGATTCAAGATGCGGTACAAACTCTGATGGGAGGTGCTGGTACCCAGGCATTGAATCTTGCTGGAACTGTTGAGAAACCAGGCATGACTCTGCCATTTACAGCCGCTGGCGAACGATTCATGCAAGCGCGTGGAGGAGCAAGCACAAAGAAAGCCGATGAAGACATTGCAAAATTCCAAACTCAAATGGCAGATCGGAATGTGATAGAGACGCGTACAGCACAGAATGCCTTCAATGCATTGCGCAAAGCATCGTCCGATGCCGAAGCGCAGAAGATTTTAGATGACATAAAATCGAATCCTAGAATCGTGTCTAAATTAAAGACTTTGATTGAAGATGCGGCAAAGAATACTACGTTTGCGATACACAACTGAAACAGCTATCACCAATTGAACGAGCACAGTATATTTACTATAAGCTCAAAACGTTCAATAATGATGAAGAGGCAAAGGCATGGGCAGATCACTTAGATAAGGAAGGTCTGTTCACTACTCAGACCAAGCAACAGTTGCAGATATTTATTGAACAACAAACTCAAGGACAACAATGAAATACATCATCTTTACCTATAAAGGCGAAGGATTAGCGGTAGCATACCATCTGATGCGGGAAGGTGCTGATGTCACAGTCGGGATGGTGGAAGATCCGAAGGAGCTTGGTATCGGTGACGATACCGAAGAGAATATCTTTAAGACAGCACGTCACTCGTTATATAGTGGAATGCTTGACGTGGTACCGGCTAAGTATCTCATCAAGGCAATGGCAAAGTTGCCCAACAAGGATAACTATTGGGTACACGTCGACTTCAACTGTCTATTCAGATATGCAAAACAGATACGTGACATGGGTTTCAAGTACGGTAATTTCCCGACCAAAGAAGACTACTCGTTGGAATCAGATCGCGCAAAGGCAAAGGAATTGGTTGAAAAATACTATCCGTCGGTGCAAATCGGCGAGTTCAAGGAATTCTCTAAAATCGAGGAAGCAATAGAATTCCTTGAGGAAACCGATGAGGTGTGGGTGCTCAAGGGAAGTAATGAAAGCGCCAAGACACGCGCTCCGCGAACCAAGAATGCTCGTTGGGGGGCAACATTGCTGACCGATTCATTGAAGAAGGATAAGGCAGAATATGAGAATGGTGGTTTTATCTTGGAGCGACGTATCCATGATATGCATGAGCTTACGCCTCAGATGTATCTGTGGAACGGAAAGCCGATCATGACCAATGTGAACATCGAACTCAAAGAGGTTGGGGCAGGTAATGAAGGCACGCAGACGGGCTGCGGCGGCGATCTTGTCATTCAGACCAACATAGAGGATGAGATCAACAAGATCTCCTTCCCTCAGGCAATCATCGATCAATACAAAGGTGACGTGGGCCTGAGGCTGCTCGATATCTCTTTGTACTACAAGGACGGTCAATACTTCTTTGGAGAATTTTGTCCGAATCGTTTCGGTTACGATTCAAACTTCACTGAAATGGAAATGTCAGGAGATCGTTTGCAGGATTATTTTGAAAAGATACGTGAAGGGAAAAACCCACTAATAAAGAAATTCGGCGCTGCTACGCGCATCCATAGCCTTGGCGATACTGACAACGTGCCGAAGGACTTTGCCGAATCGGGGTTGCGTTTCCAATTCGATCCAGATTATGAGAAGCACATATGGTTGTATGATGTAACCAAAGACTACGATACTGAATCGTTAGTTACTACTGGCTTCTCCTGGGATCTCGGGGTCTTCACTGGAGCGAGTGATGACCTGCAGAAAGCAGTGGAGCTGGCATATGAGGCGGCTGAGCATCTCTACATCGAGAAGTCTATGAAGCGACCTATGGAAGATTTCCTATCCGAAGGATATGATGGATCGATTATGCGCCGTTACCGCGCGCTTGATGGTAAGGCGTTTAATGTTGCGAAAGAATAGGATGAATGTCCTTAATTACAGTACATTTTGAAGAGTCTATTTTCTTGAATGGATGCCAATGATCCATATAAAAATGAACCTTCATGGTGCATTCTTTTCCTTCTATATCATTCCACACAACGACATCGCCCTCATATATAGGCTCAGCATCTTCAGAATAAAAACCTGTAAATTTAGGTCCCATACATTTACGCCAGCAACTGACTAAGTGTAAACACGCTCGGATCAAACAAATATTGATAACAATTTTCAATAATATCGGCATCGGCACCTTTGAACATCTCTTTTTTCATAAAGTCTACTACGAAACGAGGGATAGGTTTATGATAGAATCTACCTTTTAACCATCGCATTGGGTTGTACCATTTGCGTACTCCTTCATAGCCGCCCAATAAAGTAAAATACGGCACCGAACAATCCATAATTCCATCTTCCCACATTGCCATATGAAGACCACGACGACCTTTAGCGACAATCAATGGATTTTTGGAAAACTTCGAGTCTTCTCGTTCTGTTTTTGGTATCTTGTTTCCATTTAGGTCTTCGCCTCTTTCGGAAAGAGCAAGATATTCTTTGATATCCAATTCTGTATATTTTCCTACACACGCGGGATAGAACCATTCACACAGCGCTATATCGTTCTGTTGTCCTTTAGTGAGTGAGTCCTTCATATTCTACCTAAGCCAACTGACTAAGTGTAAACACGTTCGGATCAACGCCCATCTGCTTACCGACGAAGACTGCGTATGCGTTTGGATCGTTCGAGTCTGAAGATGGAGCGTAGGTTCCGAAGAACTGTACAAGAGTCATGGTTGGATTGAATACCTTCGACGATCCCTTAGCCGCGTTCAGGATCATGTTACGGAGCGTATTGTAGCCATCCTGATAGTTCTTGAAGATCGCGAACCCGCGTGCGTCTTCGCCAGTGGCGAGAAACTGACCGACGTATCGGAGATTGCCAGGATTATTATTGCGCCATGCAGTAGTTCCTTGAGGGTACGAAGGATTCACGCCCGGAGGGATGTACCCTTCATACTGCTGTATAGCGAGGCACATCTTATCGATCATGGAAGTCTGAGGATTCATAAGCTGATTCTTAAACGCTTGTAAGAGAAACTGATACCCTTGAATTATATACTGCGCCAGCAAACTTTGTGACACGGTATCGGTGGTATTCGGTGGCTTGAAATGTATATCGTACATTGCATTGCACAACTCTCCCTTCACGAAATCCCAATAGTGTGTCGTATCGCCTGAACCTGAAAGATAGAACAGGGCATGCATGATCTCATGCTCGAGGTAATGAACTGCAGAATTGAAGAGCATCTTTCCATTCACGTATACTGCTTCATTCTCATCCGCTCCTACCTCAATGCGCACAGGCGCCGGACCAGATTGATACGTCAGTCCTCGTGCATTGTCCTGCAGCGGCCATTGTCCGATTGCAAGAACAAGGCTCACGATGTCGTAGCCTTTGGCAAGAGGTACCACATTGGTGTTATACCAATTCTCGTCTACGATAAGCGTCGGAACATTCGGCGCGAATGATTCGTACGCGGTATTCGTCACCGCCACAGATTGCATTGGCACCGGATCGAACTGCGTATGCGTGAGCGTGATCTGGAGATCGCAAACTGGAGCAAAAAAGTTAGTGAGCACTGTGATCTTATCTTGCCATGATGCCCAGTCACAGTTATTAGCTACGATGAGAAGTTTAAATGTAGGTTTCATAGTGTTGTGAGCTACAGTCCCGATTCTTGGCTGGCCGCTTACTTACGTCCTTAGCTGTATTCAGGCAGCATGGGGAACCAAAAATCTGGGCTGCAGCTCATAAGAGCTGCTAAGATTATTCTTTCAATCTACGTGCTGCATCAAAGTCGCGCAATAGATTGAAAAAAGTAAAATGTATTTCGTTATACAGTCGTCTCAGTAAATTCATATCTAGTTTTGTACCGTAAGGTTTAACTGACGCATAATGACTGCGTAGAACACCTGAGAAGTTGCCCAAACCGATCCTGCGTACACATACATGCCAGAGAACGTCCATGCGGTGAACCCACCAGTCGTTGCGACCTCGATCGCAGAAGCGATTACAGCGATAACGCCAGAAAGCGCGAACGCACCATCGCCCTGGAAGACCGTACCTGCAAACTTCTTGTTGAGCCACGTGACGATCTCTGTGGCGAGTGAACTGAGAACACCTATCGTTGCGAGTGTAAGCATATATTAACTCTTCTTCTTACCTTTATTAATTTTACTGAGTGTCTGTGCGAGACGAGCCTGCGCGCCAGTCTTGCCGCTATCGTGCTTGTGTGCTGCTGCGAACTTGGAGACTGACATACCAGCTTTCTTAGCCTTCTGCGTCAATGCTCCAGGATGCTTAATTGCTTTATGAATCCACTTTTTCTCTGCCATATGATGATTGATTATCTACTAACCCTTCTTCTGCTTGCGAGCCTGACTCAGCGCTATCGCTACTGCCTGCTTCTGGCTTTTCACCTTTGGTCCCTTTTTGGACCCGGAATGAAGTGTTCCCTTCTTGAATTCGCCCATGACCTTCGCTACCTTGTTCTTTTTCTGCATATGCCTCGAGTATACGTAACTTACGACTCACGCTGGTTACACGCTGTAGATGTGCCAGGCGCAGCGCATCGACCTTACGCTTGCGTTTGAGCCTTTTTGCGGCGACCTTTTGGCTTCGGTGCATATCGTGGCAACGTGAGTACTACTGGTAATTCTATCACTTTCGGCTTCGCTTTTGGATTTAGGTACTTCCAGATTGAGTGGATGTGATCGAACATCTGGGCATCCGAAAAGAAGTCTGTATGTTCTTCGTATTCGTACAGATCCTTACGTCTTGGAGCAAGACGCAGAATTGCAGTAGCGTCAAGAGGAATATCGTGGGTCTTCATGAAGATCTCCGCGTATTTGCCAGTCTGTGCCCAGTACTGTTCGTGAATGGACGAAGATGTCTTGATGTCGAGAAGAACGGTTCTGCTCCCGATCAGATACACGCGATCGATTGTTCCGCCTGTCTCCGAATCGTCTGACACGACCGATTTCTCCATGAAGACGAGCTTCGGCTTGTTGGCGGTGTGCCACGCCACAAAGCCCATGAGCATCTGCCATTCTTCAAGGGTGAATGAGTCGCGATGCAGAGAACCGCCTTCTTCCAGCACTTCGGTTGCCTTGTGTACCTTGGTGCCACGGTCGCCTGCCTTCTTGAGAGTCTCCTGGCTCGCATCCCAGGATTCCTGATTGGCAAGATACCGCTGAAATCCGATACCCTTCGGCCAGATTGATAGAATAGTCGTCACCGACGGATACCAAACCCCCGACTTGGTGGTCGAGGGATACCAATGTTCATCATTTGACGTAATGAATTCGGTTTTGGTTTCCATGTTACATGTTCTTGAACTGCTCTGAGACGGTCGGTCCATTCGCCGCCAGCCATTCTTCGTTCATCACTGGAGACCCATCGCTATTGCGAGGAGCATAGATCTTCACATCTTTCCAATCACCTGACTTGCCTTCCTTCTGTTCGGTGAACGAGATCTTCACAACCTGACCAGGGCGAAGCGAATTCATCTGGCCGTTGAAGATGTCATTACGGCCCCACACCGACCACGTCTCTCCACGGTTAATGATAGTCGGAATATCCGCTGCCACCTTCTTAGTAAGCTTGTGGAACGAACCGCGCTCAGCGTATAGCTCATAAATGCTATTCTCACCGAACTGCGTCTCGACATTGTGACGAGCCTGCACGAACGTACCGAGAATGAAATCGCCCGGCGTTCCCCAATCAACCTGCATCGCTTTCATCTCCGCACTAGCACCGAAATTACCCTCATCGAAAATATCTTCTGTCATGATTTTTTGATCTTCTTAGACCTAATAATATGTGAGACCAACTGCTTACTCTGATTTATAATAATCGCTATCTCAGAAACAGTAAAACCCTGCTCTTGATACAGCTCCAGAATAATTTTATTCCTTACGCCTTTCAAGGCGTCGACCACGACTTTACTTTTCATATGACAAGTATAATTTATTTTTTTACTTTTCGTCAAATGTTATCCACATGTCAAACGCTTTACAAGCTCATTAAAAATATCGGATAATGGTCGGTATGTCTCGAACTGTCTCGTATCCTCTTAATGATGAATGCACCGAATGGATTGAACGCCCTACGCTGCCTGAATTTTCAGCATATGAGGTTGCGGTCATGTTCCCAGGTACGGTCACAGTCTGCACTGAGGTCCTCAAAGAACTGAATCAAAAGATCTCTGAACTGCTGGAACTACGAAGAACGTTACAATCAGTATTTGCTTCCGATGAAAATACTCGATGGGTGTATGATACGTTCTATGTACAGATGCCAATCGATAAGTACGTGAAGCAGATAGAGTTCTTGGAGAAAGTGCGCATGTTTCAACGATCGGGTAAGGCGCTCGGTCACGGCGGTGATCTGAAGATCAGTATCGAGCAAGCGCAGCAAGTTCCGATCGGAGAGTTCCTTAAGTTCAACAGAGCACACAAAGCACCATGCCTATGGCACCAAGAGAAGACCGCATCTCTATATTGGAACAGCAAAACAAATTGGGTGCATTGTTTCGGTTGCGGTGTCAATAAAAATTCCATTCACGTGGTCATGCAATTGAGAGGTGTCAAATTTTTAGAAGCAGTTAAGTGGATATTAAAGAAATGAAAACACCATGGCAAAAACTCTTCCTGAACTGATCGAGGCATACCAGGCGATTTACTACATGGAAGACCCGTCGGTTATTCCATTGCTTTGTTCTGTGGTAATCGCCGCAAAAATGCAGGGAGACCCGGTATGGCTCGCGCTTGTCGGCGGATCGAGCTCGGGCAAGACCGAGCTAATTAATGCCGTATCTGGAGTCGATTACGTAGAACAAATCTCGATGGTGACGCCAAATACATTTCTTTCAGGTGCACGCGTCGTCAAGGGTCAAGAGACCTCTTTGCTTATGAAACTACCACCAGAGTTCGTTTTAGTCTTCAAAGACTTCACTTCAATACTTTCCATGAACAAAGACGACCTCAAAGAGATCATGGCACAGTTCCGTGAACTCTTCGATGGCCGTATGGACAAGAAAACCGGCATGGGGAAAAATTTGACGTGGAAAGGAAAGTGCAGTGTGATAGCTGGTACGACCGAGGAGATCCACGTCAAGGAGCAGCTCTTTTCTACCGCTGGTGTTCGCTTTGTATACTTCACGCTTCCGCTCCAGGATCGTATCAAGACCACTAAACGTGCTGCTCAAATCGCAGAGAAGCTGCCCGTGTACCGCGAACTCATCCAGCGCGAGTTCACCGAATATATCAATACGATGCTTCCACTCGCCCTCAATAAGTCATGGATGCTATCTGAAGAGGTGAGCGACAAGATCATCGCCGTGGCTGATTTCGCGACACGCGCACGATCGCCGGTCGTGCGTGATTATCGTGGGAACATGGAAATGGTGCTCTCGCAAGAGATGCCGATGCGCTTTTCAACGCAGCTTCACAACATCGCCCGCGCCGAGATCGCGCAGAATAATGGTGTACTTTCGCCGACATCTGAAATGAACCTGTACAAGATTGCCTTCGATTCTATCCCTAAGGGCCGTTATTTGATCCTGAAAGAGATGTTCGTCTACGACTACATCACCACGAAGGGTCTTGCAGTGAAGCTGCGCTTCCAGACTGAACGCGTGCGTATGTGGTTGGAGGAATTGAACTGGCTCGGAGTAGTCGAGCGCGGCGCCAGCACCAGCTCTCTCGGTGACAGATGGAACTTGACCACCGAAACTCGACAAGTACTCGGAGAGTATCATAAGCTACAGTATCAAGGCGGCGGCTTGGAGGCCCGGGGCGTTGATGATGAAGCCCAGAGCCTCGAGGAAACCTTCAGAAACCTATGAGTAATCTATTCGAGCACCAACACGCATTGATCACACAAGCCCCCGATCGATATCTCTTCGCATGGGGTACCGGCACAGGTAAATCACGCACAGCGCTGGAGCTTGCATCGCTGAAGACCCACGGACCGAAATTGGTGATATGCCCAAAGAGCCTGAAAGAGAATTGGAGACGGGAAATATTGAAATGGTGCGGATCAGATGATAAATGGACCATTGCATCGAAAGAAGAATTTCGAAAGTACTGGAATGATCTTAAAAAAATGGAGTGTGTCATTGTCGACGAAGCACACTACTTCGCGGGTAAATCGCAGATGGCGAAAGCTCTGCACAGCTATTTCAAAAAATATGATGTACCGTTTCGGTATCTACTTACGGCAACACCATTTCTTTCGACGCCATGGAACATCTACATTCTCGGTGCACATCTCGGTAAGCTCTGGAACTATCGACAGTGGCAATTCGACTACTTCCAACAAGTGAAATTCGGAGCACGCTCGGTATGGATACCTAAAAAGAACATTGAACGCGCAATGCGCAGCCACATCAAAGAGATCGGGTCCACGCTCACGCTTCAGGAGTGCTTCGATGTTCCTGAACAAGTCTTTGAGACCGAATACTTTGAATTGACCACTCATCAAAAACGTGCTGTAAAAAATAACTATGAACCGAACTTCATGACGAAATATATCAAGCAGCATCAGATTGAAAACGGTATCAAGATCGGTGACGGATACGTTCCTGATGAGGTATATGAGACGAACAAATTTGAACGTATCTGGGACTTGTACCAGAGCAATAAAAAGATTGCCGTATTCTGCAAATACAATCTTCAGATCGACCACCTCAAAACCTTTCTAACAGGAAAGGAGTCGAATATGCAAGTCTATGTGCTTCGTGGAGATACTGAAGACCGCCAGACGGTCATCGACCAAGCGAATGCTTCGGATGCATGCGTGCTTATCATCAACACTGCCCTTTCTGAGGGCTATGAGCTACCGACATTCGACACGGTAATTTATGCATCTCTATCTTATTCATTTAAGGACTATCAGCAGTCGAAAGGTCGCGTTCTGCGTGCCAATGCACTGAAGAAAAATTATTACGTGCACCTCATATCCGGTGACATTGACAAGGCCGTGTATGAGTCTATGATGAAAAAGCAGGATTTCGATCTACAACTATTCATCAATGAAAGAGAAGGACTTCCAGACTCTGTTCAATCGTTGGCTTAAACATTCATGGAGTGATGGCAGCGCAGCATTTGAATTGAAAATAGTACATGGGTCTTCTTTACCATTTGATTCAGTAAAACCGCACCAGGCGGACGCTCTTTTTTTAGCGAAACATCATGTATTGATCCACAAGATACCTGACCTCGGTAGCCTCAATCCTTTCGATTGCTACATCTTGAAAGATGCTGACGCATATGTGGTAGTAATGTTTTATGAAAGAGGCGCAAAAACTTTCTACATGATCGACATTGATGACTGGATCAATGAAACGATTACGAGCAACAGAAAGTCATTGACTCAGGAACGAGCCAAGGAAATCGGTATAGAATACACACTCAAGTAACGAGATCTGGCGGGAATCGAACCCACGTCGTTAAGAAAACACCATGAAAACTTAACGACTGCCAAAAAATCACAGATCTCATATCGGTCATTGGTGTCAATGGCCGATGGAAGCTTATCGACCCTTCGGATGACGGGTACCGTAGTTGCCGGAAGTCGTAGACTTCGGCTGCTTCTGCACTGACGGCTTTCGAACAGGAGCCTTTTTAGATGCCATAGCAAATGGATGAAAATGATTTGTATATGATTCGACCACCTCTTATTATACCTTGAGAATGGTATACTTATAAGAGTTGATCTTTAAGGAGGCCATCATGGTCATGAAGACGAATCCCACATGTGCAGAATTGACGTGTCTCAAGACGTACAATCCACAGATCGGTCTGATCCTGCAAACGAGAACGTATAACTTCTGCTCCGAACAATGCCTGATGAAGTTCTTCAGGCAGTTCCTTGCGAAGCGTCAGATATCGAACCCGCAGGTTAAAGTAAAAAAAAGACACAGATAAATCTGCGATCCACCCCTATGTAGATGCTTACATAGGGGATATTTTTTGACGCACCGAGCGCCCCAGACGATTACGGGATTTGTTCAAATTCTTACGAAGTGAGTCCTATTCTTTGTATTCAGACTCAATCCAACAATCATCTAGAGGCTTCCTTGTCTTTTGCCGGACAGGGCGCTCGATGCACCTACTTAAAGTATAGCATGAAAATGCACGCCATGTCATCCACAGCGTGCATTAACTCACTTCGACTCGCATTTTTGTATGTTCTCCATCAGTCTGCGTCGCTCGCATTTATAGCGCGAGTGCACTGGATGTATCGCTCTTTTTCCTGTGGCGTTAGATTATCCCATTCCTCCTTGCACTCTTGCGAGCAGATGGGGAATCCTTGGATGAAGGCAATTGGCGGATCACCACGGTCGCCATCACATATTAGGCAGCAATCGTACTGCATGATTTCCTCCTTTCAGAAGCGGGTACACCGTATGTTTGACGAAGCCCACGACGTAGATCGGCAGGTATCCGTGCTTCTCGAAGTCATGCAAGTCGCATTGCAATCGAGTAGACGAATCCTTTCCGACCCCGCCGTAGTAGTTGACGTACGCGGCCGCAAATAGGTTTTCGAGCGTGATTTCCTGATACCTATACGTCACGTTCTCGGTTCTTCGCAGCCAACGCACGAGTGTTAAGACGTTGCCCTTGTTCATAGTCGGCCCTCTCTTTCTGGATGAACATGAGTTGATGACGTTCGCAGCAGAAGTTATGTCGTTTGTGGTCTCTCCCGATGTGGGAGATATCCAAACGGCCCTCCTGCTCGCAGTCTTTCAGATGACAGTACATGTGAGTCTCCTTTTCAAAGAACTATCTGGTCGGCAGTAGGGACTTGCGCCCTATACCCGTAGGTAGCACTATGCCCACCGTCTGAAGTAATTATACACCTGTATTCAAGGAAAAACGCGCCCTCCCCGTCAAGGTAAAGCGCGTTGATCCAAAGAAAAAATCGTAAGCGATTCTCCCCAGCTCTAAGGATAGAACAACGGCCTTGTACACCGCACCTTAGGGGCTGCTTTAAGAGTATCATAAATACGCTCATTTAGCTAGCTTGATAATATTCGGGGGTTAGGAAAATAAACATACTATACCCGCAGCCGCCATTTCAAATGCTAATGCAACGAATGCAGTGGCACGCGCGGTGGCTCGGTCACTCTCAAAACTGAATGTTCCAAACCACGCAATGAGGTTAGCAACTATCGTCGGAGTGAATATAAGAACCCAACCTATGATGTGTGTGGTGGTCATGATTTAGTCACTAGCTTATAAACTTCTGCATCCACTGCTTCCATGCCGCCTGAGAGGTAGAGGTCGAGGAGGTGGTGGGCAATATATACTTGCCATGGAAGATGTGGTGTATATTGATGACCATTGTCACCTTTCCAATAAAGATACTTTCCTTTAAAATATAAAGCTTCCATAACATCTAATTTATTCAATTTCTCCCCGATCTGCGGCAGGATGTCTAACAGCTCGGAGAAGGAATAGGCAGGGTATGATCTATCAAAGCAACACTCTTCCACTTGTGAACTGTCTACAAGGATTTTAACTGCGTCATCACCCGTAAGCGGATGTTGATGGATTCCCCACCACTTCTCCGTCTCCGCCTTCAAGCCCAACGCATCTATCGCTTTGCAGGTTTCTAGTGAGAGGGTTTTCATATCTACTTTAACAATTCAGGGTTAATAAGGCTCTCCAGCTTCTTCATGCGGGCTTCCAATTTTTTCATGCGAGCGTCCAAGGGCTCAAGGGTCAAAGAGCTAGAGGATTTAGGTTCAAGAGACTGAGTGCTAGGTACGACGAGGAAGCGGCAGACCGGACCCCAACCGTTGTCGAACCAATACAGGCTGAGGACCCGCTCGGAAGCGTACCTGTGGAGGAACGGCACACGGCGACTGCCATCCAGCTCCGCGACCGAGCCTAGAGCAACTACCAAATCCTTTCCATCCCATTCATTCTTCGCATAAGTCAGTAACTCAGACAGATTTGCTGGCAAGTATCCTTCTTTCTTCATCTTTGCTATCGCTTCTTCAGAAGAAACGTACTGATTGAAGTGAAAAACCTTCATTCCTTCTCGTACAGATTCCGCTTTGAAGTTCTGTTCGATATCTGAGTTGACCCAGTCGAACTTGTAGGCTTTTATTTGTTGTTTAAGGGTTTTCATATCATTTTTTAGCATCGTGCTTTGCCAGCATATAAAATGCCCAAAGCATGCTCACATCATGTCCACAATGATTGCAAGAATACGAGCATCGTCCGACTCGTACAGCAGTCTCTTCGAAGACTGATTGGTAGCAGCATTCCTTCGTATCTTTTTGTTGTTTGTTTTTCATGTTAGTCTTTGTTATCGAGGAGGGCGCGGAGAACACAACTTTAGCAGGAACGACTATACAATCTAGGGTATCTTTCTGATGACTTTCTGCCCACTCTTTGTGTTCCTTGAAGTCGATAAATTGACTCCCGACTCTTGTAATAACAGCAAAACCGACTATCTCCTCCTCCACCCTCTCACGGGGTATGTAATAGGAGGAAATGAGAGAGAGGATTTGATCGGCAACCTGCGGCACTTGGTCGAGTGTCTTGAGAGCGGTTCCTTTGAGTATGGTTTCGATCTGTTCGCGGATGATTTGGTGAGCATTTTCATCCTTCCCACACACGCGGCAGTGCTCAGGAGTGTTGTTGCTTTCTGGTTGGTAGATGTGGATCATGGTATCATTTATTACAAAGCACGCTGGTAAGGAAAGAAATACATTCGGTAGACTGGTCGTCAAGGTTGTCTTTGGTGAGGTCCCAGCGAGCAGGATGTCCAACTGCAAGAAGCTGTGGCGGGTATACACCTTCTTTGCCATGTATCCCTATAGCCCTCAGAACGTCGGCCAATGAAAATGGCTCCGAGCATCCTGCTGCTCTTATCTTCTGTTTAAGCTCGTTCAACTTGTCCATACGGCAGTGCTTTTATTCTTTTTCATACTTTCTTTTAAGAGTTACAAACTAATAATAAATAACTGGTGTACAAAGAGAATCCGAACATTTTATTCAACCCTGCACGGTTTATCTGCCTGCTCTTCGATGATAATGCTGAGGATGATTGCGTACACCGCGAGGTCACGGAGTGTGTCGATGACGCGCTCGTCGGCGACTTGCGGAGCATCCGGCGAATTGAGCAGATTACCCGCCCTGCTCATCTTGTCGCTCATGCGCACGAGGATGCCTTTGACCATCGGAACGCCGAAGTCTTCGCACGCACGGAAGTTGTGAAACGGATCCGCGGTGCCCGAATAGTCGGCGCTCTTGCGCGCGGTGAGCTCGTAGAGATCTGTTGTGATCTTACTGAATCGTGAAAGGTATTGGTCTCTAAGCATAGTTATATAGTTATGATGACTTCGGTATAATCTCCAGTTGCCATTCGGTCTTCCAGCTGTTGTTCTGTTTCTTCAGGAAACTGGATTTTCAAGAAAGCGGTATTTTTTATAGATGTTAAGGCTTCTCTAATAGCCTCTTCAATGTTTGTACCATTCAAACTTACGCTGACGGCGTACATTTGCCCAAGCAGGGTTACGCTCGTAGTTACCGACGTGGTCGAATCACCACTATCTATCAGGCGTGCTTTCAGCTTATCCAACCGATCATCGTGAGTCATGATTGAATTTTTTAACGAGTAATGTGAGTAAGGCCATGGCATATTGCTTGTCGACGTTCGCTTGGATCGAGAACATGTGTCCTGGACATGAGTTAGTAGCATGACCGCACGGAATCGTCTGATCGGTGGCAATGACAATCACCGTCTTGCACCCCAGCGCAGATGCCAGCAACGCTAGCTGTTCTTCGCTCAGTTCAACTATCTGCGTCGGGGCAACGTATGGTGATGGTGTTGGTGTTTCCATAATAACCAATTAACGGTTGTAATACGGCAGGCACGAGATACTTGATGAGTTGAACGACTTGTCCGCCCACAATGACGTCGTCACTGACACATAGCACACTGTGTTCGTCTGAACATCATACGTGCGGTAGATCCTTCCATCATTATTCGGAAGCGTGAGCAATTTTGTTTGCTGCGTAAGATTTGCCGCTGCGAACGTGAAGAACGGAACCGCAATGAGAGCTCCGAGAACGGTGTAGAGGAGATTTTTGGTCATATTAATGCAATCTATCTAATAAATATTTTCTCACCCCTTCTAAATCGATGAAAAAGCGATTAATGAAACTCCGTTGCAGATAACCAACTGTCTCGCTTACACCACACCGATATCCAGCTTCATACTCTTTCCCGCGCATATCCATGATATGTAGTGCCCATTTCACAATATCATCACCTTCTGGGGCGTGAAAAGCGGCTCTAACTGCACTCAAAATCTGTGCGTCAGTGGGTTTTTTAACGATCTTCGGCTTCTTTGCAATTTTTTTGAGCGGTTTCATGGTAGTTTACGTTTACTTAGTGATCTTTAATGCTTTTTTCAACTTCGCCGTGTCGCCCGCCTTCGGCTTCATTTGCAAGCTATCGGAGTGACCGAAGATCTGAACCTTATTGTCGTTCTTGGTCATGAACCCTGCGGACACCGGAGTGCCGCCGTGGCGCGCCGCTTCGAACTTGTGCACCTTCGTCTTCGGAAATACGATTGCCGATCCATCTTTGAACGTCACGAACTTCTTCGCTCCCGGTTTATTGGTGTGATACGGTTGTAATTTTTGCTGTGCCATAAGATTAGTGCTTAGCCTTCTTGTAATGCTCGTATGTCGTGAACATCCACGCACCATTGACGTCTGCGATGTCGATCTCCAGCTCCTGCGACACTTCGAGACTACTGAAACCGTCTGTTTTTCGATCTTGAATCATTCCGAACTCGATGGGATCGAGCACGCGATGCTTCTTTTCAACTGACTTTTTCAGTTCACCGCCTTCGAACTTTGGGCATTTTCGCGATGTGTGGCCCGTCTTACCGCAATAGGTGCAGTGACGAACCTTTTTCACTTTCGACTGACGGAGCGGTTCAACCTCAGCATCATCATTGAGATGCATGATTGCCGCTATCTCCTTGTCGATCGCCGCTCGCTTCTCCATTAAGTGTACCACCTTCGATAGCACCTTTTCCACTTGATTCATGGTCTTTTTGTTGTGTCTTATCCAATAATAATTGCGCACCCTGCTCTTGTAACTTTCGCACCTCATGAACAGACGGCTGATACTGAGTCGATACCAACTCTTCAGTGAGCATTTCCACCGGTACCGTCATTTCATAGGTCCGGAGCAACTGACCGAAGGCGGCGTAGCGTGTGAAAGTGCACATACCATTATCGATCGTTCCCTCGAGCATCTCGCAGATTCTTTCGCCCGGATGCTTTTTGTCGGACTTTTTCGCTCCGAACATGCGACGGTGCTCGCTAAGCACAAGATTTCGGAACATTTCCATGCGATTTTTCGCATAGGTGGCTTCCATTATCTCGTTGATCATATCAAGCATCTGATCGGGGATCGTACCAATAAGTTTTATCTTTGCCATACTTCTGTATTTATTATCTAACCGTTTGACTAAAAGTAAAATCGTACCTGTAGATAACTTGACGATGAGTAATAAGTTTATGTGACAGTCATCTTCTGAATGGATGATGACTGTCACGAAACTCATTATTCACGCACTTCTGTGATTTCCTCTGTCTCGATACCGCTCCGGTCGAATTCATCGTGCAGCAGCTCGTCAGTGAGATCTTCGATGAGGATTTCTTTCGCCTTCTGGCGGCCTTCATCGGGGTTTTCGCATTCCACTTCGACGGTCCGTCTGATGGCAAGATCTATAGATAGTTTCATAGTTTTGTGTAAAATCGACCCTCTACGATCGATTTTAAGGCTATCTAATTCTGCGAGGCGACCAGGGTATCGGACTGTAGGGTGGTTTCCGCCGGAGCTTCCGGCTGTGCGGTTACCTCTGCGCCGTCAACTTCCGCGGTCTTCGGCCCGTCATTGTTAGTGGTATCTGCTGGTGCAGTACCTTCTGCGGGTGCAGATGCTTCTTCTGATGCGACAGCTGCTGTAGTCTGCGGAGCTCGTGCGATCTCGGACAACTCTTCAACTGCGATGATGCGGACTGCGTACTGGTCAATGTCGCGCGCAAACTCTTCCTGAACCTGATCGACGCTTACTGCTTCGGTGACGTAGTTGCCACCGTAGATAACTTTATATTTCATACACGTGTATATGATTATTTTTTCCCTGTAATGTTTTTGAGGATCTGAATATCGACCGATTCAGATGCTCAAGCCAGTACACGGAAAACCGATCGTTCGTTGTGGTAGTTGTGTTGTGTTGTGTTCCCCTGTCGATTCAATCGGAGCAGGAGCGGTTTATGGTGTCCGGATATGCGAATACGAAAAAGCCGCACTGGCTAGTATAGTGCGGCTTTTTGCTTTTCGGCGCTTATAGCGCGCCGTGTTGCGTTTTGCCTTTACTTGTTGCGACCTTCTGACAATGTGAACTGTGCGCCTTTCGGTAGTGTTATGGTGCCACCGTATTCGATGATATACCATCTGCCGGTGCCATAATCGAGAAGGCTGATGCCGTCGCCATCGAACGCAATCAGGAAGCGGTTTGCATTGCCTTTGTTCAACAGCACCTCAAGGTAGCTGTCATCGCCCTTGCCTTCTGTCTTGCCGCGGCTGTCGGTGATCTTTGCGTAGATTTTCATACTAACGATTCAATGGCATTACTATCGCGCGGACGTTTCCGCCTTCCATAATGAGCGGGGCGAACGTGTCGCCACCTTTCATGTATAGCGTCACGTCTTCGACTTTATCCGCTTTGAGCACCGCAAGACAATCAAGCAGGTATCGTACATTGAACGTGGCGAGCTTTTCGGCTTTTTCGCGGCGTTCGTCGTACACTTTTTGCACGTCCGGGTATTCATGATCCTGGCGCTCACTCGAACGCGCCTCAGTTGATGGTATACCGTTCGGATAGATTGCGAGCATTCGCGCGTTGTAGAATACCGGCGCGCCCTGGTTGTCGTGTTCTGCTTTAACAATGACCGCTTTGAATGAGTCAGTGGAATACAGATACTCGCCTATATGGGCTACGGTTGCAAGTGTTGGCTTTGTTTTAGCAATGGACGCACAACGTGCAAGCGCTTTTGTTGTTGAAGATGTTTGCATAAGCCTATATTGTCGCCTTACCGACGATATCGCGGATAATGTTGGCATCTTTTTGATTGAGTGTGATATGCGCACCGTCGAACCGGTCCATATACCAGAACTCAACACGCGGCACTACGGTGAATACGCGGAACTCTTCGGACGGTCCGCCCCATGAGATCTGATAGCGGGTATATCCTTGGGTCTGGCCTTCGAACGTATGCGCGGGCACAAAGTCGATACCAAGACCGTATTCATTAAGCTTGGTAGCGTATCCACTATCGTCGAGCTCGGCGCTGCCGCCGTTCTTATACATCTTGCGGATATCTGCCATACGAGACTCAAACGCACTGCGCACCAATTCGGAGCACTTTTTTTCTTGTGTCATAGTGTTTTATTTAGTTGTCAATGTGCCGCCATCACTAGCAGGTGGTGGCGCGGAACCTTTCTAATGCTCCGCATTGGGCGCCGGAATAATGGGGTGAGTCCGGCGGCCTAGCGGGGTACTAATACGTGAACAGATATAGTGGATGTGTCGCACCGACTGAGATCGAGCAGAATAACCAGGTATAGAGGGCTACGATGGCGAGGGTGATGATGATTGAACCGGAAACAGGGTAGAAGATGCGATCTATACGCTGCCAGCGTTGGCGGATGCGTGCTTCTGGTGTCGTGTACCAGCGGCGTGCATAGGCCACGTCTGCGGCGGTTATGGTTTGGTTATAGGCCATATGAGATGTGGAGGTGACGTGCCTTGATTTTGAATAAAAGATCGATGAGAGCGGAACGAGAGGACGCGGAAGCGAAGTGACGGACGTTGCGATGGACTACGTGACCGGTATAGCGACCGGTGATGGGGTTAAATTGGATATACATGGTGTGTTTTTGAGTGATTTTTTTAATATTACAACACATCGACCGGTGCTGTTTTGGCATAGGCTATGTAGTATACCATTACATAGTCTATTCAGTGGTATACTGAATGGTATACTACATGGGCTACTACATAGACTATAGCATAGCCTATGCCAAAAAGGCAAAAAAAAACTGTGGATAACTCGACTAAATGGCTTAACGGAGCCGTTTTCTGTAAAAATGACTGAAAATGAGGCAAAAATGGCACTTGTTGCGGTTAAGCCGTTTTGTGGTGTAGTGGTGGGGGGGTGCGTGAGGCAGGTATATTTTACAGTCACTTTTTTTATAACATGAATTATACCACGTTTTTGTTAATTTGTCAATAGTCTTTATTACATATATAACAAAGGAGAAAAAGAAAAAAACATATATATATAAAAAATACCCCTATTGTCAGGGTCACCCCCCACCTCGCGTCAGAATATGGCTTAACCACAACAACACGTGCCACGTGAAACGCGGCGCGATCCTGTTTTCTGTCAAGTCCCCCTACTGTTGCCGGTCTCGTCGTTGTAAAATAAGGCTATAATGGTTAATAAGCGTCGGACAAGATATATTGTCCGACGTATTGACAGAATAGAAAGACGTGCCTTGTTAAATATAGGGCCGCTCACCCCCATGAAAGGTGGTCGGAATCTTTTTAATCAACAGTCCCTCTCTCTCCATACACACAGCCTGAATTTTCAGATCAGCGCCTTTTGAAATGTGTTGTATAATATTTTCATGTCACAATCCAAGAAACCTATAACGAACACCTCAACAAAAACATCCCTGACCGCTGACCAGAGACGGGAACTGAATGCCTTTAAGAAAAAGGTATATGGCTTCTTTAAGGTCCAAACGGTCCAAGACGCTATCGATAGACGTATAGCTGGGGTTCATACCAGACACTACACTGTACCAGCCTTAGCGTCCTATTTAGGCATGCTTCCGGCGGAATTGATTGCCATAGATGACTTTAGAAAAAAGGTGGTCGATTACTCTCTCCTTCAGTGTGAAAACTACATCCTAAACGCTCTTTTCGACGCTAGGATCGACCGTAACATAGGCATCCTACTACTAGAGCAATATCACGGTTACGGTCGCCGTAAAGCCAAACAGGACGGTTCAGAGAAGCGTAAGACTATAAGCGACATCCTCGATGAAATCGAAACAAATAGATAAACTTCATGTCCTAACCGGTCACGATCCACGTCTCCTTGACAAAGACTGGCGTATTAATCATTTGTATAAAGTCAAAGGAATCGAAAACCGTATTATTCCCTTCGTCCGGAACCGTGCACAAAGAAAGTTCAATGAAGATAAACACAACCGAAACATCATACTGAAATCTCGTCGTCTCGGTTTTACTACCGATGAAGCCATAGATTCGCTGGATGATGCCCTATTCGTTCCGAATACCGACAACCTGATCCTATCTTATGACCAACGTTCTCAGTTGGATATCTTCGACAATAAGGTGTCATTGGCGTGGGGGCAGCTATCACCGGCGCTCCGGTCTATGTGGACGCTGGATGCTGAGCGCGCAAACAAGCTGAAATTCAACTTTGGGGATGGCAGTTCATCGTCGATAACGGTTCTGGCAAAGGGTCGCGGCGGTACCTTCAGCCGCGCGCACGTTTCCGAATTCGGGAAGATATGCCGGGAGTCACCAGCAGAAGCAAGAGAGATCATCTCAGGTACTGTTCAGGCTGTTCCGATGCATGGAAGGGTGGACATTGAATCGACCGCTGAGGGGGATACAGGTCTGTTTCACGACATGTTCTGGGAGGCATACGAAAGGGGGGATCCTACGAACCCGTCGGAGTATAAGGCGCATTTCTTCAATTGGACGTTCGACGATCAGGAATTGGAAAAAATACAGACGATGGACCCGTCTACGATGCCGCGACGGTTCAAGTTGTACCAGGAGGAACACACGCTCACAGACCGTGAGATTACGTACTACTACCTGAAATGGCTGTCGCTGAACAAGGATTGGGACATGCTGCATCAGGAATATCCGACGACACCGGAGGAAGCCTTCGTGAACTCGGGAGGAAATCTGTTCTCGATCGAAAAATTGAACGAGATGAAAGTTCGCGATGGAGAACAGGTCGGGGATTGGCTATACTTCGCGGACTATAAGCCAGGGCACCGATATGGGCTGGGGGCAGACCCATCCGAAGGGGTGGGCCAGGATAATGCTACGATCGCCATCGTGGACTTCGATGCGAAGCCGAAGGCGGAGCTGGTGGCACTGTACGTATCGGATCGCATCGCTCCGGATAATTTCGCATATGAGATACGTAATGGCGGGACCCGCTACGGGAACTGCATCGTTGCCGTGGAACGAAACAATCATGGTTTCGCGACTCTTGTCAAACTACGAGATATATATTTTAATATTTTTAAGGAGATCAAGATGGATACGATGCTGGATTCCGAAACGGAACGCATCGGTTTCCACGCAACGGCGGGAATGAATGCTAAAATAGCATATGACCTTTCGACGGCGATCAACGAAGACGAGATCAATGTTCCAGATAAAGAGACGGTTGATGAACTGAAAACATTTCCGAAGCAGTCGTCGTCGAAGAAAGATAGTCGGGGAAAGCACTGGGATCGCGCGAAGTCGCTTATGATCGCATACCACATGAAAAATTTTGCAACCGGAAATAGGGTGGTCGTCACATCGTCGGATAGCGCATTTGATGCGTTCAGCGGCATAGGGCAATTTTAATTTACAGCGTATAATTACAGCACATGGAGACACAAAAAACTCTTGACGAACGCCAGAACCCGACGATCACTGCGCCGGATTATTCCGATCTCGAGATGCAGTACATCGGGATCCTGCGAAACAAGATGGCAAGAGCACGAGACATTCGTGAGAACGAACACGACGAGTTCGATGGCATGACGTATACGCAGCGATGTGAATGGAATAGGAAGGGTGCGAACACCTATATTCAGCCGAAGAGGAATAAAGACGATACGACGTTCGTGACGGGTGTGACGAACGAGAAGATGACGCTGATTCATTCGTATCTCATGAATCTCAACCTCACGCCGGAGGTGATGGCGTGGAACGAGTCGGCTCTGAAAGACAATGATATGGCGATCTCATTCGAAGACATCATCATTAAGACGTATTACGATGAGGATGACGATGAGAAGATCGCAGCGCGTCAGCGGGTGATGCTTGAGCAGGGGGAAGTGTTCCTCGAAGAGGTGTGGGAGACGGGAACGGTGAAGCTCAAGCGATTCGTTGAGGCATTCAACGGACAGAATTTCGATACCGCAAAATGGATAACGCAGCACAAGAAAAAGCCAGGACGTCCAGTTCATAACATAATTCAGAATGAGAACGTGTTTCTCGGAGACATTACGGTATTCGGCATCGAAAATCAACCATTCATCTTTACGGTGCAGCAGCTTCCGTACGAGTTGGTCGAAGAGGAGTATGGTACATGGAAGCGGTGGGAGAGCGTGCAGAAGAAAGTGCAGTATTTTTCATATGCTTCCCAAGCGCAGGGAACGGTGTACAACAACAACTGGTCGCTAACGAAACTGCAGGAAGATCACTGTGAAGTGATTAAATATCAGGACCGGTTCAACAATGAATACGCGGTTATAATCAACGGCATTCTCATGACGCCGGTAGGTCTGCCGCTCCCGTGGCAGTGGGGTGATGAACCGCAGTACAACATTACGATGCAGGTGCTGTGGATCATTTCACCGTTCTTCGCATACGGTAAGTCGGTTCCGATGATCATGCGCACGAAGCAGTTACTGAACGATGAATTCTGGCGGCTCATGATATTGAAGACGCAGAAGTCGTTCATTCCGTCGTATGCGAACATGACTGGTGTGCAGCTGAGCAATCGGATCTTCATGCCAGGAAAGATGACGCACGGTATTGATGCGGACAAGATCAAACGATTGGATCCTGAGGGGTCGATCGGAGTGACGCGCGCGGAGATGCAGGTGGTACAGGAACTGCAGAAGTCAATTGATAATGACACAGCTTCCGCATCTATTACAGGTGTTGGGTCTCAAGGAGGCGGTCGTCAGACAGCAACACAGCGACGACAGATGCAAAGCCAGGCGGAACTCATGGTGGTGCTTATTGTGTTCGCTGCATCGACGCTTGAGCGTAAGCTCGGTCAGGCGCGCCTGTACAATGTGCTGGAGAACTGGTTCCGGCCGCTGAAGAGTGAAGAGGTGAAGATTGATGACGCGCGTAAGGAATTGAAGAACACATATAGGACGATGAACCTCGATAAGATGATCGACAATGAGGGACCGGGGCAATCGATCGTACGTATCGGTCCGGCACAAGATGGGGCGGATATTTATCGTGAGGAGGAAGACATCAAAATGCGCACGGGTGTTCCGACACGCATACATACGATTGATCCAGATGTGGTGCAGGGCGGTAAGTACACTTTTCGCGTGAATGTGATCCATAAGGAAAAGAAGACTTCGGATCTTGGTAAGATCATGTTCAAGGAGATGATGGACGGTGCGATGCAGTATTTCCCAGATACTCTCAATAAGGAAGAGATGCAGAAGGAGTATGCGACGGTGTGGCGGCAGAATCCGATGAAGATGTTCAAACAAGCACAGCCGCAACAGGGTGATCAAGGTGGTGGTGATCAGCAGCAACCGCCGCAGCCAACTGCAGGTGGTCAGGGCGCGCGCGGCAAATTGATGCCGAAGACATTAATCGAAGCAGGTAAGGCTCCCACGCCAACACCGCCAGGTCAGGCAGCGGTTGGTATGATGTGATATGACGAAATCCAAAAAAGATGAACTGGAATTGACACGGCACAATTTAAGTGTGCTGTCGATTGTTGATGTTGTGGATGATTCGAGGTTGAATGGATCAGACCGTAAGAACTATTTGGCATATGCGCATGAGCTGATGCTCAATCCCGTGTTTCAGAATATTTGTAAACTTATCTCATTGAAACAGCGCGATATGACAATCTGCGATGCCGAGACCGATGTGCAGTTGGCATATGGAAGGGGGACGATCAATGGCGTGTCGTTGGTGTATGAAGCAGTCCTGGCACTCAATAGTGAATTTGAATCGGCGCGACGCAATGCGCCTGAATTTGACGAACAAAACTCTTTACCTGAGATATAATGTTCGTATGGTCGATAATATTATTGTTAATGGCCGTATGGTGGACGGTACCAAAATTTCCACCCAAAACAAACGATAAGATTATCTATGGAAAAGAAACTATCTGACATGACTGAAGAAGAGATCCAAGCGGAGATCGATCAGAAGTCACAGGCGAAAGCCGAGGAAGCAGCTCAAGCTCTTAAGACGGAGCTTGATAATGCGAAGAAGGAATTGGAGAAACTTCAGAACAAGGACTTCGATTTTTCGAAGATGAAAGAGGGCGAGAAGGCATTACTCGACAAGATCACGACTCTTGAGACCAGTCTTAAGGAGCGAGACGTACGCGAGGTTACGAGCAAGAAGACGGAGCTCATCGATGCATTTGCGGGAGCGAATGCAGACCTGCGTAAGAGTCTTGAAGAGAATTACGCCAAGCTTGCTATGCCAGAAGGCACTCCTCAGGAAATCGAAGCGCGCATGAAAGAGGCGTTTACGCTTGCTACTGGCGCGCGCCCAGATGACAACGAGGACATCATGCGACGCGGTTCTTCAGCTGCGCGCTCAGGTCGCATCAGTGTTAAAAATGATTCGATTGATCCAAACGTTTCCGCTCTTGCTGCTAATTTCGGCAAGAATGGTTACAAGGTTACTGATGAAGATATTAAAAAGTATAACAAGTAATTACCATGGGACGACCAAAAAATAATCCGGTGGTTCCGGAAGAATACGTTAGTGCGTCTGAGGGTGAGGCATCTGTTGAGAAAACAGTTATCACGCCTGAACCTGCGCCAGTATCAAAACTCTCTTCGCATAAAGCAGCTAAGGAGAACGGTTCAGAGATCGCTGCTTTGCGTAAGCTCATTGAAGGGTTGCAGCGCGATCGTGAAGAAGACAAGAAGAAGTACGCAGAGGAAGTGGGTATGTTGAAGGCTGTGGCTGATAAGGGCGCACTGGCGAAGTGGGAAGCGAAACAGGATCGTAAGATCGTGCGTGTTGTCAAAGTGAAGTTCTACGATGGCGAACTAGTTACTTCGTGGCGATCAGTGCTAGATCGCGTGTGGAAGGACAATGATAACAACTGGCACGAGCGCCAGACATACGAGATCACGACCGAAAGCGGCGCGACGCATCAGATGGATATTCGTGATTTCGGTACCTTGCTCGAATCGCGCCCTGCAAAGGTTGTTAAGCGTGACCAACACTTTGAGGATGATGACAACGGCGTCGAAGTCCTCACAGAGACTTTTACGCTTCAGTTGGAGGGTCGAGAAGATACGTTCACATTAAAGGGTAACTTTGTCAATTAACATGGCTACAAAAAAGACAAACAGCAGCACCCAGAAAGGAGCAGCTGCGCTTGGTAAGAAGATGAACATCACAATGCCGATGAAGAACAGCGGCAAGCATATGGGTCTGAAGATGAAGAAGACTATGAAGTCAAAGCGCGCGTAATATCATGGCAAAGTATTACGGCAATCGAGAGATTCTCGATATCAAAGACGCAGAACCAGGGTTTAAGGAAGTGCACCTTGAGGGCGAGAAGACACAGATCATCTCAGAAAAGATGCTTGCAGTCGTCCCGACGGATGAAGCCGTTGATCTCACAACGCTTCGCGACCGCGAATGCGAGCCAGTGATCGATGAGATCTTCACTATCTTGAATGAATATAAATCATCCATGAAGGATGATGATAAGCGTCAGGAAGCGGTGCAAAAGATCTTGGTGGTGCTTCACCAATGGAACGTGAAACTGGTCGACATTGAGCACATCTTCGATACGTTCATGAGTGAGATACGTGCGGTTGCGAGCCTTACGTCAGAGAGTCTCAACTATTCCTTTGACAAAGCATCGGAAATGTTGTATGGTGGCGTAGGTAAATATACACGTCGTATGCAGGATGTGCATAAAGTACTTGTGCAAAACACACAAGTGTCTGATAATGTTAAACCAGAGGACGAGACAGTCCCATCTGATCAGCAATAATTGCGGTTAGAGACGCGGAACGCAGATAATGTGTTCCGGTCTGTGACCACAAGTCACCCTGGGGGAGATCACCCTACCTAACAAATCATCCGATCATTTTGGATTAATCCACCCAACGGATCATCGGACAGGGCGATTATAGGGTTAATTTTTATCTTCTTATGGCCTTTACACGTAGGACCGGGAAGACCAAGGCAATGTGGTTCCCGAAGGCGGCCTCAACCGCCATTGCTGAAGGAGCGGCGCTGGTATTTAGCAGCGGCTATGTGACTCCAGCAACCTCCACTTCTCCGATCCTTGCGGGTATTTCTCGCAAGACCGTTGCATCAACCGATAGCGACTATGCTTCGCATACGCTTATTCCGGTCGAAGTTCCGGTGGAAGACGGTGTGAAGTGGGAGGCACTTACTGCATCAGCGGTTGCAACCGATATTGGTGTCGCTTGTGACCTTACTGATTCAGTCACGGTTAACCGAGGCGGCACGTCGCACAAGGTGGTTACGATCACTGATGTTATTGACGCTACTCACGTCTTGGTTGTTCTCAATAGTTTCTTTGGGCATCTTAACGGGGCATAGTTATTAGCATTTAGCATTTAGACGTTTATGGATCTAAATACAGTAGGACTCAATGTCTTCGTGCAGCTCGCCAACGTCATCTTCGAAAAGGAGAAAGACACGGTGGAAATGAATGCTCGTAATTCGGGCCTCTTCATTGTCGAGACTGTACCAGAACAGACAGGCGACATCCGACAGTTTACCGAGATCGATCGCAATCGGTATGCGCGTCGTAAGCAGGAAGGCGATCAGTCTGCACACGCAAAGGTGCAGCAGGGCTATTCGGTTAACCTCACCGCATATCGTGTGGCTGCAGATCTTTCGATCACTTACGAAATGCGAACCCGTAACAAGTATCAGGATGTCATTGACACCCTTACCTCGCTTGGTACGCAGGGCGCAGAGCGCATGGAGCTCGACCTGTCGCACCGCATTACCTTCGGCACCTCTACGTCGTATACCGACATGGACGGTGTCTCCGTGGCAATCGCAGTGGGAGATACGCTCTCGCTCTTCAACACGGCGCATACGGTCAAAGGTTCGTCAGTGACGTACCGAAACCGTTTGGCGAACAACCCGCTTATCTCGCGCGGTTCGCTTGAGTCGATGGAGCGGCAGTTTGTCGAGCAGTCGGTGAACCAGTTCGGCGAGAAGATCCGCATTTCTCCGGATCTGCTCTGGACGACTGATGATCCGACGCAGATCAACGTGGTGCAGGAATATCTGAAGTCGCTCGCCTCTCCGGATGCAGTGAACTCAGGTGTCGAGAACGTTTACAAGTACAAGTACCGTCATGTCATTTTGCCGCTCGTGGCAACTGATGTGAATGGTCTTGTAGACTCGACGAAGAATAAGTATTGGGGTCTTGCTTCAACCAAGAAGTCCACTGCCCATCTTCTCGTATGGGAGGAACCACATCTCAAATCTCCGTCAGAGGGGAACAACGGTGACGATTTCTCGACCGATGATTGGACGTTCGGTGTACGTGCAGGCTATGGCATTGCAATCACTAACGCTCAGTGGATCGGGTTCTCATCGGGCGACGGTACGGCTTAGTCCTTTCAACCCTTCGGGGTTGGAATGTGGATCTAATCATTGGACGCACATTCTAACTCCGAAGGCGGTAAGTGACGCTTTAATCACAAACATACAAATATATGTCAGATAGACCAAATCAACTTACGCGTTATAGCACTATTGCAAAAGCGCTTAACGTCGCTCCTACATCAAAAGTATTCTTTGTTCTCAATGGTTCACAATCATGGTTCGGAAATTTCGAAAATGAATTCTCGCCCGACTATGATGGTGTTCCACGTGTATATTCCTCGGTTAAGACAGCATTAGCAAATTGTGTAGCATCTCGTGGCGATGTTATTCTCATTATGCCGAATCATACCGAGGACATCACTAGCGCAACTGATCTAAACATCAACGTAGCTGGTGTGCGCGTCGTCGGTCTTGGTTCCGGTAATAATCGGCCAACCTTCACCCTTAAGACTGCTACTTCAGCCATCCTTACATTCTCAGCAGCGAATACATCGCTTGAGAATTGTATTGTTGATGGTACTGGCATTGACGCTATCGCATCGATGTTCAGCGTTACGGCGGCTGGTGTCTCGGTTCTTGGCAACAAGTTCGTTACGGCAAGTGCTACTGCACAGGCGACGCTCGGGTTCCTTACCACAGCTGCTGCCAACGACCTCAAGATTCTCGATAACGAATTCTACGGAACATCAGATGCGGGAACTACGTCGGTCGTTCGCCTCGTTGGTGGTACGAACATTCACATCGAACGCAATAGCTTCATTGGCGGCTATAGCTCTGGCGTTGGTGCAATTGAAAATATCACCACTGATTGCGTCAATCTTGTTGTGAAGGACAATCTCATTAACAATCTAACCGCACTTTCGACGAAGGCTATGACCTTCACCGCTGGTTCGACGGGACAGATTTCAGGCAACAAGATGCAGATCCTTTCGGGTACCGCTCCGATTACTGGTGCTGCGATGTCATGGGTTGGTGGAAACTACTATGCTGCAGCGGTTGCAACAGCTGGCACCCTTATCTAGTAATTGATCGCGGGTTTATTCTGTGGATGAATATTCTTCCACAGAAATAGATCCGCGATATAATATAGGCATATGGAACTATTACATCTTGATAAGCGTGATGGGTATATCTATGACCCAGTGATCAAAGGTTACGATACGAATTTTTGGTCATCGATCGTAGGTACTCCAACGGTGAGTGGTACTGCTCTTACTAAAGTTCTTCAGTTCAACTCTCAGTCAGCGGCATCTTATCTCTTGCACTGCTTTGTAGATATTGAATTCGGTCTTACGGTTCCTGTCGCACCTACTGCTGGGCACTCTCGTCAGTGGGGATTGATTGCACCAGCTCAACTGAATCAGGGAGGCGCTGCAGTGACTGGTGCGTTGTATTTCGACATCACTGGTACGGCGTTTACCTTCAAGGTTGTCGATAATCTGGGCAACGTACTTTCCAAGACCTTGACGTGGGCAGCTGGTTATACGAACACTTTTACGCGATTCCGAATTCGCTGGGAATCGGACCGTATTCAGGTTCTGATTAATGATGTGGTTGTGGCGACTGTTGATGAGATGAATCTGACTGACTCAGCAACAATCGTGCAGGGCATACCGAAGAACTCACTTCCGATCTATATCAATAACGGTGTCGCTGATAACGAATTACTGTCGTATATACAGGTTCGTCGTGCAGCGGCTATTGTGTAATCTATGCCCCACAAATTCTTGTACATCATGTTCGGTGCGATCGTTGGGGCGAGTCTCTTCATTGGTTCCTTTGCGGCAGCTAGCAGCTTGCTCGAACCGAATCATGGTGGCGGTCTGCTAACTCCAGTAATCATTGATCTAAGTCATGTGAGCGGCACACTCCCTATTCAGAATGGCGGTACGAATGCCACCTCGTATCCTACGAATGTTCTTATCGGCTACAACGGATCCAGCTTCGTAGCTACAGGGACGCCGCAACTCACAGTGGGGAATCTGGTGGCCACTTCAACGACGGCTACCTCGACGTTCGCAAATACTGTGGCTATTGGCACTACTACGCCTACCACCACTCTATTTATGGTGACGAATCCGAACGCGTCATCAACAACCAATGTGGCATCGACGACCCTTACCTTAGGGAATATATTCGCCACCACCTCGCCAGCGCAATTCACGATTATGACGAGCAACGGTAGTACATCCTGTATGTATATTCAGGGCACATCGTCGCCAACGATTGTAGTGCAGCCGAACGCATGTAATTAAAATGAACTATCGACGCGATGAACGACCTGAATATGTACGCCAGATCAATCAATTAAAGGCTGAACTGGCATCTGTGAGTAGCGCGCTCGGAAGCGAGAGGATGTTTTTAGACAGCGTTCATTCTGAAGTTGCTAAACTTAGGATAGAGAAAGAGTCTCTGCAAACTCAGATTAGTCAGATGCTAAGAAAGTTGGCCCAATTAGATCTTGATCATGCGTCCCACACAAATCGAGTTCATGACATCGTTATAGAACATGAACGCCTCATGTCGGAGCACTCCGATAAGATACAATCGGTAGTCTCTAATATCGCTCAAGCATCTGTAGATCTCGAAGCTCTGCGCACAAAACATAAGGAATTCAAAACCTTGTCAACACAGTTCTCGGATCTCGAGGCTGAAATCGGGAACCTGAGAAAGCAAAGAGAAGAACTCACCACTTCTACTGATGAGCGTCTTACTGCCGTGGAAGCTCGTGAACAAGAAGCGCATAAGCTGGAATCCGATATTGATGCTAAAATTGAAGAGAACGGTCGGATTCTGCGTGATATCTCGATCGTCCGAAGTGATATCTATGTCTACGCAGGTCGCCTGCAAAAGTACTATGACCATGTTGGTCTGAAGATACAGGTCGAAGAGATTCTTAATCATCGTATGCCTAAGGAATAATATGTCTGGATCCCGATTTCTAGCACCGACAACTCCTGGAGCCATGCTTTCGCCTGGGTCTAATCAGGTCACTCCAAGTGAACTCCTGACTCTACAGGCGATCGACAACAATGTATTTTTTGTGTTGAGTGAAATACCTACTGGATTAATCAATGGTGTCAACGTCACGTTTACTATAGCGCATACACCAAGTCCAAGTAGCTCTTTGGAGGTGTGGCTCGGGGGTCAGAAGCTACAACTGACGACGGATTATACCTTTGACAACAATGTGACGATCACGATGAACAACGCCCCGGCAACTGGACAGATCTTAATGGTAAATTATTTTAGACATCCATGATGAAAAAGATTTTTACATTCATAGCAGTGGCATGCCTTTTGATCTTGGGTGGTGCGAGCGTTGTGTCGATAGCGAATGCAGCAACCATTCTGTTTCCAGGTGGCGGTGGTACTGGTTGGGGTTATCCTGGAGGTCTACAGGCGCATACAATACTGATCGGCAATGGTATAAATCCAATCTCCACCACCTCTCCAAGCACCTCAGGATATGTATTGACCTCTAATGGCGTCGGCTCGGATCCAACATTTCAGGCACTTCCTCCGAGCGGTTCTTTCCCTTTCACTCCTACTACTAACTTCGGTGTAGCAGTGAACTCGACCTCGACCCCTCTATGGGACACAGCAGGCTTGATGGCGTCCTCGACATCGTATTTCGGCACAACTGGACAGACATCTATAAACTCTAATGGTACGATCACTGTGGGTGGTGTAGCCGGTACAGCTACCTCGACATTCGCTACCGGAATCACTGTCGGTACTGGCTATGCTCCCTACCCAGAATATTCTTTCAATGCTGACCCGAATACGGGTATAGATTCAACAGCCCCAGATGTGATGAATCTTGTGAATGCTGGCATAAACACTATGACTCTCTCGTCGAGCAACAAGGTCGGCATCGGCAGCTCTTCTCCTTCTGAAGCGCTTTCAGTCATGGGGAATGCACAAGTATCGGGCAACATAAGCGGAGCCAATCTTACGGCAACGGGTACTCTTAATGTCACGGGACAGACCACTCTCGCAACGGCTCTGTCTGGTTTCCTTAAAGCAACTGCGGGTGTCGTCTCCTCGGCTCTTGTAGACCTAACGGCAAACGTCACAGGTATCCTACCTATAGCAAACGGTGGTACGAACGCATCTTCCTTCACCACCTCAGGCAACGCTGTATATTACGACGGTACGCGTCTCTCCACGGCTCCTACGACGGCCGCTATCACGATTCCGTATGCGTCTACAACAGTAATGAGTTCTACTGGTTCGGCGTATTTCGCAACCAGTGGGGGGAATGTTGGGATTGCAAGCTCAACACCATTCTCCAAACTCTCGATTGATGCGCAAGCAACTTCGGCGCCGTTCTTCGCCATCGCATCTTCGACGGGCAATCTTCTTCAAGTCAACCAGAACGGCGCTATCGCAGTCAGTCAAGCCGAACCCGCGACTACGACGACTATCGTCTATGACTGGAACTCTGCGAACGCTGCTCAATACTTTATCGGCGGATCGGCAACGTCTATCACTATCATAAATGCCACCACGACCCTTAACGCAGGCAGCTCACGTGTTCTTGTGGCTTGCAACCCATCAGGAGCCTCTGGCGGTGCGCTGACGCTCACAGGAGCTTATACGCTCTCTGGTACGTTCTCTACGACCGCCGGCAAGTGCAACTACATCAATCTCTATAACAAGGTAAGCACCTCGACTGTGGTCACTCCTTACTCGTATACCGTCGATGCGTTCGTTAATGCGACACCGTAGTATGAATTACGAAAAAGGATATATAGATGGAAAATCTGCTGGAAAGCATTTTATAAATCTTATTAAGATAGCTTTTTATAAAGCGCAAGGGCTTGATGTGTCTTATGAAGAGGGCTATATAGCAGGAGCAACAGAATGAAAGGAATACTATATACATTCGCCACAATAGCTCTCTCCATAGGAGTTTTTGTGTTGCCTGTAGTATATGCGAATGCCGCAACGACTATCTCTTACTTAGTGGTGGCGGGTGGTGGAGGAGGTTCAGGAGCCGGAGGTGGCGCAGGTGGATATCAGGCAGGTTCTGGTCACACGATCACTTCAGGGACTCCATATTCAATTACTGTCGGGTCAGGAGGTACCGGAGTGAGCGGTGGAGGTGGAGCGCAAGGTGGCGACGGAACTAATTCCGTATTCGATACGATAACTGCTATTGGTGGTGGCGGTGGTGGTCAGGTAGCGACCAACTCAGCAGGAGCAGGCAATGGCCGGAACGGAGGCTCTGGCGGTGGAGCAGGTGCGACAGGAGATGCTTTTAGTTTCGTCGGCGGCACGGGTAGTCAGGGGGGAAATGGTGGAGCATGGAATCAGACAGGTTCACCATTTCCGTCTGCGGGAGGCGGGGGCGCCTCACAAAATGGTGGGGATGCTGCTGGTTCTACTGGCGGTAAGGGTGGTGACGGAACGGCAAATTCAATAAGCGGCATATCTGTCACCTACGCAGGTGGTGGTGGAGGAGGTGTCTATTACACTGGCGGTACGGCTGGTTCTGGGGGCGCCGGAGGTGGCGGTGCAGGTGGTGTCGATACCGCAAATGGAACTGCTGGCACGGCAAATACAGGCGGTGGTGGTGGTGGTGGCGGTTCAACAGGCACAGGAGGGAACGGCGGCTCTGGGATTGTCATAATCTCCGCACCGACTTCCGCAGGAATCATCGCAACAGGCGGAACTCATACCGTCTCAGGCGGTAATGACATATGGACGTTCACGTCCAGTGGAACATGGACACCTACCGTGACTCCGGTCTCCTCCATCTTCTTCCTCCGCTTCCTCCGCTTCTTCTAACATGTCTATCACCGAACAACAGAATAGGAAGATAACGCTCACGTCATCAGCACTTGAAGCTATCAAAGAAAAGTCGAAAGAAGAGGGAATAATTATCGGACGGGAACACGCAACGATGAGTCCTGAGACAGCTAAGCAATTGCAAGAACTCTCTGATCGACTCGGTAGCGTTTATACGAACT
>JAEHJW020001744.1_pt1 | contig 40915 bp, 56 predicted proteins | sample 9271431 | NCBI WGS metagenome assembly JAEHJW02 | reverse complement strand
CAGCCAATTTGTCGCCTCCTCCGCCGATACCACCGGCACCACCCAGGACCCCAAGTTGGTCATCGTCTACTCACTTAAGGCCTCAGGAGGAGGGGCGTTTTTACTTAACCTTATATGACAAGCGGTGCCGTGTTAGAAGAACGATTACGGAATATGATTGACCAAAACTCGAAGGAGCATAAGGCGATCCTGGTGTCTTTGGAGGATCTAAAACAGGGAACCTCCATCCAACTGGGCAACCACGAAACCCGGATTATCGCCCTGGAGGAGGAACAGAAGGACTTTAAACGCACCTGGAAGCTGGTGGTGGCCTTAATCGGGGGCGCTTCCACCATCATTGGGCTAATTATTGGCAACCTCGACCATATTATGGAGTTTTTCAACCGATGAACACCGACGATTTCTTTAACCAGTGGAACGGCAAGTTCTGCGAGGTGGAGGACGAAAGCAACAAAAACCAGTGCTTTGACCTTGCGTTTCAATACTGTGACTTCCTGGGCGTGCCCCGAACAGCCATCCGTCACTTAAACGCCTCCCAGATCTACACCGGTCCCAACGATGAGACGATCCAGTATTTTGAGTTTGTCCCCAACACCCCCCAGGGTGTCCCCTGCAAGGGTGATATGATCGTCTGGGGCGGGACTGTGGGTCATGTGGCCGTCTCGGTAGGTGAGGGGGATACCAACTCCTTTACCTCATTTGACCAGAACTGGCCAATCGGTTCCCCCTGTCATTTTCAGAGCCATGACTATACCAACGTCTTGGGGTGGTTAAGACCGAAAAACAGCCCTTCTAGCCCCTCACAGACCCCAACTCTCACTATTACCGACCAGACCAAGATTGACTGCGGGGAGGAGTTTGGGGTGTTGGAAGTCCAGGCCATTAAAAGTAAACTCCACGACCTGACAAGAGACTACAACGGAGCGATAGCCCAAGCAAATGATATAATGAGGCAGTTGAAAGAGTGCCAAGCCCAACAACCGACCATGACGTACACTGTCCCCAAGGACTCCCCAAACACCGCATCTACCGCCACTGTCGTGCCCGTAGATGCCCCTAAAACGGCTGTAACTCCTTCCCTTGACTCCTACACCATTGGACAATTTTTACGGGATTTTTGGGCCTTTATTGCGGGCAAGCTTAAATGATGGATGACGATTTTAAAAAGCTGCTTCGGCGAACCGAGAGCATCGAGAAGACCTTAAACCTCTTATATAAGGACAGGGATCTTCTGGAAGACATCTCCATCCGTCTTGGGAAAGTGGAGGACGAGGTCAAGTTATTAAAGGAACGGGTGGACAAGGGCAATAAAACCGTCCAGGCCGAGGTCTCCGACCTCCACGACAAGGTGGATGTCATCAAGGACAACTTGGAGGAAGTTACCAACGAACCGTAAAAGAAAGGAGGACAATGGAATCAGCAAAATATTCACTAAACAGGACTGACCTGGAGGCCATCGGACGCGGCCTGTTGATCGCCTTGGCCGGCACGGTCTTGACCTACGCCGCGGAGTATGTCGGTAAGATAGACTTTGGAACTGCAACTCCGATCATTGTAGCTTTGACTGCCGTAGCAATTAACGCCGGACGCAAATACCTATCCGGACAAACAGTACAACCATAATGTGAAACTACCAATAGGGGCATCTTTGGGGAAGATTGAAACAACGGTTTTTATACCCGATGTCCACTGTCCACATGCAGACAAACACGCCCTCTATCTTGTCCTCTGTGCCATCGCCTCCATTAAGCCCCAACGGGTTGTCCTTTTAGGGGACGTTTTGGACTTTGGAAGTGTCTCCCGTTTTGACCAAGACCCCCGCTTTGCCGAACACCTGGCCGATGAGCTGGAGGAAGGCAAACACTTTTTGGACGACTTACGGCAAGTCTCCGGTAATGCCGAGATCCATTACCTCGAAGGCAACCACGAACACCGCCTGGTAAAGCACCTCATAAGAAACGATAAGGAGATGATGTTTTTGCGGGACGGGGATGAGGAGGTAATCTCCGTGCCTCACCTTTTGGATTTAAAAAAGAGAAAGATCATCTGGCACCCCCAGGACACCAGCCTTTTCTTACACAACTGGTGTATCGAGCACGGGGATATTGCTTCCCAACACGCCGGCTACACCGCCAAGAGGATGGTGGAAAGAAGACGGATGAACGTCATAATGGGACACACCCACCGGCTGGGGCTGTTCTCCCACACCGGCTTTGCCTCGACCCTAATTGGCGTCGAAGCCGGCTGTTTAATTGACCGCAACTCACCCGCTGCCTCCTATGCCCGCTTTCCTAACTGGCAAACGGGTTTTTGTATTGGTGAGGCCTACAAGGATATCTTCCAAGTAACCCCCATCGCCATCCAGAACGGAACTTTCATCCTTAAGGATAGGGTATATAATCGGGGTACCATATGATGGAGGCTGAACCCACATACTGCGACAGGTGCAACGACATTAACCTTGAGTGCCACGCCCTGCCGTTTGTCCATAGAATACGGGTGCTGTATTTTAGGGACTTTGCCTCCTGGCGGTTGGTGTTGGGAAAGATTGAGGAGTGTGACCAGTATAAGTCTCACAACTCTCTTACACTTTCCCGATAGTTTTCTTACCCTTCTTTGCTACGATACTTACATAACGATCTTGGTCGGTCGTATATAAATACTGCCGAAGGGGTACTGTCAATCCCCGTAGGTGGTTAAAACCAATATAAACAGACAAGAGAGGGACATAGTTTCCCTCTCTTTGTGCCTAAATTGCTAGTTGACGGTTGTCTGTTAGTTTGCTAATAATAGATACAGGGTTAAATGTGTTAAACTAGGTTGAAGTCCCTTGATGGGTGGGTAACACCCAAAACGCTTACAACCTAGGCGTGCACAGTTATCCACCGATCAGGGGATTTTTTTATGATCAGAACATCGAATGCTAAAGGTACTCGCTACAAATTAAAACTCTTCAAAAATGGTGCAATCGTCTTAGACACCGACTCTGGCAAAATCGGCCGTTTTTTGAACCTCACACGCACGAGAAAGTGGGATAAGGCATATATTAAAGTGACTTACCGTCCTGATGTCTACAACGATGGCGAATATACCTCTCAGAAAGACCTCGAAAAAGCATTTTCCGATTTTGTTGATTCCTCACTGATTGAGTATGCCCACTCGAAACAATGGAACTAGACTGACCAAGATCGGCAGACTTCCTGACAGTCACTCACACGCACGAGTATAACTAGCGATCAGGAAGAGCAGGAACTCAGGGCGGAGACCTCAGGGTTGTTCTGAGACAGCGGTGTAAGTAAAGGTTCTTAACGCTTCCACCCCGTAGCGGCAGAAATGTATGACGGGAGAGATAGAACCAAACAGTTACGGCCTAAAACGGCCGTCGGTTAGAAAAGACTGTACTGATTAGCCCAAGTAGGAATCTAGAACGTGCTTTCTAGGGTTGTAGGTTTAAAACAGAAGTTTAACAACGAATCCTGAGCGTTAGCGAAGGATTAAAAAGAAGGTATGGGATAACATTGTGCGACATGAAAAAAAAGAACAAGATATGGGTTGCAAAAGGTGATATGATTTATTAGCTGGGGTGTCCTAAAGCGTCGCAACCGCCTTCAAGCCTCAGTATTAGGACGGGGAATTGTTCAACTGGTTGGATGTCCGCCACAGAGTTCCTACTCGATCATCCAACCACTATCAGGCTCATTACCTGAACCGTCCTCCAAGTTAGGTATCACACAACGTAGCCTAACGCCATAGGAAACTGAGGACACCTATGATGTATAAAAGTCTAAGGGAGCGTCACTAGGGTTGGTTTATAGAGTTGTGTAACTCCTAGTATGCTCGCTCCCCGCCTCACTATATATGACCGACCTAGACGAAATAATCCAATACCTCCACGACCTCGCCCGGACCTCCCCCATGGGATATGACACCCAGATAGTCCTCCAAGACTTAATAGACAAGTTAGAAAAACGGCGACTTATAAGGCTGGCAGTAAAACGGGCGGTTAAGGAATATAAGAAAACCTTTGACTTGTTAGCCTCAAAGTAGGGGGCTTGACATACGCTTGTCTGTATGTTAGTATGTATACAGATATGACAAACAAATACCTCTCCATCACCGCCACCGAGTTAGTCCGAAACCTCAGTAAGTACCTCGACCTGGTAGAACAAGGCCACGTCATCTATGTAATCCGCACCCGGAAAAAAGCCAGCCCCAAAACCAGGATGATTATTTGTGAGATGAAGTCACCGGACTTTCGGGGGGAGATTCAATAATGGATATCCTAGACTACTTAATAGTGTTATTTTCCCTTTTCTTTGCAGTCTTACTAGGTTACAGGTTTGGATTTAATGATGGATGTAAATTATTCCAACACGAGCAGAGAAAGGAGAAGCCAAATGACCAAGGTTGATTGCGGGTATTGCCCCAACTGTACCACCAAAGCCCGATGGGACGAAACCTACAACAGGTTCTTGAAGGATCACCCCTCCAAGGAAAACCGGGAGTTTGTCAGGAGAATGAAAAAGACCGACAAGACCCTGAAATGTCTCCACCCGGTATCCCCGGAGGAGAAGATGGATATGGAGGCCAAGGCAGCTATCGGGTACGGATACGCAAATTAGGTTTTGCTACTCTCGACCAGTGCAAGAAGCTGGTCAAGAGATTGGAGAATCTAAACCAAGAATGAAAGGAGGTGACCACACATGGAAAATAACGAGTTTTTGCCGGAAGGCTATATCGTACCCGACAAGAGCAACGGCTATATGAAGTTTAAGCCAGGGGAAAACAGATTCAGGATTGTTTCAAAACCGATTGTTGGCTGGGAATGGTGGATCGAAGAAGACGGCAACAGAAGGCCAATGAGAACCAGGGATTTTGGCAAGATTCCCGCCCAATTTGCGGGCGAGGCCAAGCATTTCTGGGCGATGGTAGTCTGGAACTACGACGCCAAACAACTTCAGGTTTTGGAGATTACCCAAAAGGGAATCCAGAAGTTTATCGAGGGGTTAACCCGCAAACCGTCTTGGGGAGCCCCATACGATTACGATTTGGTAGTTGACCGCTCAGGTGAGGGACTGGAAACCGAATATGCAGTCTCCCCGGAACCAAAAGCGGAGGTGCCTTTGCAGGCTAGAGCGGCCTTAAAAGCTGTCTCAATTAATTTAGAGGCACTGTTTGACGGCCAAGATCCTTTTACTTCAAATGAGAAGGTGGAGGATTTAACCGAAGACGTTGACCCGGATGAGATTCCTCTTGAGCCAGAAGGGGAAGAAAAATAGGTTAGCGATGTTTCCTTAGCCCTGTTGCAGACGGCAGGGCTAAGGGACAGATACCAGGGCTGGAGATATACATGGCTTCTCCAGTTCTGATACCTGTAACAACAGAGGAAGGGGGTGGATATATGCAAACATATAAAATATCATCACTTGATGAACTTAAACAATTTAAAGACGACTACGGTTATGTGGTCGACGGCAACCTGGAAGTTGACACCAGTTTGGAGTTTGAAGGCCGACTAGAGGTTGATGGCTATTTATGGATTAAGGCTGGTGGCTCGATTAAGGCTGGTAGCTCGATTAAGGCTGGTGGCTCGATTAAGGCTGGTGGCTCGATTAAGGCTGGTAGCTGGATTAAGGCTGGTAGCTGGATTAAGGCTGGTGACTGGATTAAGGCTGGTGGCTCGATTAAGGCTGGTAGCTGGATTAAGGCTGGTGACTGGATTGAGGCTGGTGGCTCGATTAAGGCTGGTAGCTGGATTGAGGCTGGTGACTGGATTAAGGCTGGTGACTCGATTGAGGCTGGTGACTCGATTGAGGCTGGTGACTCGATTGAGGCTGGTGACTGGATTGAGGCTGGTGACTGTGTAGTCGCTGCCTTATCTGTTACTTGCAAGACCACCTTAAATGTCGGCTTAAACATTTTTGCTGGTATCTGTTACTGGAGAAAGAATACCGAGGAGGATAAAACAATCACCTGCGGTAAACTGGAGCGTGGAACTATCGAGTACGGTATTCTCAAGGAAACTGGACTACCTAAGGAGGAGGATACAGAGGTCAAAGAAGCAATAAAACTTCTGACTGATAAAGGTGTCCTCAAAGACGGGAAGGTCGTTGTTTCCTAGCAGATGGGAGTCTTGAATGAGCAGATTCAGGATTTCCACTTGATATGAAATCAAAAACCTATCAATTCAGTTGCTACAAGTGCGGGAAGACAATGAGGCTTGAGAATATGAAACAAGCCATTTGGCACGTTGAGCACTGTAAGGAGGAGCCGAAGAAGAAATGAGGACAGGTCACTTATCGGTACAGCAAGGGAAGCAAGTGATTATCCATCTCCGGACTGGAGAGAAGATCCTTGGGTATTTCAAAGAACGGAAAGCCCGCACGGTTGAATTCGAAGGTTTTTCCATCCCGACAGTATTGATACGGACGTTGACTATTATCAAAGGAGCTAATGAGAAGAAGACAGCATAAGTACCATTTTTGGGGTTCAGTCTATGCCCTCACCGCGTTCATTGTGGCGGTACTCATTCTTTTCGGTCCTGTCCGCATCAAGGTTTCAGTGATGTGGAACAACGCCCAGGCAAGCGAGAACCTAGTAGAGCCTACACTGATCAAAGCCGAAAACGTTGACTATCAGGTCAGGAGATCGGTACACAATGAACTGAGATCCCAACTAAAACTGGACTTTTTGGAAACCCAACTCCTACCGAGAACCCGGAAGTACGGTATTCCCGACGCCCTGGTGGCCGGGCAATGGGCAATCGAATCAGGCCGGGCTACCAACAGAGCGGACAACAACTACTTTGGTCTGGGCCCCGGATTGAAGTTTGCCACCTTGGATGAGGCGGTCAAAGTCTACTATGTCAGTTTAAAACACATCCTCGCCCGTAAAGGGTACAACCTCGATACCATCTCCGACCCCTACCAGATCCTCCAAGACCTCCAGCAAGGCGATTACCGCTACGAAGGCCATTCCCCCAAGCCCTTAGAATATGTCCAACTTGTGTCATCAGTCCCAGAATATGTCTATTACGCCCAGTAACCGTTTTAGGTGGTTTGTAGGGGCTCAGGAGACTACAAAGAAAGGAGGTCTATGAAAAGAACGAAAACAACAGGGAAACCACTAACGGAACTTGAGCTGAAGATAATCCGTTTCATGTATGAAAATGCCGAGCAAAAATTAGTTTTCCCTTCTAGACGAGCAGTAGCCGAAGGGTTAGATATCCACTTCGCGACTGTGCAAGAGTATATTCAGAAACTGGCTAGAAAGGGAATCATATTTTCTGATTAGGGAACCAATGTAAATGGACTTTGGCATGCGAGGCAAAGAGCAGTCAGGTTATCCCGCCCCACCCGTAGTTTAAAGGGAGGATCACACTCACAAGTGTAGAGTTTGAGAGTAGATGATCCCTTCTTCTTTCCCCGGTCTTTATCAAACCAGTTCTCCCCCTTCTCCTTTTTATCCTCCGGCTTTTTGAAATCTCCATAGGCGTGAGCCGGTTTTAAAACCCCACAGAGATCCATAAGCCTCTCAAATGCCCCGTCCGCCGGTTTCCAGTGGGCCCCAAAGATCGGTAGGGGATGAAGCCCCACCTGTTCACAGATATCCACAAAGGCGGAGGAATGGTAACCGTTCTTACAGGTACCAAAGCCGGGGGTGGATTCCTGAAAGAGGTGCACCAGTTCATGCAACAGCGATTCATATATCTCCCATTCCGGACGGTTGAGGTACAAGGAGTTTAAGGATACCTCATAGGATAGCCCCAAGGCGTTGGGTACCAGCCGGTACTGAGCCAACGTTCTGACGTTGAGCTCCGGGAAGGCCAGTACCAAGTTAGGGATCACAGGCTGTGTCTCATCCTTGGGGGAAAAGAAATACATCTTGAATATATCTGACATCTCATAACAGCGATCCGCCATCTGTTTATGTTTCCACCCGTTGACCTTATCGGAGGTCACATAGTCACGGATAGCGGAGTTAGGGTCGGCGTCAAGCATTGTGTTTTGGTTCAGGTTCTCCCCATCCAGGAGGTACGGGAGTATCAAGACTCATATCCCATCCGTCATAAGTTTGGCCATCATCCCGGAACCAGAATGATGTTCGGCCAATATGGAGAACTTTGTTAGACCCTGATGTCGTAATGTAAACTCTTTTCTCACGGAAGAGAAGGTTAAGGTTATTCAAAAGTAACTCTTCCTCGAATGTGACTTCTTCAGGATTCAGGTCAATAAGCACTTGTGCAGGTGTAAGTTTATTCATTTGGCTTTGGGTTCTTCTAGCTGGTACTCCCGGATAAGTCGGCGGACAAAACCTTGGATCGGTTCAGAGGTAAGACATCGGTGTTTGTAGGCAATCCCCAACTCTGTCCGGGAGATGCGGATAACATAGGAGTCTTTGCCAAGCGGTGAACGAGGGTGTTTGAGGTCTTGCTCCATATCTTATGGATATTATAAACCCGGCTGTCTACTTGCTTAAAGGCTGTACCTTGGGTTAGGTATTGGCTAGGTACAAAAAGTCGCCGGCGACCCGCCGGAGCTATATTGACTATAGGCTAGAGGCCTGACGGCAGAGGCGAGGGAAAGCAGGGTTTTGACGAGGGAAAGGCACGGCTTAGCAAGCAGGCGGGGGAGGTCTGAAGCTTCGGGGACTGGCGTCCTAAACCTACGGCTCAGCTTCAGACCTCCCCCGCCTAATCCTTGCGCGAGAGCGTCCGATTACAAATCTTACTCGCGTAATATTTGTCCTCGGCCACTTCGCTGGCGCAAGGATTAGGCTCCTCCTCACTCCGCTATCGCTGCGTGAGGCGTGCTAAGCCGTGCCAAGCCCTACGGGGTGAAAGGGGCGGCAATTCATTCCCTCGTTCTCCCTTTCTTGCCGCCAAAGCCGCTAACGCGGATTAGGGGTGTGATCCTCTGATTGGGAAGGAATTAGCTTCTTCTTGAGCGAATACTCACACTCGTATAGGAGTTCCATTATTTTGCGGATATCTTTTCCTTCAATGATGAGTTTGGTGCTCAGTGGTAAGGGGGTGGCTACGCGAACCCGTTCTCCTACGTCGGAGATTAGATCACTTAAGACACTTACGATTTCTTCTGTGGAAGGATTTTCTGAGAGGATGTCTTCCAGAATCACTGGATTTGTAAAGTACTGTATTCTGCGGGACGGAGGTCTACCCGCATTGTTACCCCACCGGTTTACGATGTCAAATGGGTTTTGGGTAGATAGTTCATCAACGGTTAACCCGAAGTAAGCGGCAATTTTCGCCAGCATCTCAGCGGAAGCATTGGCCTTACCCAACTCTATTTGGGAAACATGGTTGGGGGAGCGGTCAATGGCGGTGGCGAGCTGTTGACGGCTAACGCCCGCAGCCCATCGTAGGTACCTGATCTTGGCACCTATCGACAACTCTTCGGTTGACTGGACGTCCGGTGTTCTTTCTCTACCTGGCAACTCTTACCCTCTGATTGATTGTCCCTAGTTTACCATCTTTGAACCAATTTTCCTAGATTAGAGCCTTATAGCGGGCTAATCTATTGCATGTTTGCCTGGCTAGTGGTAGTATATGGACGCATGGACGGATGGACGTATCGCTCCATCGACTAATGGATTAATGAAGGAGGTGTCCAATGCAACCCCAACTCCGGTTTATCCCTGTTTCTCAACCCATTAAACTTGAGATTGAAAGGTAGGAAGGAAAGATGTGTGGCATTACCAAGCAGAACCATACGGGTATCTTTACCCGCATCCGGGGGCTGTCGGACGGCAGCCACCTGGTCAACTACACCATCCCCAGCATTAAGGGAACAAACTTTGAGAACGGCCACCACCGTACCAGCGGGTACGACTACAAGTTAACCTACGACCCGGGAATGGTGGTGTCAGACCCCAACTTTCGCGACGGGGACTGTCACCACAAGATTCACCTGATGCCTTTGGCTTCCTTGGAGAAGAAGGAACACCGAAGTTATGGAGGAGGCAATCATACCCTCCTTATGCTCCCCAGCCCGAAGTTTGTCAGCTACGACCACGGCAACCGGGGAAGGTGCTGGGGAACCGACCGCGCGGCTTCCCTGTATTGCTTCGAATGCAACGGCATTAAAGACCCGGCGGAGGCCATCGCCATCCCGGAGTTCTGGGAGGAGGAGATCAACATGGTTCCACCGGGATACGAGTATTTGCCCAACGGCGACGAATTCGCCAATTACATCGAGGCCAACAAACTGTTCCACGGCGAGATGCGTGTGCCGGCAAGAGTGCCGGTAGGGGGTGGACAATGGCACCGTTGGTCGGGTTCCCATTAGCACCAAACCAGAGTGTACCCACGCGGAAGGCGGCGTCGAACCCGCCTCCGCTGTGGCTCCTGCATCTCTGGGTACACGTTCGGGCGATCTTATTGATTGTCGGGGTGGTAATGTTTCTGGTCTGGCGGATATCGGCGGATAACAGTGAGTCTTTTGCAAACTCTAGTGTGTCCGCCTCCTCCGCCGCTTCCAGTACCGAGGAACATACCGACAGAACCGGAACTCTGGTGGTCGGGAACACCGACGGCGACGGGGCGTACATCCACGTCACACCCTCCCTGGACAACCGTATCACCGCGTGGAGTGATGGTACCGAAGTACAGAGTGTGGGCAAGAGTATCTATACCAATAGTCGTTGGTGGGATCATGTGCAAGACCCAGCGGGCAACGTGGGGTGGATGGCCTCGGAATACCTGGCGATAAAGTAACACCGGCGGGCGGAGCTAATACTCCGCCCTTCCTTTGGCCTTGTAAGGTTGGATTTTAAAAGGAAACGGAGGGAACAATGGGGATTATATTGGCGGTCGCAATCTTTATCCTTATCCTGCGGTTTCTCCAGGCCACCGGGGTGACACCGGTACAAGCCCTGGTCATTGCCGGAATAAGTACGTTGCTTGTGTACCCGGTGGTGGAGCAAGTGATAGCCAACTTTGTGGGTACCTTGGCCTCCCCCGACTTTCTCATCATCCTCGGCGGGCTGGCGGTCTTGGGGATTATCTTCGGGGTGGGACACCTCCACGGAAGGAGTGCGGGAAATGGCACGCCGTTTAACCCCTTTAATTGACAACATATCTAGTCGGGAGGATAATCAACCAATGACCCAAGCGACGGTTAGTATTCCCCGCAAACGCCGTCCCCGTTACTACCGGGCAGCCGTCCCGTTGCCGGTGAAGATCACCCCCCGGCGGGAGGAAGTCCTCAAATGGTTTCTGCAATACACCTACCTGGACGACGACCAGTTAGCCCGGTTAATGGCACTCTCCCCCCGCCGTGCCCGGCAATTTTTAACCGACTTAAAGCACGGGGGCGACCATAAACGGTTCTATCTCCGGGCGACCAAGGACAACTCCACCTATGTTCTCGATTACGGTGGCCGGGAATACCTGGAGAAGCTGGGACTGGATGTCCCCTCCCGTCCCCGGCCGGACGAGCTGGCGGACAAACAGCTGGCCTTCCTCCGCCATATCCGCGATGTCAACTCCCTGCTGATTTTGGGGGAGATCCTCACCCGGGAACAACCGGTGAAACTTGCCCGGGTGTTGTCCGACCGTGATCTGCATAAGATCCCCATCAAGGTCAAGGTGCACGGGGAGGCGGTGACGGTTATCCCCGACGCCTTTATTGACTTCGACCTCTCCGACGGCTACGAACACGCGGTGGCCTTTGAAATTGACCGGGGGACTAGTGGGGTCAAAGCCATCCACGCCAAAATCCACGCCTATCTGGAGGCGATTGCTAGCAAACAGTACCAACAAGTGCTACAGGCCAACAGTCTCACCATCGCCTTCATCGTCACCGATGGGGGATTAACCTCAGTGGAGAAGCGGGTATACAAGTTGTGTTCATGGATACAAAACGTCCTCGTGGAGGAAAAAAAGGAGCGGTACCTCGATCTTTTCCGGGTGACGGGGTTTAACCCCTACACCATCTCTCCCAGCGAGGCGTTTTTTGCCCCCATCTGGTTTCGGCCGGATACCAAAATAGTTAGATTATTGGGGGATTAAGATGGCCAAGATTGTTCTGGGAACGCACACCAACAGCTTCCCTTTGTGGCCTTCCACCGTGACCCTGGAGAAGGGGGAGGAGAACACCCACGCCCACATTATCGGCAAGTCGGGGATGGGCAAATCCCGGCTCTTAACCAGTTTGTTCCTCCAGAGGCTCAAGGCCGGCCAAGCGGCGAGTCTTGTCGATCCCCATTCCGACCTCGCCCGGGACATACTTGGCCACCTCATTGAGGAGGGATACTTCCAAAAGCCCAACCACAAGTTACTGTTTGTGGAGTTTGAGCGGGATGACTATTACATCCCCTTTGACATCCTCCACCAGCCCCACTTGCCGCCGGACTGTATCGCCGACGACATTGTGGAGGCGATGCACCGGGCGTTCCCCGAACTGCGGACGGGTGCCGCCCAGTTTGACACCCTGGTGGTCAACGGGGTGGAACTGTTGATCCGCAATCACCTACCGTTACCGGCGTTATTTCCCCTAATCCTGGACGAGGAGTACCGCCAACAACTTCTGGAAAACGTGGACAACTACGGCCTCCAGGCATATTTTAAAAACTTCGATAGGTTAAAGGACTCGGAACAGGCCAACCAAAGCCTCTCCACCTTAAGAAGGATTAACCTGTTGACCCGTTCCCCGGTGATGGAGATGGCCTTGGGCCAGCAGGGACAAAATGTCCTCAACTTCCGGGAGCTGATGGATCAGGGGATCTCGGTCATTTACGATTTAGGGAAGATCCAAAACGCCAACGCCGCCCGGCTTTTGGGGTGTCTCATCACCGTGGGCTACGAACGGGCGGCCTTCTCCCGCAAGGTCTCCCCCAATAGAACCGTCCACCATTTAATCATTGACGAGTTCGGGGAGTTTGCCGCTCAGTCCTCCGAGGCCTTGGAGGGGATGTTGTCCGGCACCCGGAAGTTTGGCCTCTTTGTCACCATGTCCCACCAGACCTTGGGGCAGTTGGCGGGGAAGCTCCACAGTGCCCTGCAAAACATCGGGTTAAAAATCTCTCTGCGAATTGGTGATAGTGACGCCCGGGAGTTGGGGCGGGAGTACGGGGGGTACGACCCCGACCTGGTCAAGCACGCCGCCGACCGGGGACACCCGTTGTTTTTCAGTATCCAGGAACAGCAGGAGGCGTGGGTCAAGGCCTTGACCCACCTTCCCAAACAGACCGCGTTAGTCAAGGTGGGGGATAAGCCCACTTACCAAATCAGACTGCTGGATGTCCCCGACCCCAAGGTGACACCTGCCGAGATCGACCGGGTCAAGGAGTATTACGCCCGGCAGATTATGCGGCACAAAGACCAGATCCGGTTGCCCTACCGGGTGCAACACGAGGAAACCATTGGCCGGACGGCCCCCAGATCTTGAAACTTGCTTGCCTGGTTGGTAAGATAGGAGGGAACGGTGAAAGAACACGAAGGGCGGATCAATTTAGAGGACGCCAAAATTACCATCATCGCCATTGACGAAAAGACGGAAACCCGCCTCTGTCTCCAAGGCCGGGGCACCCTGTTTTTCAATGAGATTAAACTCGCCCCCCCGGAAGAACCCCAAGTGGAAGAACCAAAAGTGGAACCAACCCCACAACCCCAAGCGGAAACCCCCAAACCTGAACAGAAGGAGGCAAAGAATGACCGCGTCACCTTAACCGGCAGAGTGGGCATTGACCCCAAGGTGGAGGAAACCCGAAACGGGAAGAAGATTTTAAAAGTTCCTGTGGGGGTGCGGGAAGGCGACCAAACCAAGTGGCACAACATCATGTTTTTCGGGGAGAAGGCCGAGGCCATGGCGGGCAAGGTGGAAAAAGGTAAACTCGTGACCGTTATCGGCTACAAACACCAACAGGAACACACCATGCGAAGCGGTGAGAAAAAGACCACCGAGGTTATCTTCGGGTCGGTCATCCAAGACCCCAGCAAAAAATCCAAATAAGGAGGTGGCAGTATGCCACGCGCCAAACCCAAGCCGCTGACGGAAGCGGTCAACCCATTAGATCTTCTCTCGATCCTGGATGTCTGGAGAAAGGAGGTTGTGGCCTTCAACGAGTTAAACCAGCGACGAGCCGAACAGGTGAGTAAATTAATCGGAGGTGAAAAGTGGCCGAGATCAAGTGTTGGCAGTGTAACGGCACCGGGGTATGCATCGAGTGTGACGGATCAGGTGTCATCCAGAATAACGGGAAGCGGGTCTCCTGTCCCTGTGTCCAGGGAAAACACCCCCGAAGGTGTCAGCAGTGCGGCGGCAAGGGAAGCATCCACTATCAAGTAAGAGAGTAGGAGGTAGGTCGTGGGTACAAAGTGTCCGGAATGCAAGGGAAATGGCTGGTGCGGCTACTGCGAAGGAGGCGGAAAAATTAGGGAAAACGGGATCTGGGTAGTCTGTCCCCTCTGCCAAGGTGACCAGTACTGTCAACGCTGTCAGGGAACAGGAAAGTTGAAGGTGGGATGATGAGTAAGACGGTCACGGTCAAGTGCCGTCACTGTACCGGTAAGGGAACCAAAGACGGCAAGGTTTGTCCCTACTGCCAGGGCACCGGTGTCTTAAAGATCACCATCGATCAGCCGGTGGAGTAGATTCGTCGGAGGCGGGAAGATGACAAAAAGCCCTTGGTCAGGTACAATAGAGGAGCCAAACGTCTCTATCCTGGAAAGGACAGAAGACGTGTTTCACCCGTTAAAGGTCTGGACTGATCCGGAGTACGCCAATCAGTCGCTGGTAGACCTGACCCAATACTATGTCGATTACCTGAAGGGAAGAAGTCACCCCGCCTCCATTGAAACAATCATTAAGTACCGCAAGAGTCTCATCTCATTGCTGAGGTCTTTGGAGGCAAACGGCGACAAACAGATCCTTGGCTCTTTAACACCCCACAACGTCAACTTGTGGGTCAAACACCAAAGGGAACGGGGCTTATCCGAGGACGGCATCGCCTCCCGCTTGAGTGCAGTCAAAGCCTTCTCCAACACCTATGTCTACCGGCACCTGGAGCTGACCACCTGTGACTTGTTAGACAGGGTGGCAAGGATCATTCCCCCCGCCAAGCCGTTTGCCAAGCTGACGGATATGGAACAGGAGCAGATCCTCAACTGCTTTGACCGCCTCACCTATGAAGATGTGCGAAACCGGGCCCTAATCGCCTGTTATCTGGCCACCGGCCGCAGGCTATCGGAAATCCTCAACTTACGGCTTCCCGACTTAAACCAAATATCCGGGGAGATCGTGGTGAAGGCCAAAGGCGGGGATTTGCAGATTGCCGTACTCTCACCCAAGGCGTTACAACTGGTTAAACGGTATTTGCGGGAGAGACCTAAGGAAGTCCCCACACAACGGTTATGGCTGACGGAGGAAGGTACACCCCTCACTTATTGGGGCGTGCAATCAATCTTTAGGAGACTTAAGAAGCGATCCGGAATCGGGGATAAACTCCATTGTCACCTACTCAGGCATCATTTCGCCCAAACAGCTCTGGAAAAAGGAGCTGAACGGGCAGCCCTTCAGGATATGCTCGGCCACAAGTCGGACGCCATGTCCCGAAGGTACGCAGGAGCGGTCAGGCAACAGACCGCCGCCAAGATGATGCCTAAATTTGCCCCGATTTAAAAAAAGTACCCTTGGTCAGGTGGTAGAAAGTCCCTTGTCCTAGGGATTTTGAGAGTTTTCCAAGCACGAAAAACCTCAGTCCCCTGGTCATCTGACAATAGGCCTCATAAGCCCTTGGTCGTCAGTTCAAATCTGACCCCTGCCACCTCATTATTATTACGCTTGTTACAGCCCCAAATCACTTAGTTTAGAGACGTTTGGCATTTCTCTAGTACCTAGGTCACAGTCCCCTGTCCTTCCTGCTTGCTTTCTTGCTTGGTTGGTGGTATCCTCAAGATATACCTAGCCCAATGGAACACGACCGACCAAGAAATATCCCCCCATACTCCGTTGACTCCAGAGGCTACTACTTCCGCGATGAGGCAGGCCACAAGTTCCGCCCCGTGGACGCCATAAACTCCCACATTATTCTGTTAACCCCCACCCTGGTCAACCAACGGTTAAACCGCCATTTCCAGCCGGTAGATGAACAGTGGAGACAAATCCGGCAGATGCGGAGGCCAGCCCGATCCGGTAAATGACACAAAAAGCGGATATGTCCATAGCCGATATTGACCGCTACGTTGACTGGGTGAAGGAGTTTGGGGTGGAGAAAGCCCAGGAGATGCAAAAGCAAGTGATGAAGAACAAGAAGAAGTTTCTTAAATCCCTCTCCCCCCACCCTACAGAGGAGGTATGTGATAACTAAAGACCAAAGAGAAAAACTATCCAGGCTTGAAAGAAGGCGGGACTACCTCCGCACACATCTCTATAACGTTGATGCTACTAAGTGGAGAGGCGATAGCTACGACCAGGCTGAATTGTCCGCGCTAGAATGGGGCATTGAGATTATTGAGGTGTATTTGAAGGTAAAAGAGCCGACAGAAGTGAGTTGTAACCACACCTTTAATCTGAGAAATGAGAACGAAGTATTTTGTGTTAAGTGTTTAGAAACCCAATCTCTCTCTCCCAAAGATAATCCTTCGGTAGACTCACCTACAGAGGAGGTAGAGGGATGAAGAAACTATTGCATCTTTGGCACTTATATGACGGTTGGAATAGATGGGAGATGTTAAAAGACCTGTGGAGGACTATCAGGAGCTAGTATGTTGATACAACGAGTTTACGAACATAAAGGTTGGAGTGACCGCATAAGGCGTAGAGGTATCAGACGGGTAGCTAAAGAAGCTGGGATAGATTATGGTCACTTATCTAGAATTGTCAATAATCAGCAGGTAGTGACAGAAAAGATGCGGCAAAGACTACTAGACGCAACTAATAGGCTCTCCCCCCAACCCAGCTCAGGTACAGAGGAGGAAAATGAGTAAAGAATACATACAACGACTAATTCGACTAGCAGAGGAAATTGAGACGATGCTTGATGATACAGAGTGCTTTAACAATGAGGGCAGAATCCTGAATTTTAGAAGCAAACTGAACTTTTTATTAGGCTATATCAAAGTTCTCTCTTCCCCCCAAGACTCAGTACAGGCAAAGGAGGAGAAGAAGTGAAAATAGATAGAATATTAGCCCACAAAATCCAGAATATTATTGCATTGGCTTATCCCCGAGAGAAAAGTGATTTATGTCCCGTATGTAAAAGGGTTTATCGTATGACTGAGGATGAAGCTACTTTCAAAACAAATGAGATTATTCGGCTTTTAAACGACTACAAACAATCACGAAAACTTGAGAAGCTAATTACTTACCCTCGACAAACAAATGAACGTAAGGAACAACACCCGAGCGTTGAAGATTTAGATGCTTTCTTTTTCTCCCCCCAAGACTCTACAGGAAAGGAGAAGGAATAAATGGATTTTGTAATGTTGTTATTACTAGTGCCGATAGTCATAGTCCTTCTCTTTATCCTTATTCTGCTCTTCCCAGTAGTATTGATGACCTCACTTATACATCTAAGGGACACTTGGAGACGATTTAAGAGGGAGTTTAACTTATGAAACAACCCAAGCCCCGATCTAATCAGGGGAAAGAAAAGAACGCTAAATTTGAAAAACAATACCTAAAGGGCGGAGGATTTTGTGGAGCTTGTGGGGAAGCAGTAGAGCCGATTTTAGGAGAGGACAACAAACTATTAGGTAAATGTCACTGTACCTCTCAACCTCTAACCAATAAGAAGATGGAAAGGAAGGAATGGGAAAGGGACGAATACCGCATTTGCTCAAAGTGTGGATTTGCGGTGGGGTCAAAAGAGCATCAAGCAGCCCACCAAGAGGATCAACCTCTAACCAATCAGGGGAAATGCAAAATAACGAGTGGCTACCATGACCACGTAGAGGGTGGCAACTGTGGTTTATCTTGTCATGAAGCTGGATTAAAATTACAAGCCCCTCAACCTCTAAAGAAGCAATGGGAAACTCAGTTTGATGAAATCATGCCTGAATGTAATCTACCTCCTTACGGTGTAGCCAGAAACAAACTCAAGAAGTTCATCCAGTCCCTCCTCGACCAGCAGCGGGAAGAGCTGGACAAACGCCACATCATCGAAGTAGCAATGATTAAATCGAGCCAAGCCCAGAGGGAGACGGTCATTAAAGCGGAGCTGATTGAGAAGATAGAGGGAATGAAGAGATGTACGGCGGGATTAGATTTTTTACCTAAGGGAATGCAAATTGATATGACTAGTTACAACCAAGCTCTAGACAACGTTATAGCTTCTCTCAAAACCAAGGAGGATAAATGAGTATAAAGTCCCCCTACCGGGAAGTGGGAACCTCAGCCTCCAAGGTCTTGGGGTATGAGAGGAAGAAAACCCCGGCCAAAAGACAGCCCCCGGAGATGATTACCCTCACCTGTGCCGCTTGTGGTACACAGTTTGACAAACCGTTAAGTGAATATAACTATAAACGGTCAATCCTCCAGACCCGGTTCTATTGTTCGCCGGACTGCGGCCGGAAGAAACCCGCCAACTGGTGCATAAGCCGGCGGGATAAGCACCCCCAGGACTGCCAGTGCAACAACTGTGAGCTTTTACGTTCCTGTGGCACGGCTCTTAAACCCGGCAAGGCACCGGGAGTGACAGGGGAAAAAACCGGAGGTCACTGGGGTTAAGTTATCCACATATCCACTATGAAGAAACCAAAAACTGCAAGAAACAGGAGAACGCTTGACTGATCGCTAGATTACACATATACTCAGGATATGCCCGACCCTCAAGATACGGCTTCCATAAAGACTGCAACAAGAAAACCCACCAAACTTCAACTCCGCACCGCCGAAATCAAAGCCACCAACCCAAAGATGTCTCTAGGGGAGGCGATGCGACAGGCCGGATATGCAAAAACGACTTCTTTGAGCCCAAAAGATAATTTCTTGGATTTAAAAGGTACAGAGACGGCGGTGGAGTTATTTAAAAACGAACTCGCCGGCCAAGGGATCACCACGAAAAAGCTCGCCAAAAAGTACGCGGAATGGCTAGACGCCACCAAGATCAAGTCCAGCCTGACCGAGCCGGATCAGGTGGTGCCAGATTATGAGACCCAGTTGAAAGCCAAGGATGATCTTATTAAGATACTAAACATCGGTGGTGAGGAGTTTTCCGAAGAAGCGACCTTTATCTGGCGTAAGAAGTAGTTTGCGTATGAGCGCGGGGGATACTAGTGCCCCGTGCCTATGGGCAAACCGGTAATTGAAATAGATTGGGAACCACAACCCAGACAGCTAACATGCCTTAGAGCGTGCGGGCTGTCCTTTCCTTTTGATGCGATCCCCCTCCATCCGGCAATTGCCGACATCATAGGTTATGGCGGATCTGCTGGAGGAGGGAAGACCGATACCCTGTTGCAAATTGCCATTATCGCCGCCATCTATTACCCCAAGCTCAACGTTGGCTACTTCCGGCGGGAATTTCCCCAACTAGAAGGCCCAGGAGGGGCGATACTGCGTTCCCGGGAGCTGATTGGTCACTTTGCCCACTACAATGAGCAGAAGAAACGCTGGCTCTTTCCTAATGGCTCCATCCTCCAGTTCTGCCACTGTAAAGACGCCTCCGATGTCTATAACTACCAGTCGCAACAGTTTGATATCTTACTCGTTGATGAGGTCACCCAATTCTTAAAGGAGATGGTCAAATACCTGCTGACCAGAAACAGACAGACCGGCAGTTGGCCGACCTTCAAACCCTTTGCCGCCTTTGGCACCAACCCCGGCAATGTCGGCCACCAATACTTTAAAGACGAATTTGTCACCTTAGGCCCCTATGAACAGGTTAATACCTTCATCAATGAATCTGGCCGCCCGGAGAGACACATCTTCATCCCCTCCAAGTTGGACGATAACCAAATCCTCATGGAGCGTGACCCCGGCTATGCTGACCGTCTAGGTAGTACGGAGTTAAACCGCAAGGTTCTGCTGGAAGGCTCATGGGATGTCTTTGCCGGGCAAGCCTTTGGGGAGTTATCAAGAGAGGTGCATTTAGTAGATGACTTTGAGATTCCCAAGGAGTGGAAGCTGTTTGGAGCCTACGACCAAGGGTTTAACCATCCCTTCTCCTTTGGGGTGTTTGCGGTGGATCGGGAGGGTACGACTTACCTCATTGCCCGGGCCAAGAACCGCCTCAAGCGGGTAGATGAGATAGCCAGGGTTATGCAGGAGACTGTCCCCGGAGGGATTAACGCCTTGTCCTACCTTGTCGCCGGTTGGGACTGCTGGACCAGACAACGGGACGGTGGGCCCTCCATCGCCGAACAGTTTTTAAAGACGACTCCCAAGGTGTTACTGACTAAGGCCAAAGAAGACCGGGTCCAGGCGGTCAACCAGATTCGCAAGTATTTAGCCTGGAAAGGGATCGGAGAAAACGGAGCGGATGGCAAACCCGCCTTTATGATCTTCAAATCCTGTCAGGGAGTCTATGACACCCTAGCCCGGATGATCTTTGATACCAACGGCCCCAAACCCGAAGATGTCTTAAAGGTGGATGCTGATGAAAACGGTGAAGGTGGAGATGATGATTACGATATGGTCAGATACGGCTTGATGTCAAGGCCTACTCCCGCTACCCAGAAGGCCACCCCGCCCCCGACAAACTCCATTGCCTCCTTTTTAAAGAAGAAACAAGAACAGAAGTGGCTCAGGGAGGAATATGTCGGCTATTAGGATTTACGAACACCCATTTAAAGAAGGGGTCAGAGGGATTCTCCGGCAACACTTCCATGACTCCATTGCCAAAAACTTTGTCCTCTTTTTCGAGACTGAGATCTACAACGACAGTAACGCCAATATCCGCAACCAGAAGCGGGATCAGAACTTTATCATGGAGGTTCACTACCGCCACCCTTCCGGGCTGTTGGATTACATCACCGATGTTGCCTCTTGGTGGCCGAAAAAACAGCTAGAGGTGGCACTACTCAAAGGCATCACCGATAAGGCTAGAGTCGGTGTCATTGGTAGGGACTGGACGGCGGATGATGCGGGCAAGATTTCTTTAGATGTCCAATCGGGCAAGTATGAAACCCCGGATAGTGAGATTACAAAAGACATGAGCAAACCAAAGAAAGGAGGGAAATGAAATATAACGTTACCGGAGTGCTAGGTCTGCTTGAACCGGCTGATGGCTTTACTGATGAGGAAAAGGAGCTAACCCGACTCTTAGGGGAAGCCACCATTCAGCAGATGTATAACAAACTGCCAACCTCCCGGATGAAGTTTATTGTGGCCGCCCACTTTGAGTTAGGCTACTCCCAGGAGCTACTGGCGGAGATGTTGGGGATCAAACAAGCGTCACTAAACGAAGAGATCCAACTGATTAAAAAAGTCCTGCTGGGACGCCCTTACCGGCCGCATAAACCCAAAGGGACAATTAAGGTTGAGGATGTCTTTAAGATGATGATGTGTCTTAAGCAACCCTAGTGTCTTTACCTCTAAGGCTTTAGACTTTCCCTATAATTCCTCCCTTCATTTAGGATACTTGGCGAGTATGAGTAAAGATCCCACCCAAGTCGTTGCCACCGACCAAACCCCGACTGACCGCCTTTCCCTGTTAAAGTCCCGCTTGGCGCTTGCCAAAGCCTTCTGTAAAAAGCCCCACAAAGCCTGGAAGAACTGGATCTCCGAGTACGAGATTGACGATATTGACGATACGGAAGAAATCCGGGATAAAGTGCGGATCGGCTATGTCTTTCGCCGGGTGGAATCGGATCTACCGGCCATCTTTGACGACCAGCCGGAACTGTTTTTTAAGGGCAAGAAAGGCTCCACAAGGGTCTTAGAACCGCTGTTTGAAGGAACGTATGACTGGCTGTGGGATGTCCAGAACTTAGAAGAAAAGATCGAAGATGCAGCCACTTACTTCCTCCTTTTGGGGATGGGGTTTATTGACTCACCGTGGGTGACCAAGACCAAGAAAGTGACCGATCCTACCACCGGCCAAGAATATGATGTCCCCATTATTGATAGACCTGATGCCCGGGTCCCCAACCCTTTTAAGCTCTACTTTTCTCCGGAGACTATCTTTAACGTCATCTTAGACTATGAGCATTGCCCGTATTACTTTGAAGAGCGGTCCATGACCAAAGAGTGGATTAAGGCGGAGTTTGGCAAAGACATTACACCCTCGGAAAAGCTCAAGACAGATGACACTGAGGTAGACCAGGAGATCGACCAGGTTAAGGAAAGCCAAAAGGATGACATCCAACGCTCGACAGTCTACAAATATGTCGGTTGTCTGCCGGAGAATCTGGCCAAAGGCATTGAAGGTGAACCCTGGCACTACGATAAGGAGTACCAGATCTACTTTACCAACAGTGAAGAACTGAAGGTGGAGGAGCTACCCTATGACACCAAACCTTTACGTTGTGTGGGTAACTACGGTCTGGCTAATAAGTTCTTCAAGTTTGGGGATGCCAAACACCTCATGCCCCTCATTCAGGAATACGAGCAGTACCGCTCGCAGATTTTAAAGTATACCCGCAAACTGGCCAATCCCAAACCGTTAATCCCCACCGAGGCCGATATTGACGAGGATGCCTTTAACGATCCCCGACCCGGCAGGTCGGTCAAATACGCCAACGGCACAGCGCCTTCTTACCTGGCTCCCTCGGGGTTGGGCCAGGAGGTGATCGCCGGGGCCAACTTATCCAAGACCGATATGGAACAGCAATCCGGTTCCTTTAACTTAGAAAATGGGTCGAACCAATCCACGGTGAAGACCCCCCGGGGAATTCAAGTCTTCTCGGAAGCCGCCGATAAGAACGTCCGCCGGAAGAGGAAGAAGATTGCCCGCTTTATCCGTCAGCTGATCCTGTTCCAATTCAAGCAACTGGCCCAAAACTGGAAACCGGAGGACAACCACACCATCGATGTCATCAACCCCGACCATCCCGACGGTGCGGAATCCACCCCGGTCACCGCCGAGGTGTTACAGGTGTTAGGTGATGATGATATCCTCTCCAAACTAGAAGTCGAGGTGGAATCGTTATCCATTAACCGGGTGCAGATGAAACAGGACGCCCTCGATCTGTTTGATCTGGCGGTCCAGCATCCGGAGGTCTTTAACTTACAGGAAATGGCCAAGGACTTACTGCAAAACGGGTTCAATAAAAAAGACGCCGATAGGTATTTGACCACCGAGGAACAAAGAAAAGCCATGTCTCAGGTTCAACCAGAACCACCTAAAGTTAATGTCTCCATCAAGGCTGACGCGACTACCGCTCCTGGGGCGGCCCTGTTGGAGAATGAGGGGTTGATGCAGCCGGGTCAAGGACAAGAGGCCGCCCAAGTCGCCCAAGCCCAGACGATGCAGCAAAACCAAATCACATCCGCTTTAAACACACCCCCGCAACCAATACCAACGAAAGGAGGGATGCAATAATGTTTGGAAAGAAATTAGCCCAAGAGGCCGGGATGCCGGTGCAACAGGATGTACCGATGTCCCAACCAAAAACCCAAGCTGATCCAGCCGATGTGGCGGCAGTCATGGCTCAAGTCAAACCCATGATGGAGACTATGATGAGACAAATGATGACCCAAATGATGGCGCAGCAAGCAGGTACAGAACAAGTAATGCCTGGAATGAAAGGAGGAATGTAAGATGGCTTTTGGATATATGTTGCGATCCCGAGTTAAGCATACAGCCGCCCACCCGGGGTTTGATGCGGTAGCCTCACGGATTGCCCAAGAGCAGGGAGTATCCATTAAGGAGGCCAAAGCAATACTCGCCTCAAGAACGCGGGGGGCTTCTGCGGCTGCCCGCCACGCCAACCCCCGCCTGAATCGAGTACGAAGATAATGCAACTACCCTCACCCTTTGAAGGCAAACCATTTAAGAAAACGGTGGCTGGTAAAGGTTACCATTACACCCAGTCCCGCCAGGAAGAGGTAACGGTGTACAAACCCCTCTATCCGGATCGGCCTAACTCCCCGGTGGTGGAGCAGAAAGAGACGGTGGAGGTTCCCTTAGATGGGGAGATCGTGGATCTTACCACCGGGCAATCGGATAGCAAATACTGGCAACCGGAGACGGTGTTAGATCCCACAGGTTGCCAGCACCAGTTTCACCTGGTAACCAGCCGGGAGGTGATCTGTGATGCGTGTGGGTGGACGACGATGTTACATCCGGCTTTAAATGTGGTGGAAAATAAGCAGGGTCTGTTTATCGTGATTAAGGGGCGCAGATACCAAATTACCTGTTAACTTTACCTATAATTCTTTTTCCTCTAGGGGATAATCCTTTTAGACTTTAAGAGGTTGTATACCAGGAAAGCGGTGATAGAGATTACAAGAATCAGTATCACCATTAGATCTGATACAAAATTTTCAGGTTTAGTGAAAAAACCATCACGGAGGGTAACAAAAAGAAGCACCAGAAAGAAACCAAAGATGGAAAAAGTGATGGTGCGGAACAATAGAAACAATAAACGGAACAATGACATACAGTAGGGAATTATAACACATGGGATTCAAAAGACTGTTAGGTGACACAATATCAGGACTTGGGTATGCTGCTAGTAATCTGGCAGGACGAGACATTGGCCTCGGTTGGGGATCGAAACTAGCTCAAACCGTTAATCCTTTCTACGTTACGGTAGCCCACGCCCAAGAACCCAAACGCAACACCGGTTATTATGTTTTTAATCCTCAACCAATGTCTAAAGAACCAGCCGGTCCGCCTAATCCCACGCCAATCACCGGTGGTCAACCGACCGGGGGAAACGGTGGAGGCAATAACGGTAATAGCGGGAACAACACCTCCTCCCAATCGTCCGGTCCCTCTCCCGAGGAGATCTATCTCCAACAGATGCGGGATTCCTTTTCCGGGGTCAAAAGTGCGCTAGAAAACCAACTGCCTACTTATGACTCCGACTTCAACAACTACAAGAACCAAGCGATGGGCAATATTAACCAGGCTAAAGCCACTCTGGCCGATACCCAAGCCCAAACCGAGTACAACTACGGCAATAACCTCAAGAATATGCTTCAGGCCAATAAAGATCTCCGCCAACGGGCTACCGGGACCTTCTCCTCTTTGGGGACTTTGGATTCGTCTGCCTATCAGGATGCCTTAGATAAAGGTGACCAAACCCTTAAAGATAACCTTGCCTTAAACGACACCAACAAGGTGCGGGAATTAAACTCGGCCAAATCTCAGTACGACGCTTACGAGCGTCAGGCCTTGGGAAGTATTGACTCCTACCAACAGGAGATTAACCGGGCTAAGGACGGGATCCGCCAGGCTATCGCCTCCGCAAACCTCAACGAAGCCAGTTCCATCGCCCAGTATCTCCAACAACTGCAAAACCAGAAGTCCACTATTGAGAGTAATCTAGCAGCCTTTAAAGCCCAACTCGCCACCTTACAGGCTCAAGGAATAGACGTGATAGGAAACATCAAAAAGTTCAATGGAGCCGACTTCTCCAACACCTTCGGCAACTTACTGGGGAACCAAATCGCCAACACCAACAACCTCTTAACCATCCCCACTCCCTCAGTCTCCGGCCAGGGTTACATCGCCGCCAACGGCAAACGGTACAACTCCCAGGATGAGTACCTCCGCCTCTTGGCTACAGGTCAAGCTTAACCCCTTACCTATAATTTCCGGGTAGATTTAAGACAATTCAGCTATGGACAATATCCCCATTTTTGGTGCGTATCTACAGAGGTTAGTGAACGCTTTTTCAAACACTCCCAACAATACCCCCTCCGTCATCGGTAACCCCTCGCAGATGAAGTTATCCGTTGGGGTTAGTCCCAACTTTGTCAACCAGATGCAGCCCCAAACGGTGGATGCTGCTGATCCTAACTATCGTTTTGCCTTTGAGACCCAAAAACGGGACCAAAACTATGCCAACCTCACCGGCCGGGGTGGTTTTCAACCCCAGCAACCACCTCAAGATATTGGTCAGATTATCCGCAACACCTTCCCCAACGAGGCTACCACCGCAGCTTTGGTGGCGGCTACGGAAAATGGGACCTACAACCCCACCGTCAAGGATAACCCCAACTCTGACGGTTCCGTTGACCGCGGCCTCTTTCAAATCAATAACCACACCTTTAACGGGTTAATGCAGAAGTTTGGGGATCGCCTACGTACCCAAGGAATTAACTCGTATGAAGATATGTACGATCCGGCCAAAAACGCCGCCATCGCCAAGATGATCTATGACCAAAATGGTTGGGGGAGATGGTTTGGCTGGCAAAACAAAGGTTACGACTTAAATGGGGGGTACTATTCCCAACCGGAGCGGATAAAATACGAGATCGCCAAGCGGGGTGGAAAGTATAAGGAGAAATAATGGACTTCCAGACGAAACTCAAAAACTTCCTCCAAGGGATTACCCAACCGGTGCAACAGGAGATCCAACAAGCCCCCCAACAACTGCAAGGGTTTGGCCAAGGGCTTCTGCACCAGCTCCAAAACCTCTCCCAGCCCACCGCACCGGTTCCCGGAACCGGCCAACCCTTACAACAGCTCCTCCCCCAGTGGCAACAAGCCCCGATGGTAAAGTTTCCCTGGATGTCCCAACCGGCCAGTGTGCAACAGACAGTTGATTTTCTCAACCCCACCAAAGAAGGGGAGTTGGCCTCATGGGGTGCGGCGAATGTCATGCCGATGATTATGAGTGGCAGTCCCGAAGCCGCCGCCTCGATGATTCCCGATACCTTAAACTTGGTGAAACCGGTCTTAAGGTTGGCCCCCCGGACGGTAGGCAAGGTGGTCCAGGAACTTTCCCCCTACCAGCAAGGGTTTGAAGCGGGGTTTGCCAAGATCCCCGGAAAGGTTCAAGTGGAGGTAGGACCTAACACCACAGATTACTTGTCTCAACTTAAGCAGCAACAGCAAACCGCTAGCAGTGTCGATAAAGGGACACTCTTGACCCGAGGACAGAGTTTCTTAGCTGATGTTAAACGAAAACTCATTGATTCCACCGCTCCGATTGAGGATGTACTGTCCCAAGCCCAAAAGGACAATGGTTATGAAGTGTTACCGTCTAGGAATGTATCTTTCCAAATTGACCGAGCGATCCGGTCTAACGAACTGGCGGAACAGTTTTTAAAAGATAACGGTATGGTGGATGTCATTCGGAATGTCCCGGATGTTCATACCTTGGATCAGTACTTAATCGCGAGACACGCTCCCGAGGTAGAAGCCGCTGGGTTTAAAACTGGGCGGAACACCGCTGCTGATGCCCAACTTGTGCAAGATCTAGCCCCCACTTATGAACCCTATGCCCAACAGGTTGTGCAATATGGTCAGAAACTTCTTGACTACGCTGTGCAAACAGGGTTAGTCAGTAAAGAGACTGCTGCCGCTTTAAAAGCTAAATATCCCAATTACATCCCTTTAAATAGGATATTCAATGAGTTGGAACAATCTACTCCCCGAGGAACAGGCAAAGGTGTGGCATCTCTTTCCAAACAAACGGTGGTGCAAGGACTCAAAGGTTCAGAAAGAGCGATCCAAAATCCGACTGAATCCCTGTTAACCAAGACCTTAGATGCTTTCTCCCAAGGGGAACGTAATCAAGCCGCACAGATGCTAGCTTCTTATAAGGATTTACCGGGGAATCCGTTTAATATTACACCTCTTAGGACAGCCGAAAATGTTACCAAGAGGATTGATCTATATTCGCAAGCAGCAGACTTAAAACCAGTTCAAAATCTGCTGGGCAGATTATTGCAAACTCGTCAACGATGGGCAAGACAATTAGAATCTCAGATAAATAACCTTAATAAGCAAGGACTTTATCAGTCATTAAAACAGAAGTTTACTGAAAATCCAGTCATTCAATCTAGTGTTGATCAAAGTACTTTTAAGCCTGGAGGATTGACAACAACTGATACTGGAGATAGATTTTTTGTTCAAACGGGGAAAGATCAGATTAAACTTAAACAAAACTACGCAATTCCTACTAAGTCACAATTTAAGGATATCATTAACAATCTGGTAAACCTTCCTTCTAGTGAAATACAAGCAATTAAATCAAAAATAGCCACTAGAGAGAATAATTTGGCTCCAATTATGGACGAGATTGCCAATATAAGTGATTCGTTAAATGCGGTTAAAGCTATTCGAGGCAATCTATTTGATGAAGCCTCCTTACTAAAAGATGCTCAGTCAAAGGGATTGTCAACTTTCTCTACCCTCAATAATGGAATCAAAGAGATCTACCAAACTACCCCCGAAATTGCTAGTGCTGCCAAATTTCTCGATAAGAGACAACTTGGTTTTGTGGGTCAGATTTTTGCTACTCCCGTGCGACTGGCTAGACTTGGGATTACGGGTATCAATATTCCCTTTATCGCCTCTAATCTTGCCAAAGATCAAGTCTCAGCCTTTATTAACTCCGATCACGCTCTAGCAACCTCGATTGCCAACCCTCAAGTCTTTGGGAAATCTTTATGGACGGCGGTTGGGCATGGAGCAGAGTATGACAACTGGATTAGAAACGCCGGGGGAGGAACCAGTTTTGATATTTCCCGTTCCGCTCCCGGTGTGTCCATTGGACAAATCCGCGCTGGTCGAAATGTCCAGTCACAAATTGCCTATACTGTCACCCACCCCGGCCAACTACTGCGGACGGTGGAGAATGCGGTTAATCGGGGTGAGGAGACTACCCGCTTGCAACAGTTCATTGGCACGCGGGATGCACTCCTGAAAGAAGGTCGAACCCCCCAGGATGCCGATATCTTAGGAGCCAAAGCTTCCAGAGTAAATACAGTTGACTTTGCCCGTTCTGGAGACTGGGGTAAGGCTTTAAATTCCGTCTTCCTTTATCTAAATGCGGGGATTCAAGGTTCAAGAACTCTCATGCGCAATTTACAAACCCGCCCGACTCAGACAGCCGCCAAGATTGCTTTGACCGTTTATACCCCTTTAGCGACGGTGACAGCCTGGAATTTAATGAATCCTCAACGTAAAGCCGCCTATGACGATATCCGGGACTTTGAGAAAGACAATAACTTAATCATCATCCCGCCTAATCCCACGAAAGATCCCAAGACAGGAAAATGGAATGTCATCAAGATTCCCTTCTCCCAGGAGATTGCTAATCTTACGATTCCGATAAGAAAAAGTATTGAAGGAATGCAGGGAGAACCCGGTCCAACTTTTGGGGATTTTGTCAGTTCCATTTTAGGTACAACCACTAGTTTAAACACACAATCCCCTAATGCTCTAGTGGGACAGTTTGTTCCTCAGGCAGTCAAACCACCACTAGAATCAATTCTCAACAAGAATCTCTTTACTGGTGGAGATATTGTGCCACAGTATATCAACGGTCAACCAAGTAAGGATCTTCCCCCAGAAATGCAGGTTTATGACAATACTTCCGGCACCGCCCGCAAGATCGGGAAGGTGTTAAACACTTCACCTTTAAAAGTGGGACAGTTTGTCAAATCTACTACTGGTGGAGTGGGTTCTCAGTTCTTAAATGCGTCAGATCGGGCTTTAGCTACGGTTGGGGTTATTCCTCCTGAGCAGATTGGGGGGCAGTCCATTACCCAAGGACTGACCCAACGGTTTGCCCAAGCCTCAGGTGGTCAACAACTATCTAATCTCTTTAATAATGGTGTTATCAGTACTGTGCCTAATATGGCCGAATCAACATTAGGTGGGCCAAATTATGATATCAACGGCAATCCTACTTCCGGAAATACTCCTACCTCAGGAATTACACCTGTTTCTCCTGATGTCAGTAAGAGAATTGTGGAAAACAATGGCAAGTTCTATGCTTCTTTAGGCAAGAACAATGTTAAGTCCTTTGATACCCGGCGAGAGGCGGAAATTGCCGTACAGAAGGCTGATTTTGCCAAATCCGACCAAAACTTCCTCGATTTAGGTGATACCATCCTGCGCAAATCGGTTAACGGGACTGTGACTACGATGAACAAGAACGATTTCAACACCCAACTTAATACGACTTTGATGACCTCGGCTAAAGATTCCCAGGACTTTGAGACCTGGACCAAGATTGCCACTCAGCAACTCCAAGTCTATCAGGATCAATTAAAAGATCCGAGTGTAGACAGTCTCGATAAGTTGGTAATTCAAAATAAGATCAATGCTTTAACCAAGGATCTGGCAACCTACAACTCCTACGGCGGGTTTAAAAAGCCCAGGAAACCCTCCTTAAAGGGTATTACCTTTAAAAAGTTATCTACCCGCAAGACCATTTCCTATAAAGCCCCTAAACTGACTGTTTACAAGGGCAAGAAGGCCCCAAAACCGGCTTTAAAGTCGTTAGTGTTAAAGAACCCCATTAAAGCCAAAGTTCCCCAATATAAAGCCTGAAACCTCCGGTTTACCTATAATTTCCCCCCTTTTTTAAGACAATCACCTCAATCACTCTTAATGCGGACTTTAGTTGGCTAAATTGAGGGTAGGTGTCCGCATCTATCCTCTACTTAGCCCACTACCAAGAACAACCATTAGGACTCTTGAAAGGGGGTGAGAACAATAGACAACAATAATAATTCTGTTGAGGAATCCGTTCAGGATCAACCACAAGCAGAAGTAGATAGTTCGGTTCAAGTGCAAGACGAAAGTCAGGCCACACAAACCGACCAGGGACAATCAGAGGATTCGTTCTTTGACCCCAACTCAGTGCCTGAAGAACTAAAACCTGCGTACAAGCAGATGCAAGCGGCCTTTACGAAGAAGACCCAGGAAGCGGCGCAAGCCCGGAAAGAGTCGGAAGCGATAAGACAGGATGCAGAAGCATACAAAAGGTATGAGCAATACATCCCGATTGTAGAGGAGATGTTAGCAAACCAAAAGGCTCAACAAAGCCCCGAAATGGCGGCTTTAGAACAGAGACTACGGGCGCAAGGCTACAACGATGACGCTATTGAGATGATGAAGATGGGAGTGCAATTTACTCTCACCCAATTCAACCAACAGCAGGAGATACAACGTATCTCCCAAGGCATCAACGAAGCCGGCAAATTAGATCCAAGACTAAATGATGCCAGTCTGGTCTACACCTTAGATGACGGTTCCACCGCCACCTTTGGACAGATCGTTGAAGAGCTGGTAGCGGCAGACCCCGCATGGCAGAGAGATCCAATTGCAGCGACCCAAAGGGCTTTGAAAAAAGTTGACGCCCTACTCGGTAAAGCTAAGTTAGACGGCAAGGAAGAACTATCTGCTTCGGCAAAAACTAAAGCAGAGAAATTCCCCCAATCCAACTCATCACCTCAGTCAGCGGCCAACGCCAGCCAAGCAAAGACCATTCAGGATGCGTTCAAAGAGGCAAAGCAAGAACTTGGCGTGTAACGCTCCGATTTGATCGGAGTAAAAAATCTAAAAATGAGAGGAGGTGAAAAATAATGGCAGATCCAAATGTCGGTGTAATTTTATCTACGACTTTAAAAAAGTATCGTAAGACTTTGGTGGATAACATCCACAAATCCAATGCGGTCTTTTATTACTTAAAAGAGAACAACGGATTCAAAGAGGAAGACGGTGGGGAAAGGATTGTCGCTCCGTTAATGTACGGCAAGAACACAACCGCAGTCTCTTACGATGGCTACGAAGCTTTAGATACAACCCCGCAAACTGGTATTGATAGCGCTGAATATAACTGGAAACAGTACTCAGTTTCTATCTCTATCTCAGGAAAAGAAGAGAGACAGAACCAAGGCACATCAAGGATCATCAACCTCTTGGAAGCGAAAACCAACCAAGCCGAGATGTCTTTGACTGAGGCTTTGTCCGTAGGTCTCTTTTCTGATGGTACAGGAAACGCAAGCAAAAACCTCACTGGTTTAGAAGCGATGGTTTCTAACTCCGGAACTTACGGCGGTATTAACAGTGCTACCTATACTTGGTGGCAAGCTGGTATCGAATCCACAGGTGAAGCTCTTGGCTTAGCCAAGATGCGTACCGGATTCAATAGTGCTTCCGTAGGAGGGAAAGACACTCCTAATTTGATCGTTACCACCCAGACTCTGTTTGAGAAATACGAAGGTTTGGTCACAACGACCATTCAGATGAACTCTGAAGGAACCAAGAAATTAGGAGATGGTGGTTTTCAGGTACTCCAATTCAAAGGTGTGCCGGTAGTTTGGGATGAACAATGCCCCTCTGGGACAATGTACTTCCTCAACACCAAGCACATGAAGTTAGTTGCCCACAAAGATGCAAACTTTGAAACAACTGATTTCGTTAAACCGGAGAATCAGGATGCGAAGGTTGCTCAGATTCTGTTCATGGGTAATTTAACTTGTGACCGCAGAAAGAGTTTCTATAAACTCACCGGAAAGACCTAAGGCTATTAGCGATGGCCCTAACTTGAGTGGGGAACCTTGATAGAGTGTCAAGACGAGACCACGGGCCATAAAAACCTCCCAACCAAACGGGCGCAAGCTGTCAGTGAAGTCAGGGAAATCCAAAAAGGGAGGAGGTGAAAAATATGCAATTTAGTAAACTAAATCGGGAGAACCCCGAAAACGTCTACATGGTAGTCAAAAGCGTTGAAGGCGCGACCATTACCACTGGTTTACCAGTCTCTTTGGTCAACACTTCAACCGATGGTGTCAACGCGGTGATTGCTAATGCCGCTGCCGATTATCCCGGATTTATCGGTATCGCTGTGCAAGACATTGCCGACAATGACTATGGACGAGTCCAAATCAACGGATTTGTAGCTTCCGTGCTACTTTCCAATGTTGGTTCATCCATCACCATCAACGCCAATGATCCCTTGGTTCCAGGTCCAGCCGGAATGTTTTCCGCTGCTCCGACCTACGCCAACTCTGGGTTTAAATGGTTGACTGCGTCAAACGTACCGGTAGCAGTTTCCGCTGCTGCCTACGCTTCTGGACTTATTAAAGTCCTCTAAGGCTTTGAGGCTGGGCGGACACAGCCTCACCCTTAAAACTCCTCATTTCCCTATATTTTCCTTTCTCCTAGTGGATACTTACCCCAAATGCGGACACATTCCAAAACCCCCCAAATTTTGAAGGTGGCGATGTCAATTCCCACCGAAGGTCACACCTTACCCGAAGCCTACGATAATCACCTAGTTCACGCCCAGCGGATAGGGGCATGGGAAGAAAGGCAAAAGTGGGAAAAGAAAGATCCCCGCTTTGAAATCTACTGGTACACTACCGGCCGGTTACTGACCCAGATGGCCCGGGAAAAGTTAGTCGAGGTCGCTCTCATAGGGGGGATGGATTTTATCATCATGTACGACGATGATATGGTACTGCCCCCGGATTTTGCTATCCGGATGTTGGAGGATATGGTCGCCCACCCCGAGATTGATGTCTTGGGGGCGTTAGCCTTTATGCGCAATGCTCCCTATTACCCGGTCATCTACACCGTCACCGACGGTTACGACCCCAAGACCCACCAACCCTACTACTTCCGGGAGTTTGTCAAACGCTACCCTAAAGATACCCTTGTGGAGTGTGATGCCGTCGGTTTTGGAGGTGTCTGTATCCGGACCTCCCTGTTAAAACGGATGAAGGCCCCCTACTTCATGTCTACCACGGGGACCGGGGAGGATATCTGGTTTTGCTACCAGGCCAAAAAGACTGTCCAAGCCCGAATCTTTATGGATACCCGGATCAAGATGGGACACCTGAAAAACCCGGAGATCGTCGATGAAGACTATTTTGATGCTTATGCCAAAAAGAACAAACTTGACCTCGGGGAGGAGATGCTAACCAAGTACTTAGCACAAGACAAATAATGGGTAACGAACAGGTGTCTATCATCATTCCCTCCATGGACAATATCCAGTATTTACGTCCTTGTCTCTTGTCCTTGATTGAAACCCGCCAGGGAGACACCACCGCCCATATCTATGTGGTTAACAACGGCCATCCCAACTCCTGTGACTGGATTGACCCCCAACACAAGATGATTACCGTCCTCCAAACTGGTGGTAAGAACTTAGGATGGGAGGGAGCCTTGCAACTTGGTTTAGAGTCCACCAAAGCACCTTTTGTGGTCTTTTTGAACGATGACACCATCTTCCCCTACTCCTCGAAGGGCTGGTTAAACGTCATGCTCCGGCACTTCTATGATCCCAAAGTAGCCGCAGTCGGTCCCACTTCCAACATGGTGATGGGACTGCAAAATATGTTAGCGCAAACCGATCTCAACGTCTTTACCACCACCTTCCTTATCGGTTTTTGTATGCTGGTGAGACGGTCAGCTTTGGAAGAAGTAGGGGGAGTTGACCAAACCCTACCCGGTGGGGATGACCTAGACCTCTCGATCCGCTTTAGGAAAGCCGGATATAAGATCCTGGTGGATAAGCACGTCTTTGTCTTCCACTACGGCTCCCAGACCGGCAACAAACTCTACGGCGATCACCGCATTGACGGGGGGTGGAACTCACCGACTTTTACCGAAAAGACCAACCTGGCCTTAATCAAAAAACACGGCTTTAGGTGGTGGTGGGAGACGATTAAAGGTGCTTCCCAACCACCGTCCTGTGAATACAACTTTAAAAAGGACACGGAAGGTGACTTAATCCGCAAGAAAATTGGTTCGGTTAAGGGACTTAAGGTCATTGATGTCGGTTGTGGAAACCTCAAGACCTTTAAAGGTTCTATCGGAATCGACATTGTCCCCAAAGGAGAGATTGTTGAACAAATAGGCGGTAACTCTCCTTCCCAGGCGGATATTGTGGCCGATGTCTCCCAACCCCTGCCTTTGGAAGAGGAATCGGTAGATCTACTGGTGTCCCGCCACGTCTTGGAACATATGATGGACCCGATTCAGGTCTTTCAAAACTGGCTCAAGGTAGTCAAAAAGGGAGGTCGCATTGTCCTCTCCGTACCCAACGAGCATCTAATTGCCTCCATCCCGATGAACCCCGAACACGTCCACGCCTGGACACCGGAGAATATGCAGACCTTTTTAAAAACGATTGGTGGCACAAAGATATTGGATATGTGGGATGGGGAAAATGGCATCTCCTTTACCACCTTACTGGAGAAACTATGACCGAAGGAGTTGTCAAACAAATTGCGGAAAAGTGGATAAAGTCTTGGGAGATGAAACGGGCTTTTACCAAGGAGGAAAAAGACTTGCTGATTGAATTTGCCGAGTTTGTGGATAGACTGATGGAAGGAGAAGATGAAGAAACCTAGAGTTACGATCTATTACCATAACTGTTTTGGCCGAAATGATGGCCCACCACTGTACTACTACAACGTCCTCAAGAACCAACTGAAGATGGATGTCTCCCACTTATTCCCCGAAGGTGATATTTCCCGCTGGGGAAAGTTTGACTACCACTTCTGGGTTGACTACGGCGAAGACGGTTTACCGGTAGACCACGCCTGGCAGATCCCCGAGGACGGCGGCAAGAAAATCTATGTGGTCTCTGATGCCCATATTGATGACAAGGGCCGGGATTACCGTTTTAAGAAAGCCCAAGAGTTTGATTACGTCTTTTTTAACCAGAAACACTTTATCGACGAATGGTCAAAGTTGGATATACGACATAAACCAGAAGTTTTCTATCTCCCCCACGCTGCGGAACCGCAAGCCTATCCCCACTTTGAGATCATCAAGAAATGGGACATCTGCTTTATCGGCCATGTCCAGGAGTTCCACAAGGGAAACGGGGTAAATACGACCCGTGTAGAGGCTTTAGACCGGATGTTTGCCGAGTTTCCCAACTTCTACTTTGGCACCCGTAACGGTGCCGATCCTTCGGCCAATATGTTTGAGGATGCCTCCAAGAAGTTCTGTCAGTCCAAGGTAGTCTTTAATATCTCCATCGGCAACGACCTCAATATGCGCTTCTTTGAGGTCCTCTCCTCGGGGTCTTTCCTTCTCACCAACTGGATTCCCGAACTGGCCAGTGTTCCCGATCTTCAAGACGGAGTTCACTACGTTACCTATAAAACGATGGATGAGGCGGTAGAATTAGCCCGTTACTATATCGAACACGATAAAGAGAGGGAGAAGATTGCTCTGGCCGGACACAAGCAGTTTCTTAAAGCTCATACCTATAAACATCGAATCGAACAGATATTGAAAACTGTGAAAGGAGGCTAGAATGGACGAACAAAAAGAGATATCTTCCACATTTCGTGATTTCATCCCCGAAGGAGAAGATCCCGGTGCTTTGGGATCAGGTTTTAAAGACTTTGTACCGGCTCCGGAAGTGACAGAACAGATGGTGGAGACGTTAGTACCAGAGGTAGATGAAGAACCTGTGGTTGAAGACCCTACACCTAAGACAACTAAGAAGTAGATCCTTTACCTATAATTATAGCCTTCATTTCGGATAATCCGAGATGATATGTCTTTAACTACCGCCGATCTTCACACATCATTAGCTTATAGACTGGGTGAAACCGCTGCCCCGGGTGACAATACAACCAAAGCCCAGCGCCTAGAGTGGATGAACCAAGCCTACATGAATATCGCCCGCAGACGGAACTGGTGGTGGTTGGAAGCCTCACACACCACCAATACCAACACCGGCTCAACCACCGGTTACTCTGAGCCATCCGATCTAAAGGAGTTTGTTGAGTTGGTGATTGATAGTATCTACTATGACCAAGTGCCGTATAAGGCCAACCGCTCTTTCCAAGGAACCGGAGCCATTGTTACCCTCCCTAACTTACGTCGGTCTTTTAAGTTCTACCGATATGCCGGTAAGTATTACCTCATCCCCACCGACTCGGCCAACGGTTCCGCCCACAACATCAAGTACTGGAAGCGGGTCTCCAAAGTCGCTGATGGCGGCACATTTTTAATTCCTGATGAGTATTTAGAGGCCTTGGTGGCCTACGCTGAAGCCCGCTACTGGATGTCCATTACCCAACAAGCCAAAGCCTCCGTACCGTTTCAGGAGTATGAGGAGATCGTCAAAGAGATGGAGCGGGAACAGGGACGACGGGGGTCAGGGTGGTCAGGGTTTGGGATAGGAGATCCCGAGGATCAATTTTAATGTATGCCATTTATCAAAGTAAACCAAAAAGATGCGCCCGAGAAGACCGAGTATATACTGGGTTTTCCCAAGGGACTAAATAAACTTCAAGATGAGTCGTTAATCAACGACCATGAACTTTCGACTTCCATTAACTCGATTCTGGTAGTGGATGGTATCCAAAAGCGGTCAGGCAGTCTGAACTTCGGTTCTTCTTCCGGCTCCCGGGTCTACGGGGGCACACCATTTTACACCTCAGCATCTTCTAACAACCGTTTCATTATCCGCGAAGGCGGAACAGCGTTAATGTATTACGATGGTTCCAATGTTCCAACCGCCATCTCTGGTGCAACTATGACAGCGGCTCAACGGACGGAGTTCTGTATGGCCCGTGATACTCTCTATATCCAAAATGGGACAGACAATCTGACTAAAGTAACGGTTGTGGGAGGTGTGCCTACCGCTGCCACCTTTACCGCCTTAACTACTCCCACGAACCTGACTGTGGCTCAAGGCGGAGCGGCTGGAACCACTAAATATGATTATCGGGTCTCCGCCTACAACGCTTCTGGGGAGACTCTAGCCTGCACTTCGGTAGAGACCGCCACCGGTAACGCCACGCTGTCGGCTTCCAACTATAACAAGTTGGACTGGACAGCCGTAGCCAGTGCGGTAGGCTATGTGGTCTACGGCCGCAAGAAAGCCGCCGACAACGGCATCGGTGAGACGAAACTGGCGGTAGTGACGACCAACACCTACAACGATACCGGAGCTGACACCCCCTCCGTTGTTATTGTCCCGCCCGAAGGTAACTCCACTGGGGGACAAAAAGGTTCAATGATTATCTACGCTTTAGGCAGACTATTTGTGGCCGGGGATACCTTAAACCCTTCCCGGTTGTATTACTCCGCCGGCGCGACCCAACTTGAAGACTTTTCATCTGCCTACAGCGGCGGGTTTGTCGATGTAGCCAAAAATGACGGAGACTCAATCACCGCCATCAAGTTCTACCAAAACCATATTGTGGTTTTTAAACACCACTCCACCTGGCAGTTTGATTTCACCTCAACTGGGCTACCTCAGTTACAGCTCATTACCGATGAGGTGGGGTGTGAATCGTCTAGGTCAGTTAGGATCGTCAATAACGACCTCTATTTCCTGGCCAAAAAGGATGGCCGGGCGGTGATTATGTCTTTGGGAAATGTCCAGAACTACTTTAACGCCTTAAGGACAACGGAAAAATCCCTGCCTATTTCCAACGGTTCCCACCTCGACGCAGCCAACCTGGCCCAACTTAGTAACGCCTGTGCCTATTACTTCCGGAACCTCTATATCGTCTGTTTAGCCCAGGGAGCATCAACCACCAACAACCGCTGTTACGTCTACGATTCCCGGTTTGGGGTGTGGGTAGGTTATTGGACCGGGATTAACGCCAACTCCTTCTTCTCTTTTCAAGATGTTAACGGTAACGAAGAGCTGTATTATTGCTCGGAAATTACCGGCTATATTGTCAAGATGTTTACCGGCACCGATGACAACGGCACGGCGATCTCATGGAAAATCCAGACCAAAAACTTCAACCAGGGGATGTTTGACCAGTACAAGATTTACCGCAACCCGGTCTTTTGGTTTAAAGACGTGTCGAAGGGGAATATCACCGGCTACATCATCAACGACGGCATCTTTAACTCCGGGATCTTTAACATCTCCTCCATTATCTCCGGGATTGGGTTTGGTTTTGATAAGTGGGGAGCTTTTAAGTGGGGTGATTCCGAGGGGGCAGCTTCCACCTCGGCCAACTCCGACCAACCGATGGAGATTATCTTTAATAAGGTCGCCCGGTCAATTAAGTTTGAACTGGACGAAAGCTCCACCGGGGGTTCATTTAAGTTCTTAGGTCTGTCATATAGGTGGATGCTCCTCCAAGGGAAACCACTCCCCTCAACCAACCGCATCCGGCTGACCACCTAGCCCTTTACCTATAATTTACTTCCCCATTTAGGACAATAATCGCGTTATGGCGACAGCGACACCTCTTTACGGCTCAGAAAACTTTACTACCACCATCAATGTTGGAGGCGGGATTGATAACTCCCAAACCACCGGTATCATCCTGCAATCTGTCTCGGGACTGGACACCAAAGGGGGGATTTTAGGACTTGATTGGGCCTCCACTTTGGACACCTCTACTTATGAGGAAATCGAGTATGGAAGTTACACGGGAAACGAGTTAACAGGGGTAGTCAGAGGAGTAAATGGGACTTCAGGAAAAACCCATACCAACCAAGCAGTAGTAGTAGCGGTAGTCTCCCAAGCTCATAACAACCGGTTAGCCGATAAACTAACAGGCCGGGATAATGTGGCTATCCAAGATGCTAACGCTAATGAGATTTTAAAAACTTCCTATGTGGCTTCCGCCGTCAACGAGATCACCGTCACCAACGCCGCCACCGGCAACGCCCCCGAGATTTCGGCCACCGGAGATGACACCAATATCGATTTAGATCTTGCCCCCAAAGGCACCGGTAAAGTGACAACCGACGCCACCATTTCAGCCAAGACGACCAACGGTGATCTGACTTTAGCGGGTAACGGGACGGGTAAGGTGAGAGAGGACGCCCGTTACGGGACTATCACATCCGATTCCGATGGAGCCACAGTTACCTTCAATATGGCCACCTCCAACCTGCACACCGTCACCTTAGGCGGCAACCGTACCTTGGCCGTGTCCAACGTCGCGGTCGGCCAGTGTTTTGTTATCCGGCTGGTTCAGGACGTGACCGGTTCACGGACGGTTACATGGTTTTCGACCATTAAGTGGGCGGCGGGTACCACCCCGACCTTGACCACCACCGCCTCCAAAACTGACACCTTCGGCTTCATCTGCACCTCCGCTGATAATTACGACGGCTATATCATCGGACAGAACCTATAAAGATGTTTGATCGGGAATGGTTTGTAAAACACCAAAAGATACTGCTTTGGCTGGTTAACACGCCGGTCATCCGGACGTGGTTTCGCTACCTTTTACGGATCCACGGCAACCGTTCGGCGGTGGGTAACCGAAAGATCGCCCGAATTTTACCCAACTCCATCCTTTGGGTGGTTAAAGGCGGTAAACGGAAGGTGACCGTCGCCGAGGAGTTCCGCACCCATGACAAGTTCTCCAAGCGGATCTATTACGGGCTGCTGCCGCTGTGGTATCTCTGCCACGCCTGGGATATGCTCCTGGCCAACAACTTCCATCCGGCCTGGAACCTGGGGTTTGACACCACCGGCAACCTTTACCCGTCGGCCGGAGCGGTCTCTCCCTGCGATGGCTACGTGGCCAACACCAATGAGGACACCACCTGGGCCAACGTCCGCTCGGGTGCCGGGGATACCTCCGATGTCGTCGGAGCCAACCTCTACATCAACGCCCAGGCCTCAGGGACTTCCGGCCAGTACCAAAAGATCTTCCGGTCGGTCACCATGTATGACACCTCCAGCATCGGAGCCGGCAAACAGGTCGATTCCGGCACCCATTCCCTCTACATTACCGCCGTCTCCAACGGGTTGGGAAGTCTCGCCCTCTCCTTGGTCAACGCCACCCCGGCCTCCACTTCCACCCTCGCCAACGCCGACTACGGCAACGTCGGGTCCACCAAACAGGCCACCGATATCGCCTACGCCTCGGTTTCCTTAAATGCCTATAACGACCATACCTTAAACGCCGCCGGCAAGTTGGGGATTAGCCTCACCGGGGTCTCCAAGTTCGGGCTCGTTTTAGCCAACGACGCCGACAATAGCGCTCCTACTTGGGCGGGTTCTGCCACCAGCCAATTTGTCGCCTCCTCCGCCGATACCACCGGCACCACCCAGGACCCCAAGTTGGTCATCGTCTACTCACTTAAGGCCTCAGGAGGAGGGGCGTTTTTACTTAACCTTATATGACAAGCGGTG
>JAEHJW020007831.1_pt1 | contig 40951 bp, 66 predicted proteins | sample 9271431 | NCBI WGS metagenome assembly JAEHJW02 | reverse complement strand
AACGCGACATTTTCAACGCATTCAATCTTGCAGCTAATACCTACACGGCCCCGGTTGCGGTAGTTGCAACCTTTGACGTGACACTTGCACAAACTGGAGTAAACTTGCAATGCAGCAGCCCGGACACATCGGGTACCGTTGTATCTGCAAACGTGCTTGTAAAGGTAAACGGCACAACCGTTGCAACACACACGCTTTTATCCTCAACTTTCACAACGACCGGAACAACGTTCACGGCTAACACCTTTGTATTTTCTGATACCCTAACGCTTGATGCCGGGGACGTGGTTAGCTGGGAGTTGGCGTACATCTGGTCAAATGCTCAGGCAGGGGTAACTGACCTGACGCTGAACCTGACAAACGTAAACCCAACTATCAACCTAACCAGCATAGACCGTAATATTATTCCCGGTGGGGCTGTGACCATCGAAAACAACCTGCCCGACATTGCACAGGAAGATTACATTACGGATGTGCTGATTAGGTACGGGCTGATTATTCACACGGACAGCCGCACAAAAACGGTGTACCTGAATCAGTTTGAAAATCTTGCCGGGAAGCTTCCAGCCGCTCCCGATTGGTCAGGGTACATATCCCCGGATTTTCGTCTGGACTACACGACAGCCGTACAGCAGTACGCACAGAATACCCTGTTTGGCTACGCTGAATCCTCAGAAAAGGACATACCGACAGATGTATATAAGGGTGAAAACCGCTACCCTCTCGGCTGGGGTGGTATGTCAGTAGATAATGAGTTTCTACCCGGTCAGCAAACCTATTACGTTTCTCCGTTCGCCCCGTCCAGTACGGTACAATACCGGGCTATACCTACGTCAGCAGCGTATTACCTTACCTACATTCCGCACTACATTACCGGAGAGGATGCAGAGTTAGATGAACCGGATGACACCCCCCGGCTTGTAATTGTGGTTAGGGGTGCGGACGTTGACGGGTTTAAAGCTGATACGTTGGGGTTGCCGCTCGGCGAAGTGTCTATCACAGATGAGGACGGAGTACTACACACGACTAGTACAATCCCCTGGGCGTGGTTTTCAAAAGGGTATATGCAGGCCCAAAATGACAGCCTGAACGATTTCACGGACAGCCTTGCCTTTGCCCCGCAGCAGTTGACGGGTACACAGGAGATAGGCATACTAGCTGAATCTTACCAGCTTTTACAGGCTGCAATCAATCGGGGTGAAGTGTACAGCGTGTATGCCCGTTTGCCGATCTACCTGTTTTCCGGGCTTGATTTTTCACAGCCTATCTACCTGCGATACGGTGAGGTTGTCGGGTACTTTTTTATTGTCGCCGTTTCTGAATTTCAGGCAGGCGAATTTGCACAACTACAACTTCTAAAAATTGCCTGATGGAAGAACAACGCGACATATTACTACGCATTCGCGTAGATGAAAGCGAGGCCAAAAACCGCCTTGCTGAAATCGAATTGCAGCTTGTCGAGTTGGGCAAGCAGCAATCAGCAGCGAATAAAGCCCTAAAGGCCGGGACAGGCAATACACAGGAACTTGCGGCGGAATCTGTCAGGCTAAAAGAACAGATGAAAGCACTCCGGGCGGAAGCTCGTGACCTGACCCGGACACAAGAGCTACAAAACAAGGCTACAACTTCACAAATTGGCAGCAATGAGCAGCTAAAGGCGCAGCTTGCCCTGCTGACAAAACAGTACAACGCACTTTCGGCAGAAGAACGCGAAAACACAGAAGCAGGTCAAGCACTCCGGGCTGAAACGGACAAAATTGCAAAAAGCCTAAAAGCTAATGAATCAGCTATCAGCAATTTTACCCGCAATGTGGGTAATTATCAATCTGCATTTGATGGAATCAAAAAATCCGGGCTGGGTTTTTTGGACACCTTAACCGGGGGCGGGGTTGGGCTACTTGCAGCGGGTGGTATTGTAGGAGGCATACTTGCACTAGGTGGTGCAGCAGTTGAGGGGGCAATAGAACTATCCCGGCTGACTGACGAAATAAACGCACAAAGTCTTGCAGTTGCCAACCTGACAGGAGAAACCGGGGCCGCATTGGATGAAGGCACAGCACGAGTACGGGCTATTGCTGATACATTCGGCAAAGATTTCAATGAAGTGCTTGCAGCAGCAAACGCACAAAGTCAGGCGTTCGGGGTCAGCTTTTCTGATAGCTTAGACCTTGTACAGCAATCTTTTATAGCTGGATCGGACGCACAGGGTGAATATCTTGATCAGTTGCGCGAATATCCAGCACTTGCAAAAGAAGCGGGATTAAACGCTGAGGAGTTCAATTTCATCATAAACAAAGCAACAACATCCGGTATATACTCCGACAAGGGTATAGATACGATCAAAGAGGCTAATTTACGGTTGCGGGAACTGCCAACCGCTACCCGTGACGCATTGGACGCGATTGGCATTAGCTCAGATGCCGTAGCGGAAAGCCTGCGAAACGGTAGTGAAACTACATTTTCGATAATTCAGAAAGTAGGCAAGCGGCTGGGAGAATTGCCCCCACAAGCAGCGGAAGTAGGGACGGCAATAGCTGACATTTTCGGGGGGCCGGGTGAGGATGCAGGATTGAAATACATTGTCAGCCTGTCAGAAGTATCCGGGGGGCTTGACGAAATCATCGAAAAATCCGGCGCACTTGCAGCCCGACAGCTTGAATTGCTTAACAGTCAGGTTGAGTTAGAGCAAGCTAACGTATCAGTAGCCCGTGCCTTTGGCTCGTTCGGTATCAGCGTTGATAGCATCGGGGACAGGTTAAAGGCGTTTGGGCTGAATATTGTTGCCGGGGTTCTGTTTGCCATTCAGGACTTACGGGCAAAGGGTATTGCATCCTTTGAGGGACTAGGGGCCGGTATTACTACGTTCATACGCAACGCAAATACGGCGATACAGACCGGTGTAAACATTTTCAACGGTTTCGGTGATGCCATACAAAAAGCCCTAAAAGGTGATTTCGAAGGCGCACGGGCAGCAGCATTCCAACCCCTTACAGACGCTTTTAACACGCAATTTGAAAGCATCGGCCAATCTGCCGGGTCAGCATTCACGCAGGCATACACCCGCGAAATTGCACAGGCACAAACACGGGGGCAAGCATTGGCTACGAAAATCCCGACAAAGCCAAAAGCACCAACCGGGCCGGGCGCAAGTTCTGACCCATTAGCGGGGATAACCAACCCTGAAATATCACCCATTGCATTACAGAAACAAACGGAACTTACAACCGTTGAAGGGCTAAATAACTCACTTGAGGATGAAAACGCACGGCACATTGCGGCGGTACTTGCACAGTCTAATGAATTTTTTCAACAGGAACAAACTGCAACAGAGGCACATTTTACAGCGTTGCAAAAGTTGCGCTTGCTGGATCGTGAAAACGTAGAGGCAACGCTGGGGGCAACGTCTCAGCTACTTGGATCACTTACAGCGTTTTTCGCAGAAAACACGATAGCTGCAAAAGTTGCAGGTATTGCTCAAGCGACTATAAACACATATCTAGGAGCTACTCAAGCTATTAGCGACCCGAAACTAGTTGCAGCGTTTCCGGCTAACCTGATTGCCGGGGGTGCTATTATCGCGTCTGGTATCGCCTCAGTTGCAAAAATCGCCGGGGTAAATTTCCAGTTTGCGGAAGGTGGGTACACCGGAGACGGGGGGAAATATGAACCGCGTGGCATTGTTCACGGGGGCGAATATGTGTTTTCAAAAAAGGCTACACAGCGTCTCGGATTACCGTTTCTGGAAAGCCTACACAGCACGGCGAAAGGGTACGCAAACGGCGGAGAGGTAGGCGGACGTATTGCAGCACAGCAGGCAAGCACGGGGGCACTCTCAGCAGAGATAGCCGCAGCACTTCGAAATATGCCTGCTCCGGTTGTCAGCGTAAAAGAAATACTTACAGTATCCAACCGTATCAAAGTAAAAGAGGGGCGATGATAGAAGAAATCAAACAGATTATACCAGACGTTGATGAAACGACCGTGCGTAAACTTGCGGCGGTTGGACTGATTGATACGCGGGTGGTTGGTGAACTACGGATCGTACAGCAATACCAAAAAAGCCGCAACGTCTCCGCTACGGCTATGTCAAATCATTGTAGCCCGTCTAAAGTGTATCAGGCTTTGAGGCGTTGGCGGGTTAAGGGGTAAAACACTTTACAAATTTTGTGCAAAGCATTGCCCACATTCAGCCGTATTATTACGGTATGGCTGCGAAAATCTATATCAGCGGAGACATTGAACCGGGCTTTTGGGGCGCAAGCCTTGAAACGACCCGCGCACAGTTCGACCTGTCAGAAGACAAGGACGGAGCAGAGGTGTATATCCGATCTAATGGCGGGGATGCCTTTGAAGGGCTGGCTATTCACGATTACCTGAACACGCTGGACGTACCCGTTACCACCATCGCCGAAGGGTACGTAGCATCTGCCGCATCTATCATTTTCATTGCTGCCCCCCGGAAACGGCGCAAGATGATGAAAAACGCCACATTGATGATCCACAACCCCTGGACATACGCAGGGGGTGAGGCTGGGGACCTTGAGGCAGTGGCCGAACAACTCCGACAACTCGAAGACCGGCTTATAGAAATGTACGCCAACGCAACCGGCAACAGCAAAAAACAAATACGCGAATGGATGAACGAGGAAAAAACTTTCACGGCTGAAGAAGCTGTAGCAGAAGGTTTCGCCGGTTCCATCGTGGAAAGCACACAAGCAAAAGCAACTGTACAAATTATGAATCTTTCCGACCGTCTCGCCCAACTGTTGGGCAAAACACAGGCGCAAACGGTAGAAGCTGCCCCGGTGGCCGCTCCTGTTTCCCCTGAAACCGACAAGATTGCTGAACTGCAAGCCCAATTGGAAGCCCTGAAAGCTGAAAAGGAAAAGACAGAAGCCGAAAAGGCTGAACTGGAACGGGTAGCAACCGAAGCTATTACGGCAGTTGAAACGATCCAGAGCGCACAGCAGGAGTTAGCTGCCCGTCTGGCTGCGATTGAATCTGCTCCAACTGCTGCCCCCCGGCCACAAGCCCCGGTAACAATGGGTGTTCAGCCAAAACAAAACCCGTACAAGCTGACCCCTGAACAGCTTGCGGAGTACAACCAGATTAAAACACAAATCAAAAAACAAATCTCCGCATAATGGCAACGACTCCTGCAATTATCACCAATAGCATTTCGTACACCTATACCGGGCCGCTTGCGACTCGTGTACTGGTTACACCTGCACTTGAAACGCCCGAAATTACCGACATCGCGACCCCGCGAATGGTCAAAAGCAAAGAGCAACTGCACTGGACTGCACAACTCGGCAAAACTGCCGTATCCGGTTCAGGTTGTGGTACGCTTACCCCTGCAACAGGTATCAGCCTGACTAACCGGCAGATTATCACGGATACCGTACAAATCTACTTTGAGCAATGTAACGAGCAATGGCGCGGTACTGTTTTCGGGGATCAGTTCGCAGCCGGAACGGCTTACGATTCTGACCGCTCCGGCGACATTCAGGAAGCCATAAACCAGCTTATCCGGGACAACCTGCGTCAGGAAATGTTTCGCCTGTTTTCTTTCGCAGACACGACAAGTGCAAGCGCAAACTACAACGTAGGATTTAACGGGCTGTGGCCTACTCTGCTTGCATCCGGTGGTGATTCAATCTTTGCAAACACAGCGTACAACACGCTTTCCAGCTCAACAATCGTTGCAGAACTTACGAAACTGGTAAACGCCCGGCCTGCGGTAATGAAGCAAATGCCGCTGGATCGTCAGAAAATCTACGTGACGGGGAACGTGTTTGAGGCTTACGTGCAGTACCTGACTTCTCAAGCATGGAATGAATCTATGCTGCGGATGGAAAACGGACAGCTACGGGCGCGTTTCTACGGCATTGATGTTGTCCCGGTTTACGCATGGGATCAATGGATCGCAGCCGACAGCGCAACGACCGGAACCACAAACGTACGTATGCTCTTGACCATGCGGGAAAACCATGTACTTGGTTACGATGTGGCACCGGGCAATGAAGGCTTTGAAACGTGGTTCGATCCCAACACCCGCTATCAAAAGTTCCTGACCCGTTTCCAAATGGGCTACCAGTATATCCTGCCAGACTTTCAGGTAATTACCTACGGTACAATCTAACACCTAAGACTATGCCTATTACATTCTGTGGGCTTACTGCTGGGGTCGGTCTGAGTTGCGAAAAAATCGGTAACGCGGTTGGCGGTGCAAACCAGCGATTCTGGATAGGATCGTACAACGCAGTTGAATCGTTTACGATTGACGCAACGACAAAAGATATTGAGGCCATTGTGTGGGTAACTGGCACGACCGGCCTGTACGAGTTTGCAGCGGCCCGGAATAGCCTTGCAGGCACGGGCAACACCCAGTTAACTGACGGTGGTATCCCGTATTTCACGCACGGCCTGAACGCTACACTTTACGCGCAGACATCAGCAGAACGTGAGGCCCTGGAAAGTCTTGCGAAATCTACGGTGTTCTGTATTGTGCAACGCAATACAAACCAGTTTGAAGTATTCGGATGGGCTGGCGGTATGACGATTGAAAGTATGGAAAGTAGCACGGGCCTAACCGCTCAGGATAATACAGGCTATCAGCTTGTGTTGACCGGCGATAACGCCCGCCTGCCGAAAATCTTCTTTGATACTAGCTTTTCAACGACACTTTCAACAATTGAGGGGTATGTAGTGCCTTAATCAGGAAATGATGGATGAATGAAGCCCGGAGCAATCCGGGCTTTTTTTATTTCTGAATGTTTTGTTTTTATGTGTGCAAGTTGTATATTTACTGTATCATTTTAAATAAAACCATCATGGCAACAGAATCCAGAACAAAGGTTATTTGTGTTACTGCCACATCAATTTTATTTGATTGCGGCATTAAAATGCTATCACAACACAATCAAGACTGTTGCGAGGAGCATTTTCTCTTTTTTGGTGATTTGACTTTGCAAGATTTTTACCGCTTGGAGTTTGACTTGACAGGCGAGGATTTTTTTAGGCGAATCCCCGGATATGGGATTGAATTAATGCCGCTTACTGGGTGGTCTGTACGTATTCCCGGATACGGTTTCAACAATGGCTATTATTCATCTGCCATTGACTTAGTGCTTGAGAGAGAAAACGGGGAAATATACGCTGAATACGATGTTAGCGAATGTCAAGATTATTACTTAGAGTAAATAAATATTTCACCCCACACCACCCGGCCTAACAAGCCGGGTTTTTTATTGTAACCAGCTCACATTTGCCTTTAACTTTTCCGCCATTACTGACCGTTCGGTAGTCAGTTGCAACAACGCACACCCTAACGGCTTTGGAGGTTTCCCGGTTTCAACGTGCCAACCTTTTGAACCATCCGCATATTCATCCTTGTATGTAGGCGTTTTGAGCATATGCAATACCCGCTGTTTTACTTTGTATTCCCCCTGAAAACTCGGAAGGTGCTGCGTCATGTGGATTGCATACGTAAACTCGTGGTAATGGCCCTGCCAAATCATATCCGCCCCCTCAGTACGAAGGGCAAGGCGGTTGTCAGTCAGCATACCTTTTGTTATGACACCTCCGCCCCCGGCACCGTGAAAGTACGCTATCTTAAATACTGACCTATGGTTAGTGTATGTGACGCGTATAACAATCCAACCCCCGTACCCTCCCTGAACAACCGGGCTACCCTCAGCACGTAGGCCCGTAACCAGCATTTTCAAAACGTCAAACTCCAGTTTGTCCCTTACGGCGTTTTCGTGGTTGCCTTCGCCGATCAAGTATATCAGATGTGCATACGGCTTTAGGAACTTAACAGCATCTTCAACAACCCTATCAAAATACGGCCCGGCTATATGTGCCTGACGTAGTGCGGTTTTGCTGGATCGTTTGTCATTTTTCCCTTGCATCAGGCAGAGCGTGTCACCATTTAATAATACAGGGTAGCCGTTTTCAAGTGCTATATCAAGGTGACGCTTTAACAGTTTGCGCTTACAATGTTTGTTGTCAAGATGCAAATCTGACATAAGCAAAAAGCCGGGCGCATCTTCCCGGCTGTCAATTGACACGTCAATAACCGCAACATTCCCGGAGCTACTAAGGCTGTATTTCATTTTTGTTTTCGTTTAGTTCCTGCTGGATTTTTCGCTGCTCAAGTCTGCGTAACTTGATAGATTCCCAAAAATGCAAAACAGTAAACACAGAAACGATAAGCCCGGCAATTACCGGGAGTACCTGAAGGGTTACAGCCCCCCAGCCGTTGAGCAAAATGGAAAGTATAGAGCCGGTATAATGTCGCAAGTTATCGGTATGCATCGCGAATCCTTCTGTTACGTGTGTTTGCCCTGATACCTGAAATAGACGTACCAGTTAGCCGGTTTTTGGCCCCGGTATCACATTCAGTATCAGGGGTGTATAGCGGGTATGTGTTTGCGTTTGCCTCAAGGTAGGCTTTTAGTTTTTGCTCGTACCGGACTGCATCCGCCTGATACATTGAGCCAATCGCGTTTTTTTCATCCCCGGATATGTGGGTGCTATCCAGCGAATCAAATTTGACGATCCCTGCAGGTGTGTGTATGATCCCGGCGATAGTCAGAAACCGCAAGTAAGCACGAACAGCCAACGCCGGGGTGATGTACTCCATCAGGGCAACGTTAGCCGGGGTAAGTGTCCCTGCCTGCTTTTGGGTCAGCACTTCTGCAAAAAGATCATCCCCCAAAATGGGCCGGGTGGTCGTGTCCTGCGCTACCAGTACGTGCCGGGTAAAATCAATCTCCGGTATATATTCCGATACCTGCACCCAATCCGGCACGTCAGCTATTAGAATCAGCGGGTAAGTTTCCATCTTCAGGGGTTATTTGAACAGTTTCAAATTCCATGCCGTAAACTTTCTGTACGTACTCCCGGAGCGAAGTTTCGTCCAAACGTGTAATAATGCTATCCGGCAGTACTGAAAGAGACGATACCGGAGGGATTACCAGATCAGCACCGCCCGGTACGCCCATCTGTGCAAGTATCAGACGAAAAAGCCGCTGAATACGTTTCCTCCTGTCTGAAAAATGTGCATTTGTAAGGGCTATTGCATCCTGAATTTCCTGCGTAGTTCCCAGCCGTCCTGCTGTGTTGGCACCCATCAGTACGCGGGGGATACCTGTTGCACACGATACTTCTGTAATGATGGTTTCCAGTATCGTATTATACATTTCGTGCGTCTGGTTGAACGGTGCTTGTTCAAACGTAACAGATTCATCGGGCGATTGTTTCCAAATGGTCATAATACCACCCGCGTTTTCTGCTCCTGAAAACAAACCCTGTGATTCACGTTCAACCAAATCTGCCCGGCGAATGTCACCCCCGTAAACCGGGTCTGGCACCATCTGGTCAGGGTCGCCGTACATTGTCAGGATTCCGCCGATAAAAAAGCCGTTGGCAAGGTTGTTAGCCTGCAACGAATCCTTTTTTTGGTCAATAATCCCGGCCATTTCCAACGCAGGAAACCAATCAGTGCGGGAATATACCCGGCTTTGGGGGGTAGTATCATTGTGAAAAATCGCACTCCCGTAATAGGTTTCCCCTGTCTTGTCAAACTTTATCCGATCCTCACGCAAAAAATCAGGACGGTACAGCGGGTATTTACGGGTATCTTGTGCGCCGAAGTAATACAGGCCGGCAAACGGGTTTTCGACAATTTCAGCAAATCGGCCATAAACAGGGGGTGCCCATCGTACCCATTCTGCCGGAATGTGGTTTGCCTCTATGATTCTACCCCCGGTAGCAGGCATTACACTCAGGCAGTACCGGGAGAACATCGCATAATCCGAAACGACCATATCGAACAGATCACCCAACGTATAATGATCATTCGCCGGGAGTTCTGCTATTTCTTCAGGTAGCCCTCCCCCTGCAATGAAAGTTTTTACCTTCCCGATTGCAGCGGAAAGGATCGGAGATTGCCTGACAACTGATGCCAGATAATCAGGGAAAAAATTATCCTCCCCGTCCGGGATATATTCAAACGGGCTGATCCATTGCGGGACTGCGTGAGGGTTCGAGTAGTTCCGAAACTCCGCGAATCTATGTACTTGTATGCGCTTTGCCATGCGGCCAATATAACAAAAATCCCGCAACTTTTTAGGCTGCGGGACTGCGAGAAAATCAACCCAAAACTAAGCTAGTCTTACAAATTTTTTGAACTTGTCATACACATTAATTGTACTTGTATGATTTTCACGTTCACGATCATATATAGATTTGACGGCATCAAACTTTTCGCCTGTACCCCAATCAATCCAGCTAATAGCCTCCCAGAATGATCTTGCCCATCCGTGCGGAATGTTGCATGAAAGCAACAATTCAAGTTCTTCTTGATTTGTGTGACTTTCAACCCACTCACGAACGGTTTTAAGATTTTCTTCAATCTCAACCTGACTAATTGTCAAGTTGTTTATGTACTTAGAAGCAAATACTAATGCCTCTGTTTCTGTACGAAACAGGCCGATTTGATCGAACTCTGTGTTTTTTACGCTGAATGCAGTTGCCATAATCTTGTTGTTAAATTTGATACTGTAAATCTACAACAGATTTATACAAAAGTCAATAGCTGACAGAAAAAAAGTGAAAATATTTTTCACCCTCTTTCAATATATATTCCCCGCTCCCCGACAAGCACAACCCGTTTCAATAACTCCGACTGCATAAGCCTATGTGCATACGTTCGCGCTGAATTGTCAGACTCCACAAAGCCAATACGCTGCATAATGTCGGTACGTACAGGACAACAATCAGAGATATACCGAAACTCAGTAGGCCCAACCATTGCCGGGGAATGCAAGCCCATGTGTATGTCTGTGAAGTTGCCGCCCCGTGACCTGTACGCAGAAAACCCAACCGCATCGGGCAAAGTCTCCATCCCGGCCAATAGCTGCGAAATATACCTACCTGAAATACCATCCTTTGAGCGGACAACACAGCTATACAGCCCGGCGCAACGGTTAAGCAGGATTTGTTTGCGCTGCCATGTGTACAGCTTGTTAGGCTCCGCAAATGTGACTAGCTGCACAGCCGGGGTTAGCTGCGGTTTTAGCTGATTGAGCAACGCGACAAAATCCGGTGTTGCTGGATCGTCCGGTATGATCACGGACAGGATAGGGTTATACTCCATCTTGCAGCAGTTTTTCACCTTTCGGTGTAAGGTTTTCGCTCAGGTGATGGGTAATTAGCCCTTCCTTTGCAAGTATGTCGCCTACCTGACGGAGGCAATACCCAGCTTTGCAGATTGTCCAACTGAACGCACGATCAGCACCGTTTTGCGAATATTTCACAAAAAGAGGCTTTAGCTTTTCAAAAGCAAACATAGCCGGGCCGCGTTCTGTGTGGCAGGTGGTGTGCTTAACCGGGTAAGCTGCAAGGTAGGTTTCTAAAAGGTCTTTCATTTCTTGATAAGTTTAAAACGTAATTGCTCGTTGTCGTATTGGTTGACAATAAACTCACTTTCAAAGGTATAAACCTTTGTTTTATCATCTGGCGCAATAACAACCACCCGTATTTTTTGGGGTGTTTCTGGATTATAAAACCCGCCGTAATCCGCTGCATGATATTCAGCCGCATACACAGCAGCGTCATTAGACGTAAATAGAGAGCTGTCAAGTTCAAAACTTTTAAGCGGTTCGCATTTCAATTCCTCGTTTTCAGGAATTGTTATTGTTTGGAAATACATCTGCTTCAAGTTAAAAGCCCGGCGGCGTAACCAGCCGGGCCGCAATGAACTACTACTACCGTGAATCTTTCGCGGCTGCTTCCCAGCGCAATTGTTTTATCGCGACAAACTCCCAAAACGAAACGTAACTTTCTTCAGGCGTTACCTGTTTGTATGGGTATATGTCGTCTATTATGCTTTGAAGCCCGGTAAAAACAGGCATCAAATCCACAATTTCTTCGGTTGTCTCAGTTGCTTTTTTTGCCTCAGATTCAAGCTGCTTCAATGCAAGCCAAACGTGTGCCGCCTGTTCTCTGGATACTCTCATTAGCGTATCTGTTTAACTGGTGCGGTTGTTTCAAAAAGAATACCCCATTTTAAGCCAGTACCACACGAAATACGCGATTCACCTTCATACACGGTATTGTAACAATCACACCTTTTCATATCAAGCGTATCAGGCCGTGATGGGTAGTGAATCACAAAAACGTTTGTTTCGTGTGGCTGACAAGGCTCCTGATATTCAGGCAGACAACCTGCCATGATCAGGCACACAATCAGCACACCCATAAGAACGCGGGAAATACCACGCCGCGGGCTGGACGTGCTTCCGCAGTCAGGGTTAGGGCATTTAGTGGCATTTGCATACGGTCTGCCACAATCGGCGCATACTCTGTTGTTTGACATAGTGAAAATTGGTTAAACTGTTTGACAAAAAGGCTGTCATATTTTAGGTGCATTCAGGATTTTACGTACCCCATACGGAGCCTGCCAGTCACTACAATAAAAACAGCCTATGTCTGCCCGACACAACTCCAATGCAATCTTTTGAAGTGTTGCATCTGAAGCGGTTGTTAGTACTTGTACATGAAGAATTTGCAAAATGTCGTCAGTAAGCTCTTGCCAGCTTACTTTTACAACCTGCTTTCTGGGGTGGCTAAAAATTGTATTGTCAAACGAAATGTACCTTTCAGCCTTATACAATTCTTTTCCAACCCAAAATCCGTCTTGTGATTTTACTATTCGTGCCATGTTATTAGTTTTCATCCGTTATAAAAAAAGCCGTTGCGTACATATTTTCGCCGTATGAATTGGAGAATCCAGCGGGGTATGTCAATTTATGCGTAGCGTTTTCCGGGTTGCCCCAGCTATGCCCCTTCATGGGGTAACGGTCTGCGACCATTTTATACCCTGTCCCGCGAACTTTCACAAAGTTTTCGGCCATGTAAACCGTTAGGCTAGAAAGCCCGGATTGCTCGGCAGCAGCGGAAAAGTATTCCCGCCAGCTAAATTCTACTTCAATCTGTTTCATAACCTTGTTGTTAGTGGTTGTCCGTTACAAAATAGGTAGTTATTCACCAAAAAACTCCCTCGGCATTTCTGCCTGAATCATTTCAGCAGCATGAAAAATATCCATTTGTTCATCTGCCGAACCTCGTTTAGGGTACGCAATACGCTTGAGCAAGGCAGCCATTTTCAAAATGTCAGCTTTGGCATCGGATAAAGCGTAATAGATTGCGCCTTCGCTCATCCGGCTCATCGCGTCCGGGTCACAGTTTGCCCAGCTTTCAAGTGGTCTTTTCATAATTCCTTGTTGTTAAATTTGATACTGTAAATCTACAACTCAATCCCCACAAAGTCAAGCATTCAGCAAAATAAATCTGCTCAATCGTTTGCCTTCTTTGTGGTTCCGCAGACAGGGCAGTAAAACCGCCCGTTCGTGTGGATGCGTGTCGCCCGTCCGCAGCACTCCGGGCGTTCTACTTCAGGCCGCGTATATTGTCCGGGTGATACTTCGGTGTACTGCCGCCCTACCCAATCGGTCAGGGTTTCCGGGTCTATTTCTACGTGTGTTACACCCTCCGTAAATGGATATACCCGGAGTTCTTCAAGTTCGGAATACACCCGGAACCAGTTTGTTATCCGCTTGCGCTCAACTGTTAATGCGTATAGTTTCATCTTGTCCCCTCCTCTATCGGTTTAAGTGTGTGAAAAAAAGTGTGTTTTGATCAAACGTTTGCCCTCTTTGCCCCTACTCCGGTAGGGTAGGGGATGACTATTCATAAATTTTTTGGCAATCCTGACAGATTCCAATTCTTTTCCCTTGTAACTCCCAAGATTCGACAAAGTAATTACAACCTAAACAACGCTCTACATTTTCGCCCATAATCAATTCTTCAAGAGTGTCAATTGCCATCCCTTCAACACCGACTTTTTCCGCCGCAGATTCAATAAGGCCCTGAGTACCTAGCAGAATTTCTGCCATTGCCGCAATTTTTTCGAGGGGTATGCTGTTACGTGTGTAAAACATAATTAAAGTGGTTAAAATCCTATTTTCGTCCTGTTCATCGCTGCAAGTTCCTTTGCGAGCCGTTCAATCGTTTCCCCCTGTTTCGTGACAAGTTCAACAATTGACGACCCATCCGGTAGAACCGTAACAGACTGGTATTTGTCGTCAGGCATATCCCGCAGGCTTTTGATTTGTGCCTGTGGGGCTGCTGGTGTTTCTACGGCGACTTGCTCCCGGACAACTCCGGGCCGTGACCGCAGCAGGTCGTATAGCTGGGTTTGGGTTTCCTCCAATTTCTTTTCGCAATCTACCCGCCTATTAAACTGATATGCAGCGACAACCGCAACAACGATCAGCCCGGCACTAATCAGCCAGATTGCAGACTGGTACGGGTTTCTGAAAGCATCTGCCCCGGCCCATGCAAGTATGTGGGATACTGTATAGATTGAGGAAACTGCAACCCATACCCCGGCAGATGCAAGAGTATAGGCCGCATATTGTTTCAACCGTTCGGCCCGGCGTTGTCCGAAAATAGGGGTAATTGTTACCGGCATTTCTCAAGTATTAGTGCCGCTGCAATTCCCAACACGACAAACGGGAATACGCAGCAAAGAACGGTTAGACGGGTAATGCGGTTCATTCTGGTAGTGGTGGTAGGGGTGTTTTGCCGTTTGTTTCGTAATGCTGATATACAGCACCCCAAAAGTCAACACCTTCTGCTGTTTTGCTCCAATAAACAAAACAACTAATGGCTGATAACAAAGTGCTGACGTTACAGACAACACGTTCGCTATAACTCAACGCCCGTTCCCGGTATCCATCCGGGAGTTGGTTAAGCCATTCTTCTATTGGTTTCATTAGTTCATCGTGGTTAAATAGTAAACATTCGGTTTTTTTTCATCCTGACGCAATGCACCCCGTTTCAGCAGGGTTAAATACGCATCTTTCAGGGCCTCGCTGTACACCTCTGAAAAAACCGGATCAGATACAAGTGTTTCGTGGTGTTCCTGCTCAATCTCTTTCAGTACCTCTGTACTTACCTCGCGTATGCCTTGACTGGCAAGGTAAGTAGGGGCATTTTTCACTATGTGCCGGGTAGCCAGCACCCGCAACACAGCCCGGCGGATTGTCTGCCCGGATCGGTACAGGTAGGTGCTTTCCTTATCCGTAACCCATCGCGCAAGGCTGGATATGCTGAAAATCAGCGCAACCAGCAGCCCGATAATGCACCCCGCAATGACAGCAACTGCCTGCACAACCTGACGTAGGCTAATGTCGTCAGCCCATTGGGCTATCTCGTGCGCTGTGTGTGATATACCTGCCATGATCAGGGATATTCCCAGCAACGCGGCAAAGAATGCACCAATACTTAGCCCGGAGCTAATCAGGTTCGCCCGGTGTTCAATGTTGTTGTATGTGCCAGTTATGCACGTGCAGTTGTCGTGTTCCATGTTTATTCCGTTGGCAGTTTTGGCAATGGGCTACCCGTTAAGTAGTGATTCCAAACTTTCCCCCAAAAATCGTAACCTTCTTTTGTTTGTTCCCAAAACTCAAAGTTTTGTACAGCCGCAATTAATGATCTTTGCGGGGCCGTGTTTCGAAGCTGGCTTAACGCCCGTTCCCTGTATCCGTCTGGGAGTTGTTGAAGCCATTCTTCAATCGGTTTCATTACCGGTGTTGCAGGTTGTTTCGGTGTTCTGCGAAACCATTCTTTAATCTTTTTCATCAGTTGATTGTTGGAGGTGGAGGTAAAAGTTCATGGTCAGGGCCGTAAAAATCAACATTACGCAGCCATTCGTAAATCCGGGCAGTAAGTGGCCCATAATCTTCAGCACATACACCCCATGCCTGTGCAGCATTTTGGTACACGCTGCTATGATTTTTGTGAAACTCGCTCTTTGCATTTAGGACAAATTCAAGATGTGCGGGATGGTTTTTAAATGCCCATTCCATCCATTTTTCAAAGCTTCTCATAATTTCTCAGGTGGTTTGTTACACGTTGGACATACGGGGTTTCGTACCCCCTTTGCGTATTTGTAATGGGTTCCGCAGCTACACCCTACTGCGTACCGGTTTGACCGTCCCCCGGTAGGGATTGCAACGTTCCGGTATCGTGTGCCTAATTCCAGCACAACGGGGTCAACACTTGCGGCCTCAGTTCTTACCCGCAGCAACTCTTCTTCAGCTTGTGCAAGTTTTGCACTTGCTGCGTCTGCGTCTCTTTTCCATTCTTCGGCGTGTTGCTTCCATTCGTCCCGATTGGCCTCCATCTGCTTATATGCACCATCCGTTTCCGTCTTTGCACCCAGCACAACAGACAACGACCATTCACAAAACAGCAACAACGCATTCGCCGTCTGTTCAGCCCAAAACGAGCCGGTATATCCATCCTGTGCCGACCGTGCAGAAATGTCTAATGCTATACCCCCTGTGGCCGCAATAGACAGGCACAGCACGGCCCAATACTGTCCAGGGGACACCCGGCCTACTTCTGTATTTGAGAGCAACAGAGCGGCCCGTAGAGCCTCAAGGGCAATACGAAACGCCCATACATCCCAGCTACTCCCGGCGGGGATACTGTGGGCTGCCAGCGCAAAAGCTGACAGCCCTATTATCGCGGAAAAAAGGTGCTTATTCATTGGGTAGTGGTGGTAGGGGTGTCCTGCCGTTTGACAAAAAATGGTCGTGTACACTAAGCCAAAATTTGCTATCTTCTTTTGTGTCGCTCCACCAGATAATACCAATGCCTACGGCTTGATCTATCGAAGAAACTTTTTCGACAATATAGTGCGGGTCAACCTGCGCCAACGCCCGTTCCCGGTATCCTTCCGGCAGTTCTTCGAGCCATTCTCTTGCTGTTTTTTCTCTGTTCATAACCCAGTTGTTAAATTTGATACTACAAATATACAACGTCTATTTAAACTATGCAACATTGCGCAAACGTTTGACCTAAAAAATGCGTCATTATTTTTTTGTAGCTTTGGGAAACTTAAATTGCTATGTACATATCAAACGTGACTAAAGAAACATTGCGCATCATTGCAGCGTTTGTATTTTCCGCTGCCGTTGCGTTGGGTGAGCGGCTTTTTTACGGCTGCGAATGGGATAACCTTGATTGCAATACTCCGGCGGGTATCTTTGTAGCGTTGTTACCTGTACTTTACATAATGGCCCGTTCACTTTACATACTCTTTAAAAATGAAGGCTGAAACATTGCAAATTATACTGGCATTCTTTGCGCTACTTTGCCTCAACGTTGCTGACGATTACGTGACGATTAAGAAACAGGTCAATGTATCGCACGGGCTGAACGTGGTTATTTACGGCATCATTGCAATGTTGATGGCTGCGGCATTCGGTGATGTTGCAGCGGTGGTACTTTACCCAGCAATGCGGTGGCTGTTTCACGATGCCGTCCTAAACGTTGTCCGGGGGCTGCATATCAATTATTTGGGGGAAGCGGCAAAGCTGGATCGGTTGCTGACCTGGCTTGAGGAACGGGGCGTGTCTCAGTACTTCGTGAAAATTACCTTGTTGCTCCTGTCTGTGTGGGCTTATGTCAGTATTAGCCTATGACGTACCTGTATATCCTGACCGATGGGCAATTGTACAAAATCGGCATCACAAACAATCTGGATGCACGGTTAAAGCAAAACCAGACAGGCAACCCGTACAGGTTGTGGTATGTGCTTAATGTGGCTTACCGGGATCGCTCAGAAGCGGAACGTATAGAGGCATGGGCTTTGCGGTTTGGACGACCTACCGGGGGTGGTTCTGAATGGCGTGAGTTGTCTGTATCAGAACTGCGGAAAATACGAAACGCCCTAACCGGACAAAGCTGGTTAGGGCGGGTGTTGGGTGCAGTGTTTGGGTGGTTGGGGGTTAAATAAAAAACCCGGCTGGTTAGGCCGGGCTTGTGTTGTGAATAATTGGGAAAACTAATCAATATCAATAGTTTCCCATTCCACAAGGAAGCATTTAGTGAAGTTCTCCGGGACAACAGGCATTTCTGCCCATTCGACCAGTTCCCATTTTCCGCCTACGACCCTTGCGACGGCATAGAATCCGTCTTGTACACGTGCGCAGAGGCCGTTTTTGTTGAAGCAAAGGGTTCCGAATGTTGTTGCAGTTTGCATAACCTTGTTGTTAGTGTTATTTGATACTGTAAACTTACAACGGGTTTATGCAAAAGTCAATACCCAACGCAAAATATTTTGAAAAAAAATCCCCCGAATCTCTCCGGGGGATCAATCAAACCTAACAACGATCAGAACGGTAAATCATCATCCTCCACCACATCGGCAACCGGGGCGGGTGTTTGTTGTGTGGTTTGTGATTTCTCGGCTTGTACTTCGGGCTGAATACGCCACACGTCCAACGTATTGAATACCTTCAATTCGCCTTGTGGGCTTGTCCATTCCCGGCCCTGTACGTTAAACTTTACGCTGACTCGTTGGCCGTCTTTGGCTGGAATATGTTTCAGCCCATCTTGCCGAACGGTCAAAGAAAGTACCTGCTCGTATTCCATTACTACCGGGTTTTCACCTTCGTAAACGGTGTCAACTCTAACGTGTATAACCTGCTGTTCGCCTGTTGTCCCGTTCCGTTTTTGGAAAGTTTTCACCGGCTCCCGGCGGATCAGTTGCCCGGCTACGTGTGCTGCAATGTTGCTCATTTTGGTAACGTTACTTTGATTACGTCAGCCTTTGGGGTAGGGAGGCTTGACAATTCCCCGTCCTGTGATAAAGCCAATCCGCCGGAGTTTGCAATAGTCTGAAGGTATGACTTACGGGCCTTAATCAGCTTCTCAAGTTCTGCGGTGCGGTCGTTGTACCGTAAAGCTTTTAGTTCAGCCTCAGCTTCTACAAGTTGTGGATCATCACAGCCAAAAAAATCCCAACCTCCGCCGGTTTTCGTGATGGTTGCCCCCATTTCGTGCGCTTCATTCTTTACGGCTGTCCGGTCATATTCGTCAGCCACATCCTCCCGGATAAGTTCGTTTAGCTCGGCCAACATCTGCTGCCATGCCCGTATCTGGACAAGCATCCGCAAGGCTGATACTTCTCCTTCACGTACCCGTTGGGCGGCTGCCTGTGCAAATAGGGTGATATTCCCCTTTGTTGTCGGGATTGTTGGTACTTTTTGCACCACCTCAGCGGCGGCGTAAAAGTATTCTAGGTATTCCTGTTTTGGGTTCATATTACACAAAGTTAAAATTAATTGAATACTCTACACTTTCTTCAGGAGTGGCAAAAACTACAAATTCTTTTCGGGTAGAATTGACCGCCCCGGATTGACCTTTTTTGCCGGGTTGTACCGGGCCTGCTTCAGCTTTGGGCCATTCCATTGCTTCGGAAAATGACACCCGCCTTTTTTCCGGTTCAGGTGTTGGCGGCGGTGTTTTTTTTTCAGGATTTGCCGTTTTCTTTTCAGTCGTTGGCTGGCTGTCTGCATCCTCATCATCAGTAATCAACCCCAACACGTCCAGCAATGTCATACGCCGGGCATAGCCCAGCATCATACCGCGAGTCTGCATCATCGTTCTGTACGGATCGTAACCCTCGGAAAGTGCAACGTGTGGCAAATCCATAAATGAACTTACCTCACCCTCAGAGCAAACCAAAAAGCAAGTAATACCTGCTGAATCTTGTGACCAACGGTATCCAAACCCGTGTTTTTGAAGAACGGGTAAAATATCGCGGCGAATGTCTGGCAGATCAGCATAGGAAAACTTTTTGTTCCCTACTTGTCCTGTCTGCGATTTTGTAATAATGGGTAGTTCGGCCTGCATAGCGGCAAACTTTGCCCAAAATCCTTGTTGTTGCATAGGTGATTGATTTTTAATACGCTACAAATATACAACGCATAACCCACAATGTCAAAGTGCAAAGCATTGCACAAAAAATAAATGTTGTAAGTGTTGTTTTGGGTGGTTGACTGTTGTATATTTGTAGTATCAAATTTAACAACAACGGTTATGTCAGCTACTTACAAGTTTTTCCACACAAGCAAAGGCATGATAATAAGCCGAAAGGCTGGGTATCTGCGGGAGCTTGCATACACGGAAAACAAAACCATGATTGAAGATATTCGCTCCTGCAAAGGAAGTGTATCTGACATTGTTTTGGGCAAACTTGAGCCATACAAAAAGGTATGGTCAGTAAGCGGATTGCAACAAACAGCCTCACTTTACCCTCCTACCAAATCCTGCAAAGGGTTTAAGGCAGTTAAGTTAGGGCAATTCCTCTTTATGGGGGTTGATATTGAAATGTTTTTATAATCACTAACAACAATGACCGACATCGAAAAAAGTATCATTTTGCATGACGAGGCATTGCGCCTTGTCAATGCACAGAGAACCCTGCATGACCTGTCACCTACACAAGTAATAGGACACCCCCCGTATATTGATCTGGGGGATTGGACCCTGACGGTCAGCGATGACCGGTACGAGTTTACCCATGACCGAACCGGGGCAAGGCTTGTTTCAGCAGAAAACTGCTACACAACATCAGCACGGCTTTTTGTCGCCCATCTGGCAGCAAGTATTTTTTATTCTGACCAAATTAACCAACTCAGAAAATGAAAATTGACCTTTCAAAAATCCCGGACGGGGTTATAATTTTTGATCGCTTTAACAATTATAAAGTTGAGCTATCAAGTAGCATACGCTATGCTGTCCAAAGTGATAAAGGGCCAAATTCCTTTGCCCAATTCGTTCCAGACAAAGAGTTGGGCAAATGGTCAAGCCTGACCAATCCTGACGGCAGCCCCAACAATCCAACACAAGCTGATTGGGACGAACTTGTAAAGCATGAAAGCCCGTACCCGCTTGGAACTTGGGGTTTTTTTTGGGATGAAAAATACATGGTTTCTGTACTTGGCAAACTTACTGATTTTTGGCCAGCATACGCATATCCTTTTGGCCTCGGCTCGAACGGATATAAGAATTTTCGCCCATACAATGAAGGCCCACCGCCACACATTGCCGCAGAGTTGCAGCCACAACCTCAACCAGAACTGAACCCGGGGGACTGGGTTGTTGTTTGGAATAATGGGGACAATGTGCCATTCATGGGCATATACGTACACGGCAACTATGCAACAAACCCAGATAGTGGTTTTGATCCTGAATGGGACAACATGATCCCCTACAACGGCCCTACCCCTTGGAAAAAATAACGCTACCTATCCGGGCTTTACAACTGGTAAGGCCCGGATTCCCGCTCGAATACGTAATATTTTGGGCGGCGGTGCATACCGAGCTAGGCACACGGTTCAGGTCGAATCAGGTGTATGAAGTGGGGGTAATTCTGGGTTTATCCCGAAAGCAGGTGGAAAACCGTATCCGTGCAGCGTGTGTAGCACCTGCATTGATTCAATGGGTAGCAGGGGAAAGTAAATATGAATTTATTCACACGTTTACTTGACTTTTACGTGAATAGGTTGTAAGTTTACACTATCAAACATTAACAACAACGGTTATGAACAGAGAAAAAACTGTAAAAGAATGGCTACATGAGTTGCCATATGGATACCGGCAACGGGCGTTGGCCCAAATAGATAGCCTTTGGGCTAATGTTATTGTATATTGCATGAAAGACGCAATTTTTTGGGGGCTAACTTTTTGGGATAAAACAACTGAAGGAGATATTTTTTGGGGTTCTGTATATGATCATTATTTGACAAATGGTTCAGACCCACTTCCACCACTACCAAACAACTAACAACAACGGTTATGAGCTTTAAGTCAGAATCACAGGCATTAGACGCTATTACGGCGAAAATCCGGGAATATGTCGCAGAACAAGGGCTTACCCTCCCGGAGTTCAAACGGGAAATGTTCCGCATACGTATTACGTATGAAGTGTATATTGAGGCAGTTGGTACAAATTTTTTCCCGTATGTCTCAACAGACAAAAAAGAGCTTGTGTTTATCCAACCGACATACAACTATGTACAGTTCTGGAATGTCCTAAAGCACCTGCTCCATGCAGCCCATGAGTCAGGTACGGAGTATGACAGGGACATTGAAAACAATCCATTCCTGTAAAGAAAATCGCAAAAACTTAACTTATTCTTTGGACTAGTTAAGTTTTTGTGTATATTTGAGTATTCAATGAGACCCGGCGCGGTGTGGCAGCGGCTCCGGGTTCTCAATCGGTCAGAAATGGCCCGCCCCGTCAGACTGCCACCTGATGGGGCATTTTATTTTTACACTATGGCAAAACCTAAACTTGATTTTTGGAGGCTTGAGGCAGCTTATCTGCATTACATACAGAATTTGGGTCAGGCTTCTACTCAAATACGCAAGTATGCGAAAAGGTTTAATGACAAGTCGCAGCTTTTTGTTCAGCATTTGGGCGGTGACGGGCTTGTATTGCTTTACGCTGAAACGGAATTGGTATGCCCATTGAATAAAATTGCAGAAATTGTAGAATCAAGGGGGTACTTTACTATGAAGGACATTGAAAATAATTCTATATGACGGATTACTATATCATTGTCCCGTCTCGTATTCTCAGGCTCAATGAGCAGGGGTTTACACTTGAAATGAAAATCCTGCTTTGCCACATTGCTGCCCTTGCTCACGGCGCGGCAGACGGTTGGTGCAGGGCTGGTAATACCCATCTTGCTGAAGTGTTGCAGATTACCGAAATCAAGGTAAGCGGATGGATAACACGGCTGGTAGATTCTGGTTGGATTGAGCGGGAAATACAGCGATCAGGACAAAAGATTGTGCAACGAACGTTACGCCCAACGCCTAAGTATTTTTCGCTTATGGCAGGGTACCAATTAACGGAAACGTTAGTAAGTTCTAAACGGAAACGTGAAGAAGTTCTAAACGGAAACGTTAATAACTTATTAACGGAAACGTTAAAGAGGAAAGAAAATAGAAATAAAGAAGAAATAAAGGGGGAAACACCCATCCCGGTTGACGACCAATTCAGCAGACCCCTTACACCCCTTGCTGAACTGTGCAACATCTTTGATTGCGAATTGGACTCCAGTAACGGACGTTCATACAACGCACTTACTGAGCAGGAACGGGCAGACGCGTTAAAGCACGCAAAAACCTACAAGGAGAAGTACCCGACAAAGAAACTGCTATTTTACCTGAGAGATCGGGCTTGGAAAACCCTTGATCTTGACAAAAAGGTAGCCGTTTACGTACCCCCGAAACCTTCTCAACCTAAAAAGCCTATCAAATGGGAAATATAAAACATGAACAGACGGCCCCGACCCGGTATATACAGCCGACAACTGACCCTGATTACCGTATTTACTCTGACTATCAGGAGGCACAGCTTAACGTGCTGGGGTTGATTGCACAGGACAATATAGGGGTGATTAACCCGGAGTATCTGCCCTACGTCAGGAAGAAAATTACTACGTCTGAGATTTTCGACAGGGATTCTTACCGGGTGTATTATGAGGCGGTTTGCGCCCTGCATGATCGGGGCCTTATGCCTGATAGCAGGGTAGTTATTAAGTACCTGCGCGAAAACAACCTGCATAACATTTGTACAGCTTATGACGTAGTTAGTCTGGCACAGTTTGGGGCATTCGGGCTGAATAGCTATTATTGGGTAGATGTATTGCGCGGTATGTGGGATATGATGCAGATACGGCGACTGGCCGGGGACGTGTCAAACATGGAACTTTACGGCAACCCTCCGGCGGAAGTAGCAGCAGAGTTTGTTTCGCGGATGCTGGAAATTGTGAAGGATGAAACCCAACAGCAAACTGCGAAATCTGCATCTGAGGAACAGTACAGGTTAGCACAGCAGATGTACGACCTAACCATGCAGGGCAAAGAGTTGCCGGGCATTATATACACACACGTCCCGGAACTGAACGAAAAAACGGGCGGCATACACCCGGGCGAATTGTGCCTTATTGCAGGTCGTCCGGGGATGGGGAAAACGGAGCAGGCCCTTTTGTTCATGTCACATTGTGCAATGAAGCAAGGCAAGCCAACCTTTTACGCATCCTTTGAGATGAAACCCCGTGAACTAATCAACCGTTTGGCAGTTCGTATCGCCGGGGTTGATCAGCTAAAAGCCCGTACCATGTCATTGCGCCCGGATGAGTATGACGCTTACCAGGGGGCGTTGATGAAACTTTCAAAAATGCCGGTTACGTTTCATTCTGACCCGACATTAGCCGGGGTATTGAATGCGATTGATGTGTGGGTGAAAAGCACACAAAACCCCGGCCCTGTGTTCATTGACTACCTCCAACTAATGAACAATTCAAAAGCCAGCAACCGGGAAAGGGAGATAGGCGAAATATCAGCAGCACTTAAACAGCTTGCCCAACGGCTGAACATACCTATTATTCTGCTATCCCAACTTAACCGGCAGGTGGAGGCACGCACAGATAAACGCCCTATGTTATCTGACCTCCGGGATTCCGGCAGCATTGAGCAGGACGCGGATATGGTTATCTTTCTGTATCGCCCTGAATACTACGGTATCACAGTTGATGACGTGGGCGAAAGTACGGAAGGGTTAACAGAGTTTATTATTTCCAAAAGCCGGGGCGGTGGGTTTGTTGGAACGGTCAAACACGACCCGGCAAAGGCAGCACCCTCCCAACCTGTGTATAATGCGGTTGTATTGCCGCCGAGAGGCACGGGGGAAAGTTTTGTAGTACCATTTTAACCAACTTGAATTATGAACGACAAAAAATTTTATCACAAAAAGGGGACGCCGTACAGACCTAGCAACGGATGCGAAGGTGATTGGTTCGAATGTCATTTCTGTAACCGATGCAAGCACCAAAACCCTGATTATGATGTACCAGAGGGGCCGCATTGTGAGATACAAGCGGCAGCCTTTCACAATGAAATAGGAGATGAAAATTACCCTAAAGAATGGGTATATATCGAAGATGACGTACCCGGCTGTACTGCTTTTTCTGAGTATGATTGGGGTAATAAAGGAGGAAGATTTTAGTACAATCGTTTGCCCTGCTATTGACTTTTCCGGGGAAAGTTGTATGTTTGTATTGTTAGTCAGGTGGCGGAATTGGTAGACGCATGCGGTGGATTTTAATTGAAATTGCTGCTAAATTACAGGTTCGAATCCTGTCCTGACTAACAAAATTGTTCTTTAGGTTTGCATGGTGGAGGAAGTGGCAAACTCAAGGTGAAAACGCCCAGCCCTAACACGGCAATGCAGGTTCGAATCCTGCCCATGCAACAATTAAGAAATGGCGCAGTAACCTAAGTGACGGCCTAAAATTGCCAAAAATGGCAGCGCGTAACAGTCGTATGGTTGACCAGCCGGGAAAGACCGGCACTGCGGGTTAGCTCAGTGGATTAGAGCTGCGTGCTTTTAACACGAAGGTCGCCGGTTCGATTCCGGCACCCGCAACAACGATGCAGGAGGGGTGTAATACCTGTATCACGTTCTTTATATTTTCGCTGACGAGAGCGAAAGGGCGCGTTTCGTCTAACGGCAGGACTCTGTGCATGAGCAGAAAATGGGGGTTCGAATCCCCCAACGCGGCTAATTTTTTACGTTGAAACGACTACCCCGTGCAATCAAAGAGGAAAAGCCCAAACGGGCTAATCCAGAACACGAGTTACAGGCAGCTTGTGTTTCATGGTTTGATTATGCATATCCGAAGCTGTCACGCTTGCTATTTGCTGTCCCGAATGGTGGCAAACGAGCGTGGCACACCTCAAAGCAAATGAAAGCTGAAGGGCAAAGAGAGGGTGTGCCTGACCTTATGCTCGCTGTGGCAAAGTGCGGGTATCATGGGCTATTCATCGAAATGAAAGCCCCCGGTGGATCAGTAAGAAAGCACCAGCGGGATTACCACCAAAAACTACGGGAGCAAGGGTATTTGGTGGAGGTGGTAAAGTCACAGGGTGCGTTTATGAAGGTCATTAATGATTATTTACTTGACGTATGATCTGGCAAACAACATCAGAATTTTACGGCACTCTGATTGTGCATCCGTCAACCGGGAAGGTTAGCCGGGCAATTGTGACGAGTTGCCTTATGCGGCATTTGGGCTTATTTGATCAGCCCATGCACCCGACAGAGCGGCACAACCGCATGAAAGCAGCGTTAGAGAAAACCACTATCATTGTACTGGCCGCTCACATGGGCGGGTACATGGTGGAAAGAATTTCGTAAAAAAAAGTTGGTCAAACACTTGACTTTCTCCCAGCCATGTTGTAAGTTTACATCATCAAACAATAACAACAACTGAGCTATGGCAACGATCACACACGGAGAATGGCAAGCACGCAAAGACTACCTGAACGCAAAAAAACGCTACTTCTGCGTTCCCAAACAAATCGGAATCAACTGGGGATTGTTTTCAGTAGAATTTTCTTTCTCTTTTGATACTGAAAAGGAACTTATTTACCACGATTTGGGCGCTACGTTTGAAAACATGAACACACACTTAGAGGTGGAGAAGTATATTTTTGAAAACGGGGGTTTTGAAGTTTCTGAAAACTTTGATCCAAACAACATTGAACACGTTCGGCAGTACAGTCATAAACTGCCTCAGGCATACAAAGACTGGTTTAACGATATTGATTAAGTACTTGGTTGAGTTGTAAACCGTGAATGTGAGCCTCGGAGAAATCCGGGGCTTTTTTGTATATTGCGCCTGTGAGGACATACGCAGACATAGAATACATCGTACTACATTGCACAGCGACCCGGCTGGATGCAAAAGTGCCTGATATTCTTCGGTATTGGCGGGACACAAAAGGATGGGGGGAAACGCCGGGGTACAACGTGCTAATTGAGCAGGACGGTACTATATGGAGGTTGCGGGATTGGCTAATACCAACATTCGGTGTCAAGGGGTTTAACCAGAAATCTGTACATATTTGCACGGTGGGAGGGTTAGCGACTGACGACAGGACAGAGGCACAAAAAGCCAGGATTCTCGAAATGCTGACCGAAGCAAAACAGCTTATGCCGCAAGCCCGGATCGTTGGGCACAACGACTTAAACCCGCAAAAAGCCTGTCCCCGGTATGATGCGAAAATCTATAATGCACTATGGCAATGATACATTTATATTCTGCGATGGTGCGAGACAGGGCAACCGGGGCAATAAGATACACTAGTTTTGTGACTTACGCCGGATTGGAGTACGACAAGGCACTTGCGGACATAAACAAAACGTATCAGATACTCTCTTTGCAACATTTGGGAGCGCAAAATGCATCAACTATAAAAACTGTATAATTATGGCAATAATTGAACGCTGTACTTTTCGGCTGGATCAGCTTACACCCAACCCGGATAATCCCCGGACGATTACCCAAAAGGACATAGACGAAACGGTAAAATCTATTACGGATTTCCCCGAAATGATGCAAGTACGTTCCGTTGTTGTGGACGAAAACGGTGTAATATTAGGTGGAAACCTTCGCTACCTTGCCCATAAGCAAGCCGGGCTAACCAACATCGAAGCTATACGGGTAATAGGCTGGACACCGGAACAGAAGCGGGAATTTGTAATCAAGGATAACGGATCATTTGGATCATGGGACTTTGACGCGCTGGCTAACGAATGGTCTGATTTGCCGTTGGCAGATTGGGGGGTGTCAATCCCTCCTGAATGGGAAAGCCTGCCAGAACTGGAGAAACCTTTGGACGATCTATTGAAAGACACAGCATACACCGTAACTATAACTTTCCAAACGGGGAAAGATCGTGATTTTGCAACAAGTCAAGTACGCGACCTGATAGCCCAAATCTGCCCAACGGCGCACGTTGAGTAACCGAAAATAGGATACACCCGTAAACCTGAGAACAGAAATAAAAACAGATGAAGTTTAAGCCCGGACAAACAGGGAACCCCGGCGGACGGCCTAAAAAAGCCGGCGAATTACGACAAATTATATTAGAGTATCTTGAAAGAGAAGCGGAGCCGGGGCGAACTTGGAATCAGGTATTAGTTGAGCGGGTGTTGGGGATTGTGCTAAACAAATCCTCAAAAAATGCTGATATACTCCGGGCGGTAGAATACCTGCATGATCGTGCATACGGCAAGCCCGGCATTATGCCCGAAGATGTGGACCCGGCGGCAAAAGAGATAAAAATCATACTGGAAAAAGCCCAAAAAAAGGATGCAGCTAACCCTGAAGTATAACCCGGTATTTGAGCCGATTTTTGATCTGCCCCTGCACAACCCGGCGGGGGTTATTCGTTATGTACGGCTGCAAGGCGGGGCAGGATCGGGTAAAAGTATAGCGGCGGCACAATGGGTGATACTGGCAGCGTTGGAGGGGCATAGGGTAATAGCTTTCCGGAAAGTAGGCAATACAGTTAGGCTGTCCCTATACCAGACGCTTATTGATACACTTGAAAACATGGGTTTTATTGATAGCGTTGCAGTCAACAAGTCTGAGTTTTCCTTTACCTTCCCCGGTGGAGGTATGATCTTCTGTAAGGGACTGGACAAGGCAGATAAAATAATGTCTGTCCAAAACCCAACTATAATCTGGATGGAAGAAGCCAGCCAGTTTGATTATGCGGACTTTCTGAAGTTAGATACACGTCTTAGATATGAGGGCAAACCGCTGTATATTATTTTGACCTACAACCCTGTTGACGTTCGTAACTGGATTCGTAAGCTTTTTGAAGTTGAAAACTTTCAGCGGCACAAATGTCTGTACATACATAGCACATACTTAGACAACCTATTCCTCCCGGATTCATACCCGGAGATGCTGGAAAGTTTGCAACTGACAAACGCGAATTTCCATCAAGTATATGCGCGGGGGGAATGGGGGCAAGTGCTTACCGGGCTTGTGTTTCCACACTACAAGATAGTGCCAACCTTTCCGGAGGTTAAACTGAATCAAGCAGTCTATGGGCTGGACTGGGGTTGGAATGACCCTACGGCAATCGTCCGGGCGGTGTTGCTGGATAAGACAGAGCTATACCTGCAACAGGTAATGTACCGTTCACAAGCGGATATGCTTACCGTTCGCCTTGCATTGGAAGCAGACGGGGCGACACGGGGAAGCCGGATATATTGCGACCATCGCCCGGATAGCATAGACCAGCTCCGCAAGTACTTCCCACTGGCACAAAACGCCAACAAGGCACACGGTATTGTATCGGGTATCAGGTACATGAACGGTCTGAATATGTACGTTGTGGCTCCGTCTGCAGAACTGGTAAAGGAATTAGATGAATACAAGTTCCCTACGGACATCATTGGCCGGGTGGTATCCGATACACCGGAGGGTGACGATCACGCAATAGACGCAGCCCGGTATGCTGTAATGAGCCACTTTGCGTCTAACGTTGGATCGGGTGGGCAAACGTTTTCTGCCCGTCCGGCTGTACGGCGTTACAAAGGAATGTAGTATATTTGAGGAAATAATTAACAACATGGAATGGATAAACATTGACCCGCGAAATCTACCCGAAGAAGAGGTAATTGCAAAACGCGGCACAGATTATTTGGTTGGTTACTTGCAGCCTTATACACTTTTGTATCGTGTAATTTGTGTTGATGAGCCATTTAGTGACTATCCAAAAAGATTGGAAGACCCGACACATTACATTCCTCTTTCCGAACTTGAAACCCTACCCCATGAACTGGAAAAAGATTGATCCGCTAAATCTTCCTGAAGAAGCAGTAATTGCGACAGATGGATTTGGGTTTGTTTTGGTTGGTTATTTGGAGTTACGGGGAGGCGGCGGTATTGATTGTGACTCAGAAGAAACCCGCTTAGAAGATGTCACCCATTACATCACACTTACCGAACTTTTAGAAAGCATACCCTATGAACTGGACAAAGATTGACCCGGACAACCTGCCTAGTGGGCGGGTACTGGCTAAGGGGGATGGAAGTATGGCCGTAGGATACTTGAAGGTGTTTTCTGATGGGACAGTTGACGTAAAAGACCATTTGCTCCCGGATAAACATTATACATTGCTTTGTGACGCTACGCATTACATTGCTCTTTCCGAACTTGAAACCCTCCCCCATGATAACGATTGACTGGCTCCCCGTTGACCCCGACAATCTGCCTGAATATGATGTGCAGGTAATTGCTACAAACGGAGACGAAACCGTAGTAGGGTATTTTAACCAAACTGAGACATTCGAAAAGGCAACAGATTTGACAGATTTGGCTGAACGTTTGACGGTTAAGAACTTTTACGACTACATCGAAAGCCCAACGCATTACGTGTTGTACGATGATTTTCTAAACAGCTTGCCGAAATGATACACATTGACTGGCTGCCTGTTGACCCCGACAACTTGCCACACTATGACTTGGAGGTAGTGGCAACAAATGGCAAAGAGGTTTTTGCAGGTACATTTGATAAACTCTCAAGCGGTACAATACGCGTGATTGATGATTCCGGGGAGTACTTTTGGATTACCAACCCAACGCATTATGTATTACTTGATGACTTTCTAAACAGCTTGCCAAAATGACAGAAGACTTTCAGCCTGTAAAGTGCGAGATATGGCAGGAGGTGGACGACTTAGCCTATGCCTTGCTACGATTGACGCAATCAGATGTAACCTTCAACCGACAAACAGCCGGGATAGCTAAACACCAACTTCGCGAAAGGCTATTTTATGAGCTTCAAGCTCGTATAACAATGGGTATGACAGATGCGGAAATGATAACACTTGCAAACTTCCTAAGTGGGCAACAATGACAGAGCAACAACGCACAGAAATACTAAGGTTAGGGCTTGCATACGAGCGGCTAACGGGTGTTGAGATTGAAGAATTATCCCTTCTCAGAAGGGGTAAACGTGTAAAGGATGTAGGCTACGCAATACAAAATATTGACGACCTGCTGCACTGTGAAGTGATGAACCAAATGGCGCATGTATCTCAAAAAAAACTTATTGCAATTGCAGACATTCTAAGCAAACCAGAATGACAGACAAACAACAAAACGCACTAACAAACCTTGCAGCTTCTTACAACAAGCTGACAGGCAGGGTACACGAGGTAACAAATGAAATCGAATCTATTTCTTTTGTTAGTGAGGATTTGGCAGAATTGCTTATTGACTCAACCGTTGATTCATTGTATGCACAATTGTCTAACAGGCTGTTATCGGCTACTGTTGAGCAACTTTGTGCCGTTGTCGAAATATTAACTAGTGAAGAATGAAACTAACCGAATATTTCCGCAATATCTTTACCCCGAAGTTTACAGACTTGCCCCCCGGACAATACCGGCTGAACGGGCAGACGTTTAATGTGCCGTTTAGCTTTGTCGGGATCACATGGGGCGAACGTCTCACACTTGAGAAATCCCGGTTAAAGTTATCGCTGGGTGAATCGGTGGACTGGCTGTATATCCTCACAGGGCAAAATACGGAGGAATGGCTTGCGGCAGGCCCGGAAGCTGCAACCGTAGCGAATCAGATTGTAATAGATTTTACAACGTGGTTTGCGAATCCTCCCGTACTTGAGGGGTTTGACGAAATACCCCTTACAGGCCCATACCCTAAAGAGGTAGGGCAGATACCCGTAGGTGCGTACCACCATACGCTGCACATTATCCGGGACATAATCACCAAAACGGAGGCAGGCACGTACACTTTCATTGATGAGCTTGAAACGTGGGAACGTGTGTACAAACACGCTGTGTACGGGTTCCGGCTCAAGTCTGCGTATGACATTGATGAGGTGGAAGCTATTGACATATCTAATGTCCCTGCCTGGGAGGTGCAGCGGTTCGTGTCTTTTTTTATACAGGTAGTCAATCGTTGGAGCGATGGCATCAGCAAGAGACAAGCGGCGGCACTTACAAACCTGAAGAAACAGAGGCGGGATTTCCAGAACTGGCGAAAAAATACGGGACGTTCCTAACCCTGTACAGCTTGGCCGAAGGCGACAGCAGACGCATTCAGGACTTGCTCGAAACGCCGATACAGGTATTTTACCACTTGTCACATTTGCGGGGTGATTTATCGGAAGCGAATGAAAAACTTTCCGATATTTACGGCAGAAAAAAACACCGATGAGTTACGCAGCCTTTGTTACGACCGTAGTATCTACCCTGAACGGGGAGGGTTTGTCGGTGTTCCTTTCCAGGCCCTCGGAGGTGACGGGGTTGATACGGAAAGATTCACCGGCTAACCTTACAGCGGTTGCGGTGGTAAACTTTCCGAGCGTGTCGCAAGTGCTGCCGGATATTCAGTTTTCCCCGTTACGGTACAGCCTTACAGTTGATTTCCTCCAGCAACGTCCGGCATCCGTAACAGATGATCAGCTAGCACCCGCCATTGGTGTACAAGCCACACGGGCGCAAAAATTCTGGCTTGCCCTGCTGGAAATTGTGGGATCAGTTGGTGAGGGGTTCACCTATCAGCCGTCTCTGTATTATGAGTACGGCAACCACATTTTATGTGGGGTATCAGCTACGTTTACAATCACCATTCCATCCGGGTACGACTTCTGCGGAGAAGGTGACGGCGTGGGGTATTGGGAGATAGAAAACACGCTTGTTGTGCAATAGTCAGTAGTTCATTCCATGTTGTTTGATGGCGTCCCTTGTTGGTGTTGCTGGCAAGGGATTTTTATTATCCCTGTGCGAAGTTTTGCGTATATTTGGGCAAAGCATTGCACACTATGGCAAACCGCACAACACTAAAATCATACTTTGAAACTGGTGACAAGCCGACACAGGCACAGTTTGCTGCGTTGATTGACTCAGTACTGAATCTGTCAGAAGACGATTATACAACGGTGCCGGGTTTGGATGCAGTATTGACAGGTATTGAAGATGACATACCTACGGAGTTACCCGACTTGTCTGACGTAACCATAAACAGCCCCGCAACCAATCAGGCCCTAATCTGGAACGGCACGCAATGGGTAAATGCGGGTATTGTCTCAGCGTTCATTACGGACGCTCAGGATATTTCAGGGCTAACCAACTACACGAGCAACGCAGCAGCGATAACGGGCGGACTCGTTGCCGGAGATTTGTACAAGTACAATGACGGTACGCGCACTTACGTAATGGTTGTGCAATAATGCCAGCAGGACTCCTCAAAAATACAGGCGGGAAAGTATATCCAATACGGGGGGTTGTCGGTAGCGGCACCCCTGAACCGCCTAGCACATGGGATCAGATAGCGGAACTGCTTACTTGGACGGACAGTAGCACGGCCAACACGTACCTAAACCGCCGGTATGATCCAACTTTTGCACCAACCTATCCCGCCGATCCTGCAAGTAGCATACCTGCCGGGACGTTTGTAAAATGGCGGAACTATTTCGGGTTTCTTTGCGAGGTGGTGTACCGGACTGGATCAGGTGCAGCCCTGACAGACTTTTTCAACGCTGAAAGGGATATAGAGTTCACCGACAGCAACGGGGTACGGCGGGTTATCATGCCGCAAGGCAACGCAACGAAATTCATTGATACGGTAGGCACTACATCAACGAGCCTAACTAGTGTCAACATTGGGGCGGCAGCAGCCAATAAAAACGAAGTGCGCCCATACCGTAATGGGTTTTTTATCCCGGCAAACGGCACGGGTGCAATATACAAACCTTACCCGGCACTAACTACTACAACCCTAAGCACCTTAACACCCTGGGGGGATAGCAACGCACGTACAGCATTTGGGGACGGGAACGACCCTGTTCCGCACGCAAACGGGGGTATATACTACATCTACACAAATGACCAGCGCAATAACTGCCAAGTACTAAACCTGATGACCGGGCGGCAGGTTGTGCAGTCATTTGCTGGCGATACAATTACCTACACGGAGCAAACACCCGGCGTAGGCTTTACCCTCCCGGCAACAACAGAGTATGCGCATTTATCTGCAGATGCATCGCATATTGTTGTACACGTCACAGGAACGGGTATGGTTGCGTACAGCTTTACCGGGCAAGTACTGGGAACCATCAACAGTTACACGGGGCATACGTCCCCGCTTATGCTTACAACTGCTTCCGGGCTGAAGTGGGCACAAATACGGAAAGGGGTAACGGCTACCAGCCAGGGGGACTGTACGGCGATTATCTACGATTTCAATTTTGCGCAGGGGCTGGGCTACCCAACCCCCAACAACGTCACAACCGCCAAGATTTACGAAGGTAGCGAATTTGCGCAGGGGGCATTAGGGCAAACTTCTAACACGCTGGGGGGCTATACGTTCATAACCAACAAGCCAATCAGCGGCTGGACCAACCCCAACTACTTTGGCCGGGAGGTGTCTTTCTGCTTCGAAAACGACCAAACCAAATGGATAAACACAGGACAGGCCCTAACCTGTGTTATGTCTCAGTTTGAACAATATTCACCGGGGGATGTAACCAATACACAGCCGGAACCATTTGCCACACGTCCCGAAACGATAGAGCGCAACGGCCTGAAGGTAGGTGATAGAGTTCTATACCTACGTATCCGTGTTGCATCTGAACTTATGGTAGTTCGTATGTATATCCCACCAATTCCGACACTTGCAAGGCTTCGTGAAAGGGGCGTACCTGTATGAAACAAGTAAAACGACCTACACAAGTATCACTTGATAAAGCAATGCTTGATGAACTTGATACTGGCTTTTGGCCTGCAATAAATGAAAGGAGTAATCGCGCAAAATGTGTGGTTTTCTTTATTCTAAACCTATGTGAACAGCACGGGAAAAGGGTTTTAGAGCTTCCTGAAGACGATCTATTCAAGGCTTTTTACGGTGATACATGGATAGGCACCAACAAGCAAAGAATGCAGGCCTGGGAGGAGTTTAGACTAGCAACTTCGATTGATATTGAAACTAGGCATTTGCGAGTTGAAAACCTAAACCCAAAAGCTTTTGTACTTGTGCGTATTTTTACTTGTAGTTCTTATAATGGAATAGCGACAGTTGGATTGGCTAGTCGTTCGATAAAGCCTAATTTTCCTAGTGAATCAATTTGGGGGCCAGAAGTATGACAGCTACCGAAAGCATATTGACACGGGCAGGGGCAGACGTAGTACAGCGTCTCCGGGATAGCATGACCCAATCCGGGGTAAATGCTACCGGCAACGCGTCCAAATCTATCCGGGCTGACGTGTTCCGAAATGGAACTACCACCAGCCTAACAGTTTCGGCATTACGGTACATTTTCACGGTGGAGGAGGGGCGAAAGCCTAGCAAACCGGGCAAAACTGTACCTTATGCAAAGATATTGGCATGGGTACGGGCAAAGGGATTGCAAACCAATGACCCGCAAGGGTTAGCGTGGGGGATTAAGAAAAAGATTGACAAGGAGGGAACGCTAACTTACAGGCGGTATGGGAGGTATGGGAGAGGTTCCGGGATTCTGTCAAGCGTGCTAAATGATAGGACAATTGAGGATATTTTGGCACGGATAGGTAACATCATTGCAGACGCAGCACTAAGAACAAAATTCCGCGATGGCAGTAGGATTGATTAACGGGCCGGGGCAGTATCTCCGGGAATGTGCGCCGGTGGGTAGCTTGTGTTCATATGTGAACGCAGGCGATTTTTCTTTTTCAGCCTTTGAGTTGACAGCATCAAATGAGCTACTTGCCATTTTCCTAGATGTATCCGGGGCAGGTTCTGTTACTGGAATAACAAACTACGGCTCAGTAACGGTGTACGGTGCGGTTGATGGCCTGCCTCAGTCTGTATTGGTATGGAATCCCACAACTGAACGGTACGAGCCTAGCAGCGGGCCGGACTACCTGAACGGGGTGGTAAACGCGGTATTTACCGGGCTGTCCGTTACCCTTTCTGACGGTTCCACCTGTACGGGTATTACCATTACACAGACATACAACGCCGGAGAATCAAATCAGGGGCCGACTGCTTCAGCCGTGACAATCTCAGGTACAGCGCAAGTAGGCCAAACCCTCACCTGTACTTACACATACAGCGACCCGGACGGTGACCCGGAAGGCGCAACGGTGATACAGTGGTTTTCATACACCGATTCAGGCGGGGGGGTAGGTGAAACATTACGCGGAACGGGGGCAACGTTTCTGATACCATCTACCTGCAATGACTTGTACATCAAAGCACGGGTAACACCTTACGCGGTTTCCGGTATATCTCCCGGCCTGCCTGCCAATAGCGCGGTAACTGCACGTGTGTACAGCAATGAAAACCCGGTGACGTTCGCATGGACCCGGACGGGCGGAGCGGCTGCAACATCATTTCAGATTACCGTAGGAAACGGAGCAATAGACTGGGGAGACGGTACAATAGCCCGGTTTGTGGGTGGTGTGGTGAACCTGTCCCGCTCCTACTCAATTACAGGTACATATACTGTGCGAATCTATGCACCTATTACGAGTTGTACTAGCCTTGTCGTCAACTCAAAGCAGCTAACCAGCTTGAACATATCAGCAGCTACAAGTCTAAGCTATCTGCGGGCGCAAAGCAACAGCATTGCAAATGCTCAGAACTGGGCCAACTTGTCTGTATTGGCGGACGTGGACATATCTAACAATACAGGTATTGGCCCGGCAGGGGGTATCACCATGCCAACCACAAACGCGGCCAACTGGGTAAACTTGTATGTAAGCAGCACGGGTATTACATCCTTAAACCTGTCAGGGCTAACAAACTTCGGGGGTGCGTTCAACTGTAACAGCAACGTAATTAGCACCCTGACATTGGGCAGCAGTACACGGGCGTTTAGTTTGTTTTACCTGTCAAGCTGTACCGTCTCAAACATTGACTTGTCAGGTTATACCGGGCTTGCGGGTGACATACAGATACAAAGTATGTCCAGTGTAACGGCATTGACCTTCCCGGCAAGCCCAACGGGAACAATTACCCGGCTCACTATCTCAGCACTTACCGGGCTGACGGCAATCAACGTTGCAGGCTACACAAATAAGATTACAACCCGGATTGAGATTATCAACTGCACAGCCTTAACCAGTATTGCCCTCCCGTCCATGTCGGGGACGTTTACAAACCTTCGGTTCGATGGGAACAGCGTGCTTGGTGGCTCAAACGTGGTAGATTTCTCAAAGTTCACAGGTGCAACAAGCCTGAACAGCTCAAGCATACAAATCCAAAACTGTGCATTCACAGCAGCCGGGATGGATACCATGTTAGCCGCATTGGACACCGGCGGGTGGACAAACGGCATTCTAACTGCTGCCGGGACAAACGCAGCACCAACAGCCGCCGGGGTAGTTTCTCGTACAAACCTGATTGGCAAAGGATGGACTGTAACCACAAACTAAAAAAATGGCGGTACAAATATTAGGTCCAAACACAAGTCAGCGCATAGCACCTTACACTCTGGATTTTTGGTTTGGGTTTGACAACTCACTACCTAATAAACCGCCGGTGGCTATGGGTTATACTGCCGGGTACGTTGGTGGGCCATTCATTCTGTTTGAAACAAATCCGGGGTCAATTGCTGCACATCGTACATTGCTGGAATCGTTTCTCCTGACCGTTTACGGAGCCGGGGTAAACTTGGGTGGGGATAGCGTTTTTAATCTGGATGCCGACATGAAAGCAGCAGGCGGCACGGTAATATCCACCATGTACAGGCACTTGGACGAAATTGACCCTGTAACAGGCATCCCTACGGGGAATCCTGCCCGTGCTTTAGATTTTTTGGTATTGACACAGGCAAAAAAACGGGAGTACACGCAACCAGACGGGGAAAAGATCAATCTAATGAATCTTGGAGCGACAGACCCCCGCCCGCTTATTGCAGACGTAGAAGATACAGGTGACCGTTCGTTATTGTTTCGTGTGGTCCGGCAACTAGGTATTTACGAATGTTTAAAATACCTGTACAGCGTTGGCGGTATTACCTTTGTCGAACTGTGCGACCATCTGAAAGAGGCTATGCCTGACCGGACCCAACGTGCAGCATACCTACCCGGACTGACGGCGTTTTTGCGACTGAGACGGAACCAGATTTTTACCCCTGAACAGATAGACGCTTTTTTAGCATGAAAAGAGTACTAGTACTTACGGGCGGCGGAGGCATGGGATCGTATCAAGCCGGGGTGATGCTTGCCCTGCATGAGAAAGGCATCCGCTTTGATGCCGTTGTCGGAAACAGCATCGGGGCATTAAATGGTATGATGCTGGCAACCGGGCAAATGGATGACCTGTTTAATGTCTGGACGCGAGACGTTGCAGGGCTTAATCTGCTGACCGACCAAAAACGATTCAGGCAGATTATTAGCAACCGGGTTGCCGGGCGAAAGTTCGAAATACCCCTTGTGGTTAATACGCTTGAGCTTGTACCCGGCAACATTCTCACGTACATATTACAAGATTACCCGGATGGGGCTGTAAACATTCTACACGCAGCATCTGCCGTGCCGGGGTACTTTAAGCCGGTAAATGGCATGGTTGATGCCGGGCTTACTCACATTGTGCCGCCTGCTGTGAGTGTCAGGCGTGCATTAGTGCGCATTAAAGCAATGACAGAACACGAACTTTATATAATCTCCTGCCGTGAATCTGACACGCCGACTTACACGAAAAAAAACAGAGTAGCAGACGTGGCACGGGTAGCTGATTTGGTTCTGGATCGTATCAGCATAAACGGGATGCAGCAGCTTTTTGAAACGTTCCATGTTGCAGCCGTCTATCAGCCGGAAATAGCCAGCAGCCCGACAGACTTCCGGGTGACTACAATTAGAAGTCAACTGATCAACGGCGTACAAACAGCAAACAAAACCTATTCAGACTAATGGCCTGCGAACCAAACCCATATGTTAGTGCTGCGTATTCCCGGTGGGTGGCCGCTTGGAATCCCGTTCCGTACCGGGCCAACTCAAACAAGTGGCCGATAAATATTTTTGACCCGGTGGAAACTGTTTCAAGTATCACAGACCAAAACGGGAAAGCAACGGTTAACATTGCCAGCACAGTAATGGCCTACCAGAAAGGCGAAAGTATTACCCTTTCCGGGATGAGTAGTGCGTACTATAATGGGGTGTTCCAGATTACAAAGGTCATATCTACTACGTCCCTTGTTATTCGCCTTGCGTACAACGGAACGGCAACCGGATCAATCCAAAAGTATTACCAGAATTACAATGCGGTAGCCAATGTTTACACGGGCTTCCCGGCAGGTCACGCGCTACATGGGCTGTACCCCGGCAAAGATATTGCACTTGCGGGCACGGAATACGTCAGTCCGGACACGTCAGGGAATGTAATAATAGACGTTGCGCCGTATCTGCGTAGGTGGTTGTCACCCATTGAAAACGATTTTTGCGGCGACTTGGCCCGGCGTAGTGCGTCAGGTTTTGATGCCCCAAACTTCTCCGGGTTCTGCCCTTTTTATATTGAATTGGCAGAATCTTACGATATTCCGAACGGGGACAGTATAATTACCTATACGTCCCCATTCCTGCCGGATTATACAGATAACGGTGTAACCATCAATTACCAGTACGGCGTACTGTCTGCAAAACAGTTCGGGCAAATCAACGGGCGGAGCATGGGTGATTATGTTTGTGAGGTGCAGGCCCCGCAAATATTAGCTAAGTGGCTGACCATGTTTGAACGGCCTGTTTACTGGTCTGGTTATCCGTTTGACCTATCAATTATCAACGGAGAAGTTGACATATACCTAAACGGTAATACACTTTACGATGTGACCACCCGTAACAGCCTGATACGCATATCATTAGACGATTTCCCCGGAACAATCCCGCAGAACTTTTACATACGCTCGGACGTTGCCCCGGCAGGTGAAGCACTTTCCGAAACGATTACAGTTGAGCAACGCACGGATTGCGGCCCGGATTCTATATATCTGCAATGGTTGAATCCGCTAGGAGGGTGGGATAACTGGCTGTTTACGGGCGAGCCTGACAAGGCAGTAGAAATTACTGCAAAGCCGGAGATTCGCCGGGACATATACCAATCTGACAGGTATTTCCAAAACGGAATAACTCAGGATGACGTGTATGCAGTAGATGCATATACCCGGCGTACCGTACGGTCACAGTTCCTTTCTGATTCGGAACTGGAAGCAGTGCGGTATGTGCTGATTTCCCCGAAGGTGTATCACATATACACCGAAAACGAAACAGGGTGCGACATTCGCAGGTATCGTACAGTACTGATTGATCCGGGTACATTCACCTACAAGGCAGCAGGTAACGACCTGAACACCATTACGTTTAGCTTCCGGTACACAGACCCTATAATCGTACAAGGGCAATGATAGAGCTGTATGTAAACGGTCAGCACATAGAACTAGCACCCGGTGAGGAAATTACCGGGGGCAAATCCTGTATGTATCCGGGTGAGTTGTCCACCCGCACCGGGCTGATTACGGCAGACTTCGACATTGCCCGGACTGCTGGGAATGATGCAGTATTAGGTGCTGACTTTTCACAGAAAACTGATTCAGAACTACGAGCAGACGGACAGGTAAGCCGGGGGTATGTCCAGATCGTAGGCCGCGACCGCTTTAATTACCGGGTGGCGTTTTTTGGGGATAATGCCGACTGGTACGACAAGATCAAAGGGCAAAGTTTGCAGGACCTGGACCTTACCGATTGGGCGCACACATATACATACGCTGACATTTCTGATAGCTGGACAACTGAAACGCTATACGTTTACCCTCTGTTGAATTACGGGCGGTTGTCGGAGTTGTTGGGGTTGGCTACCGACATTACCGACTACTTCCCGGCAGTTTATGAGTATGCACTTGTCAGGGAAATTTTTCAGCAAGCAGGTTGGAAAGTTGCCGGGGACGTACTGAAAAATTGGCGATACTTGAATACGTGTGTACCTTTTACGAATGCAGCGTTTCAAGTGTCACTAGATTACGCTTCCCGATTCATTGCAAATGCGCGGGGCTATGCTCAGTCATACAATTACACCGCGTCCAATGTCGCAATATCAGGCACCCAAACGCAGGCAATAGACATTGCAGTAGCCGAACGCGACATTTTCAACGCATTCAATCTTGCAGCTAATACCTACACGGCCCCGGTTGCGGTAGTTGCAACCT
>JAEHJW020002056.1_pt1 | contig 41002 bp, 47 predicted proteins | sample 9271431 | NCBI WGS metagenome assembly JAEHJW02 | reverse complement strand
GCCGGCACTCTCCGCCCCCGAATTGGTCAGGGACTCGCCTTCCCCGAACAGGCGGTCGGCCAGCAGGCCGTTCTCGCGCGGCAGCCCCATCTCGTCCCAGGCCCGGGTGATGGCGGCGATGGTCTCCTCCCGGCTCGGCAGGTTGTCGGCGCCCCCCTCGACCTCGCCCCAGCCGGTGGGGGCGGCGGAGAACTGCGCTGTCGGGAGACGCCCAACCCGGTCGCGGACCTCGGCGATGCGCACCGGATTGGCCGGGAGCGTATAACGGGTCTTGGCCCCGGTGGTGGTGTCGATTTCAACAGGGACGTTCTCGATATGGCCGCCCCATCCAGACCAGAAGGCGTGTGCGGATTCCTGTCCATCCTTGTGAGCACGCTTGGTCTTGGCGTCGATGGGAGACGATTCCCCGAGGTCACGGCCATACAGACCGTCCAAATAGGCCGCCTTCTGGTCCTTTGACAGGTCATCCCGCTTCGCGACGGTCTCAGCCACCTTCTCCAGGGAATCGTGGACGTCCTTGTAGGCGGGGTCGGCGCCCTCGGCGGCCTTCCGCGTCACCTCGGCAATGGCCGTGTCGAATGAGTCGATTGCGCGCTGCTTGGACTCGGCCCGCAGTGCGGCCGGCGTTCCCGGTTTGGGCGCCCTCTTCGTCCTGACCGGCTTTGCCTCGGGAGGATTCATGTCGGGGACGCGGTTGAGCCCGCGCGCCGTCTCCGCCATCTCGTCGGCCATCGCGGCGGTCATCTCGACCGGGGCCGGCGACAACGCCCCCACCACCGCGCCGTCCCGGTCGAGCACCGCCATCGGCGACTTGTCGTCCAGCGCCTTGAGGGAAAACCCCTGGCGGCGCAGGAAATCGAACTGCACCGGGGTGATGCCGAGCAGGGTGCCATCGGGCAGCCGCCCGACGATGCGGGCCGAGTCCTTCTTTCTGGTCATCATCGGGAACAGCCAGTCGATATCGGCGCCGCGCTGTGCCGATTCCTCCGCCTGCCCCATTACCCTGGCCGCGCCGCCTTCTGGAATGGACTCGGCCTCTCCGCCGGGGCCATTGGCGTGAATCGCCGCGTCGAACTCCGGAACCACCCCTTCCCGCAGCATGATGTGGCCATTGCTCACCATGCCGTCCCCGGCAACGAAGCGGCCACCATCCTCGGCCAGGGCTTCTGGCGTCCCTCCCTTGGGGTCGGGGGCCTTGAGAACCAGATTGAGCCGGTATTCGCGGCGGTTGTTCTCCTCCTGGCGCTCCCGATTCGCTACCCGCTGCGCCGCCGTCTTGTGGCCGTAGCGGGCCGCCGCGTCCTCATCAACCTCGGTCATCTGGTGGATCGGTTGGATCACCAGATCGTTGAGCTTGTCGGCGATGACGGCATTGGGGCCGCGGTTGCCCATGCCCAGGGCATCCCGCAGTTGGACGCGCACCTCCGGGCTCAGCCGCTCGATCTCGAAATCCTTGATGCGCCAGTTCCCCATCGGGATCTTGGATACGCCCACGGCGTTCTTGACCATCGTCTGAACCGTGTCAGGCAGTTTGGACAGAATGGATTCGGCCCTAGCGCCTTCGGTCTCGGTATCTGTCGGAGCGGATTCTTCGGTCTGTGCAGCCTGGGGCGTGGCGGTTTCCTCCATGGCTGGCGGGGATTCTTCCGCCTTCGCGCCTTGCGGAACGGCACCATGTTCTTCCGGTGCCTTGAATCCGGCGCTCTCCACGATGCGCCGTGCGCTGTGCAGGGCCGCATTGGTGGTCTTGCGCTGCCACGCCTTGTTGCGCGGGCTCCAGTGCCAGCCTTCCTTCTTGAGTGCAGCGGACAGTTCCTGGCTCGACTTCTCGGCAAGCAGGATCTGAACCCGGTCCTCGTCGTGGTTGTTGACGATTTTTGCCCCATGGTACTCCGCCACCGTCTCCATCCCGGTTGGACGTTCCCCTTTCGCCTTGGCGTTCTTCTCCGCCACCTCGGCCATACCCCAGACCTTGTTGGCCTTGGTAAACAGGGGTTTGTCCATCCCCTGTTGTTGCTGGCGCAGGTAGTCAAGGGCGCGGTTGACCAGATCCACCTCGCCATTCTCGGCCAAGCGCTCGATCTTTCCGGCGATGCTGTTGGTGAAGGCGACGCGGGAGAACCCCTTCATCTTCCCCATGTCAATCTGGCGGACCGTGGTGATGTCGCTCAGCATGGTGTGCTGGAGCCGCCCCCATGCTTCGGCGATCCGCTTCTCCGGCGTCATGGCGTCCGTCAAGGCCCGTTCAATCGCCGCCTGGGCGCGCTTGTCCCAATCCTGGAAGTCGGCGATTCGCTTGCGCTCGACCACCATGGCCTTGCGGTTCCGCTCGACGGGGAAGTTCGAACCGCCGGTCACCATGGTGGAGGCGGTCTTGGACCGCGCGTCCAGCACCGCGCCGTACTTGTCCAGGTAGCCCTGCTTGTAGCGCCGGATTTCTCGCTCCAGGATGGCCTTCTGTGTTTCGGTCTCGGCCAGCGGCAGCATCTTGGCGTAGAGGTCGTTGACCGCACGGGCGAAGGATTCCTGGTCCTCTTGCGCCCGCTTCTCGGGAGTCATGCTGTTCCAGCGATAGGCATTCTCCGCCCGCTGACGGTTCATCTCCTCGGGGCGGGCAACAGGTGCCGTGTCAGCGCTCCGGACAACGCGGTAATCGCGCAATGTCGTCGCCTCGTCCGCCTTCGGCACCGGAACCGACATCAGCCGTTCCGATAGTGGATGCTTCCCCTCTGGATCAAGCAGAACGGTATAGGCGCGCGGCGAGCCATCCTTGTTCTTGCCCACCACCACCAACTGGCCGGTGGCGCGCCGGACCAGTTTCTCCGGCGTGAACAGCCCGGTCTCGCCGCTCCGCTGAAGCAGATGGTCCAATCCGGCTTGTTCATCAGGAGAGATCAGATCTGGATAGACGGCGCGCACCTCGGCGGGGACATTCTTTCCCGCCGCAAGTGCCTCCTCGACGACGCGGCGGTGGCGCTCCGCCGGCATGTCCATTCCAGACTTTGCTTCGGCTTGGCTGCGCTGCCAGGGCATTTGCCCCAGCTTCTCCCGCAACTCGGCAAGCCGCGCGTGGAGCAGGTTGGATTCCTCCGAACCGGGACGGATGTTGCGGCTGGCATAGCCGTAATCGGCCCCCAATGCGCTGTGCAGGGCGGACAATTCCTTGCGGGAATCCTCCTCGCTCAACTGGGAGACAGGGGTTTCGTGCAGCCGTTCTGCCTCGGCGGCGGCAGTCCCCGCTGCGTCCTGCTGGGACGGATGCTTCGTTTCTTTCTGCGCCAGTAGGTGTTGGGCGTACTCGTAGGCCGTCTTGCCGAGATCGGAGTCGTTGACCAGATAGGTGGTCTCGGTCCCGGCCTCCTTCATCCGGCGCGCATGGGCGTCCTGTTCCTGCTGAGTGGCGTTGTTGAACTGACGCCGGCTCATCGGCTTGATCTTCGGCTCCTCGATGGTCCGTACCGAAAGCGCCCCCGCGTCGTAGAGGGATTCGACACGCTGCTTCTTGCTCATCACCCCGGAATCGGAGAAACGAACCAGGCGATCAAGCGCATTCTTGGCCGCCCCAGCCTTCATCGGCGTCAGTCCGGAAAGAAAACCGTGATAGCCATCCTGGGCCTGGGACGACGTGGCTGCTGAGGAGGTGGCTTCCTTGACCGTGTTCACGCCGGATAAATGGTCCTGGGAACCCCCGGCCACGCTGACTGGCACTTGGGGATTCTCCGCCGTCTGCTGCCCTGCCAATGCTTCAACCGCAACGCGCCGTCCCGCTTCTCCGTCCAGGTCGCGCGGCGAGACGATACCGACCTCGGTGCCGTCCTTGATCAGCGCCCACGGCCCCTTCTCGGCGGTGGCGCGCACCTCGATTCCCTGCTTGCGCAGAAAGTCGAGAATCCGGGCGTCGATCGCCACCAGGCGCCCGCTGGGCAGGCGCCCGACCACTTCGTCGACCGCCGCGCCGCGCCCCTCCTTGGCGGCCATGCGATGGCCGAACAGCCAGCGGATCGGCTGGGCGTGGGCTGCGTCGGCCTGATCGAGCAAGTGGTTGACGCGGTCGGCCGGCAGAGTCTTGGGATTGGAGGCGCGGATCACCCGGTCCCATGCGGGAACCACGTCCCGGTTGAGGACCAGATGGCCGGTACCGAGGTAGGAGCCGGCGACGACCCCCGGTTCGTCGCCGTTCATGGCGAGGATGGATTTCGGCGTTCCGGCCCTGGGACCGATCTGCTTGCCCGGTTCCACCGGGAAGGTCTCCGGTCCCGGCGTCTCGCCCGTGGCGGCCTCTGCGGCGCCTGGGGGAGGCGCCGGTGTCTTCGTCGCCGGCTCGCGCGCCGGGGCCGTGCCGGGGACGCGGTAGGACTTGCCCGTCCGCTCCAGCGCCCCGGACCCGGCCAGCCGCTCCAGTTCCGCCTTGATCGTCTTGGGTGCCACCTTCAGGCCAGACGCTGACAGGGCCTGGACCGCCGTCTGCACATTGAAGGCCGAGCCCGGCGCCATCGCCGACACCGCCTGCTCCAGGGCGCGGCGCGGGGCGAATTGCGGGGCGATTGGCGCCTTGGTGTCTCCGTCCTTCAGCCACCCTTTGAGTTCCGGGATGGTCATCGCGGTCACCGCGGCGCGGCGCGACGGCCCCGACCCGTCGGAGAAGGCGGCGTCGTAGGCGGCGACGGCCTGCTCGGGGCTGTCGAATCCGGTGAGGATCTTGTTCTCGTCGAAGGCGCCGGTGGCGGGGTCGACCTGATCGACCGCATAGGCCACGGGGCTGGCCGGGTTGGGGCCGATGAAGGTGTCGACGTGGTCGCCGTCCGCTCCTTCCGTCCCCTTGAAATATCCGTAGGCTGCGGGAAGCTCCACCTCCCACGGCGTTCCGTCCGGCGACGTGCCGCGACGCACCGACCCCTTGGGGTTCTCGATGGTCACCGGGATGCCGCCGCGCCCCTGGTCGTCGGCCCCGATCTTGCCGTGGCCCTTGGCGTAGTTCCCCGCCTCGATCTGGGCCGGACTCGGCTCGGTGTCGACGGGCTGGGAGGCGGCTTCCAGGTCGGATTCCGTCTTGATGTCCACCGGGGCATGGCGCTTCCCGGCCTCGGCCTGGGCCTGCGCCGACTGGTAGGCGGATTCCGCCTCATGGAACTCCGTCACCGCCTGCTGGTACGCGGGCGTTCCCTCCTCGGTGTCCTGGAGAGCGGCGATGGCGGCGTGGTAGCGCGCCGTGGCCGCCTCCAGCGAAGGAGGCGTACTTGACGGGGTGGACTCGGCTGGCGGCGGGACGGGAGCCGGAGCGGCGGAAGCCGTGGGTTCCGCTACTTGACCGGCCTGCGCGGGCGCGGCGTTCGGCGGAGAGGCGCCCGGCGGGAGAACCGCCTCGTGGCCGGGAACGGGAGGCACGGCCGGCAGCGGGGCCTCCGGTTCCGGCATGGGCACGGCCGCCGGTTCCCCAGGGGTGCGGGCCTGGGGTTCCGGCGGTGGCGCGCCCCCCTCCGGGGGAGGGACCGGAGGGGACGCCTCGGGAAGGCGGCGGCCGGGGGCGGGATGGTCGCCCCAGCCGGTGAAATCGGGTTGGCCGAAGCCTTCCCACTGGTCGTTTCCGCCGAGGGGACGGCGACGGGGGGCTGGGGTGCCCCCGTTGAGAGCGGCGGCGTCCGCCTCGGCCGCCTCGGCGTTCGGCTCGTCCTTGATTACCGCGCCCTGGCCGTTGTCGGCCCGCACCGCGACGTTCCCCGTGGCGGGATCGAAGCCGGGAGCCGCCTCGGTGCCGGGGGCGGGATGGCGCGGGGCCACCACCGTCTTGCCGTCCCCGTTGAGCGTCAGGAGCCCCGCATCAACCGCATCCTGGCGCGCCTGGGTGATGTCCGCCTTGGCCTTGAGGCCGGTGGCGCGCTTGGTGTCGCCGAAGCTCACCTCGTCGCCAGGCGCCTTGCCGGCGATCATCTGGGCCAGGTCGGGATGCACCGGGGGCGCGGCCGGCGTCTGGCCGAGGATGAACCCCTGGCCGTTCTCCCCTTGGACCGGGATCGCCCCTTCCGGCGGGGCTTCCTTCATGTTGAAGCCGGTTCCGGGCTCGCGCCCTCCCCACAGGCCGGTGTCGGGGGCGGGAAGGGCGCGCTGCGGCGCCGGAGCGGGCAACAGGGGAACCGTCTGGCCCTGCTTGCCTTCGGCATGGATGTCCGCCGCCGCCTGCGCCGCATGCGGATCGGAGAATCGCTGGCTGTCGACCCACGCCCCGTCCGGTCCCTTGACCCCCCAGGACCCATCGTCGTCCTGGGCGGCGGTGAAGCCAGAGGGCGGCGCCGCAGCCGGTTTTTCTTCCCCTGATTGGCTTGCGGCTCCCTTGGGCGCCTGCTCTCCATGAGCACCCTTGATTGCCCCGTGGGCCGTGAACACCAAAGCCGGTCCAAGGGAACTGGCGGCACCTATTGCCGCGCGTTCTGGGGAAAATCCCTCTCCGGTCGCCTGTGCCCGAGCCTCCTCCCCACCGACGCCGAACCCCGCCGCCTGGAGGGCGATATCCCCCGCCCCGGCAGTGGCGATCTTGGCGATACCGGACTTGGTCAAGGGCTTGGTGACCACTTTCCCGGCGGAATCGAGAAGCGCCTTTCCCGCGGCATCGGTCACCACCGGCATCGCCAGGCGGGTTCCGAGGCCAAGCAGCTTGCCACCCATCATGGCGACCGCCGTTTGAGCGGCGGAATCGGTGAGCCCGAATCGGGACGCCTCGGCCTTCACCGGCTTATTGAAGGTGGGATCGGCTGCCAGGGCCGCGACATCTTCCGGCTTGGTGAGGTCGAGTCCGCGCTTCTTCCCCTCCTCGGCCATGCGCTGGAGAACCCATTGGCCATAGGAGAATGGCACCTGGGCGGCGGTCCCTCCACCGAACGCGCCAGCCACGGCCCCCAGGCCGGTCCCGGCCGCCTCGACAACGGGAGCGGCCGGACCACTCAGGGCGGCGAAGGGGGCTGTGGCGGCGGCCCCTGCGGCGCTCCCGGCTGCTGCTCCCCCTTCCATCCCCCCCAGCATTGGGACCATGCCGGGGAGTCCTTCAATGGCGCCCAGGGCAGTCTGCTTGGGGTGCCTGATGTAGGTGCCGAGGACAGAACCGACATCGGCGGCAGCCCCCAGATAGTCACCGCTTTTCCAGTCCTCTCCCAGTTGATGACGCGCAGCCTCACCTTCCGTTTCATAGGCCTTCCGGCCGGCATCAACGGGCGCTGCCTGGTTGGCGAAGTGGTGGGCGATCACCGCCGCGGAGGCTGCGGGCGCCATGTCGTGCATGATGGCCGTCGCCCCCAGGGCAGCCCCCTCGGATGTCATCCCCTCGCCCAACCGCGAAGCGGCTTGGCTGAAGAACCCAGGCTGAGCTTCGTCCTTCGGCGCCTCCCCCGTCGCTCCCGCCGGAGGAGGGGAAGTCCCGTCGAACCGGTCGAAGGGATTGGGAGGAGCCGAATCGAACTGGTCGAAAGGGTTGCTCATGGCGCGGCCTGTCCGAGAACCTGTTTCGCCGATCCCGTACCATACTTGGCGTCAAACTGGGCGGCCAGTCCCGGATTGGCCTTGAGGTAGGCGGCGGCGGCGGCCGGGATCGCCAAAGCCGCCGGGCCGGGTGATGGCGCTGCGGCGGGGGCGCCATGGGCAAGGGCGGCATCGCGGCGCGCCTGTGCTTCACTGTATTTTTGCTGCCAGAAGGTCGTCATCGCAGGATCACCGGCAGATGATCGGAGCCCCTGCGACGCGGTGTACATATCCCTCTGGGCGGAATCCAGGGCCTGATAGGTGGGATCGAGGCGATAGGAGCGCAGGCCGGTGCTGCCATCCGCGCCGCCTTTTCCTGCGGCGGCGCCCAAGTCGCGGTAGTAGCCGGCCAGAGCCGCGTCCTTCTTGGCGTTCTCCGCAGCGGTGACGTCGAACTCCCGCTGCTTCTCCTGCGCATCCTGGGCCTGCTTCTGCGCCTGGTTCCGGGCGTTGGCCTGGTCCTGCTCGGACTGGAGACGCGCCCGCTGACTCTCGACCTCCTGGCCGTACTGGCGGTCGCCCTGCTGCTGCGCCGCCTGTTCCTGGGCGCCGAACGCCTGGAGGCCGGCCACGGCGCCTCGGCCGATGTTGACCCCGGCGAAGGGAGATGTCCCCGACATCATGGCGAAGCCCGCCTGGGCCAGGGCGTTCCACGGAGTGAGGGTGTTGGTCGGGTCGTGGGGGTCCCACCCGACCTTGACCACATGGCGCTCCGGGTCCTGCCAAGCGCTGATCCCGGTGGAATCTTGACGCGCCAGGCCGGCCGTCGGCGCGTCCCCGGACGAAGGGGCCCGAGTGTCGTCGACTCCGGGACTGTGCCCCCAGCCGGCCCCCAGGGTGTGGCCGGGGGGGACGACAGGCGGGACGTCGCCGGTGGCCGGGGTGGCGGCCGACCCGGACTGGCGCAGCTTGTCCGCCGCCTGGGCGAGATTCTGGCCTTGACGCTCCGGGTCCGCGTGAGGAGCCGGGAGCCCCGACGGCGCTTGCGGGCGCGGCGCCGGCACCCAATCCGGCGAGGGTGTGGCATCATTGACGGCCGATAGCCCGTTTCCGAGGTCCCGGAGATAGCCCGCGCCTCTACCTTCCGCGAGGAGGTCGCGGGGGGCCTCCGTCGAGGCCGCTCCGTCGGACGTGGAGGCGATGGGGGCCGCGAATCCGCCGGGAATCGCCGTGTAGCCGCTGGTCGATGGCGGCAGGGCGGGGGGGAAGCGGCTGGTCGGCGGCGCGGGAGCGTCGGAGGAATCGGCCTGCCGCGTCGCCTGGACCGGGATCGCCATGGGTTGGAAACCGCTTACCGACGGATGGTAGTGCCCCAGCATGTCCTGGACGGCCGGGCTGTCCCGCAGCAGATCGTCGTCGGCGCCGGCCGGCTGGTCACTGTAGAGGCCGGGGATGCCATCTGTTCCGCCATCGGCGAAGGGCATCCGGCCACCCCGGGCAAAGCCACCTTGAGGGGAGAGCGGGGCCTGCGCCCCCTGGGGCGCGGGGGGGGCAAACCCGGCCTGCGGCGCCCCCGCTGCGACCTGCGTCGCCGCAGGGGCCATGTGCTTCTGCTGGAGCGCCACCTGCACCATCTGCCCCCAGGGCGAGCCGGCCGGCATGCGCTGGGCCAATTCCTGCAACTGCTCCTCGCTCATCCCGGAGAACTGCTGCATGTAGCCCTGGACGCCGGGCGACGCGCCGGCCGCCATCGGCACGCCGGCATTGGACATTCCGGCGGTGGCGACGAGTCCGCCGCTGTCCCGATGGATGCGGCCACCGGCCGCCCAGCCGTTGGATTGCAGCCACGCGGCCAGGGCGTTGACGTTGCCGCCCGGGGCAGGGCTGGCAGAAGAGGACGCGGACGGCGTACCGCCCTGGTTCGGGGTGACGACGGGCGCCGACCACGTTTCCCCGGAACTCGGCGTGTTGGTCAGCACGGGGTAGGAGATGCTCGTGTAGGGCATCTGGGAGACCGGCGGCGGGGTGTAGTCGCTGGTCGAGGCCGTGTCGAGGGCCTGTCCGGGGCCGGCATAGGGGTAGAGGTTGGCGCCGCCGCCCCCGGTGGCGCCGGTGGCGAGCACCGGGATGGCGATGCCGCGGCCGGGGCTGCTGGTGTAGCCGGCGATGTCGGGAGAGCCGCCCGGACTGGCCGGCAGCGTGGCGGTCTGGCCGCCGCCAACGGGCGCCGTGGGATAGCCGCCGCCCTGCGGCTCGGCCAGCGGGCGGAAGTTTCCGGGGGCGGCCGAATAGGCTTGGGGCGCGAAGCCGCCGGGCGGCGCTCCCGTCGGCGCCGCGCCGAGGATTCCTCCCTGCCAGCCGTTGGCGCCCTGCCATTCGGGCATCGGGGCCGCGGTTCCCTGTCCGCCCCAGGCGGCGGGGGAGAAGCCGCCTTGCGGCGCGGTGGCGCCGCCGGCGTCGCGGTGCAGGCGTCCGCCGCGCGCCAGGTTGGGGCTGTTGACGCCGATCATGCCGGGGCCGACCGCCAGGTTCGGCGAGTTGACGGTGTAGGCGCCGGGATCGGCGGTCGACACCGGCGTGTCGGACAGGGTCTGTCCGGCGGGGGCGACGTGGTGAGAGGTGAACATCTGCCCCGCCGTGTCCTTCCCCTGCTTGAACGCCCCGGCCAGGGCGGCGCTCTTCAACTCGCCCATCCCGGACTGCACCGGGTCGGGCTGGGGCGGCAGCGGCGCCGCAGCCGGGATCGTCGAACGGCCGGAAGATCGCGGCGTAGTGGCGGCGGCCGGCAGCAAGGGCTGGGACGGATCGGGGATGGCGGACGACAGGCTCATCCCGGAGATCGGACCGCCAGCATCGCGGTGGATGCGTCCGCCGCGGGCGGCGAAGATCGACATGAAGGCAGTCCCCAACGAGTCGAGAAAACCGCCGATGCCGCTGTCGGCCGAGGCTGTGACGGCGGCATCGCCGGCCGCCGAAGCGGAGGCGTCCCCGGCCGCCGCCGTTCCGGCACTCCCGAGCGCGGCATTCCCGGCCCCGGTGAGATCGAGCATCCCGCTGCCGCCAAGGGCGGGACTGGTGGCGGTTCCCAGCAGGGTGCCCCCCTGGTCGGCTGCCGCCGGGATTGCCGATCCGGCAAAGAAGGGCGAGGTCATCACCAGCGAGCCCGTGTCGCTGAGATAGGGGGATGCCGCCAGGGCTCCGGCGCCGGTGGCTCCCCCCCCGGCCACGCTGCCGGCGCTCATCGGTCCGGCGAGGGCCGCCGATTCGGCCCCGCCCCCCATCAGGGCGGAGGAGAGGCCGCGGAGGGCCATCCTCCCGCCCAGACTCGTCGGGTCGAATCCGCCCATGGTCGGGGGTGCCATGCCGGCCTGGGTGGTGGTGCCGTAGGCGTTCATGTTGCCGATGCGGCCCATGCCGCCCATGGCCATGCCGCCGCCGGCCAGGGCCACGCGGTGGATGGGCAGGAAACCGGCCACCGGGCCGCCCTCGGCCCGCTCGATGCGACCGCCGCGGGCAGCCGTCGAGGATAGGCTTGATCCCAAGCCGTTAAACAGGCCATTCGTCCCGGTGGTGTCGTAGAGGTATCCGCCCGACCCGAACCCCCCGGTCATCCCGGCGAGACCGGTGAGACCGATGGCGCCTCCCACGATCTGCGACCCCAGGCTGGCGCCGGGCTGCGTGGTGGTCGAGGTGCCCCCGAGGCCGGAGCCCATGGATTCGGCGATGTTGGAGTTCCAGCCGATGGTCTGGAACGGGTAGGCCTGCTCCTGCTGGAACAACTGGTAGGGGATGTTCAGTTGTTCCTGGTTGAGTTGCTGCTGCATCGCCCCGGTCTGCTCCAGGGCGTTGGCTCCCGTGAGCGCCGATTGCTGCGCCTGGTTGCCGAGCCCGGCCAGGCCGCCGGCCGCGTTGGTGGCCAGCCAGTCCGAGGCCTGCTGGGCGCCGATTCCCGTCTGTTGCTGGGTGTTGAACTCGCCCAGCGCCTGGGAATAGCCCTGGTTCTCCAGGTTGGCCAGGGTGGGGGCCTCGGACAATTGCTGCTGCCCGGCCAGCACCGCCTGGGCGACGGCGGCGCGGTCGCCGCCGAAGGCGCCCTGGGCGACGGCGTTGCCTTCCAACTGCTGCTGCTGCTGGGCGTTCTGGTTGTTGAGTTGCGCCTCGGTCGCGCCCACCACCTGGCTCGTGTAGGGGGACTCGTACTGGCTCACCGCCTGGGGCGAGAACGAGGTCATCGTCACCGGGTTGGAGGCGGCCCCGTAGAGTTCCGCCGCCGAATTGAAATAGGGATTGGCGATTCCCTGGGCGTTCTGCACGCTCTGGAACGCCTGCTCCTGCTGCGGAGTGAAGCCGGCGACGTAGGCGCCCTGGTACTGCTGGAGCGGCGCCGTCGATTGGGCCTGGGCCTGGTTGGTGACGTTCTGGTAGGCCTGCTGCACGCTGGCCGGCGGAGCCGAGGTCTGGGTGACCGTGTTGGTGCCGCCGCCGCCCTTACCCATGGTCGCCTCCGATCCAGAAGATGGCGCCCGCCTTGCGGGCCTTGGTCGCCCACAGCCGCTCCTTGGCGGCCAGGCGCTTGAAACTCATCACGCTGTTTTCCAGGCCGATGTCGTAGCCGAGGCGCCGGGCCATGTCGGCGCGGTGCCAACGGGCGAAGTCGAACAGATCGGTGCCGTAGCGGGTGCCCTTGCGATGCTCGGGCCGCACGAAGGCCCAGACCTGGGACAGATGCCAGATGGCGGAATACCAGGGCTGGAAGGCGACGATGGCGATGGAACCGGCCAGGGTGCCATCGGCGGCGTCGATCACCCCGCAGATGCCACCCTGCCCGCGGCATGTGGCGTTGACGTTCGCCCACACCCGCGACTCGTCAGGCGGAATGCCCATGAAGTTGTCGGCCCGCAGGTGAGTCCACAGCAGGTCGAAGACCCTGGGCTCGTCGGCCGGCCCCGCGATCCGCACCGAGGCGGGACACGGAGGAAGGTCGGAAATGGGGGAGGGGGAGTCGCCGTCGAGCATGACCGCCTCGCGGGTGAAGCTCGAAGGCAGGCACTGCACAGCGAGCCGGCGGAATGGCTTCCCGACGGCGGGCCGGGCGCAAGCAGATTAGGCGAGAGCGCTTTCTTTTGCAACCGGCGGACGGAAAACGAACACCTCGCCCGCCTTGGGAACCTGGCGTTCGATCAGTTTGACCTTGGCCTCGGTGGTGTCGTTGACCAGGGCGGAGATCACCAGGGGGCAATCGAGTTCGGTCGCCGCCCACTTGGCGAAGATCAGCAGGTTCTTGGCGTGGGCGCTGCGCCGGTGCTCGGGGTGGACGAACATCCAGCGGTCGGACAGGTGCTCGTCCGACGAATCCCAGGGTGACCCGAGGAACAGGCCGATGCTGGCCTCCAGGCGGTCGCGCCCGCGGATCACCCCGATCATCGCCCGGTAGCGCAGCACGCCGCGCTCCACCGAGCGGGTGACCTTGGCAGGGTCGAAGGCGCCGATGCCATCCTCGGCATGCTTCATCCGCAGGAGGTCGAGGATGGCGGGGCCGTCGTCGAACACGGCGAGGCGAACGGGAGAGTCGGCCATGGGCGCCTTCATTTCTGGGGGCCGGGGAGCTTGGATAGGGTGCGGATGTCGCGCGCCCGCCGGCTGGTGACGAAGCTGTCGAGGACGCGGTGTCCGCGCGACAGGGCCCGCTCATAGGCCTGGGGATCGCGGTCACGCGGGGCGAGCCCCCCCAGGGCGGGATGGCGGGCGATGGTCTCAGGGGGCATGACGTATTCGCCGCCCGCCACCACCACCGGCACCATGCCGGCGCGACCGCCGTGGGCGAGTCCATCCCCGCCGGGCATCGGGGCCGGGGGACGGGGCAGGTGGGCGCCGTGGGCGCCAGCAGGAACGGAGACCCCGTAGGGGGTGGAGTGGAACATGCGGTCGAGCACCGCCGAGCCAGCCAGGCTGTTGCCCTCGCCGAGGCCGGCGACCACATCGGCCGGGATGACGTAGGACCCGCTGGGCAGATCCATGTTGTGGCGGTCGGTGCGCCCCGGCACGGTCGAGGCGATCAGGCCGAACTGGGGAGGGGCCGAATCCTGGCCCGGCGTTCCGCCGTGGGCCATGCCGCCCTGGGCGTGATGGTGGCGCGCCTGGTCGCGGGCGATCCTCAACGCGATGGCCACAGCCTGGTCCTCCGGTCGCCCTTCGGCGCGCAGACGGCGGATGTTCTCGGAAACGGCGTCTCGGCTGGCGGAGTGGATCAGCGGCATGGCTCTTTCCTACCACGATTTCGCGTTGCGTCCAAACGGGTCCGATCCCGGCCCTAGGCCTGCGAGGCTTGCGGCGGAATCTGCGTCGGCTGCCGCGGCTGCCAGCCCGTGGACTGGAACTTCTTGCGCGCCTCCTCGATGTCGGCCCCTTTGAGGAGGTCCTGGTAGCGCTGCTCCCAGGACACCGCCAGCTTGGGGTCGTCGCTCTGCGCGCCGTAATCGCGCTGGTAGCCGGCCCATTCGACCATCGAGGCGGCCAGATAGAGGTCGGGGAAGGTGAGGGTGAGGAAGTTGGATGTGGCGGTCGCCGAGAGCGGAGTCAGCCGCTGGGTGCCGACCACCTTGACCGGATAGGTGAGGTCGGGGGCCGGCCCGACCAGGATCGACACCTGGTCCACCGGGCACCAGTAGAGCGGGACCGAGGGAGAGGCGAGGGCGGCATCGGCTGGGTAGACGGCTTCGAGGAAGTCGCGCGACACCGGGGTCAGCGGGGCCTGCCAGGCGGTGCCGACCTTGACCGAGACCTGAGTTACCACCTGATAGGTGCCGCTCCCGGTGGGCAGCATGAAGGACCGGGCATCGGCAGTCAGCGACCCGGAGGAATCGGTGACGTAGCAGCCGAGTAGGTCGAGGTCGCGCTGGAGCCGGGTTTCCGTGTTGAGGATGGCGGTGGCGATGTAGCCGTTGAAGTTGGGGTCGTTGGTCGGCGTCGCCGAAGCCGGGTCGAAGGTGCCATCGTTGGGCGGCTCGATCTGGAGGAGGGAGTTGACCGCCGTCACCCAGCCGGAATAGGTCATTCCCGCCATCTCAGGACTCCTCGATCAGCAGGTTCGGCAATTGCACCGATTGCTCGACCGACAGGCCGGTGTCGTCGGCCGTGAAGGCTTCCGGCCGCGGCTGGTATACCGGAAGCGGATCGGGGGGAATCACCAGTGGCCGGTACTGCTCCTGCGGCTTGTCGTAGCAGGATGGGCAGACAAGGATGTAGAGGTTCTGGAGCACCGGCCCGCGCCAGTCCAATTGCCAGCGCAGACCGGTCCCCCCGGTGGCCCCGACCCGCTGGAACCACTGGCCGCACCGGTCGCAGACGGCGAAGCCCTCGGGCTGGGTGGGGTTGACGGTGGCTTTGCCGTGGAAGCGCCAGGCCATGCGTCACCCCCAGTAGCCGGCGCCGATCATCGGCGCAATGTAGATCGGCGTGTCCTCGGTGTCCTGGATCGTGGCGCGGTCCCAGGCGCGGTCGGCCAACTGGACCAGTTGGGCGATGGAATTGGGCGGCGGCGGCGGATACTTGACCGCCAGCTTGGCGGCGAGGCCGGCGGCGAAGGCTTCGAGGAAGCGCCAGGGCAGATCGAGACCGACCCCGCCGGGGGTCACGACGTCGTCGAACTGCACCAGTGCCCAGGCATGAAGCTCGTAGGGACCATTCTGATCCGGGACCGGCCACAGGTTGGCCACCGGGGTGATCTGGCGGTTGAACCACACCGTGGTCGGCCATGCCTGGATCTTCTTGTCCGGCTGGGCGGCGTAATCGGACCGCGACATGGAGAAGATGATGCGGTCGATCGGGTCGGTGTTGGCGTTCTGGGTGGAGAAGGAGGCGAGGCCGCCGTTTTCAGCCGCGCTCGCTCCCACGCCCGCCACCTGGCCGGCGTTGAAGGTGAAGGTGTTGACGTCGGTGACCGCCGCCACCGTGTAAGAGCCGGAGAGGGTGATGCCGCCCACCGTGGTCGGCGCCTGCACGGCAAATGCCTGGTTGACCGACAGGCCGTGGTCGGCCAGGGTCACCGTCACCGTCGCGGAATTGGCCGTGGTGACGAAGACCGGCACCGCGCCGCCCCCGACCACCGTGGCCGTGGCGGCGGCGCCGGCCGTGACGGTGAAGGTGTTGACGTCGGGCGTGGTCACCACCTGGTAGAAGCCAAGCAGGATCAGGCCGCCCACCGCGACCGGCACCACGATGTTGACGTAATCCCCCGGCCCCACGCCGTGGTTGGCGAGGGTGACGGACACGGTGGTGGAGTTCAGGGTGGTGGAAACCGCCACCGGGGCCGAGACCGCCGGATTGAGGTCGTATTGGCGGATGAACCAGTCGAGCACGCCAACCGTGGTCGCCGGCAGCGCGTACTGCGCCACCCCCTGGTCAAGGGGGATGACGATCTCCTCCATCTTCCACAGCCGCGGGATGTTGGCCACTGCCCACTCGGACAGCATCAGGTTGGCGCTGAACCGGGCCTGCGTCATGTGATCGGCGGTGATCGCGCTCGGCCTGACCTGGAGGCGCGCGTAGACGTCGAGCAGCAGATCGGAGAAGGCGGGGGAGAACGCCTGGGTCCCCGAGGGAACGGCCATCCCCGCCTCCTACTGCCAGACCCCGGCCTGGACCGCGCCCATCCGGGCGGTGCCGGTGCCGGAATTGACCGTCAGGCGGAAGGCGGCGACCGGCTGGGTGATGGCGGAATCCAGCGTGGTGGTCTTGGTCGCCAAGGCGGAGAGGGAGAAGATGTCGGGCCAGGTGATCCCGGCCGGCAGCGCGTTGGGGTCTTCGTAGGTGTACTCGACCGTGTAGTCGACGGTGCCGGCGACGGTGACCCCGATTCCGATGGCGCAGGGCGTGACCTGGGTCTGCACGGAGAACCACGCAGAGGAGGCCACCGTGTTGGTGCCCACGCTCATCGCCGCTGTCCACGCTGCGAACACCTGGACTTGGGTGACGGTGGCGAAGTCGTTGTTGGTGGCGACGGTCCCCGAGGCCCCCGAGGGAACCGTCACGGTCTCCTTCAGGGGGAAGCCGCTGCGGTCGGTGCCGGTGATCTGGACCGTGCGTGACGACGCCTCATTGCCGTAGGTGACTAGGACCCGACGCGGCACATCGGCCACCCACGGGCTGCTGACCAGGGTGAGCGCCCCGGCCCCGGTCGGGGTGTTGGAGGCGACGATGGCTGCGGCGTTGGCGGCGGCAAGCTGGAGGCTGGCGGATACGGGCTTCATCGGCACCTCGGTCTCCGCGTCTACCCGGCGGAGTACGGGGGGGGGACGGAAGGCATTCTACCACGGGGAAAGGGGGAGGACGACGCCTCCCCCCTCTCAATCATCGTCCTGGTCGATCCCCGGATACTTCCGGTGGACCTTGTCCCGGACCTTCTCTTTCTCCGCCGGGGAACCGAACTGCGAAACCCGGGCCAGGGCGTTCCTGGCGTGACTCTCGTCGTTCAGCGGATAGCGCCGGCCGGGCAGGGCGAAATCCTTATCCGGCAGGGCATTCCGCTCCTCGGCGGTCAGGCGTCCTCCGCGGGCGTACCCGACGTCAGTCGCCCTCTTCGATGTCGCCGTCCACGTTCCGGCGCCCTTCGGCCGGCCGGACATGGGAGGCGGAGGACAGCGGGTGGCGGTCGGAGCCGCCGCCGACCGAACCGCCCCGCTTGCGCGGCACGCGGTCCATGCGCGCCCGGGCCTCGCCGCCCTCGGCGTGGTGCTCGCGGCGCATCTCGTGTTCGGCCTTGCCGCCGTGGCGCCGCTTGAGCCGGCCGCCGTGCTTGCGCTCCTCGGCCTCCTCCTCGACATGGTTGGGCTCGGCGGTGTAGGAGAGGCCGGGCTTGTCCTCGCGGGTGTCGTCGACGCCGCCGCCGCTCTTCAGCTTCTTGGGCTCCTTGCCCTTCTTGCCGTCCTTGTGGCCGTGGCCGTAGCCGTCCTTGTAGCCCTCGTGGTAGGCGGGATGATGCTTGGTCATCGTCTTTGTCCTTGCCGTGCGCGTCGCCGCGCCCTATGCGGTCAGCCGGGCCGCCACGGGATCATCCAGCCCGGGGGCTAGAACTGCGTGACGCCGAACAGGCCGGTCGTCGAACCCAGGTTGGCCACCGAAGGGGTGAGGAACACCACCAGGCGGTCGGAATTGTTCGAGGCGGTCTGGAGCGCGTAGGTGCCGCGCACGTCGCCCGTGGTGTCCGAGGCCGTGGTGGTCACCGCGGCGGTGAAGCCGGTCGAGGCTGTGACCAGGGTGGCGTTCATGTTGATCTCGGCGTAGGCGGCCTCGTCCACGCGGAGCGGGAAGCCGATGACGTCGGTGGTATCCACGGAGTAGGTGTAGGTGGCGTCGGTGAAGTTGGGGGTGACCGAGGCGATGTACTTCCAGGCCTTCTTGCCCGTCACGGTCAGGGCGGTGCCGGGCGCGCTGGTCAGCGTCTCGGTCATCGGATAGCCGTAGATGTCGTAGCCCTTGATGGTGAAGTTGCCGCCGGTGCCCAAGGCGTTGTTGCAGGTCACCGACACCGCCCGGGCCAGGGCCTTGGTCGGGTCCCACAGCGAACCGCCGTTGGTTCCGAACTGAACCGCCCCCATGGCGCCGCCGATGGCGAGCAGCCCGCTCACGGTCTGGCCGGTACTGGCGTTCTTGACGCTCGCCCCGACGGTCACACCGTCGGCGGAGGACGACGCCAGGGTCATCGCCGTACCCGACACGGTGTGGGCGGCGGCGGCGATGGCGCCGGCCGTCGCCGTGTAGGGGACGACGTCGAGCACCGGGATGCCCGTCACCCCCAGCCAGCCATAGAAGGTCTCGTTCTCGCTCTGGCCGGGTTCGTAGGTGAAGGGCTGGCGCGGGTCGAGCAGGCCGAGGCCCTGGTCGAACAGACTGGGGCCGCGCATCGAGTTGCTGCCCTGGCCCCCGGCGGCCTGGCCGAAGACGACGACGGGACCGGTATAGGCGGTGGCGGACATGGCGTGGTCCTCTTCGGGGTTGAGCCTCGCTGAAGCCGTCGGCAGCCCGGCGGCTTGAGAGAGGGGGCGGCTGACGCCGCCCCGCCCGGTCAGTTGGTCGGCATGTTGCCGTACATGCACCGCGGATTCGAGTAGTTGAAGCTGAACCGCTCGTAGCCCTTGACCAGCAGGTTGTCGGTGGTGAACTCGACCTGCATGTCGGTCTCGAACGGGATGCGGTCCATGTAGTTGAGCCCCTTGATGTTGGTCAGCAGGAACCACGCATAGGGACTGGTGAGGAAGTCGTTGACGATGTAGCCCTCGGCCAGGCCGCCGGCCGTCGAGCGGATGGCGTTGACGTCGTTGTCGGCGGTGCCGGGGCGCAGTTCGGTCTGGAGCAGACGGATCGCCACCGGCTCCAACTCGGGGGGCACCACCAGCTTGCGCCCGCGGGCATACATCTTCAGGCCGGCCTGGTCGATGAAGCCGCGGCGGATCGAGATCATCGCCGAGAGCAGGGTGGCCTCGTTGAGGTCGGCCTGCACGCTGGGGGTGTTGGCGTAGGTGCCACCATCGACCGGGTGGGCCGTGGACAGCAGGGCAACGCCGTCGCCACCCACCGCATTGTTGTAGGTGCCGGCGGTGTTGAGGACGTTGGCCGCGTAGATTTCCTTCGTCTGGTTGAAGGATTCCATCAGGCCCAGGTTGGAGGGCATGAACTGGGTCTTGTAGAGGTTGTCGTCGATCGCCTTGCGGGTGATCGCGTACCCCAGGGCCAGTTCGATGTGCTCCTGGTTGTAGGTGAAGCGCTGGCCAGCGTTGTTGTCGAACTTGGTGGCGGCGCCCTCGGTCTTGAGCTGGGCCGGGCCGAGGTAGCGGGCCTCCACCGTGCGTTCCAGCGCCATCTCCGACTTCATGTAGTCGAAGATCTTGTCGTACTGGCGGGGGATCTGCTGGTACCTGCCGGTGACGGCGCGCAGGCCGGGGAGCAGCAAGGAGGCGATCGAGGAAAGGGCGACGGGCATGATCAGTCCTCCTTAGACGCCGGTCTGGCCGACCTTGAGGGCGGCGTTGTTGAACACGACTTCGACCAGGTTGCCGGCCGTGGTCGTGTCGGTGCCGTTCCAGCCCGGCGGGTCGGTGACCTGGGACCACAACACGAAGGGCAGGGTGTTGGTGGTGGCCTTGGTGGCGTAATCGACGTAGGCGCCGCTGATCCCGGAGAGGGTGTTGCCGCTGCCGTACTTGTAGTCGATGTTGTTGCCGAGGTCGGCGAAGGCGACGGGGCCGCCGGCCGCGCTCGACGAGCCGGTGCCGACCCAGACCTGGAAGACCACGTTGGGATCGTCGACGACGTAGGCGGTGACGTCGCCGTTGGCGTCGCCGCCCGGGAAGGTCTTCGACCACACCTCGCGGCCCTGGGCGATGCTCAGGTATTTGCAGCCCATGAAGATGCCCTGGATACCCTCGGTGGGCTCCGTGGTGGTGACGTCGATGTAGCCGGTGCTGAGGCGCACCACCGGGTCGCCCATGAAGAACGAGTGGGTGTTGGCCTTGGCGATCTTGTATTCGGACAGATTGCCGGTCCAGGCGGCGCCGTCGACGCGGCGCACGGGCTTGAATCCCTGGGGGGAGAAGGTGTTGGCCATTGCAAAGACCCTTCGGTCTGTGCCTTGGCCGTCACGGGCTCCGCGCGACTTGAGGCGATACGGGAAGCGGACCGGCGCCGTCCACCTGATTTGCCGTCTCGACCCAGGCGATGGGGAGACAGGACGCCTAGCCCCCGGGCACCGGGAGCCGGTTGCGACGGACAACCGAGCAACCACGGGGAAAAATACCCGAGGGGGTGGCGCGCCACAAGTGGAAAAGTTTCGGCGCCTGTCAAGCCCGAAGGCCCGGCAGGCGCCGCATTCCGCAGGCCCGGCTCATTCCTCGGGGATCGGCACCGACTCGAAACTCGAATGCACGCCGGTAACCCGGCGGGCCGAGGGATGGTCTCGACTGAACTGGCCCTGGGGGGTGTCGCCGATGTTGTTGCGCACCTTGTCCACGTTGTCGCGAGCGATCTCCAGATCCTCCCGCCGCGCCTCATCGGTCAGATAGGCCGGGCGCTCCATCAGAATCATGCCGTCCTTGCGGACCACCAGGCCGGGATGGCGCTCCTGCGGCACCGGCTTCCAGTGGTTGTCCTGGAGGCTGGCGATGTGGTCGAGGTTCTTCTGGCCGTAGACGGATTCCGCTTTCCACTCGTAGCTCATGCCGGCGGGGATCACCCGCGGGTCGAGGTGGAAGCGGTCGTCGGTGCGCTTGCGCGTGCGCACCAGGCGGGTGTCGGACTCGCGGGCCTCCCCGGGTTCGCGCACCTGCGCCCGCTGGGGCGGACGCATCCGGGCGTTGGCGCCGCGGCCGACCCGTTCCAGGGGCATGTCGCCGGCCGCGATGGCGTCGTCGTCTTCGGGAATGGGCATCGACATGGGGGCGCTCCTTTCAGCGGAACTTGTCGTAGGCGCCGGCACGCAGGGCCTCGGCCTTGTAGCGGGCATAGGCGACGTCGGGATCGGGGTCGGCGGCGGAGAGCTTGGGGAACATGATCGGGGCGATCTCGCGCTCCTCGCGGGTCAGCGTCACCTGCGTGCCCCGCGAGGTCGGCTGGGCGCTCGGCACCTGGCGCGAAGGCGGCGCCGCCGGCACCGCAGCGGGACGGATCGCCGGGGCGACCAGGACGGGGTCCGCCGCCGGGGGCGGTTCCGGCGCTGTGTCGAGGCCGACAAGCCGCTCGACCTCGCGGAAATAGGCCTCGGTGTCGGGGGCGTGGCCGCGGGCCTTGGCCATGCCGTCGGCGGCAATCACCTGGCGGCGGAAGCCCGGATCGGCGCTGAAGGCGGGATGGGCCCTGATCCAGGCCGCGGTGGGGGCGGAGTAGCCGCGCAGCACAGTCTCGCTCTCGCCCGCCGTCCACGGCCGGTCCCAGTCGATGCGCGGCGGCTGCGGCTGGGGAACGGGCGGCGGCGCGTCCCGGCGGCGCTGGCGTTCCTCGTCGGCCGCCGATTTGCCCGCCTCCATCTGGGTGAGGCGGCCGGCCAGCAGGGCGATGCGGGCCTGGGCGTCGACGGCCTTGTCGTAATCCCCCTCTTCCATCGCCTTCTTGAGGTCGGCCTTGGAGGAATCCATGTCCTTCTGGGTGGCGGCGATGGCGTTGACCAGGCTATCGTAGCCGCGGGCGTCGGCCTCCAGGCTGGCCTGCTGGGCGCGCCCGGCATGGGCCTGGGCCTGGGATTCGGCCTCGGCGCGGCGCCGCCCCTCTTCCTCGGCCAGGGCGCGGGCCTGGATTTCGCGCTGGCGGGACTCGGCCAGTTGGCGGCGGAGGGCGTCGATGCCCTCCTGGGGGTCGTCGGAGGGCGGCGTGGCCGGAGCGGGGGCGGCAGGGTCGGCGTCCGGCACCTCGATGGTGACGACGTCGGGGGATGCGGGCTGGTCGGTCATCGGCGCCTCACCACACCAGGCCGGGATTGGCGATCACCCCGTGGATCTCGACGTCCTTGATGACCTTGCAGGGCAGCTTGTCCGCCCCCGGCTGGACAAGGTCGAGGTCCGACCCGTCGGAGTAGTTGAACATCACCCAGTCGCCGGGCTTGACGTTCTGGCCGCAGAAATCGTTGGCCGCGTCGTCCTTGAAGGCGAGGGGACCGACCTTGAGGACGATCCCGGTCTTGCCCTGCCACTTGTCCTCGCGCTGGGTCTCGTGCGCGGCGAGCAGGCGCCCGGAGGTGCCGACGGTCTTGCGGATGAACTTGGCGACCAGGACGCGGTTGCCGAACACGGTGACCGTGTCGAGGTCGAGGGCGGCGACGCAGTCGGCCAGGGCCTGGGCGTCGGATTTGGGCGTGATCAGCGACAATTATCCCTCCAGCATCGCTTTGCGGATTTCCTCAACGTCGTCGAGGACATGGGCCAGGGCGGCGAGCGCGCCGCACTGGAAGCGGTAATCGGCGAAATCCTCGGCGCCCCCCTCGGCCAGCAGCCCGAGTTGACGCTGGCGGCGCTCCTCGACGCGGGCGCGCAGGGCGGCCAGCGCCTTGATGTCAAAGGCGCTCATGTCGGCTCACCGATGGGTGGCAGGACCGGATGGGGGGAGTCGGGCTCGGCGGCTTCGGCGAAGCCGATGATGACGAAGGGGCCGTCCTGGCGGGTGGCGAGATGCGCCTGCACCGTCTTCAGGGCGGTGATCGCCGACTCCGTCTCGACGACGAGGACGGAGTCGGGAGTCTCGGGGGCCGCGAGCTTCGGGCGATAGCTGACGGCCCAGCGCGGGCCGGGGGAAGGGGTCATCGGCGGCGCGACGCCTCCGGTTCCCCCGCCGGGTCGCGGGTCGGTTCGGCTGCCATGTCCTCGTGGCGCTGGAAGCGCTGGAGGTTGCCGAAGTAGTCGGCGTCGGCGTCCAGGCGCTGGCGGTCGAGGTCGGGGAGCGGGCCGCCGATGATGATCAGGGCGTCCATCAGCAGCGCCCTCCCTTCTTGAGCCGCATCCCTTCGACGTCCTCGGTCTCGGGGGAGTTCTCACCGGCCGGGGCCTTGCGGGCGGCCTTGGCCTTCTCCAGCCGGCCTTCGCCGCCGCCGGAACCGGCGTCGAGATGGACGGTGCGTCCGCCACGGGCCCGCGGCATCATCCCCGGGCCGCCCATCGGGCCACCGGGCGGGGGCGCCATCGGCGCCGACATGGGGGGACGCGGCATCGGCGCGCGGGGCGCCATCGGAGCCGGCGCGGCAGCCGCCGGAGCCGGGGGCATCCCCATACCGCCCATGGGCATCGCGGGGTGGCCAGCGCCGGGGGCGACGATGACGTTGACGTGGGTGCTCTTGCCCTTGGCGCGACCGCCGGTGGCGAGCTTGCGGCGCGGGCCGCGGTCGAGGCGGGGCTTGGCCTCGTCACCCTCGGCGCGTCCGCCGTCCTTGAGCTTCAGCTTGGTCTTGGGCCGGCCGGGATGGTCGTGGGCCTCGTGCTCGCCGATCGCCGTGGCGATCATCTTGCGGTCCTGGGCCTCGTCGTCGCGGGCGGTGCCCCCGCTGGCGAAGCGTTCGGCCTTGTGGTCGGCCTCGCGGCGCGAGCGGCGGCGGAGTTCGGAATGGTCGTGGGCCATGGGTGCTGCTCCTCGGACAGGATGGCGAGGAGGCGGAATTCGCCCCCGGTCGCTACCAGCCCGTCGCCCTGGAGCACCCAAAGCGGCATGGCGATCTCCGGGCCGGCCAGGGAGCTTCCCTGGCCGATCTGCCCGAATGGCCGATAGCTTTACACGAAACCGGATAGACGGACAAGCCGAAGGCGACCTGACGCCTATGTCGGCGGCGGAAGGGAGGCTCTGGCCGCCAAGTGGGCGGCGGTGGCGTTCCGCTCGGTTTCCGCCTCGCGCGCCTGCTGCTGCTGCTGCGCCACCAGCTTGATCCGTTCGGTGTCCTCGCGGATCTGGGCGACGCGCTCGCGGCTGGCGCGGTCGGCGGCGCGGTCGGCGGACTCGGTCTGCACCTCCTGGAGCCGCACCTTGTCCTGGTTGGCGGCATCGGCGGCCTGGCGCTGGGCATCGAGCGCCTTGGCCTGCAACTGGTCCTGCTGCCCCTTGACCTTGGCCTGCACGGCCAGCAGCTTGGGATCGGGCGGAACGGCGCCGGGCTGCGAGGGCGGCGGCGGCGCGAACAGGGTGTCGGCCTCCTCGACGCCGATTGCCCGCATCATGCGCTGGGCCACCTTCTTGAGGTCGAACAACTGCGGCGCCGCCTGGGCCATCTGCATCAGCGCCATCGCCTTCATCAGCCGGTGCATGTGGCTGGGCGTGTTGGGGTCCGCGCACGGCACGAGGTCGGTGTCGGCCAGGGCGTCGAGGAATTCCTGCACCTCCCACGCCCGGGCCGGCTTCCGGTTATGGCGCCAGAACGCCTCCGGGTCCTCCTCGAAGCACTCCTTGAGCAGTTCGAATTCCTCGGCCTGGGCGGCGTGGAGATTGACATGCACAGCGGCCAGGATCTTGGTCGCCTGCTCGACCATGGCCAGGGTGGTGCCGACCGGGGCGTCCTGGCGTCCCTCCGCGACCTGAAGCTCGGCGGTTCCGGCCAGGCGCTGGGCGCCGTCCTCGATCTCCTTGGCCAGAGCGGCGAAGGCCGGGCTCACCTCCTTGTAGGGCAGCGGCATCACCACTTGGCCAATCGGCTTGTCGCCGGTGTCGATGGGCATGCCGGCACCGGGCGCGATGCGGAACTCGTTGGTCGCCTGGCGGGCCATCGACTTCGCGTAGAGGAATCCTGGGAAGTTCGCGAACATCCCGGAATCCAGCATGATCCGCCACGCCCCGGTCAGGGCCTTCTCGGTGTTGCCGACCAAATGCAGCAATCCGGTGTCGTAGAAACCCATGGACAACACGAAGGGGTATTTGACGAAGCGCTTGCGCGCCCGGTAGGTGTCGTCATCCTGGCGCCAGTTGCGGCGGATCTCCAGCACCTGGCGCGAATCCTTCTCGATGCTGACCTTGTAGGGCAATTGCAGCCCGGTCGGCCGACCGTCCTCGTCCTGGTGTTCGAATCCGGGGACGTCGAGTTCGCAGTAGCACTCGTAGATGGTGTGGTCGTGGTCCTCGGGCCGGGTCGGGGTCGGGGTGAAGCCCTGGATCTCCGCCACCTTGGCCTGCACGGGATCGGGGGTCATCACCGGGACGGCCATCGAAGACAGGTCGCGGTAGGCCCCGGCGATCACCATGCGGGTGAACAGGGAATGGCGCATGGTGATGCGGTGGGTGACGCGGCCGGCGTCGTCGATGTCGTTGGCGTTGTTGTTGACGATCAGGTCTTCCGCGTCGACGGAGCGGCTGACCGGGCGCCGCAGCACCGGGTCGTTGTAGACCTTCTTGAAGCCTGAGCCGCCGAACCCGGTCCAGAACAGCATGCGCACCGAATCCGGCCGGTAGCCGCGGTCGGTCTTGGTCAGGTAGTGGTTGAAGTCCTTCTCCAGCGCCTCGGCCAGGTCGTCGCGGGTGAGGCCGGCCCGCTCCGACAGGCTCTTGTCGGGGTCCGGGATTCCGGGCGGCGCGGCCGGGGCGTCGAGACGCACCTTGACCGGTCCGTTGGGGGGGAACAACTCGGCGGCGGCGTTGGACTGGAAGCGGATCACCGCCTCGGCCAGCAGGGGATGGCGGACCGTGCTCATGCCGTCGGCGGGCGCCCCGGTGGCGGTGGAGGAGCGGGGCTCGTCGACCTTGAAGCCCAGCATGTCGAGGCCGCGGGTCCGCGTGGTCAGCCATTGCTGCCGCGACTGGTCGTCCGCCTCGATCGCCTCCAGCAACTGCGAGCCGATCTGGTCGAGGACGGACTGGTCGAGGTGGGCGGCCAGGTTGGCGTTGTGGTCCTCGATGGCCTGCTGGCGGTCGGCCACCGGCGCATGAGGGGAGAGGTCGACCACCACGCCGCCATCCTCGGTCTCGAACTTCTCGGCTCCGGTAGCTGCGTCGATCTGTCGGTCCATGTCCTGGTCGGACAGCACGATCACCGTGGCTCCGTCGGGAGCGGTGGGTGACGGCGGCAGGGTGGAGGATTCGAGATAGAAGCCGCGGGCCAGTTCGGGCATGGCGCACCCCAGGAGATGCCCGTCGTCGTCACGCGCGGAAGACCAGGGCGGGAACCATGATCCGGCGGCCCGCCGGGATCACCGGGAGCCTACACGATTACCGACGCCCCCGTCACCCCGCCTTGCGGTGGCCGTTCATATAGGCCCGGAGCACCGCGTTGATCCGCGACTGATAGCCCGGTCCCTGGCCCTTGAACCACTCCAGCACCTCCTTGTCGAGGCGGATGGAAATGGGAACCTTGGGTTCGGGCAGAACGAGTTCGGCGTTCCTGAACCACTCCTCGCCAAGGAGAGGGGCCGCGTCCGGGTCCTCGGCGATGGCGCGTTCAATGTCCTCTTCGATGAGGGCGTGGACGCGGGGCCAGTCGGTTCTCGTCATCCCCGTCACCCTCGGTTGCGCGCGGCCTGGAGGTCGAAGGCGAGTTCCGCCACCCCGCAGACTACGAGGCGGGCGCACCGCTGCGATTCCGGGAAGGTCCAGCAAGTCACCGGCCGCTCGCTCTCGTCGTCGCCCAGGGCGCGGACGAAGACGGCGGCCATGCCGATGATCTCGCCGCGCTTGGCCTGGGCGAGAAACCGCTCCAGTTCCACCACGAGGTCGGTTCGCACCTCGCCGTCCTCCGCCGGCAGTGTCACCCCCGGCAGGGGGACCACGGTATCGTCACTCATTTCTCACCTGGCTCCCAGTCTGTGGAGGGGCTTTATTGCATCTGACCACAGGATTCACCCCCTTGTGTTAGCTGCAACTTCCTCGCCCCGTCCGCCCAAGCCGCGTAATACGGATTGGTCAGCCGAGGGTCGTTGGCCGTGCCCTTGCGGCCAGTGTGCCGAATGGTGATGTCCGGCCATCGCTCAACATGCCGAGTGACCAGCACCTTGAGGATGTCGCCCTTGCCGCCGGGCGTCAGACCCAATCCCGAAGAACGTCTCCGGGTGATGATCTTGGCACCGTTTGCATCGGCGTGTCTCCGCCTGCCGCACCAGAGGCAGGCAAACTCGGCGTGGGACTGGCGATTACGCCCGTCCACATAGCCGCAGTCGCATTCCCGGCTCGTGTAAGCCGGGTTCACTTCGGTGGTGGTGATCCCGAACCGCTGTTCCAGGTCCACCACCTTGTCGTTGAACACCTTGCGCCCGCAGTTGCGCAGCAGCCGGTTCATGCGACGGGACAGGTCGGGATGGCTGAAGTCCAACCGCTCCACCGCCAGTTCCGCCGGGGCATGCACCGCGACAATCCGATTCAGCGCGGCGTTGACCCGCGTCTTGATCATGCCGCGCAAGCGCGTCACCAAGCCGCGATACCGGGCGCTGTCGCGTGGCTTTTCGCCGATCCGTTGCCGGTGCCGGGCGATGCCGACAAGCTGTTTGTCGATCCGCTTGAGGTCGGCGAGCCAGCCCCGGCCGATGAGGTCACCCCTGTCGGTGGCCATCAGCGTGCAAAGGCCGAAGTCGATACCGATGAACGGCGTCCGGGGCTGGTAGTCGGCCCGGCTGGCGGCGAAGGCGTCGGTGGTGTCCGTCACCAGACGCACACCGATCTCGCCCGCCTCGCCCGTCACCAACTGCACCACCGGACAAAGCTCGCCCTTGCGCTGATCATGATGGTGATGACTCAGCAGCGGCACGTTGATGGTGCCGCGCTTGGGAAGGCGCAGCCTGACCCAGAGGTCCGCCGTTTTGGCCTTGCGCGGGGCCGCGATCTCGGCGGCGATCCGGCTGTCCAGGCGCGGCGACACCCGCGAGAGGTCCGGTCGATTATGCCGGGCCATGACATGCCGCATGATCGAACGCGCCAGCTTGCGCACCGCCAGCGGAATCACCTCTCCGGTGTCCCGCATGGCGATGTCCTGGCGGCCAAACCACGCCTTCATGCGGTTCACCACGAACAGCATGTGCTTGGTGCCGGACGGAAGAGAACTCGCCTGGACGGTGGCGCGGAACTCGTTGGCACGGTTGCTGACCCAGCCGTCGATCTGCTCCACCGACTGGTTGCGGGCCATCTGGACCGACGCCGAACCACAGACGCCGTTCAGCGTCTTGTCGAGATGGTTCTTGTTGGTCCGCCCCTCGTCGAAGAAGAGGCGCCATTGTTCGCGACCGATCCCGACCGCAACGAGGCGATAATCGTCAACAAAGCGCCGAACGGCGGCTTCCTTGCCGGCGTTCATCGCGTGGCGCAGGGTGTCGGCCCGAAACAGGTGATTTTTGCGGGAGACGCGGGCCATCAGGCGGCCCTCCGCAACAAGGAGCGCAGCGACAATGGCTGTGCGCCGGACGCAAACATCCCCGATAGGCGATCCAGGTTGGAAACGTCGCGATGGTTCCACCGATGCGTCACTTCGACCAGATAGCGGTTGAGATGCTTGGTCGAGACGTGGTGCCAGACGCCGACCAGCGACCGCTTGAACACGGCATGAATGCTCTCGGCCGTGTTGCAATGGGCGCGAAGGCCGGTCTTGTCGTCGTTGGCCGCGTACTCCCCGGCGGAATGGTTCACTCGAAGATGCCCGGCCTGCGTCCGGCCAATGCCGCGATAGACCGGCAGTTCGTCGGTGGAGATGATCGCGGCCCGGTCAACCCACGCACGGACCAGCGGAGAGAGATCGGCGAAGCCATGGCTCGCGGCCTGGACCATGCGCGCCTTGCCGCCGCGCTCGACGGCGGTGAAGGCCATCGTCTTGCCACCGCCCCGGCCCTTGCGGCGCGGCTGGCGACGCTGCTTGACGCCATCGGCCGGCGGTTCCGGCTCCGGGGGTGGTGCATTGTTCTGTTCGAAGAGTGGCAACGGGGCGGGATCGCGCTCCTTGTTCGGCTCCCGGATGTCGCCGCCGATGAAGGTCTCATCCAGTTCGACGATGCCCTTCAACAGACCAGGATCATCGGCCATCATCGCCCGGATGCGGTGGGCCATGTGCCAGACCGTCCGGTACTGGATGCCGAGCCAGTTGGAGAGCTTCAAAGACGAAACGCCCTTGCTCGACGTGGCGATCAGGAACATTGCCGCCAGCCAATACCATTCGGCGGCACAATCGAGGCGGAACCTCATGCTAGCGCCTCCAGCAGTGTGTCGCGGGCCTGGGTGGTGACCCGGCAGGCCGCCTCTCCCCGCGCCGTCACCACCGCCTGGGCGGCGGCCAAGCGCGCTTCGGCCTGGGTGCGCAGGGCGGGATCGGCCAACGCCTGCCTGAGCGCCGCCATGGCCTGGCCGGCGCTGCCGCGACCGGCCACCAGGGCGTGGTAGTGGGCGCCGATCAGGGCGTCGAGGTTGGGGGCGGTCGTGGTCATGGCGAGGGCGCCACGCCGGCCGCCAGGCACTCGCGGAGCACCGCCGCCACCAGGGCGGGATCGTCGTAGGTCTCGGCGACTTCGCGCACCGCCACTGGCAGCATGGTCTCCGGGCTGGCCATCTCGGCGAGGATTCGCCCCACCGCCAGGGTGAGGCGCGCCACCAGCATCGGCTCCTCGCGTTCCAGGTCATGGAGCGGGAGGAAATCCCGCACCAGCCGCCACGCTATCTGGCCGGCCAGGGTGCGGGAGGCGGGGCCGGGCGTGTCGACCGTCATTCCGACGCCATCCAGGGCGCGGCACCCAGGCGAAGGTCGGGGATGTCGGCCTCTAGCTCGGCGGCGGTGAAATGCTTGCGCTTGGACGGTTCGGCCTGGGGTCCCCGCATCTCGCGTTCGGCCTGGGCCGCCAGTTTCTCGCGAACCTCTTTCGGCAATGGGGAAATAGCCGCCATCTGGCGTGTCTGTTCCGCCGCCTTGACCCACACAGGATATCCCATCACGTCCTCCTCTCGAATTCCGATCAGGTATCGTAGAGCGGCCCTGGCCGCTTTCCAACCTGGAGATTTTCCTCCCAGGACGCTTCCACCTCGGTCTTGAGGAGCGCCATGCCGTGGTCGCGCAGCCAGCGCAGGGCCTGGACCGAGGAATCGACCGCGTCGTCGTGCTGCGCTTTGGGGAAACTGCTGGCCTGGTCGATGATCGCCTGGGCCCAGGACTTGAACATCCCGGTGTCGCGGTTGCCCGGCGCCCAGACCTGGCCATTGGCGAACAGGTGCTGGACCGAGTAGGCGCGCGCCACCTTGTCGAGCGACCCGGGATTGATCAGGTCGACCATGTAGGATTCGTGGGCGTAGAGGCGCCGCATCTCGCGGGCGAGGTCGTGGCCGCGGCTCTTGTCCTCGATCAGCAGGCGATCAACCCGGTAGCGGCGGCAGGTGTCTACCACCCATTCCACCAGCCCCCATGTCTTGGTGCGCAGGCTGCGCCACTGGGGACTCATCCACTCGGCGTCGGTCAGACCCTCCGGGCGCTCCTCCGGCGTCCCATGCAGGTCGAGGCGCTTCTGCCACCCGTACATCAGCATCAGCTTGGGCTGCTCCTCGGCCGGCATGACGATGGTCTCGCCGAGGGCGCCGAGTCGGGTCGGCTGCTGGACCAGCGTCGCGCCGGAACGGAAAATGCCCCAAATGGTGAGGGCGTTGTAGTCGTTGGTCTCATCGGTGCCGAAGGCGGTATCGAGGCTGGCTACCACGAACTCGAACGGCGGATAGCTGCCGGCGTGCTTGGCCGGCCAGTCCTCGGGCGGCCACACCTGCCACCAGTCGCGCTTGAGGATGCCGCCGCCGCGGGGGGTCGGCGCCTGTTGCAACTGACCGGCCGCCGCAAACGGCCCCATGGCGGTCTTGTCGCGCTCGACCACATGGGCGGGAAAGCGCTCGGGGAACAGCAGTTCGCCGTCCTCGCTCCGCCAGTCCTCGAACACCCCCATCGGCCCCAGATCGGTGACGCAATGGCGGCCATCGTACTCCATCGGCAGGCAGCAATGGGTGTAGCCGAGGTCGTTGGCGATGATATGGCCGGAGACGTCGTATTCGTGGACACGCTGCATGACCACGATGATGGCGGACTTGGCTGGATCGTTGAGACGGGTGGTGATGGATTCCGCGAACCACCGCACGGTCTCAATCCGTTTGGCCTCAGATTCTCCGTCCTTCACGTTGTGGACATCATCGCAGTTGCGCACTAGATATTGTCGCCTCCCGGCATAAAATGTATGATTGCGGTCCACCGTCAGGCAGAAGGTTTCATCGGCATAACCACACCGTTCGACAGAAACAACCCGGATGAAATCTGGCTCCCCGTCGTGGGATACGAAGGGCTCTACCTCATTTCCAATTTCGGGCGCGTCTACAGCATCCTGGCGCGTCGCTTCGCAATCTCCCGTCACTCCATCAGCGCGATCAAAGCCGGGAGAACCTGGCAGCACGTCACTGGACACCAAATCGGCCGCAGCGACCCAGCCGCGAGTGACGGTCCAGAGGCGGTGATCGGGGGTGCAGCGGAGGGTGCCCCCGTTGCTGAAACGGAGGTTGAGGATTGGTGATCCGGGATTGCGGTGCCAACCGCTGATCGGTTCCAAGGTGGTGCGGCCGGTGGCAACATCGGTCGACCATACCCGGGTCTGGCGACGGTCCCGCACAAGGGTTCCGATTTCGACGGGGCCGGTCTCGGTCCATACGACCTCGTCGGGCGGGAAACAGACCACGATGTCACCGCGCTCGCCGGTGCCGACGCCACCGACCGAGGAGGCGATTTTGCGGCCTGTCCGATTATTCTCGACCTTGGTGTTGCCGAACATGGGCGGTAGCCGGAACTGTTCTCCCCAGAACCGCTGGAAGAGATCGGACTTGAGGATCAAGGCGAATCGCCCATTGTCGCGCTCGGTCAAGCTGGACGAGTAGGAGAAGGTCAAGAACCGCGTGGACGGACGCTTGAGTGGCCCCCACAGCCATGCGGGGAAAAAGACGTTGCACAACAGAGACTTTGACATGCCCGGCGGCACGTTGAGCAGCAGCCGGGTGATGTGCCCATAGGCCACCGCCTCCAGGTGCAGGCAGATGGCGTCCATGGCCTCGCCCCACACCAGGGGGCGCTGGGGCTCGACCACCGGCCACAGGAACTTGACGAACTCGGCCAGGGAGACCTCGGCCTTGGCTGCGCGCACATGGTCGCGCAAATCGGCGGCATCCAGTTTGCCGGCCATGGCCAACTTGGCGATGTCTGCGATCCTCACGGGGATCAGCCCACGGATTGGGCCAGCAGGGCGTCGACCATCGCGGTCCAGGCCTGCCCAGCCTCGTCGTCGCCGATCCAGGGCGCCACCGCGTCCAGCATGGCGGGATCAGGCTCTCGTATCGCGGCCAGTCCGGCGCGGGCCATGGACAGGGCGACCATGCGCTCGGGCTCCGCCAGGTCGGCGAGGCCCTTGCCCGGCAGATCGATGGCGGCGCAGTAGACGCGGGCCATGGCGTCGACCATGGCGTGAAGGCGGGAATCGCTCATCGCCGCGCCCCCGCCGTCTCGGCCATCAGACAGTCCAGCAGGTCAGCGAAGCCCTGGGCGGTCTCGATGGTGGATAGGTCCCGGTCGGGGACCTTGATCCGCCAGCGCTCCTCGGCCCGAATGACCATCTCGACGACGTCGAGGGAGTCGGCGCCGAGGTCGTCGATGATGTTGGCGCGGGGCGTCACCTGCTCCAGCGGGATGGCGAGGGTGTCGGCGACGATGTCGCGGACCACGGCGATGGTGTCGGACATCGGTCAGGTCTCCGCCGAGGACAGGACGAGGCCGGCCAGCAGGGCGGAATAGCTGACCGTGGCGAGGGGGTGGCGTTTGAGACGCATGGCGGGTCCTTATACCAGGGGATGGGGATCGCCGAGGACCATCCCGGCGACACAGGTGTCAAACTCCCGCTTGGCCCGCCACACGGCACGGGCCAGGAGGGGATTGATCCGGCGGAGATCGCGGTAATAGGCGCAGAGGGCGCGGCGCTGGTCGGCGCAGATCCGGTTCCAGGCCCGGCGGTCGAAGCGGCCGGGCTCGGAGATGGCGCCGACGATGGCCGCCATCACATCCACCCAAGGACGGCGCCCAGGGGGATCACGAAGACGCCTGCCACCCGCAGCAGCACCATCAGGGTCACAGGATGGCCAACCAGGTCGATCACGGCGATGACGTTGGCGCCCCATCCCCAGAGGAAGGCCACACCCAGAAGGATCGGGGCGAAGGCGGCCCAGAATGGCCGAGATGATGTCGTCGCGCGCGGCCTGCCCATCACGCCACGCGCTCGGCCCGGTAGCGGCCGGCCACGTTGTCGATGACGCATCGCGCCGGGCAATCGGCCGTCTTGATCCTCTCGGCCAGATGCGGCGGCGCACCGGGATAGCGGTAGGTGGCGCCGGTGCGGTAGGAGACGAACAGCGCGGCGCCGTCGTGGCCCACCGCCTTGATGGGCGAGGCCACCACCGGCACCAGGGCGGGGATGGGGATCATTGCACAGGCTCCGCGAGCAGTTCACGCAGGTATCGGCCCTCCATGATGCCGATCTGCTGGACCGCTGTCACGCAGGGTTGATCCTGGCGCCACGACCAGCGGTTTCCCTGGGTGCGCTCTCCGAATCGGACCGGATATTCGCCGAGGTCATCATCGGGCCAATGGGCGGGCCAGAGCATCGGGCCTCCGAGCGGGGAGGGGCGACCGGGCCGGCCCTGGGGGAGGAACCGGCCCGATCTTGACGACGTGAGCCGGGCGGCGCTATCGTCTGGGGCGATACGACGGTCTTGACCGGACCTCGGATCATGGGATGACGACGGCATCCGCCACCAGATATAGCCGTAATCGCTATTGGTGGCAATGCCTAAGCCCCCATGAGACCGACGACTCCGCGATCCCGAGGCCGCCGAGGACCGGCCGTCTGTGGTTGCAGCCCGAGCCGGCGCCGCGCTGGCGGTGCGATGTGCAACCCACGGATGCCGGTCCGATATCAAACACCGGATGGATCGTCGGGGATGTTCACCTTCCGACCCGCCGGCTTGCTCTCCAGGGGAGCCGGCGCAACCGCGGCATGAATGGCGCCCACGATGCCGGCAAGTTGGCATCGGCCAGGACGGCTGGTCCCCGATATCGGACATCGCGGCTATAGACGATCTCGATACTGGAGTCCCTGCGCCGCTCGGTGCCCCAGACCAGGGGTGCCAGGAATAGCGGAAGGGAGAACTTTATCCTGGCCGGTGGAGGGATTCCTATGGGAAAACCGCCAAGACTTGGCGCGACATGGTCCATGTATGAAATGTTCGGTCGTACCAACCGGATCGGCGAGAAGCAGGAACTGTGGCTGATCGCGATTTGGCGCAGGATTTCTTCCAGGCGCCGATCATCTCCCGCACCGGATCGTTGATTTTTGATCGATACCATGCGACAAGCAATCCACACTCAAGACGTGGAGGGATTCACCAATGTCGCATGACCTTTCGCAGCAGAACTGCACCTCGACCACCTCGACCACTTCGGCCCCGCCAATCAACATCCTCGTCATGACCGTCGACCTCGTCACCGCCTACGTGAGCAAGAACCCCCTGCCCGCCGGCCAGATCCCGGAGGTCATCCATACCGTCTACGCCTCGCTGTCTTCGCTGGAGAACGGCCAGCCGGAAGCCAAGGCGGAAGCGCCCGAGCCGGCGGTGCCGGTCAAGAAGTCGGTGACCCCCGAGTACATCGTCTGCCTGGAGGACGGCAAGAAGCTCAAGATGCTCAAGCGGCATCTGCGCATCACCTACAACATGACCCCCGACGAATACCGGGCCAAATGGGGCCTGCCGCCCGATTATCCGATGGTGGCGCCCAACTACGCCGCGCAGCGCCGTGACATCGCCAAGGCTGCCGGCTTGGGCACGAAGCGCGCGGCCTGAATTCGTCGTGATCCTCGGCGGGGAGGTTTCAGCCTCCCCGTCCCCCTCTGTCCGGCCCCGGTATGACCTCCGCCCGATAGGCGCTCCGTGCGCCCCGGCCTATGCTGGTCGGTGAAGAGTCCACATCCGCTTGGAGGAAACACCATGACCGACAGCAGCAAGTCAGCCCATCTACCTGGCTCCATCTTCGACTCCACTCCCGTTCGGGTCTGGCCGGACGGCACCCTGTGGTGGCTGATCGACCGTCACGTCCTCTGCCTGGAGACGGGCTTGCCGGGCGCGCATCCCGACGACGTGGCCGTGGCAGTCGCCGAGTTGGCCGGCCGCCACCGTATCCCCGTTGCCGAGATCGCTCCGTGATGTGGTGGGTCTGGTGGTGGAGCCTGTGGCTCCCACGGCCGCCCCGCCGCCCGCGCCTGGTCTGCCTCAATGGCCGGCGCCTCACCTGAGACACAAAGCGCCGCCTCCGGATCACCTGGGGCGGCGCTTTACATTGCGCTCCAGCCACGCTAGGCAGGGAAGCATGCGCTCCGCGTCCTCCCTGGTCCGCGCCCCCACTGCGTAGAGCCGCTTGGCCTGGTCCTCGTCACCCGTCACCAGGACCAGCGGGCGCAGTTCCGGCTTGAGGTTGGCTGCGAGGTGCTGGGCGGCAGTGACCGACATCAGGTCAGTCCCTTGCCGGCTAAATGCCCCGCGAGGCGAACCGCCTCAGCGGGATCTCGATGGGCGATTAAGTGCCCCTGAATGCGAGCGGCAGCCACCGGTTCGAGAACACTGTCGGCGAACACCTTGGCGAGATCATCCATGCCTGGGTGGAAACAAAGGAACATGCGACGTGCCTCCGCTGGGCTCGACAATCCGACGTACTCCTGAATATCGACGCGGCCAGGCCGGATCATGGCCGGGTCCAACCGCGCTAGGCTATTTGTCCCCATGCCGTTTTCCCTCCATCCCTAGTCCGTGACACTCCGCCGTGATCGCGCCGACGGCGGCAGCACGGTAACGATCCTCTGCGTCAGCGGGCTCCACACGACCAGCACCACGGTGTCGCGGACCGGCACCATGTGGACCTCACTGCCATCGACCTGGCGGCGCACGATCTGGCCCAGACCGGTGGCGATTCTTGCCTCCATCTGCCGGATGTCCTCGACCACCAGCACCAGCCGGTAGCGCTGCCACGCCCGGTCAATGGCGTGCCGTTCCCGCCCGTCATGCCCGACGAAGCCCGAAGCCGGACGGCGAACATCGTCGGCCTTCGGCTTTCTCCCTTCGGCTCTCGCCTTCGCCATTGCGCTACCCCCTCCCCTCCCCTCTACCAGGCCGTCAGATCCAGGTCCACGCACTCCGCCTCGATCACCGGGGGCACCCCGTCATCCCGGAGCGGCGGCACATCGGCGGGCGGCTCCTCCGGCGCCATTACCTCGCCCTCCAGCGGCTCCTCCGCCTCGGCCGGCAGCCCCAGATCCCGGCGCCGCACCTCCTCCAGCCGCTGCGCCTCGGCCAGCGCGGTCAACGCCACGTCCAGCGCGTCCATCTGCTCCAGCGTCATGGTGGAGAAATCCAGCGGCGGCGGGGCTTTAACCGGCGGCGGGTCCTTCTTTGGCATGCCGTGGTCGAGAATGAATTTTGTGCCTACTGCGGCAACCTGCGGATCGTCGCACATCATCATCTGATGGGCTCGCAGTACCGCATCGGGCACCAGGCGCTGGCATAGCCGCTTGGCCTCGACCGCCGTCCGCGGCACGCCGGCCGGGTTGCCGGAGCGGCCGGGCGCCCACGGGATGAGGCGCGGCAAATTGGGGCGGGAACGCCGGGACGTAACGGCTTCCCGAGGTTCTTCGGGTTTCGGGGTTCTGGCTTCGGGTTTGCTTCGGGCTTCGGGCTTCGGGTTTTGTGGATGTGTGGATTCGCGCGGAGGCGGAGGCGTCGGGACGTGCTTCCGCCTATACCACTTTTCCTTCCCGGCGCGCTCATAGACGCTGGCCGGGTGGAGGCCGTGGCGGGCGGCGGCGGCAGGGATTGTGTCTCCGGCCTCGACCTCGGCACGGACGGCGGCCCATGTCTCTGGTGTATGCCGCGGGTGAGCGGGCATGTGTGGCTATCCCGTCTGCGTAGTTGACCTCTCCCTCTGGTATAGGCCGAAAGCCGAAGACCGGCAAGATGCCTGGGGGTTCGGGCTTGCCCGGTTTGTCCGGTCAACTCGTTGACTGGATAATATCTTGACAACACATTGACTGGATAATATCCTGACAATGCGTTGGGTGTGCGTGTGGGTGCCGCCCGACCAGGATTATCCCTCAGGATGACACGACCATGAAACCATCATTCGCCCAAGCCGTCCCCTCAGATCGTCCGTTCAGGATGGTCGACGAGGACGGCGGGCGGGTGCGCGTCACCAACCCGTGGAACTGCGCCATCACCGACCTGGAGGACTGAGCCATGCGCGACCCGTTCGAGCCGGAGGAGGCGCGCGAGCAGATGTTCGTCGCCCTGCTTCTCATTCTCCTCGGCATGGTCGCAGCCCTGCCGGCCCTGTTCCTGTGATCCTGGCGGGCTGGGCCTCTGGGGGAATCCCAGGGACCCAGCACGATGGGATCATCCATCCCGGCCCGTGTGGGGCCGGCTCTCGGAAGGAGACGGAAATGAAATACGAGTTGGTGCAGGGCGCGCGAGTCGTCGCCCGCGGCAGCCAGGCCGAGTGCCTGGAAGCGCTGAAGCGCGAGGTCGGCCCCATGGTGACCGTGGCGCGACTCGTCGAGGACGAGTGGGGCCTGCGCCGGGCCGGGACGGGGGACCTGGACCGGAGGGCCGCGCGATGAAGCCCACCGACATCTCCCGCACCCTCACCCTCCTCCACGGCATCCGCCGGCCTGCGTTCCTGTGGGGGCCGCCGGGCGTCGGCAAGAGCGACATCATCAAGCAGTTCGCCCAGCAGGCCGGACTGCGCCTGATCGACTTCCGCATGGTCTACTGCGAGCCGGTCGACATGCGCGGCATTCCAGGGATACAGAACGGCCGCACCGTCTACCACGCGCCGGCGGAACTGCCCGACCTGACCAGCGGTCCGAGCCTGCTGTTCTTCGACGAATTCAACAATGCCGCGCCCGCCACCCAGGCGGTTGGGTATCAAATCATGCTTGACCACCGGATCGGCGACTTCCAGCTTTCCCCGGACTGCTACATCATCGCGGCCGGTAACCGCGAGTCCGACCGCGGCGTTACCTACCGGATGCCCAGCCCACTGGCCAACCGCCTGGTGCATCTCGACTACGAGGTCGACCTGGGCGACTGGTGCGGCTGGGCGGTCAAGGCCGGCATCCGCGTCGAGGTCATTGCCTTCCTGCGCTTCCGCCCCGAGCTGCTGCGCGCCGAGGGCGGCCCGCAGGGCACGGACAAGGCGTTCCCGACCCCGCGGTCCTGGCAGTTTGTCTCCGAGATCCTCGACGCCTCGTCCCAGGCGCCGTTGGGCATCGAACACGAGATCTACCGCGGCACGGTGGGCGAGGGCGCCTCAGCCGAATTCGCCGGGTTCCTGCGCGTGTTCCGGGACATGCCGAGCATCGACGGGATCTTGATGGCGCCGGCCACGGCCGAGGTGCCCGAGGGCAAGCCGGCGGTTCTCTACGCGATCACTTCCGCCCTGGCCCGGCGCGTCACCGACGCCAATTTCGACCGCGTCACCACCTATCTGGGCCGCCTGCCGGCCGAGTACGCGGCGTCCTGCATCCACGACGTGATGGTGCGCGAGCCCAAGCTGCAATCCCATCCCGCCTTCACCACCTGGGCCGCCACCCACGGCACCATCATCTGAACCATCCATGCGTTGAGGATTTGAAAATGACCAAGCAAGCCGTTGCCACCCGTTCCGAGGCCGACCACTCCACCATCTCGTCGCGGGCCATGCTGGTGCGTTTGACCATCTCGCAGTGGTCGGGCCGCTCGCTCGACAAGACCGTCACCGCCGAGGTGGCGCGCACCCACGGCGTGGCCACCGACGCCGGCCGCTACAACAAGGTGCTGATCGACAAGAAGGACCTGGAGGCCCTCACCAAGGCGGTCTCGGCGCTCCGCGACCACCACTACACCGAAACCCTGCCCTGGCTTGACGACGGCGCCCGCGTCCTGCCGACGGCCAACTTCATCACCTACCGCCAGCGGATGTACGAGTTGAAGGACTCCTTCGACCGCGCCGTGGCCGATTTCGTCGCCGACTTCCCCCGCATCCAGGCCGCCGCCAAGCTGCGGCTCAACACGCTCTACCGCGAGGCCGACTACCCCTCGGACGTCGGCCGGCTGTTCGGCATCCGCGTCGGCTTCCTCCCGTTCCCCGATGCCCAGGATCTGCGCGTCGACCTCTCGGGCGAGACCGCGGATTCGATCCGCCGCACCATCGAGCGCGACGTGCGCCAAGCGTCGGAGAACGCCACCGCCGACCTCTATGGCCGCATCGCCGGGGTGGTCGGGCGCATGGCCGAGCGGCTGCGCGCCTACCGCATCAACCCCGACACCGACAAGGTCGAGGGCGCCTTTCGCGACTCGCTGGTCGAAAACGTGCGGGAACTGGTCGACCTGCTGCCGCGGCTCAACTTCACCCAGGACCCGAAGCTGGACGACATGGTCGCCGTCCTGCGCGAGACCCTGTGCCAGCACGACGCGGACACGCTCCGCAAGGACGAGGGCAAGCGCATGGCCACCCTGGCGGCGGCCGACGCCATCCTCGCCCAGATGGGCGGCTACGTTCAGTAAACTCCTATCAAACCGTCACCAACCACGGAGATCACACCATGATCACCTTCACTGTCCTCAAGGAACACCTGGATAAGGAAAACCGCTACGTCGGACCCGAGAACCTGGCCAACTTCGCGGGCCATCTGGAGATTGGCAAAGAACTCGGCATCGTCGTGTTCGGCGCACTCAAGGTCGCCGGCCACATCTGGGCGAAGTCCGGCTCGGGCATCAAGGCCGGCGGGGGCATCGAGGCCGGCGGGGGCATCAAGGCCGGCTGGGGCATCAAGGCCGGCGAGGGCATCGAGGCCGGCGGGGGCATCGAGGCCGGCGAGGACATCGAGGCCGGCGGGGGCATCGAGGCCGGCGGGGGCATCAAGGCCGGCTGGGGCATCAAGGCCGGCGGGGGCATCGAGGCCGGCGGGGGCATCGAGGCCGGCGAGGACATCGAGGCCGGCGGGGGCATCGAGGCCGGCGAGGGCATCAAGGCCGGCGGGGGCATCAAGGCCGGCTGGGGCATCAAGGCCGGCGAGGGCATCGAGGCCGGCGGGGGCATCGAGGCCGGCGAGGGCATCGAGGCCGGCGGGGGCATCGAGGCCGGCGAGGACATCGAGGCCGGCGAGGGCATCAAGGCCGGCTGGGGCATCAAGGCCGGCGGGGGCATCGAGGCCGGCTGGGGCATCGAGGCCGGCGAGGGCATCGAGGCCGGCGGGGGCATCGAGGCCGGCGAGGGCATCAAGGCCGGCTTGGGCATCGAGGCCGGCGGGGGCATCAAGGCCGGCGAGGGCATCGAGGCCGGCGAGGGCATCAAGGCCGGCGGGGGCATCGAGGCCGGCGAGGGCATCAAGGCCGGCGGGGGCATCAAGGCCGGCGAGGGCATCGAGGCCGGCGGGGGCATCAAGGCCGGCTGGGGCATCGAGGCCGGCTCGGGCATCGAGGCCGGCGGGGGCATCGAGGCCGGCGGGGGCATCGAGGCCGGCGGGGGCATCGAGGCCGGCGAGGGCATCGAGGCCGGCGAGGGCATCAAGGCCGGCGGGGGCATCAAGGCCGGCTGGGGCATCAAGGCCGGCTTGGGCATCACCTGCAAAGCGAGCCTGCACAGCGGCCTCCGCATCTTCGCCGGCTTGTGCCTGTGGCGGCTGCCAAATCCCGAAGAAAGCCGCGTCGAGTGCAAGCGCCTTGAATCCGGCCGAGTCGCCTTCGGTGAACTGGTCGAAGCCGAGCCCAAGGAAACAGCGGAAAGCTGAGGACCCCGACGGTGAGGGGCGGCGCACCGCCCCGATCCGCCGCGGCCCTTCGCGGATGGACCAGGAGGACGAGATCATGCAATTGGATGTTGAGAGGAAGTTGACCGAGGCCCGCACCGGCCTGGTGCTGGGCCAGCCGTTCTTCGGCATGCTGGCGCTCAGGCTGGAGGTGCGCGAGAACCCCAAGATCAAGACCGCGCGGACCAACGGCATCGCCGTCGAGTTCAACCCCGACTGGGTGCGCGACCTGTGCGCTCCCGAGCTACAGGCGG
>JAEHJW020004974.1_pt1 | contig 41008 bp, 67 predicted proteins | sample 9271431 | NCBI WGS metagenome assembly JAEHJW02 | reverse complement strand
TGGTGGCTGCAGACCAGTTGCCTGTGTTGGTGGCTGCAGACTGGTTGCCTGTGTTGGTGGCTGCAGACCAGTCGCCTGTGTTGGTGGCTGCAGACCAGTTGCCTGTGTTGGTGGCTGCAGAGTGGTAGCCTGTGTTGGTGGCTGCAGACCAGTTGCCTGTGTTGGTGGCTGCAGACCAGTCGCCTGTGTTGGTGGCTGCAGACCAGTCGCCTGTGTTGGTGGCTGCAGACCAGTTGCCTGTGTTGGTGGCTGCAGACTGGTTGCCTGTGTTGGTGGCTGCAGACCAGTTGCCTGTGTTGGTGGCTGCAGACTGGTTGCCTGTGTTGGACTCTTTAGCGTTCTTAAAATCTACCCTGGACAAGGTAAACTTAACGCCCAAATCTACTAATGAATGCAGGTTTAATTCAGTCTTTATTTTTAGACTTTTAGCTACCCTCTTGCTGTCATCTTCGGTCTCTTTACTCACTCCACTAGCTTCTACGACCGCATAGCGTGAGTTATTAGGATAATAGTAGTAGAATAAATCCAGGGGGTTTTCTAAGAAGTGTAGGCCACTCTTACAGAGTTCAATCTCTCCCTTATGGGTAAAAGTTTCCCCCACTTTATATTGCTTATCTTTACATTTCCAATCTTTGTCAAAGCCTTTATACCCAATCATTACCTTTTCTTTAGTTGCTTTTTTAGTCATTGTCTTAGCCATTATTACTTCCCCCTTATCTTAATGGTGGTTCTTATTTTCATACAGCCGAAACATATCTGAGTTAATCCGTCATGAAATGTTGAGTAAACACATTGTTGGGTGTGCCGACCTTCGCACGCCCTAATATGCTCAATCACTTCTTGAATAGTCGGTATGTATTCGTATTCAAAGCTCATAACTTTTCTAGCTCCTTTACTCGTTGGTTAAACCACTCGTCTATCTTTTTGATTGTAGCCGACTCAGCAGCCGACCAAGCAGCCGACCAAGCAGCCGACCCAGCCGACCAAGCAGCCGACTCAGCAGCCGACCAAGCAGCCGACTCAGCAGCCGACCAAGCAGCCGACCAAGCAGCCGACCCAGCCGACCAAGCAGCCGACCAAGCAGCCGACTCAGCCGACCAAGCAGCCGACTCAGCAGCCGACCTAGCAGCCGACCTATTCTTAGCCGTGTCGTGTGCTAAGACTGCTCTAGCTGTCTCTATGGCTTTTCTTGGTCTGTCATCGTCAGGATAGAGCTTTTCAAACTCTTTAAGGCATAGTTCGGCGGAGAAGATGGCTAAAGCTACCGAGTCTTTTTTAGTCCACTTGTATGCCTCAATTATTCGCATGTCTGAGTAAGCGGATTTGTCTGATTCGTCAGCGTGTTTACCTTTAACTTCTACTTTTGCTAAAACCGACCCCTGAACGTATGAAAAAGCACGGTAAATAGTTTTAGAGGCGTGGAGTCCGTTTTCGCATAGGACAATCTTGCCGTCCTGATGTTGCCACTCTCCAATCTTCCACCCCAAACCACCGTTCTCGGATACAAGCGCACCCCTCTCTTGATTTAAGAACTTCCACATTGTTTTATTTGCCATTTTTAACTCCCCTTATCTTATTTAATGCTCTAATATGTTCTTTTTTAGTCATAGGTGCATTACACACAACACAATATAGTCCACGTTGCGAGGGCATATGGATTCGGTTGACCGCATAGAAGCCACAGGTGTACTTAGGCGTTGTCATACCTAGTACGCTCGTCTAGTTTATGGTCGTCAAATAGGCTTATGGTATCGGGGCTAAAGTTTATGTCCTCTTTGGTTTCCTTATACAACTCGTATCTTTTCTGGTCGACTGCTTTGTCGGCCTCAAATAAGCCTTGCTCTTGGAACTTCTGGCGCATACGGCGGATAGTCTCGGGGCTGGATACATCACGTAAGAAAAGTTTGCGCTGCTCCGGGTTCAAGACTAAACCTTGACGCTCCCAAACGTGTAGGATTAAATAGCGGTCAGAGTTACGGGCGATATGATAACTTAATAAAACTTGGCTCACAAGGGCTTTGGTTTTCATTTTAGCGGGTTCCTTTCGTAGTTTCTTAATAGCTTGTTTACTTTTAGATAGTCGATCATTTCGCTCCCGTAAGTGATTAGGTGTTCCACTGCGTTCTCGGCCTCAGTATCACCTAAGAACTTAGCACCGACTTTGACGCTTACAGTATAGGGGTTGAAACAGATGTACTTGCCTAAAGTAGCGTCTGGACGTAGCCATTTATAGAGATCCAGTTGCCAGCCACTTAAATAGGTTGAGGGTTCACCGACACCGCACTTATAGTCCACCAAAGTATTGTCGTGTTCCAGGTCAATTACGCCCCGGATAAGCAAAGTGTATTCGCCTAGATCCAGTGTCTTCTCGTACTTACGTTCTGTTAGGGGATTGTTTAATTTGCCACCGCCTAGCTCTAGGGGCAGACACCCGGTTTCATTGACGTAGCGTTCCCAGAGTTCGTGCTTAAGTTTACCCAGTTCCATAGCCGGAGTAGCAGGCAACGGCTTACCTAAGTATTGGCCGACTGCTTCCTCAAATCTGCCTTGTTCCCAAGCGTGTAGGATTGAGTAGCTTAATTTTATAGTCATGTCAGTTTTATCCTTATGCTTTCGTTACGGTTGGGATTGTATGCTAGGCCGTCAGGTAGTTTAGAATTGGCCTTGATGTAATCGGTTACCGCTTTAGAGTTAACCCCTATTTTAATGTCCAGCACTTCTTTAGGGGCGAGTTCGGGGTCTACTAATTGATAGACACTTCCGGTTAAGGATCGTCTTAAACTAAAGCCGTCACCGTCTAGGGCTGACCAGTCTTTGCCTAGTAGTGCCTTTGCCTTATCGTTTAAGGCTTCTTTAATCTTACGCTCTAGGGCTTCCCACTCTTCATTTAGGGTTTCAACATTATTCTTTAGCTCCATCAGCCAAGCGATCTCGCTAAAGACTGCTTCGTCTACTTGTAGGGCTTTGGACATACGGATAATCTTTTCTATCCGATCATCATTTATTCGAATACTAAGCTCGATCATTGTTTATGGCCTTTCCTTGATCCTTAAGGTTCTTTTTAGCTTCTTCGATCAGGCGTTCTTTATTCTTGGTCTTTTCATCGGCTTCATCTGAGCCTACTATCTCAATTTCTAGGAATTCTATTGGGTCATAAATGTCTGCCCCTATACCAAACCTAGCAGCACAACGCTTAAAGCAGTCAGTTACTGCTGCCTTGACATCATTACCAAAGTTAAGGGGATCTTTAGTATCTTTTTTAAACTTAACCTCGGCTGTGCCAGAGTCTCCTTTTATGATCTTGGTTAGTTCGTTGCCTCTCTCATCACGTACAGTCCCGGTAAAAGTTCCAAATACCACCACGCTCCCAGTTCTTGAGGCAACTTCAAACAGCTTTGATATGTCCTTGCTCTCAGGGGCTAGGTCGAAACTCCAATCATACCCAAATATAGAGTCTAGGGTTCGTCTAACATACCCTGCTCGTATATAGTTCCATGAACCACCGCCTTTTGCTGGTCGGCTATACTGATACCTTTTAGGGGTCGAGTTAAACAACTTCTGGATCTGATTTTCGTTAAGCATACTCTTGGTGCGAGTAACTTGCTTAATGTCTAGCTGTAGTTTGCTAATCTCGTTATTCTTAGTCATCTTTTTCCGCCACCTTTTCCGCCGCCTCCATAATTGCTTTAAGCACTTGGTTTAATCTTGCGCATTCTACCTGTAATTCTCTTAATGACCATAGCGCAAAGAACTCTGGTTTAGTGTTATCGTTACTCATCTTGGTCAGCCTCCTCTAAAATTGCTTGTAGTTCGTCATTCATGTCCTTAAACTCTTGAACTTGGTGGTCGGCTTTTCGTAAGCCCTCTTCAAGTAAACTCTCTTCAGATAGATATTCGCCCGAGAATACGGGGGTGTCGTCTACCTCAACTATTAAGAAATATTTAGTCGTCATAGTCTTCCTCCGGCTCAATGGTTTCACGGCAATATAGGCAATAGCACGTGCTATATGTATTACACTCTAAGCCCATGTCGGTTTGGTAATAATGATCCTCTTCTTGACAATCTATGTCCATGTGTACGCAATTCCCATCTATGTCTAAGACACCTACATTTATGATATCTGTTGATGGGCGTTCGTTAACGTGTATTTTCATAAATCCTCCTTAGTTTATTTAAGGCAAGGGTGGGGTAAGTATCTAGTATTTATTCTTGCAGGTATTGCGCCTGCTTGCTTACCCGTCCTCGTTAATTTTCGTTAAGTTTTTGGGTGTGCCTTACTTAACTACCCCTATACTAGCGCATAAGTATTAACGAGTCAATAGGTCTTATGTGGATAACTGGACGCCTATCCCTTGACAACAAAATTAAAGGGCGTATAATCAGAGGTAAGATAACAATTAAGTTATCATTAAGTTCATGAAAGGACATTAACCATGAACTACGACACAACCACTAAACTAACTAACAACGAGGCTTACGACCTCTTAAACAAGGTTTGCACCGATAAAGAAAATGTATCGGTTAGCTTTTATGATGCAGTTCATTGGACTGTACCTGCTGACTTTGATACTAGCCAGCTACCAAAGGCTTTTGAGCTTTGGACTATCGGCGACACCGAGAAAACAATCCGCAAAATAATTTGCAGCTTTAGCGACTAACTTAACAACGACCTGGGCAAGTCGCTAAACTGCCCTGTCTTAATATCTACGGGAGGAATTATGCAACGAGAACAACGCTATGGCATACGCAGTTTGAAACGGGATTTTCCCGATGATACTGCTTGCCTTAACTTTATGTTTGACGCCTTACACAGCCGTAACTGTAGCTGTGGTGGCACTTATTCATTGGTCAAAGGACGCCGACAATTCTACTGCTCTAAGTGCCGTTTTCAGATAGCACCGACAGCTAATACTATCTTTGCTAAGAGCGAAACACCACTGACGCTATGGCTACAGGCTATCCTGGCGTTTTCTAACGCTAAATCAGGTATTTCAGCCAAGTATTTAGAGCGTGAACTGGAAGTAACCTATAAAACCGCCTGGCGTATGCTAAAACTCATCAGACAGGCTCTACAGCAGTCTACCGACCTGTTACAAGGTGATGTTGAAATGGACGCTGCTTATATCGGTGGACGTAAAGCAGCAGGTAAAAACAACGCTGACCTGGCGGAAGCTATGGCAGCCAAAACAGCGATTATGGGTAGCGTTAAAAGACAGGGCGGCGTGAGGGTTTATGTGGTGCCGAACAGCACCGCAGCAATTCACGGAGCATTTTTACGAGCCACTGTAAATCCTGACGGCACACGCCTGATGACTGATGATAGTAATCGCTATAACAAAGTGGCTGTAGGGTTTGACAGGTTTTCAGTCAATCACAGTAACGGCGAATATGTGCGTGGCGATATTCACACCAACACGATTGAGGGTTTTTGGTCGCATATTAAGCGGTCAATTACTGGCACTCACAAAGTTGTATCTAAGAAGTACTTGCAGGATTACTTGAACGGTTTTGCCTTTCACTATAACAATCGCTACAGCGACAAGCAGAGGTTTCAGCTTTTACTTGATACTTTGCTACACGCTTCAAGAGCATAAGAAATGATTTTTTGTTCATTAAACCATTATATCACACCAAGTTTGTTACTAGGGGATAGGCGTCGATAACTGTTGTATAATTAAGCTTATGAATAAACAAGAGATATTAAACTCCCTTAACCCCGATTGGTGGACTGTATCTCAGCCTAATAACTGGCAAACCTCTTTCGTATCGGCCAACATTACTTTTACCAACAGTTCGGGGATCGATATGACCTATACTTCAAGCGCCCCCTATATTACCTACGGACTTAATGCTTCGGGCAGCACAACCACGTATGACGCAAATACAGGCGTTATGACGCCTTCTAGCGCACCAATCAATGAAAGAACCGACAATGGGGTAAACACGCTTTCTAGCCTAGTTTCTGAGCTTATGACGCAAACTTCACAAAGGCTGTATGATATGCACTGTACCTCGGTAGTAGGATCAACCCCATTAACGAGCGAATTTGACGCCCAGAGTTAAATTAAAAAGGAGAACAAGAAATGACAATAATAGACCTAAGACCTTATGAGAACGAACCCCACACAAAGGGGCTAGCCGGCTTAATCATAGACCACTACAGAACGATCCGGGGCGCAACCCAGGTTATTTATGATATTCCTGATGAGATCTGGGTAACCGAAATCCAAGCCACGCAATTTGATAAGACCGTAGAGTTTATTGACGGCATTGTAATTCCAGTAGTGGTTAAGGGTAAAGATGAGTAAAGGACTAAGTGCTGACCAGATACTCCCCTTGTTAGATAGTGCCTGGTGGACCGTCAATTATCTTAATCCCCCGACTACGGTAGAACCAAACACCGACGGCTATCCGCAGTATGTCCCTTCAACAATGCTTTACTTTGAGGATCAGAACGGAAACTATCATCAGTGGCAATCAAGCGGAGTATTAGACCCCTTTGCAACAGATCAATTAGACAACTATATTCAGACCCTTATGATTGAAGCGGCCTACGAACTCTCTAATATGGGCTGCTTCGGAAACATAACCAATATTAGACCAAAGAGCTATCAAGTATTCCCGATTTATTTCAAGTAGTTATAAAAGAGAATCCCCACCGATATTTTACTACCAGTGGGGTATGGTCGTATTGGCTCACACTATATCTAGCGCTTGCATTTTAATTATACTTAGCGTATAATCTTTGTCAATACGTTTGGTCGTATTCGTAACACTTAGAACTAGATGCGTGGCGTAAGCCTAAAAGCTAGTACAAACTGACCTAAAGTGATATACGGCGGTCGGAATAGGTGAGAAACCAAAGAGCAAGGTGCATCTTGTTCGCCCAGATAAAGTTTACCTTAAATAGACAAATAAAGGGTTGTTTCTCTATGCCTTGAACCTTAATTTTTTAAACTCCTATAAAAACCCACCCCCTGCCCTTCGTAATACCAGCAATCAGAATAGTATTATTACTAACTAAATAAATATAATCTAAGTAACTAAGAGACTAAACACATGGCAGTATATATAACTCTAGATAATAAACTTAAAGTAGTTAGTAGAGATAAAGCTATTGAAATGTTGAAGATACTTAATGGGGAGAAAGAACCTACACCTGAACAAGAAGCTTTTCTTTTAACTGTTAAAAATGTTTACTTAGGTAATAATTTGACACAAGAAGTATAATGTAAATTAAGATATGCTGTGCAAACTAAACACCCATGGTCAATTACAAATCCCTGCTAATGTTAGGAAACAGTTCAATATGCAACCCTGGCAACTTCACGACCTAGAAGTAATTGATGGTAAGATTGTTATAACTCCAGCCCCTGACGCAGACAAGGTAAGAAACGCCCTGAAACAAAACCTTTACAAAAAGGGCTTTACAGACAAGTCATTAAGAGAACTAGCTATGAACCAACAATCATGATATAACTCAACTATCATGGCAACTCTCAAGCAAAAAGCCGTAGCAAAGAAATTAGTAGAAAAAGGTGTGTCCGTTTCAAGGGCAATGCGTGAGGTTGGTTATTCAGAGAACACTGCTCGTGACCCAAGCAAAGTTACCAACTCAAAAGGCTTCAAAGAACTACTGGCAGAACTTGGTGTTACTGACGAAAAGCTAGGCCAAGTACTCAACGAGGGGCTAGAAGCTACTAAGGTTGTGGTTATGGGTAAAGAAAGCTCTGAGTCGTATGTAGATGTTCAACCTGACCACCCGACTAGACATAAGTTCTTAGAGACAGGATTAAGACTAAGGGGGTATGCTAAAGATGATGCGCCGAACATTAACATAAACTTTATAAACAAAATACCAAGGCCAAACGATGGATATTCCAATACCGAATCTAAACCCCAGTCCGAAGCAGATTGAGTTCTTTACCTCAAAGGCAGATGAAACTTTTTACGGGGGCCAAGCAGGTGGGGGCAAGACGAGTGCCCTCGTTGCCGAAGCTATTACCTCTTGTTTAGAAGACCCAGGTCATCACACATACATCTTCAGAAAGACCCTAAAAGAGCTAGAGCAGTCTGTAGTACCTGAGATATATAAACAGCTAGATGTATTCAGGGACAACGTGAAGTATAACTCCCAAAAGAACATCTTTACCTTCCCGAAGACCTCTTTTATTCAGCTTGCTTACTTAGATAATGAGGCGGACAAATATAGGTATCAAAGCGCCGAGATCCATACCCTACTATTTGATGAGCTAACCCACTTTACTCAAGACCAATATGAATATATCAAGACTAGGGTACGAAGCGATAAGCCCCGTCGCATGAGGGTAATGAGTGCGTCTAACCCCGGTAACGTTGGTCATGGCTGGGTTAAGGCTTATTTCATAGATCCTGCACCCCCAATGACTATGTTTAATGACGGTGAAATAACCAAGAAGTTTATACCGGCTTCGATTGATGACCACCCAGTTAGATCCTTTAGAGATAGTTATAAGAAACAGCTTAACGCCCTTAGTGACGAGATGCTCAAGAAAGCACTTCTCTATGGCGAGTGGGATCTATTCGCCGGCCAAGTCTTTACTGAGTGGCGCAGGGGCATACACGTCTATGATGACACTCCGGTAGACTTTGGGGCTTGTGACAGGTACATAGGACTGGACTGGGGCTATAACGATCCTACTGCGATCTACTGGGTAGCAAGGACTCCCGAAGCCGAAGATGGTAGGCACTACTACGTTTATAGAGAACTATACGGGAATATGAAACGCCCCGAAGAATGGGCATATGAGATAGCCGAGATAGTTAAGACCGAACCCGTTGAGTTCCTAGCCATGCCCCATGATACTTACTCCAATCAAGGCGGAAGCAGACCAATCGTAGACCAGTTCAGGGAAGTCTTTGATAGGCTCAATGTACGAATAACTATAGTTAGAGCCCCCTCTGGTACTCACGCTGATAAAATATCCAGGCAGGCTTTAATGCATCAGATGTTAGCCACCTCATACCTAAATAAACCTTACTTACAAGTCCACAACTCATGCCTGAACCTAATCCGAACCCTACCAATGCTCAACTACGACACCACACGTAGCGAAGAGATAGACAAGAACGCTGATGACCACGCCTATGATGGACTCACCTACTGTCTGTACTCAATAGCCAAAGGCGGTAAAGGTCAGGTAGTAACCACTAAGCAGCCCGGACAGAAGCGTGAGCCAATGTTCGTTGATGAGAACGGACGAGTAATTAACGCCGGCCTAGATGACATTATGGTTAAAGCTGTTAAGGATACCATGCAGCCTAGAGGAAGGGACTGGGTATATAGACGCTAAAATGGAAGAGTTTAGAGAAGCCTCGATCTATATTTATAACCGCCCCGAAGATCCCTTGCGTTATGTTCGTTGCGTTGAAGACGGCAACTTGTTGCTTGAAGTGAAGGGTCAAGTAGCTTACGTGATCGTGGGTATCAATCAACCCCACAAAATCATAAAAATAACCGCCTCTTACCTGCGTGTAAAGTGTAACCGTTGTAAAACCTATTACAGCATTTTAGTCCAAAACATTTGACTTACAACATTTAGTGATATAATGCGGATAACGCATATGGTTCGGCGACTTTTGCGAAACAAACACTAACAAGGACACAAACTTGGATTATGAGTCCATTGCAACGCCGTTCCCCGACACTCGTGTAGATAATATCAATCACGAATCCGGTGTTGTCGACCAACTACCACGCCTAACTACTTCTCTCGACCCAGTCGATATTATTAAGAATCTCAGAGAGAGGATCAGAGACTCTATAGGTTACTGGGACGACATGCAGGGCTATAACCTGCGTTATGCCAGGGCGCAGTCTGAGCGCATGGTACTCGGCAAGCAGATAGACGTATCCAAACTCTACCGCTATTCAATCCCCTACATAGAAAACGAGATCCACGTGGCCGTTGACACCATCATGGCTTACGTTACCGCTTCAACCCCTAAAGCAGAGATATGGCCGTCTCAAGACTCCGAGCAATCACGCATGCTAGCCAGGGATCTAAACAAGGCAGTCAACGCTCACTCCGAACGACACAACCTAGCCAAGATATTCGAGCTGCTAGTTCACGATGACATTGTTAAAAGGGTAGGTATTCTAAAGGTAATATATGATCCCGATTCGGGCCCACAAGGCGATGTTGTCCCTCAAGTTATTAACCCTGACTGGGTAGTAGTAGACAAGAACGTGCTGATGCACGGCAACCCTGAGTTTATCGCCGAAGCTCATAAGGAAAGCGTTGAGAAACTAGTCGAACGTTATCCAAAGAAAAAAGACGAAATCTTTAACGCTCTAGGCATTAAGCGTGGCACTAAGAGCCAGATGACGGCCGAGGTAGTCTGGTGGGAAGTCTGGGCTACTGTTTATAAGAAGTTCGGCGATAAACCAACTGAGATGTGCTTTGAGTTCGTTGAAGACGTAATGCTTGACCAATATAAAAACCCGAACTGGATTTATGACGGTGATGGCGGTAGACTAACTAACTTCCTAGACAAACCACGCAAGCCATACATTGCCCTTAATTATCTAAATGATGGTACGCACTGGATCGACCAGACTACCCCGATAGAGCAAGCCTACTCAATGCAGGATATCTTAAACAAGCGTGGCTCTCAGATCATGCAGAACGCCGATACAGCCAACGGCTTCTTAGCCTTCTCAAGTGAAGGGATTACAGCTGATGACGTTGAGAACCTAGTCGGCGATCCTAACCAGAAGTTCATTATCGCAACTAACGGTAGACCTTTGTCCGACTACGTTATGCAGATACCACCTCATATGCTCCCTGACTATGTACTTGACGATAAGATTGACCTACGCTCAACCCTTAAAACTATTATGGCCTCCCCTGCCGAGCTAGAGGGAAGCAACCAAACAGCCGCCGGCAAAGACCAAACAGCCACCGAAGCTATGATGGTTAAGAACCAAGCCTCTGGTAGATTAGATCGCCTAGTCCGAAGCGTTGAATACACTGCTAAGGAGTACTTTAACTTCTTAGTCCAAATGATGCGTGTTCACTACACCGAGAAGCATTGGTTTGTCTATAACACCGGTGATGGCGAGTTTGACTATGTTGCAGTGGATAGAAATATGATTGAAACAGGACTGCAGGTAAATGTTAGTGCCGGCTCAACCATGCCCTATGACAAGGCTCGGAGCCAGTCAACCGCACTAAACTTAGCTAAGATGGGCTTAATATCCCCTATCGACCTGTTCAAAGACCTCGACCTAGACAACCCGCAGCAACGCTATGAGAACTGGGTCAAGTGGAAGACCGACCCAATGAGCCTATCCAGAGACCTTGAGACCAAAGGTCAGGACTCTAAAGCCTTAGCCGAATACGTGGCTATTATGGGCGGAGCTAAAGACGTTAAGCCTTATGACGAAGCAGACGACAACCATATCGCCACCCACCGCAAGCAGCTTATTACTATGGAGTTCTTAAAAGGCCAAAGAGACCGTCAGCAAAGACTGCTTAAGCTAATTGAAGCCGAGATAAACAGCTTTGAACTGCGACAGGCTCTAGGCTCTGTGGGCGTAGAGAATCAGGGTCAAGGACAGCCCCAACCCCAACCAGGACAAATGCAACCACCCCAGCAACCTCAACCAATGGGCGGTGGTATGCCTCCACAAATGCCACCAATGGGAGGTGGTATAGGAGCCCCCAATGCACCAGCCGGATTACCTCCTATGGCTGGATCGCCGAGCATGGCGGCTCCTATGCCCTCTCCGGTCGAACAGTTAATGAATGCCGTGCTAAATCAGGTGCCACAAGGGGAACGTTTGGAGTTAGGTCAAATCCTAAACCCTAATCCCCAGCCCATCGTAGATATGACCGATATGAACAATATGAACCTAGTTTAAGAATAAAGGAGAAGCCAAAATGGCAGACGTAGATAATGATATAGAGATTAAAGAAGAGCCAGCCGTAATCGAGCAAGCTCCCCAGAAACTTAGCGACCTCAACCTTGACGAGTTGCTAGAAAAGCACCCAGCCGAAGCCCCCAAAGAGGAAGAGGTCAAGGAAGAAGAGGAAGTCAAAGAAGAGGCTAAAGTTGAAGAGAAAGAGGTAGACGACAAGGCTAAGGAAGAGAAAGACCTTGAAGAAGCCGAAAAAGAGATTGAGGGCTACTTTGCAGACGAGGGGCTAGAAGACGAAGCCGAAGAAGAAGCTACGCCAACGTTGCCTGACGGCCAAGCCCCACAGACCCCCCAAGAACAACTAGCAGCCTATGTCTATGGCAACCTGAACTCAATTAACGTATCTGGACTTGTCAATGGTAAGCCCAAGACAATAAGCGTTAAGGTGGCCGAAGAACTGCCCGATGACTTTCAGTTCGGCTCAATTAAAGACCAGTCCATATTCCTAGAAGCAGTCAGTGGTAACGCAGTCAGGGCGCAGAGCCTAGCTCAGCAGTTCCTAAACAATCAGCAACAGGCCGAGGGTCAACGCTTTTCTAATCAGGAAAGACGTGATATAGCCACCGATATAGCTAAACTCCAGAGAGAGGGAGAGATACCCACATTCACCCCCGGAGTCAACGTAGACGAAGACCCCAGAGCTGAAACGGCCAGAGAGGTACTTAAGTTCCTAGAGACTGAGAACGCCAAAAGACTTCAGGCGGCTAATAACAACGAGCGCCTATTCAACCGCCTAAGCTTTGAAGACGCATATTATATATGGAAGTCAAGGAACAATAAGATTGGCGAGTCGCAAAAGGCCGAGGACAAGGAACGTAAAGAAATAGCCGCAAGACAGCCCAAGCAACGCCGAGGATCTAACCCAAGCGAACAGCCTAAGAGAGTAAACCTACCCTCAACCGCCGGCTGGGATCAGATAATAAACGAGTCACTTAAAATCTATTAAGGTAAAGGAGCATAAATGTATAATCTAGTCCACTTTTTCATCGGCTTTTTAGCAGAGCTAGGGTTTATAACCCCGGAGGGAGCTAAGGCTGTAGACCGAGAACTAAGCCCGCAAATCATAGCCTCTAACTCCCAAGACGCTTTCGAGCAAGTACATCAAGCTATGGAAAAGGTAGCCAAAGAACTTAACCTAAGAGGGGACATCGTTAAGATAGAACCCTGGGTTTCTGAAATCCGCCTGCTCGAAGCAAAGGTCAAAGAGCTTGAGTCCAGCCACAACGGTTTGCTTAAAGAAGTAGAGCGTTTAGGTAAGACCGCCGAGAAAAAGGTAGTTGCAAAAGCCAAGTTGTAGTGCTACAATACGCTCAATAAGAAGTCCCAAGAGACTGTAAAATCTCTGGGGCTTTTTTATTTTTAACAAGTAATAAAAAAGGATAATTATGGCAGGAATAGAGTTCTCCCAGAGAATATCGAACATAACCTACCAGGAGCTAATCCCTCGACTGGTAGACCAAATCAACAACTCCAACATCTGGACGGCACGTTTGTTAAGTGACGTTAAAGAGTGGAGTGGTGTAACCCTGAACATGCCAATAGAAGTGGCCAACTCTACAACTGGCGGATTCTTCACTGGTATGGACACCTTCCCAACAGCAGCTACGGACAACATCCGCCTCTACACTTGGTACTTAGGTGCATTTGAGCAATCAGTCGTTGTACCTGGCATCGAGCGTGATGTCAACGCCAACAACGAGAAGCAGGTCTTACGACTTCTGACTACTCGTATGGACGAAGCCAAGATTTCAGCGGCAGTCCAAATCGCTGGTGCGCTTTATGGCATCGGCAGCGGTGCAACCTTCGATGGTTTAGGATTGATCGTCGACAACGGCACCAACACGTCAAGCTATGGTGGAGTTACAAGGAGCGCAAACCCGTTTGTTAACGCAGACGTTACTAGCGTAACTAACGGAATAATCACCCTTGACTACCTATCAACCGAGTTCGATAACGTCTCGGCGGTTGGCTCGCTTTCAGAAAGCCCGACAATCGGCTTAACCACTAAGTCAATCTGGACAGACCTAGAAACAATCATGCAGGTGATGTTACAGGCTCGATACGATGTCGTATCTGTTAAAGGATATGACCGTGTGTCCGGTGGCACTCCAAAGGGTACGCAAGTTAAAGACGGCGACACTCGCTTAGGCGCAGTTGCTGGCTTCCGCTCAATCGCTTACCGAGGTATCCCAATCATTCCTGATGATATGGCACCAAGCGAAACGTTCTTCTACCTCAACGAAAACTACCTAGACTTCTACGCCCTGAAGGCAGCCGAGTTGGAACGACAAAGTTCTAACATCGATGTCCAGGAAGGCTTCTACTACGATGTAGACTTCCCAAGCTTCTGGCAGTTCCGTCAAATGATGAGCCCCGTTAACCAGTACGGTCAAATGGGCTTCCTCATGCTCATGGGTAACCAGGTCTGCTCACAGCCTCGCCGTCAGGGTAAGCTAATCGGAGTAACAGGAAACTAACACAAAGGATTTTAGAAAGGATATAATATGGCACAATCAGGCCCCAGATTTTTAACCGAGTTTGACATCAACCAAGCTCATCAGCTAGTCACGCTTACCCCAGGCTCAGCCAATGGCCAGACCGGTGGAACCGGCTTCACCATTAGCCAACTTGGACAAGTAGGACAAACTGGAAACGGAGACTTCTATCGCTTAGTAGGCGTAGGGGGAACCGCAACGGTAGCCCCAGGACAGCTTTTAGTTGCCCCAGCTATCTCAACCGACTGGGAAGGCTTGGCAATCCCAACCTCTCAGCCAGCTAACACTGCTTTCGGGAATGCGTCTAATGACGTGAACAGTGCCCTAAACGCAGGCTCTTACGGATTTAACGTAACCAACGGCACAGTAGCCGTAACCGCAGGACAATTCAGCGGCGGATATGTTTTAGTCGACCAGACCTCAGGCACCGGCAATGGCCCAATCGCCTTCTTGATCTCAGGAAACAGCGCAGCAGCAGCCAGCGGAACGATCCTAGTCAACCTAGTCGATCCTCTGAACGTAGCCAGCGCATTAGTCGCAGGCACCGACACCGTCACCCTAGTTGAGAACCCCTACAACAACTGTGAAGCCAGCGCAACGCTAGGTGTACCAGTAGGTGTTCTAACAGTACAAGCTCCGAACACCTCAAGCGCAACTTACTGTGCATGGGTAAAGACCCGTGGCGTAGCTTCAGTAACCGCAGACGCAACTGGCGTAACGGTAGGTGAAGCAGTCGCTCAGTCAACCACTACAGCTGGTGACGTAACTGTCGCCGGCGCAACTTCCAAGGAAGTCGGCGTAGCGATTGAGACTAAAACCAGTGGCGTAACGCTTGTAGACCTTTCACTAAACTAAACTAGGGGAGACATTTGATATGGCACGAACAGCACAGAACTCCTCGCACTTTGCTATCGAGCAATTTGTTAACGTAGTGGAGCAACAGGGCGGACTATTAACCGACTACCCGGTAGTTGTCAACAACAGCCTATCTACTAACAGTTTGTCGCTAACAGAAAGTACCGTTGCAATCAGCGGTGCAACCGTAGCCACGCTAGGTGATACCGGCGGATCTACAGGGCCGGCAACGGCAGCTCAAAATAGTTGGCTGGAAGTCGAAGTTAACGGAGTAAATTACTTCGTTCCGCTTTGGAAGTAAGCCAGCCTAAAACAAACAGTCAAGCTTAAGCCCTCATTATTACTATTGGGGGCTTTTCGCTTGTGTTTTATTATTTATGTGCTATTATGCAGGTTAATGGACAAAGATCTCCTGCAAAATAAAAAGGCTTGGTTAGAGAGTGAACTGACCAAGTTGAATGAGGAATTGAACAACTTGACCATAAAGAGCCACCGCTTCAGTGGTGCTCTTGGATTTGTTAATGATTTAATAAAAGAACTAGGTGACGGCGAGCCAGCTCAGAAAGAAGCAAAGCATGGCAGACCAAAACCAGCCGAAACTATATGACCCAAGCGGGTTGCAATCGGGCAAAGAAAGAATCCCCTTATCCTTTAGAATAATGGGTTATCAGCCCTCGACAGAAGCTCAAGAACCAGATACCTATAGTCGATTCCGCCCCGAAGATCAAGTCAAGGTAACGAACGTCTTAGACCATATGTTCTACTGGCAGGTACTCGATCCCTATAACGAAGACGTTAAGCTAATCCCGTTTAGGGGGATAATTCAGAAGAGAGTTGTCCGTAAATCACCCGATATGTGGAGTATCGCCCCAGGCGAAGTCAAGGTTATTCCGGGCTGGTCAGCAGTCGTAATGATTGAGCGTATGTTTAAGCAGTACATCATAGAGCTTACGGATAATAAGCCGAGACCCGCCGAAACCAAGAACCGCCCCATTACCTATAACTTCTCAAACCCAAGCCAGCAGGAAGAGCTTATTGGTAAGATATTCTTAGGGGTTGAACGATCCGCCCGAGGTGAGCTAAACTACACCAGCTCTAGCCCAGTAACTATGCCTAAAGATGAAACCCCCAAAGAGGAGGGCGAGCAAAGCGTTGAAGATTTAGCTAAGGAGTTAGGAATCAGTGTCGACCCAGCTTAAGCATAAACCAATCACGATTGAAGAGATTAAGGAAGATAACGCCGTCTTTAAGGCTACCCGTGAGCTTCAAGAATTACGTGATAGAACCAGACTTAATCAACTAGCCCTCGAAGATGCCCGTAAACTCCAAGCCAAAGAGCTTAAGGAACACGAGGACACCTTAAAGGGGATAAGCAACGAGATTAGCCTCCAAAGATCGGTACTAAAGGCACTAAAGGCCGATATCAAAGAGAATAAGCGACTATTAACCGAGCAGGAAAAGCAGATTGACGAAGCGGTAGCCAATGGGAACGCCCATATAATCGACCTCCAGCACGAAGCCATGAACTCCGAGGAGATTAAAAACCGCCTGGACTTCGAGGTAGCCCACCTGTCTACCGAAAAGGAACAACTAGTAAAGGTTACTACCGACCTAAAATCGCAAATGACCCTGCTAGACGATAGGTATAAAAAGCAGAACGAGTTGTATCAAAAGACCCTATCCGAGCTTAAGGAGCGTATTTTAAGTGCCAACGTTGAGCTAAAAACCATTCAGGCTCAGTCTAAAGACATTCTATTTAAACTCATGGACAAGGAAAAAGCCCTTAAGGACAAAGAACTAGCATTATCCAAAGTTTAGTGGTATATTAAAACTAATTAGACCCTTGAGTCCGTAAAAAGCTTCGAGGGTCTTTTTATATAAAAGACAAAGGAGCATATTTTGGCCTCGACATATACATTCACACAAAAGAACCCAGTTAAAGACAATCAGGGTTCCGCCCACTACGGCAACCAGCCAGTAGACGGTGCTAGGGTTGCCATTCAGGGTATAGGCAATGGCTTGCAAACCTCGGACGCAAGCTCAACCGTAGTTAATTCCCCTCAACTACTAGGACTTACAGCAGTAACTCTGACTACGCCTGAGAGCGCAGTCCAGCTGACGATTACTAACTATGGCACAGCTAACGATGTTTACGTATCGGAAGTATCCAGCTTTGCTAGCTATGACGTGATTGCCCCGGGTGAAGATAGGACTTACGACATCGGCAATCAGGGCTTTACTTACGTCAAGGGAAGTGCGGCTTCAGCCTCCGCCTCGTTCTTCTACACCATAGTCTAAAATTAAACGGAGTTAGCTAAAATGGCTACTGCCCCTCAACCAAACCCCTATGCTCAACCTACCCAGTGGAACTTCAATCCAATGGCCGATACTTCTTTGGACATTGAATACGGGGACTCGACTACTCAGTATGGAAGCACCACTCAGCCCTATGGGGGCTATGCTAACGAGACCTCGTTGGCTAACTGGCGTAATCCTACCTCGTGGGCTAACTCACTGGTGGTGGGGACTTACCAAGAGTATTACGGTGGCCCGTCTTACGTTCCCCTTAACGGTGCGCCCACTCAGTGGTTCCCGAACGCTCAACCAGATAATGAAGCTGGACAGTACGATCCAAATAACTCAGCCTACGCTAACTTATGGACCTATGACGGTGTAATTAACGGAACTCCAATAGATTATGGTGACGCTACGGTAAACTATGGTGCGGATCTTACCTATGGTGGATTACCTCTTAACCCACTTGTATATGACTCAACAACCAGAGAATATGACGGCATGAATGGCCAGAGCTTTGTTAACTGGCGCAACCCGACAGCGTGGACTCCTATATCGGGAGGGAATAGCCAATAATGTCACCTAACTATCCAGCCAGCCTAGACAATGGCACTACGCTACCAAGCGCAACAGACACGTCATCTTTGACTAACCCCGACCTAGCTACTGTTCAGAATACGCAAAATGCAGCAGTAATAGCTTTAGAGAGCAAATTGGGTATTGGTGCAAGTACCCCTGTTGTAGCAACTGTATTACGTGGCACCGGCACTGGAACTAGTGCCTATGAACAAGTGAGTCTTTCTACAGATGTTACTGGAGTACTCTCTATAGCCAACGGCGGTACTGAATCATCTATTCAAAACTTCGTAGACTTGACGACGGCTCAGAACGTCGCGGGGGCGAAAACATTTACGGATACGCTAAGCGTGAATGCTGCCCTGTACCTCAACGCCACCGCTTATTTAGACGGGAGTACACAAGGAGAAATTAATTTTTTTGGCAATACATTCAACATTAATCGGGGTGGCGCTCATATTACCGGTAACGGCGGCACTATTTTCAAGTTAACCTCTTCGGGTATACATGACGTTGTCAGGTTTGATGACCACTCAGTGACATTTAACGCTTCTTCTGGCTATACGCTATATTTAAGCGTTTCCACCACCTCAGCACCATCACTTAATATCCCACCAGGAACAGCTCCAACTACACCAAATACAGGAGATCTCTATTCTGATGGAACACACCTGTACATTTACTTAGCAAGCGCATGGAAAACAATAATTTAAGGAGAACATCATGGCTACACTTTATCCAACAGCTACAGACAATGGCACTTCGCTTCCTTATCCTAGTGCTACTAATGATACTAACTCACCATCACTCGCAGGAGGTCAAGACAACCAAAATGACGCTATTATAGCCATTGAGACATTAGTGGGTACTAATTCAAGCCAAACAACGCCCACAGCCTCGGGAAATGTGCTACAAGCCACCTCTACTACTGCTAGTGAGTGGGGACTGCTAACATCTTCTAACGTGTCTAGCTCGACGGGTACGGGCGAGTTTGTCTTCGCCACTTCCCCTACTTTAACCTCACCTACAATTAACTCGCCTACAATAACTAACCCGTCAATAACTGGAAGTCTGGGTAATATCTCTACTGGCACACTTACAGCTTCAGGTTTAATTACGGCTAATAATGGTATTACAGCTACTGGAGCTACCACATTGACAGGGCTATTAACGGCCAACGGTGGGATTACGGTTCCCGCTGGTCAGTCCCTCTCTTTCCCCAATGGTAATTATCCGACCAATCGAAGTAACAACGGCACCAATACTACCGAAACAACCGCAAAATTACAAACAGGTTGGGTTGGTGCTGTAATCGGAACCGCATCGGCAACTGCATCTGTAGCCGTTACGTTCCCCGTCGCTTTCACCAATCCGCCGATTGTAGTTGCAATCTTTGGTGGTGACCAAGCGTCAGGTACTATCGCACTTGGCAACGGTGGGAACAGCCAGCAGGGAGACGTTTCCTCAAAAGCTGTCAGTATCACGACCACAGGCTGCGTCCTGTACGCCTATGCGCCAAGCAACTGGGTGACGGGCAACATAGTTTACTGGCAATGGATAGCGATAGGAACATAAAAAGATGATTACATTTACAGGACTTACCAACAGAACAGCAGACTTAGTGGGGATTGACCCGACAGTTGATACTCAAGACTTAACTAATATTCAACAGGACTTAAATCAGGGCTTAATGCTTATTAAGAACGCCGCCCGAATATACTGGACACGAAAACAGGCTTCCGCCCAGCTAATTCTAAACCAGCAGTATTACATCTTGCCCCCTGACGCAGTTCGGGTTACTCAGGTCTATGTCAACGCCAATGGATTAAACTATCCAGTTAAACAGGTCAACTCAGAGTACATCTGGAACAAGATTAACATAATTCCTGCTATTACTATTAACGTGCCTACTTACTTCTTTATAAGGGGTAGGAACGAAATAGGACTCTGGCCAATCCCCTCATATACCGCTTTAAGTGCTTTGAACGTATCTTATGAACCCCAACTATATATGGGGCTTGATGACGTTACCTCAACCACCGTCGGAGTAGGAACTTGCACCGTATCTCAAGGATCAACCACTGTAACTTTTGCTAATAACATCATTACCCCAGATATGGTAGGTAGGTGGTTTCATATAGAGAACAGGTCTAACGAAAGCTGGTATCAGATAAGTATTTACGACTCTACTAATCAGATCAAGCTTGATAACTTCTACGGCGGTACTTCTGGCGGTAGTCTGAATTTCACGATAGCAGACGCACCTGATATTCCCGAGGACTATCACTTCGCTTTAATTTACTACGCAGCCTACAACTTCTTCATGAAGCGCAAAGACGCAGCCCTATCTAATCAATACTGGGAGTACTTTAATCAGCTTCTTACTCAGTACAAACAAAATTACTCTAGTAAGACAACGGGCCAAGTCCAAAGTTCTCATGATGCCTACCGTTATTCGATTTTGATGTTACCTCCTCCTCCAATCACAACGTAACAGAAAGGACAAACTATGGCTACAAATTACCCCTCATCACTCGACAACGGCACTTCTTTGCCTTATCCGACTTCAACAGACGATTTAAGTTCGCCTAATTTAGCTGCGGGTCAAGGTAATCAGAATGACGCCACTATTGCAGTCGAGACCCTAGTCGGTACAAACGCTACTCAAACCACTCCTACGGCTTCAGGCAATGTATTACAGGCTACTTCCCCAACAGCTAGTGAGTGGGGACTGCTGACATCTTCTAACGTGTCTAGCTCGACGGGTACGGGCGAGTTTGTCTTCGCCACTTCACCTACCTTAACTTCACCTACTTTAAATACCCCGACCATTAGCTCACCGACAATAACCGGAAGCTTAGGGAATATAAGTACTGGCACTATTACAGCTTCAGGACTGATTACGGCTAATAATGGGCTAACAGTTGCTAATAACTTTACAGCCACAGGTTTAGTTAATTACGCCGATCTACTCGCAACCATCTTCAGTGGTCAGGTTAATTCTTATACAAACACTGGTTCTGCTGGTGGAACATTCTATTATATTAATTTAGGGGGACTTAAATTATTATTTGGAGTAACGGCGGTAGGTAGTCCAACAAGTTTTGTGATTAATTATCCTGCTGGTTTTTTCTCAAATGTTTTAAATGCAGATTATTCATTAGGAACAGTTTCGACTGCGCCTACAGGTATAGTTTTTTGGACAGATGGATTACCTACCTCTAATTTAACTATAAATTATACTAACGGACCAGCTGGAATGAAGTTTAGTCTCTGTGTATTAGTAATAGGGACTTAATATGGCAGAAACTTCAAGAAACACCAGAAAAATAATACCTCATATCCAGTACTTTATGGGTGGTCTTACAACTGACTATAAAATGGGTATTCCTAACTCTTTTTATGCTTCTGAAAACCTAGACACTAGAACATTCCCCTCTCAAGCCTCGGTGCTTCCTGCTAGTCGAGTAGTCGCTTCTAATTTACAAGATTGTATTTTAGCTATTCAACAGGATTTAAGCGGAGTTAGATGGGGAGTAGGCGACAAGGGATATATTTATAAGATAGATCAAGGGACTAACGGCGAAACCACTACCGTTGAAACTGTCGCCCAATTAAGCCAAGACGGAAGTGCCGGACTGCTTTATAGCTCAATATCCGACCAGTTATATATTCCAGGTCAATCGACAGTATCTCTATACGGCAGGGTGGCTACTTCGGGTATCGACCCAGTGTTTAGTCAGGACATCTGGGGCCCAAGTGCTAGTTCGGCTATGGGTTGTGTTTCATTATGGGATTATGGGACTGGTTACTGGGACGGTCAAGCTAGTGTTAACGGCTTTGATTATCGGAACAACATCATAACTTCAGGGTTAGACCAATCAGAGGGGATTAACCTAACTAATTATTCAACCCAAGTAACGAACACCTTTACTGATACTTATACCCTACCAAGTATCATTATTGAGGACAGAAAAAACACAAGCTTTAACAACGGCTGTTTCTTTGCCCCAGACATTGAGCCTATTTATTCAATAGCAGTCTATGTTGCAAGTATTGGTACCGGTAACTGGACACTGACCCTGCACGATAGTATGAATAACCCAATAGGAGTGTCTACCATTGACAACGCTTCTATGGTTACGGGCTGGAATAACTTTGTATTCCCTAGTGCCGTCAGAGCCTACGTCAATGCGTCTAACGTGGGATATACTCCGACTTATCACTTCCATATAACCTCAAGCGTTTCAGGCGACACGGCCACCGTATATACGGCAGATAACGGGGATTTAAATAACTGTAATATGATTGTTTTTGCCGATAGATTAGTTTCAACTAATAACACTTGGCACCCAACGGCTTACTTTACGGGTACCGGTTCAGCCCTACTTTGTGTCGGTAACGGAGAATACCTTGCAACCTATAACTTTGGTAATGACGCTAACCCTTCAACTACTCAGTTTAATAGAACAGCTTTATTCTTTAGACCAGGCGAGGAAGTTTGCGGACTCACTTCTAACTATGGTTACTTAGTCATAGGCACTGAAATTAGGTCTACTGACGCAACTAAGAACGCCCAGTTCGGACGACTGTACTTCTGGGACGGCTCTACCTCAGCCCCCGCCTTTTATATCGACCTGCCAATTGGTGCACCCTATGGGCTGTATTCATTTAATAACGTAACCTACTTCGCTTGTGCTGGCTCGTTATATGCTTGGAGTGGTGGGCAAACGGTTCTAAAGGTTAGAAAGTTAGCTTACCAGAACACTGACTACATGGACGTTGAAGACCAGACAAGGGTTAATCCGAATGGGTTTACCTCAAGATATAACATTTTAATGATGGGCTACCCTAGCTTTACTACCGACCCGAATATAGATTATGGTATCTGGTCATGGGGCGGCGTTGAGCTTACCTACCCTAACTCTTATGTTTATTCCTATTCTCAGTCTATCGTGGGGTACGACCAAACTACGAATACTAAGACTAACCAGAATTACACCTCGACTAATAATCTTAAGCTGGGCTGTGCCGTTAACTTCGTTGACGCATTATACTCCTCTTGGCAATACACCGATGCTTCTGGGATAGTTCACTCAGGCTTAGACGTGGTAGATAACTTCTCTAACCCCGCTCAATACGCTACTTTCACCTCGCTAATCTTTGATGGCGGAGTGGTCTATAAGGCTAAAATGGGCGTTAGGTATAAGATAATCTGCGAGGCTCTACCTGCTGGCTGGACTTTGATACCGTGGTGGAGTGTTGACAGAAGTGCTAGGGTTTACGGAACGGGAGTGGGCGAGGGTTCGACCTACTCGGTAACCGAGTGGAACCACTTACGCTTCCACGAGCTACAGTTCGGGTGTGTCTTAATCAGTAGCGGAGCTACTGAACCTGCCATTATTCTAGGACTAGCTCCAGAGATTGACCCTCTAGTAAACGAGGTAGACATTGAACCGGGGAGGCGATAATGGACCAAGAAATTGACGACCTATTCAACGGTGTTGGCAGTAACATCATCTCTAACAGTTCACAAAACGACCCGACCATAGCTTTCGCAGCCAATCCAATCGTAGGGAATATGCAGTTTAACCTAGTAGCCCCTACAGCTAAGGGAAGTATCGTACAACCCGGTTATCCAGCTATCCCTTACGTTGGTATAGAATGGTTGGTTTACTTCTCGCAAGCCTCTAACCCAATATCTAACCCAGTATTCTCAACTAGCGGATCTAACACAGGCCAACAGTCTGTATCTGGTCAAGTAACCATGAGGGATAGTGCCGGCACGGCTAGATATTCTCAAGGCACGATAGTTAATAGTTCGGCAGGAGGAAGTAATGGGGCCACAGCCTAATAACAAAAACTTCTTCGGCATAGCGGTATCTATGCCCGGTATAGATGTCAACACTGCCTCTTTAAGCCAAATGCTATATACGAATAACTACACGACTACTACTTGGAGAGATAGTAACGGTAAAGTTCAACTTCAAGAGGGCTTGTTAAGTGACGGCAGTTATGGACTATCTGCGGGAGGGGGTAGCGTAATTCTTGACGCTTCAGGCTTGTCAATTTCTAGTTCTACTTCTACCAATGCAGTTACTATCACCAACAACAACTCAATTTACTCCTTGAATGGTATACCGCAACTTATTATAGGAATACTCTCCGATGGAACGGTCGGTATAGTCCAGTCAATAACTGGAGTAGACGTTAATACTATATTCTCATGAGCCAACCATCAAACGTAAACAACATACTATTTTCAAACTATTTTGAGACAGATAAGATTTGCGGTCTTTGGGAGAGTTCAATACCGGCTGCCGACTATGCTGCTGTGTTGGGGGGTTATCTCTACCAATACACCATACCTCATAATTTCGGAAGACCGGTTTTTTGCGATGGGTTATTTTCAACCGATGGTACCAACTATTTCCCGGTTGCCGCAGGGACGTGTATAGCCTTAAGCGACAGCGCAAACATCTATATTTTGTATAACACGTCCCCAGCCCCAACTTCGGGGAGCATCTATTATAGGATTGTAACCACGTGGATAAATAATTACGACAATACTAACCCCTTGATAGAGTTCGCCAATAACGCAACCAATAATAGTAAAGTAGCTTTTGATAGCCGCCAAAATTATCAAAAGATTGCTTACAGCTCAATGATTACCGTGAACAATCCGGGTGCCGGTAACACGGGTCTGTATACCGTTACTCATAATTTAGGATATTCACCGAACTATAAATTATTTTTTGAGTCTTTACCGGGGCAGGTATGGCCGGCTATTGCGGGGGGTGCCGGAGATATCTGGGATTATAATTCCGGTGCTCAATATGAAACCTACGGAGTGTCCAATAGCTCAACACTGGACATTTATTATGATGCAGGATCAGCCCCAGCTGCCACTACAAATATCTGGTATAGGATATATTATGACTAAGTATCGCTATGACCAATTGGCCTTTTCTAGCGTTACAGCTAATTTTATAAACGTGTCTACGCCAACGGGTGTCATCACGTGCAGCGGAACGATAGCCAACGGTTCGGGGGCTAACTTTTCGGCCACTGTCAGTCTCCCTGTTAATAATTCTTATAATGACGTGTTTCTTCTTAATCAAAACACCAACAATAAAAGCTACCTAAACAATAACAATGAGTCGATTGATTCGATTTGGCAATATGTCTCTAGCGAAACAGTCCAGGTTTTGTTGACCTATACACCGACCTCGGCTACAGTCGAAATAAGCGTATCGAATTATACGGGGGCTACCATCACGCTAATCAATCAAGCGTATACTGTTTCAGCAGTTGTTTATAATATCCCGTTCTAATTGTGGTATAATACTGGCAGATAGCCCCATGAGGCAGTAAGTCTCTAGGGCTTTTTTATTTTAAGAGGAACAGTATGCAAAACACCGCAGCATCAAACGCAAGTACACAAGCCAGAGTAGCCCAACAGCAAGCCACTGGTCAACAGCTTCAGAACCAATACAACCAACAGGCCGCCCAGTATTCGGGTCAGTATAACAGTGATGTCAATGCCGCCAATTCTCAGCGCAACCAGATGAACTCGGCCTATAACACGCTGACCAACTTCGGTAACAACTACCCTCAAACCTACATGAACAACCTTAATGCCTCTGAGGGCAATCAGGGGTATAACGCTCAAGCTACCCGTAACATGGAAAACCAGTTACTGACCTCTACCCGAAACGCTGCTGCCATGAACGAGGCCTACGCTAACGCCCCTCAGGCCGCTCAACAGATGAGCAACTATTCGGGCGCAACCGCCGGGCAAGTAACTCAAAACCTAGCCAACCTATCTAATAAACTTCAGACCGGACAAGCCAATACCGCAGGCATACTTCAAGGACTGCAAGGAGATATAGGCGCACAGGCCAGTCTATACGGCCAAGACGTAACAAATGCCAACAATATGACATCTGGACAAGGTAACATCTATAACGAAGCCTACACAGGCTCAATCAACGCCTATCAGCAAGCCGTTAATCAAATGAATGTCGCCTCTCAAACTATGAACAACATTGAAACCCTGCAGCAGCAACAGGGCTATCAAACAGCGCAGCAAGAGGCGGCACTTGAAAACGCAAGGTCAACCTGGGTGGCCAATAAGGCCGCTGCCACTCAAGCATATTCTCAAGCCGCATTGAATAACCAAAAAACAATCATGACCAGAAACGCCAACCAAATTCAAATGAACGACACTATGAGTCAGGGCAAGAATGGTTACTTTAGCTTTAAGTCTCCGTCGACCACTAAGGGGGGTGCAAGGGCTCTTAGTGCAGCCACTTACGCAGCTCAGACGGGTCAAACCCTTCCTCAGTTACTTCAGACAATGGTGGCTCAGGGCAACAGCGCAGCCCAGCCCATACTTAACGAACTTGTCTCAAGGCGTAATATGTCGCCCCAACAATTAGCTAACTGGATGACCACTCAAGGCAATATGTCTCCATACATATGGGGCGATAACTCGACACAACTTAGCTCGATACTGGGCGGTATACCGGCAAGCGCTCCGAACGTATCAGCTTATGGTGCTCCTGCCCCTAGTGCTCCCCAAAATCAATCTGGCGGAGGATTTAAGTTATTTGGTGCTCCAATGGGGATATTTTGATGAACCCGGTAGAATTCGCACCTAAACCGACACCTCAAGCTCAGCCGACACCTCAAGCTCAAGGTTCGGGCTGGGAACGCTGGCTGCCAACTATTGGTAGCGTGGCCGGTAGTTTCGGGGGAGATTTGCTGGGTGGTGCTGCCGATGTTGCAACAGGCGGCCTAGCCACGCCCCTAATTAACCCCGTCACTATGTCAACGCTACTCTCAGGGCTAGGTGCTGGCGGTGGGCAAGCCATTGAGAATGGGCTTCAGGGCAAAAACCCTTTTCAGATGAACGATCTAACCCAAGCTGGAATTGGGGCTGGATCTAACTTAGCGGGACTCGGTGTAGGCAAATTATTAGGTATGGGCGGAACGGCACTAGCCAAAACCGGAGAAGGAATGGTGGAAAAGGCGGCTACTCAAAGCTCTGCTGAAGATGCCGCTCAAGCACTAGAAAAAGAACAGGCAGCCAACTCGGTTAATTATAAGGGACTAGGTACTAAGGTTCAGCAACACCTTAATTTCGGCTCAAATCAAAACGACATATTTAAACCACTAGGAGTAGACGTTACTAACCCGGAACAATTAAACGCCGCTTCTAAAGTTGGTCTTGTGGGTAATGACGTTTATGACCAGGCGTTAGCTCATTCCGACCCAATTAGTATTAAGAATTGGCAGACTGATGCTTTCAAGGCACTTGGCAAGAACGGGGTTACTGACCTGTCGGCATCACCGCTAGGTAAAGCAATAACCCAGTCGGGTGTACAGACAGATCCTCTCGGCAGGATAGTTGACCCGGCAACGGGCATGCCTACCGATACTCTATCCGCCCAAGACGCTCGGAAAGTAGCACAGTCTATAGACGATCAAATGCGAGGGATTGCTCAGAATATCGACAGCGCAAACTACGCCGGGCAGACCCAGAATGCGGCCGAGCTTGAGACCCACTACAATGCCCTGAAGCAGATCCAGGACAGCCTATATCAGCAAATCGACAACCCCAAAACTAATGATTTTATTAAGAACTACACTGTACCCGCCGAGCAAAGGGCTGCTATGACACAAAAGTTTGGCAAGGTCGGAACATATATGGCGGATAAGATAGACGCCGCTTCAACTGGGGCTGAACTCCGCAAGGCGATGGCTCCGATGGTACAAACCGACAAAGCAACACAAATGGCAATTGACTTCAACAAGAATGTTACCGCCGGCAGCGCAGCAGACGCTAGAACGGCAGCCGAAGCGCAAGCCATCAGAGACCAAGCCGGCATAGAAGCAAAGCCCAAAGCCTCTGCTTCCGGCTGGATTAAAAAGGCCAGAGGCTTAGCCGCCATCTTAGGATTATCCAATGAGGCCACCGGGAACAATAAGGGTGCTCTTATGAATACATTGGATCTGGCGGCGATTGCTCAAGATGCCCCAGAACTTTTAGGGAATGGCAACGCCGTCTCTAAGCTGGGCAATATATTAACTAAAACTGCTAAGTTTGCTAATGTACCTATGGCCGCTGCTGGAACATTGGCGACAGCACCAACCCCCAACCAACAAGGAAACCCCCAAATGCAACAAGATCTTAGTCAGCTACAGGGCATGACAAACCCCTACGCTGCATTATTAAACCAATACCAACCGATGCTTCAAATGGCATCTGTCGACCCCGGGCTACTGTCAGGTACGGGCGTATCGCCACAATCTTTGCAGTCTCTTACTCAAGCCTCTCAGAAGTTTAACCAAGCAATATCTGGGGCAGAGAATATGATAAACCTGTATGGTCAGGCAGGTGGAGCACAGGGGCCGTTAGGTGGTGGGCTTAGTTACCTTAGTGGACTGCTTGGCGGCGGTGAACAGCCTAGACTTGGACAATTGCAGAACGCTCAAAGTGGCCTGCAGTCTATTCTTAATAGTGCCGGGATTAACGGTCAAAGCTATTCTATGCCATCAATATTCATGAACGGCGGAACGGCACAAGCCAACATTGGGGCATTAGTTAACGCCCTGAGTGGACTTCAGGGCAACGGTATCTAGTTATTGCCGGCGATTGACGCTGCAAATAGCATAACTATTATCATAGCTATTATATAGAGGATAATAACGCCTATGCCTATCCCGGCGGCCTCAACGCCGGATTTAGTAGTTTTCTTCATTCGGTGTGCCTTTCTTAACACCTAGATACTAGCACACTCTTATGCGGTTGTCAAGACACGGACTCGGTCAGTTCGTCTACTGACACCTTGACCATGAGGGTTTGCGGGTCGAACTCTAGCTTAATTGGGTCACTTGGTTCAAACTCCCAGAGATTAGCGGCCATTTCTTTAACCAGCATAATCATCATTGCCCGGTTAAAGTTATAGATCTCAAAGGTTTTTTTGCGAAGAATTTCTATTTCTTCCATCTGGTTTTTAGTTAGTTCAAACTCCAGCGGTGGCTTTTTATTGTCCTTGAACTTGCTTGGCATAATATTCTCCTTATATTTTATAGATTACCATATTCTCTTACGTTCGCCACACCAAAGTATTCGACTGAGCGTTCGGGGTACACCTTAATAAACTCAGGGTTAGGTTTGCCGTTGTGGTCATAGGGCTGGATAATATCCGCCTTATACTCTTGACGCTGGGTAGAGTGTCTGTACTGTTTATACTGATCGTTATGTTTAGTGATTGACTTCGGAGTTTCACGGACTATCTGGCCGTTTATAATCGCTATCATCTAGTTTTCATATTCTCAAGCATCTTGGCTTGGGCTTCCCTGTTTAACTGTTCGGGGGTCTTAGGGTTTACCACTTGGCCAGTTTGTTTGGTTAAGGGGTTAGGATAATATGAGGGTAGGGTTACGTGGGATTGTTTAACTGGTTCATTTACCTTTTTATGCACCTCAGTTAGTTTCTTTGATACCTCGATTAACTTGGCGTGGAATATACCAAAGATAGTCCCGGATATGAAAGTTAAGATTGCTAATATTGCACTACTCATTATTAGATATCCTCTCTTTTAAATATGGGATTAAGTCTTCGGGCTTAATCACCACTAATTCTTTTAGCTCGTCTTGCCACTTCTTACCGAAGAGAGCCTGGGCGAAGTCAATGTTTAAGATAAAAGTTCTCAGGGTAATCCTACGCTTTAGAAGTACCTTGACTACGCTTTCAGCCTCAGTCCCTTTGGTGATAGGCTCTGAGACCAATTCTCGCCAGTTCCAGCCGTTCTTTATGGCCAAGCTGACTATCTGTACTAGGTCTTGGTCTTGGGGCGTTAAATGCACTCCAAATTGGTTAAAATGGCGTTCCGGTAATTGTTGCTGTTCTAAACTGACGATTGGCTGTGGATTGGGCATTACCCCACGCTGGACTAGGTTATTTAGTTCCCGGCTGTCGGCGAACTCCGGTTGGGGCAGATATTTATTGTCAGCCTTCTCAACATTCCAGTCAGTGGCGTTCATCTCAGCCCACCTTTTCCTCACGGTCAACGAATACGGTTGAAACCGCAACTGTTATTAACATTGAGGCAATAGAGGTGGCGTTTTTAACAATCTCTTCGATTACCTTACAAGGGTCTAAGATCCCCTCTTTGTACATGTCGACTAACTTAACGCTATCGCTAGTGGTTGTCTTAAAGTTTATGCCCTGCCAGTCCTTAGCCCTTTTAATAAGGTATAGGATTTCTTGGGGGTTTAACCCGGCATTGTCAGCCTGCTCTTGGATTAGCTTTTGATAGGCCGGCGAGAACTCTTGAGCGTCAACCCTAGCTAAGGCAACTGCGCCACCCGGAAGCACACCATAAGCCGGAGCGGACTTAATGGCGGATATGGCATCGTCAATTCTAAGCTTCGCTTCCGCTCTCTCAAGCTCGGTGGGCGCACCTACTCTTACGAACCCTAATCTGCCCTCAAGTCTGGTTATTCTCTCTCTTAGTGCGTCTACGTCAATAACGTCTGAGGCCTGATCTAACTGTTCCTTGAGTTCAAAGATACGACTACGCCTAGCCTTTAAGAGGTCGTCATTGTTCTCGTTGTCATCAAGAATAATGGTGGTTGATTTACCGTCCATTAAAACCTTGTCGGCATAACCCAGGTCGGCAATGCTAAAGTCCTCTGGCGATGTCCGGTATGGTCTACCGCCTACAACTGAGGCTAGATCGTCAAAGAATATCGAGCGTTTACCCTCAAAGCCCAAAGGCTCTACAGGGACAACATTGACTATCCCTTTGACATGATTAAGCATTAATAGGTCGGCCACTTCGTTGCCAATCTCAGCAACCAATATAATATCTTTGAACTGAGCGACTATCTTCTGAAGCAAGGGGGCGATATCCGCCGTTGTTTTCATTGGTCGCTCGCTCATAAGGATAGGCACGTTGCTATGTTTACTGACTAGGTTAGACGGGTCATTGGCTAGACTAAGTACAGTAAAGCCTTTAGGGAACCAAAAACCATTGATAACGTCCCCGATAATCCCGTCCTCGCCGGCAGCCTCGACTATAATCTCGCCGTCAATTCCCACTTCGTTGAATAGATCAGCCAGTAGCGTTCCATTGTTCTCAGAGCCAGAGCTTATCTCGGCAATCTTGGACAAAAGGGATGTATCGAATGGCTTGGCCAATTTCCTTAGTTGTTCAATTACCGAGTACGACACTTCCTTCAGCCTGTTGGCTACTTCCATGCGGTTCTTGCCGGCGGCGAGTTGCATCTTGGCCACTTGATATAGCAGGACGCTTAACAAGACTGTGGCGGTAGTTCCATCGCCCACGTTCTTGTTGCTTTGCGAACTAGCCTCGAATACGGTTCTAACAGCAGCGTTCTCAACAGGATCTTCTAGGTAGAAGTTTTTAATGTTGGTTATGCCGTCTCTTGATATTAAGGGGTTGCCATAAGGTTGCTCTAACAGGGCATTGCCGGCTTTGGGGCCATAGCCGGCTTTTTCTAGGACATAGGCTTGTTTTAGGCCTTTGGCTATTCTGCCGTCCAGATCTTCGCCGATTACTAGTTCTTTAACTTGTTTCATAACCTCTTATGTCCTCCAGCAACATAAAGCAATATTTTTTACCGTCACGCTCGATTACTTCACCGGCCTTAAACTCTTCCCAGAACACTTGCATGCCTAGTAGGTACTCATATTTCTCATCACCGACACTTATACATTTACCGCTTATACGGGTATTATATTTGCCTTCGAGGGTAGCAACCCCTTCATATTTGTCTATTAGTTCTACGAGAGTGCTCTTTTCGGTCGGTATTAACATCCGTTTCGCCTTTTCTTGCTATTTATGCCTATGATAATGTATAATCCAAGCATTAGCAAGTACCCCCGAGTACGTAAAGTATCTCGGGATTTTTTATTTAATAAACTATGAAGCTATCACAAGTACTATCCAACAAGAACCAATATTCCTCAGCCAAATATGAGCTGATAAGAAGTGATGGGCGATTACCCGACAGGACAAAACCCAAGACTAAGGCCGACGCAAAGATCCATATATCCCATATCGTTGATAGCTCGCAGTACAATCTAAGACACTCGCACGACCACTCGGAAGAAATGGCCTTTGACTTTGACAGGCTTAAAAAAGAAGATCCCAAATTGGCGGTGAGATATGCCGGGCAGACCCTAGCAGTTATGAACCCCGTATATAAAAAAATGAACTTAAAATTGGAGAAGTCATCATGATACTAGCAGACGTTGTGCCAGAGAAACCAGAGATTAGTTTAACCTCTAAAGTCCTCCCAGTAATTAAGGACTGGAGAGTGGGCAAGACCTACGAGGTACATCTTAAAATTAGGCAGGTAGAAGTCCACGAGGACAAACTGTCGGATAATAAGAAACAGCTACATGCGAGGTTCGAGGTGTTAAAAGCTGAGGTATGCGATGAATAAGCAGATTAAAGACTGGATCGAGAAGAGCAAGTCAGATAAAGACTTTACTAAGAACCTGATAGAAAAAACCCTGTCTGACGTGATTGGTAAGAGGAAGCCTGCTAGTCTTAAATTAAAAGTGAAGTTTGATAAGGGCAAGAAAGAAGCCCCGAAGAAGCATAAGAAAAACACACCTAAAAAGGAAAGGATATTCTAGCATGAAATTATCTGACATAGTTAAATCCGATGTAGTAAAGAAAGCCAAAAAGGGACACGACTTCGGCAAGAAGAATAAAAAAGGTACAGGTTTTAAATCACTTACTCATAAACTTGAAAAAGAGGGCAAGAGCAAGGGGAGTGCCAAGAAGATAGCCGGCGCTCAATTCTGGAAGCAGGAAGCAAAGAAGTAGCCCCATGATACACCTCAACGACATAGTCGCCTTGAGTTACGGCATCGGCATAATCGGGGTTGCCGGTGCTGTCTTTTCTTTCCTGCGCTTTAATAACTACAAGAACACGGTTATTCTTCAGAACGACAACATTAAAGCCTTAGAGGATCAGGCGAACATCCACTCCAATATGCTCATTGAAAATAAGAATACGATAGATAGCCTTAGGACTCGAATTGAGGTAGTAGAAACTTTACCCCTCGAAGCGATCCTGACTGAATTAAAAACAATAAGTAATACACAGAACCAAATGCTAAAGAACTTAATAACTAAAAAATGAGAAACAAGATTAACACATTCATAGATAAGGTCAGCCATCAGATAGAACGCTTTTCTATCTGGAGGTGGCATATAATGCTAATGTTCTTCGGCCTAGGGTTCTACTTAGTAGTCTTGCCGGTACTTCATATAATCGTAGTCAGCTTAAACTTAGAAACTGAACTTGGAAACTATACGAATGTTATGAGCGCAGGTGTCTCTTTACTTACCCTTGCAGAAGCCAAACGAATTACCGACAAACAAAACCAACTACATAAGCATTTAGGTCTTGACAAAAAGCCCATTAAGAATAATGCTAAAGGCAAAGGAATAAAATGAGTTATCAAACCTTTTACGGCCCCGATATTTCAGCTTATCAAACAGTTATTTCTTGGCCTGAATTAAATAACGGTGCCGCTTGGATTATGATTAAAGCCTCAGGCAATGATGCCGGAAACTATATAGACACGAGTTATCAACAAAACATTACCAACGCCAGAGTATTCGGGAACTCTTTACCCAGAATTGTCTATAACTACTGCGGGGGTGTTGACCCGATAAATGACGCTGATTATTTCGTAGACAATGTTTTGGTTAATCTTGAGGTGGGTGAGGGATATGAATTCGACTGCGAGCGAGGTGCTGCCGTTACTCCTGAGTATGCCCTACAAGCTCTAAATCAAGCCAAAAGCCGAGCGGGCTGGGGTGGTGGCGTATATGTGTCTCAGAACCGCTTAGTAACCGAGGACTGGAGTGCTGTAGCCAATGCCGGATATTTTGTACACCCTGCGGACTGGGGCGTAGCACCATCGGGAACATTTAGTGTCGGAGCATTTAAGACTTATCCATTTCAACAATACACAGATAACGCTACGTGGCCAGGAATATCTGCACCTTGTGATGGCGACGTTTTCTTCGGAGAAGTCGTTACCGATATTCTAAAGTTCGGTAAACCTGCACCGATTATTGTACCGCCTAGGGTTAATATAACGCCCCCAGCAGCCCCTGTGGTCGTTACAGTACCTGCACCCGCACAAGTTCAACAAGTAGCTCCTAGCGAGCCTACAGTTCATACCATCACTTCGCAGCCAGCCGGCCCACCAAAACAAACCACTTCAACAACCAATACAAACAAGCCGTTGAGCGTGGATAACGCTAGTACCTTAAACATAAATCATCTCACTGCACCAAAACTTTCAAATCCCAAAATAGCAACTACCTCAGTCGGCTGGCTGACTAGGTTATGGAATTGGATACTATCATGGATACGATAGCGGCACACGACCAAACCACTACACATAATTATATAGTTCACTATCCTGCGCATCCAACAAGACCTCAAGACCCGTGTTATATTGACTTTGAACATTACCGGAAATTACACGAGTCTAGGGCCAAATGTGCTTTTGCGGACTCAGTTGATAGCGACCAATGCGTACTCAATAAACCACTGGAACTGCATCATCGCTATATTGAGTTTTCCTTACAGAATGGCGTGGATTTCGCTACCCTTGAAAAAGACTTTCCTGGTATTTCTGACCCCACAAAGGTAGGGGCATGGGTCGAGAGCGACCAAAACTTCGAGTGGCTTTGTCAGTACCATCACAGGGGGGCTGGAGGGGTGCATAACGCATCCGCTTCTGACTTTACCTCGGAGCGGTACGTCAGAGATTTAATAAGTAAAAAGGAGATAAAATGAACGAGAACCAATTAAACCCAGTTGCCCAAGCCCCTATTATGGCGGAATTAGAGAGGGTCGAAAGGATGGTAGCCGAGCTATATTCTAAACTAGAGTCTACGGTTATCACGCCAGCTCCTAGGGCAGATTCTAGTACGGGTGGGGGCACCACACTATCATCTAGGTTGCATCTAATCGTTGAGGTACTTGACCATATTTTAACTAATATAGAATTGTAAGAAAGGAACAAAATGAGCAAACTATTAGCAAACCTAAAACTACATTGGCCAGTGATATTATCAGCACTTACAAGTGTATATGCGGTTTTAGTACAAACCAATGTAATCAATACTTCTAACAAAACAGTTGCTAGCGTTATTGCTATCGTTTCGACGATCGTATATGCAGTATTTCATGTACGCTTAACCACAACCGTTAAATAAGGCTCAGATGAGTTACGGGGTGTGTCCGAGAGCGCACGAAGGGTGCCCGTTCTGGGATATGCCCCCCGTACTAAAAGGCGCAGATAATGGGTGCCGTAGCAATGAGCATCATATTTATAAACGAGATACGGCTAAAAAGCTGGGTACGACGGCAGTGGAATTTGCTGCTTTACCTCGCAATCGAATCCAAATTTGCCAGGCTGACCATGAGGAAATCGAGGCAGAATGGGGGTGGCCGGAATTCCCACCTAGAGAAGTGATGAAACGAATAATTATAGCCGATAGTTATGAAAGATGAACCGTATTACGAGGTAAGAGTTAATGGCGAGCTGATTGAGTGTAACAGATATAATACGTGCGTCTATACCTTTTGCGGAGAATTAGCTGTGCATGACCATGTTTTTATTACTAAAAGAACGGTTGACGAAGAAACTGTCGAGGGTGCGTATATATTCAAAGACAGCGAGCTATTCAAAAAACTAGCAAAGTTTATAATCCAAAACCACTTCCCGATGGTCTTGAACCAGACTGACCTGCCGGAATGGGACAGAGTTGTCTGGGAAGAACATTTTTTATGTGACTTAGAAGAAACCAATACGGTTCCTCAAGAATGGCTAGAATAAACACCTCCCTAACATAACCCAACACAGATTGATTATATTCCCAAATGACAGTTTCCCCAAAACTTTTATCGAGTTTAAGTGTTAGAGGCCTATGATCCACGCCGTACTCCAGGCGTACCACCCACTACTAGAATAGATCTGATAGGCGGTGGCTATATTGATGGTAGGATCATAGAATTGAGCCGGGCTTGATACCATTCCATCGTGAACACTGTTTATTTGCATTAAGCCCCTATCTATTGACCCGTTAGAATCGTAGTGCGTTGCGTTAGGATTACCCGAGCTCTCCGCATTACAGATAGCTATAGCATCTTGAACATTCCAGTTATATTGTTCAAACAGGGTCAGGTATTCATCACAACCCGCTGAAGGGGTAGGTTGAGTAGCGACTGTTTGACTTATAGCGGGAGCTTGTGCGGGGGCTGGCGTTGGGGCAGCGACCGGGGCGGGAGCGGGAGCGGGCGTATTGCTCTTAGTGGAGATCGTCGGGTGAGCTCGTGCACTGGCCAACTTAATGACAAAAACAGACTTTTCGTGGTGAACAGTAGGAGGAGTCTGAGTAGGGTGTAAGGATATAAAACTGAGTATTAACGCAATTATGGTGAGTGTTAGTTTAGGTTTCAAAGGCAGGGAACGTAATTGTTCCCATTGTCTCCTTAACTTAGTTAGTCTAGCCTTTTTTAGCTAAAATGTAAACCAGCATCAGCATTACACCGGTAGTGAATGCGTAAGCCAAGTCTTTATTCATGCCCACTAAAAGTACTCTTAATCCGTAGGCTGCAAATGCAATCAGTGCTACATAAGCGATTGTTTTGGCCGCCGTATCAGTAACCTTATTAACGTTGATTTTAGGTGTTTTTATAACTTTCATAAGTAGTGTGCCTTTCTTTTACTTATACGGGGGATTATACAGGGTCTTATGTGCTTTGTCAAGTATAGAAAAACCCCGGAGGAAGGCACACCGCTTAAAAAGAGATGAACTCCGGGGTTTGTTTTATTATACCACATTTCTACTTTTTCCACACTTCATATTCATAGTCTGGGTGGTCTGGCAGCCAGACTAGGTCTAGTATTCTTTTCTTAACTCGATAAACATTAGTTTCCACACCCTTACTTTCCACCAGCAAATAACTTCCGTCTGGCTTAGTACACCTGAAGTCACAAACGTAGGTGAATAGATCCGCCTTCTTTCCGTCCGGTAAATAGACATATAGTTTAATGCGGTACTGGGGAGTTATCTCGGTGAACTCGCCAGCTTTCATACGGAGGTCGAGATCTTGGGCATGACCAGCCTCTAGTTTGCTGTCGTAGTGCCTACCATTGTAAACTGTTTTTTTAGCCCCGTACTTGTTATTGCCAAATCTTACAGTATAGGCCATTTAATTCTCCGTTGCTTTAATTTATTACCTTAGGAGGGGCAGGACTTGCGCCTCGCTTTCAAGAGACGGCATTATTTCAGCCGTTCAAAGCACAAGCTACCCTATCCCTATTGCTGGCTGTTTTCCAGTTTGCGGACACCGCCCCCTCAGTAACATTTACTCCTGCACCAGCAATCTTATTTTCTCCATAGTCCTTTTATGGGTGGCATATCCCTTACCCAAGTTTCATAAGTTAGCCTGACTGGGTTTTCGTTTTGAATTAGGCTCTCTCGGTGGGCTGTATTATTAACAGAGTGGGGTTCTGGTACATCTTCGGTGTGAGCATGACGCTTTAAGTAGGTGTTAATACTATTCCCTAGTGCTTCATCTGGTATGTAGACATAATTGCCCACCGGATACCATTTGCCAGTGTAACAAACATCTGCACCATATACCCAATTATCATCTGGGACACATTTATTGCACACAATCACCATTCTATTATTAGCCATTAGTTGCCTTTCTCTTATCTCGCTTTTTACTATCACCTTGGCTTTGCTTCCAAAGTCGGTGTATTAGCTTAGCGTTGTATAGAAGGTTGTCCATGTGTTCAGCTACCTCGTGCGCCAAATCTTCATCTTCGAACAACACCACCAACTTAACAAATAGTTCACCCTCTTTATCGCTCAACCGTTGACTCATAAAATCGCCCAAAGTATTCTCTGACACCTTACTTAATCCCCCTCTTATCTCCGCCAAACCTCTTGGCTAAATCTCTATTCGTTCCAAAGCCTTTACGTTTATTCTTAGCCTTACCTCCCTCTGATTTCCTTAATTTTAGCCACTCTAGGTATTCTTCTTCGGTCTTAAATCTATTTCTCTGGCTCACTTCTTCCCCTTTTTCTTTGTGTCCTTGGGCTTAACTACGACTATTTCTGGGTCTTTTCTTATAGGTTCAGTGGCTTTAACCTCTATGCCTAAGTATTCCATAATTGCATCTACTTCGGCTCGTATGGTCGGTCTAGTTATTGTTTTGGTTGGCCAATACATTTCATAGCCCAAATGCCGGGGTAGACCATCATGAACCTCAATATCTTGCATATCTTCTTTAAGTAGCTTTTCTAGCCTATTAACTCTAGCTACCAAATCTTTGTATTTACTCATCTTAAACACTCCTTCATAGCGTTAATTACTTCCATTTAGGGTTTTATATCTACTGCTTTAAACTTTTGCCTAATACCACATTTCGTACAGTAGCGTACAGCGACCTCGGCCTGAGAATAGGTCTTTAGGGGCTGATTTAGTGTTGGAGTATAGTATCTCCATAACGTCCATGTATGATAGTGTTTGAGTCTAAATATTTTCATATCTTTATAACCTTTTCTTTAATTAAGTTACTCATCTTTAGTGTTACCTCGGTTAAGTTCGGCTAATCTGTCCTGATATGGGTCTATGCCATTACCCCATTCAAAGCTGTCTTTAAGTTTGGTAAGCTCATCAATCCTCGCTTCCAACTCCCTCTCTTTTATATAGGCTTCTATGGCTTGCTTGGCCGAGTTTCAGATAATAATTTAGCTAATTCTTCTTGGCTTATTTTACTCATCTTCATACCTCCTATAGTGTTTATTGGTCATTGAGTTCCTCAATCTGTAATAGTTTGTGGATTTTGGCTAGGTGTTTTTTACAGAGATAAATTACTTGGGTGTGAGTTTGGTGGTGCGCATCGTAACTATCCCACATACGCAATACCCTAGCACTCTTATCTGCAACTCTTTTACACTTCCTATACTCACAATATGGCATCATACCTTTATAACCTTTTCTTTAATTGCTACTTCACTCATTTGGTTGCCTCCAAGTTTCTCCGTCATCATAGGGATTAACACCATGTACATACTTTCCACAACTAGGACACTTCGAACTGTCTAGCGGTTCGGTAAACTGCTGTGTAGGTGTTAGTGACGCTGTATATGCTCTCCAGTTCCTGGAGCTTCCTCGTCTTAATTCTATTTCGCCACCACAATCACGAGATACAAGCCATTTATTGCTAGGTATCAAACATTCTTCAAACGACCAGTTACACCAACCTTTCTTATCTTCACTCATTTGGTTTTCTCCTTGTTAAGTTCGGCTATACGGTCATCTAGGCGAGCTTGCATTGCACCAGGGCAAAAACCACAAACAATACAGGTTGGATAAAAGTTACCCCTATAGGCGTGCATGAACTCACCCAGCTTTAGATGACTTTTAACTTGTTTCCAGTGGGGTCGGCTCTCACCTATAAAACTATTTAGCTCCTCGATTTTTGCGAGTACCTCTTTCTCTTTAATCAGGGCTTCTATGGCTTGCTTGGCTTCGGGTATTCGGCACGTATGATAGTCCCCAAATCCGTCAGCAGTTGCAGCGTTAATCCTGCAACTAGCATCACAAAAGTCGCTTAATATCTCATCTAGCTTGTCGTTAGTTTTGGTCATTGGGTTGCTCCTTCTTTGTCGGGACTGGGATTACATGAATCACGCCCTCCTTTTCTATGTATTTATAGGTCTGTCGGTAATCACAGCTCGAACACTCATCAAACTTTAATTCGGCAGAGTCATGCTCGAAACACTCAACCGTACCTTTTCCTCCGCACTTTGGACAATCTTCGTAGTGCCAAACTTTATCTCCCATCACTTCCCCCTTATCTTAATGGTGGTTCTTATTTTCATACAGCCGAAACATATCTGAGTTAATCCGTCATGAAATGTTGAATAAACACACTGTTGCGTATGCATTCCCTCGCACTCTCTAACATGTTCGATAACTTCTTGTACCGTATCCACATATTCGTATTCAAAGGTCATACTTCTACTACCTTTCCGTCTACTAATTTATAGAATATATCGGCTTTAATCTTTGTGCCGTCTACTTTAACCGCTCTAACTTCTTTAATCTTGTAGTCGTTTTTGTAATCTTCTCGTTCAGTTAAAACTAGCCAACAACCCTTTTTGCCGCTTGCTGCACTGTCATAGCCAGTAACTATTGCTACGCTATCTTTCCCCTCAACGGTGGCTGCAGACTGGTTGCCTGTGTTGGTGGCTGCAGACCAGTCGCCTGTGTTGGTGGCTGCAGACCAGTCGCCTGTGTTGGTGGCTGCAGACCAGTTGCCTGTGTTGGTGGCTGCAGAGTAGTTGCCTGTGTTGGTGGCTGCAGACCAGTTGCCTGTGTTGGTGGCTGCAGACCAGTTGCCTGTGTTGGTGGCTGCAGACCAGTCGCCTGTGTTGGTGGCTGCAGACCAGTCGCCTGTGTTGGTGGCTGCAGACCAGTTGCCTGTGTTGGTGGCTGCAGACTGGTTGCCTGTGTTGGTGGCTGCAGACCAGTCGCCTGTGTTGGTGGCTGCAGACTAGTCGCCTGTGTTGGTGGCTGCAGACCAGTTGCCTGTGTTGGTGGCTGCAGACTGGTTGCCTGTGTTGGTGGCTGCAGACCAGTCGCCTGTGTTGGTGGCTGCAGACCAGTTGCCTGTGTTGGTGGCTGCAGAGTGGTCGCCTGTGTTGGTGGCTGCAGACTGGTTGC
>JAEHJW020002491.1_pt1 | contig 41016 bp, 60 predicted proteins | sample 9271431 | NCBI WGS metagenome assembly JAEHJW02 | reverse complement strand
GGTGAGTCCCTCGGGCAGATGGGTCAGGCCCGTGCAGCCGTTGAGGACGAGCGATCCGCCGACGGTGAGGCCCTCGGGCAGATGGGTCAGGCCCGTGCAGCCGTTGAGGACGAGGTATCCGCTGACGGTGAGGCCCTCGGGCAGATGGGTCAGGCCCGTGCAGCCGGACAGGTCGACGTGGCCGCTGAAGTGTACGGGGCGATCCAGCGTCCCATCCGGCTGGACGCGTTCCATCAGATCGAGGATGGCCGCGTCTCCGGACCTCATGAGTGCAGCAATCAATCTGCCCTTTGGCGTGTCTACTATTTCGCCTGGTTGCGGTCCTTGGTTCTGTTCGGGAAGCCCGGCAACCAGACGGGCAAAGCCTAAAACGCAGCAGTGCGTACCGCACCAGTGCGCTTGGTTGTAAATATGCCCCATGCCCCCGCCAGCCCGCGCCATGCGGATGGCATTATCGAGGTTCTCTTCTGTGATCTGCTGCATTGGTTGCTCCGTGCCTCCGGTTGAGGCTTCCGGGATTACGCGCCCGGACCGCGGTTGGAAACCTATGAGTAATAAGCAAAATACCCGCACTCAGGCTCTGTGCAATCCTCGCGGATCAGAATTTGGTGGGCTTGTTCGAGCCAAAGTTTGGCGGAATTAAAGGCGTCCAAAGATTCCGCGCATACGGAAAATCCGCCCCCGTAAAAGCAAAAGGTGACCGGAATCCCCAACCCAGCAAATAATTCTTCGAGAACTGTCTGCATTTGCCCCCCCCTTGTTGGTATTGCTCACTTGCAAATACAGATTACCGCACAATCAGCCGCGTGTCAAGCATTATATCGGAAAAAAAATATGATATTTTACGAGTGTACAGGCCCCAGGTCGGATTAAGCTTGCCTCCGCCCGCTAAGTGCTTGATAATGCATCCAGAGGCACGCCATGGCGAAGAAGCTCACCAAAGAGCTAGAGGCACAGGTGATTCATGAACTGTCCCTAGGAGATCGGTCTTTGCGACAGATATGCGAGGCCCTCAACGTCGAGCGCACTACTTTTCTGCTGCATTGCGATAATGATCCTCTCTTGGCTGACCAATATACGCGCGCGCGCCAACGGGGCACAGACCTAGCTTTTGACCGGCTCACAGAGCTGCAAAATGCTGAGCCTGTTAGGGTTGACGGCAGGGTTGACCCTGGTTGGGCGCAGTACCGGCGACTCCAGATTGACACGCTCAAGTGGGAGCTGAGCAAGAGGGCACCGCGCAAATACGGGGAGCGCATCCAGACGGAGATCAGCGGGCCAGACGGGGGAGCGGTCAAGGCTGAGGTCAAGATCGAGTTCGTGGGCGGGGAATAGGCGTTACATCTGGTACAATAGAGGTATGGGTAGCTGGGGGAACAACTTCCTTGTCAACTGCGCGATAACGGCGGAAGAGGTCGCAGCCCACATCCGCGCGTACCAAAACGAAGCCAAAGGAATCGAGGATCGCATGAAAGCAGCAGATGCAGTGGCTCAGAAATTGTGTGAGATGAACCGGATGATGGCGGACGATCGGGCGACGATGGGCCAGCAGTCCAACAAATACCACCCGCAGGAGCAAGAGGCTCCGCAGTCCCACTTTGTGACCGGCATGAGCAACGCGCCCGTCGAGCAAGCGCGCGCTTACCCTCCGCAATACACCCCGTCTCTGGCGGCGCAGGCAGAAATCGAGCGGGACTACCATCAGAGGGAAGCGGCCAAACTGGAAGAGGCAGCGGCCTTCTTGCGCGAGAATCCGGCATTCGACAAGTTCATACGCCTGGTCCGCAGCGGCGTGATCGGGCTGAGCTGAGCCAAGGGAACGACTGGACGTGGCGTCCGTCCAGCACAACCGGGAATCGATGCCCGGCGCAGAAGGAAACGCGGTTCCTATGCTCCCTTTGGGATGCAGACGGCACCTTGGCCCAGAGACGCCACTCTGGTACAATTGTCACATGGCAGTGCTCAATCTTCGCGGGGTGCCCGACGAACTGGCGCAGAGGCTAAAGGCTGATGCGGCGCTCGCTGGGGTATCGCTTCGGGATTATTGTGTGCGGCTCTTGTCGGGGCGCGGCGTGGTAGTCGGTACGCAAGGTTGCAACGCCACGCTTAATCTTGTTTCCCAAGACGCCCCGGCAAAACATCGGGAGATAGTTCAAACGCCCGAATCCAGTGCTCCCAGCGGAGACAGACGGATTGAAAGAACGGCTGGCACGGGGCTGGCTGATGCGAGCGCGGCTCTTCGGAGCGAGGGAGACTCGCAATCCCGACCAATTTCCTGCCCCACCTGCGGGGCGCTGAGAGGTCACCAGAAATGGTGCAAGAGTCGCCGATGAACATTGAGTTCCCGGCCAAGCTGCGCGAACTGTTCAAGCCGCACCCCTACAAGGTGCTCTACGGCGGTCGCGATGGCGTCAAGTCATGGTCGGTAGCTCAGGCGCTTCTTGTGATCGGCGCGAACCCCGGCATGATCTGGCCGGGACGGAAGGATGGCCCACGCATCCTCTGCGGTCGCGAGACGATGGACTCAATCCGGGAGTCGGTTCACCAGTTACTCACGGACCAGATAGTTCGGCTCGGCCTGGAGAGCTTCTACACCCCCCTGCAGTCGGAGATTCGCGGCAAGAACGGCGCGGAGTTTGTATTCGCCGGTCTTCGCAAGCAGACCGTTTCGTCGATTAAGTCGTATGAGGCCATCGACATATGCTGGATAGAAGAGGCCAGCGTGGTCAGCTCTAGGAGTCTTTCTATTCTACTGCCTACGATCCGAAAGGTGGGCAGTGAGATATGGTTCACGTTGAACCCGGACTTGGAAAAGGATGCGGTTTACCAGCAGTTTGTGCTGAATCCGCCGGCGAGCGCCTGGGTGTGCAAAACGAGCTACCGGGACAACCGATGGTTGAGTCCTGAGTCTTTGGAGAAGATTAATCGCCTGCGGGAGATGGACCCGGACGAGTACCACCACGTCTACGAGGGCGCAACGCGCTCGACGGTGGCTGGGGCGATCTACAAGGCGGAGATTCGGCAGGCGGAGATTGAAGAACGGATCAGGCCGGTGCCGTATGATGCGCGCTGGCCCGTCGAGACATACTGGGACTTGGGATACGCAGACCAGGTGGCGATCTGGTGCGTTCAGCGGACGCCGTTTGAGATTCGGCTGATCCGATTTTTTTCTGGGTCGCATCAGGCAATCGAGTATTATTTGCAGCAGATGCAGACGTGGGGATACGTATTCGGCGCGGTCGTATTGCCGTGGGACGGCGGCACGAGATCTCTTGGTACGGGCAAGTCCATTCAGGAACTAATTGCGGCCAAAGGGTTTAAGGTGCGTGTCAACCGACAGTTGAAGGTTGCCGACGGAATAAATGCGGTGCGTACGATATTCCCTCAGATGTTTTTCGACTCGACATTGTGTGCGGATGGGCTACAATACCTGCGAAGGTACCAATGGGGACCGGGATCGGCATTAGGGCAAGAGCGCCGGGAACCATTGCACGATGATGCCAGCCATGCGGCGGATGCGCTGAGGACGCTGGCAATAGGGATTAAAGAGCCGGAGCGGCCTAAAGCGGCCAAACCTGAGTCAAAGCCGATAGTTTCGGCTTGGGGGTAGAATGAAGCTGGACGAGAAGGAACGCAAGCGGATTCCAACGTCGGAGTTTGGGCTTCCGGGCAAGCGGAAGTACCCAATGCCGGACAAGAGCCATGCGGCCAACGCGAAGGCGCGGGCAACGCAGATGGTGGCGAAGGGCAAGCTGTCGAGCTCGGCGGCAAGTCGAATCAGGGCAAAAGCAGATCGGATTCTGGGAGAGTAAGATGGCACACGAACTGACACGGATTGAGATTGAACCTGCGGAGAATGGCGGCCACACGGTCACGCACCACATGAAGCCGAAGATGCGTGTTGATGGGCGGTCGCATTCCGGCATGACGCAGTATGTCGAACCGCAGCATCATGTGTTCGGCAAGGATGAGGGTCACGAGATGCTGCGCCACTTGGCCGAGCACCTAGAGATTGCCGAGCCGAAGGGCAAGAAGGAATCGGACGAAGAGGACGACGAAGACACGGCAGACGAGGACTAGCCATGTGGACGACAAAGATGGTGCAGCAAGTCCTGCGTGGTCCATCGCCTAAGCCTCCGATGGCAAAAAATCTGCCGGTGGCCGTGATGGGCAAACCTGTCAGGACTGGAATGAGTCCGCATGTGGTGCAAAGTGTCATGAGGTCCGGCTATGGCAAGCGATGAGATGCAGGCAGACGCGATTCGGATGCGACGGTCTTTGCGGGCGGCCAATCTGCCGAGCGACTTTGGCACCGCGTTAGCTCAGTTGGCGCGGGATTATGTCCGAGACGACAAGCATCTGACAGAGATTCTGGCCGACACACCGCCGGAGATGAAGCGAGACGTGTATGAGTCGCTTCGGCCCAACCTGAAATTCACCGCAAAACCGCTGGACTGGTATGAAACGCAGGCCAAAGAGCAGGCTGAGCGGGAAAAACTGCCCATTTTGGGTCCAGATGGACGATTGTTGGAGTTTCGCCCGGCGCAGGATATTTCCTCGGTTGAAAAACGTGCTCAGGAGATTCTGGACGAGGCGGTTGCGGAGAAAACGCTGATTCTGAGGTGCAAGAAATGCACGGCGTTGGAGAAATTCTTCGGTTTGGAGCATGAATCCCGCATTGACGTTATCAAAAAAGCGCGTCGCAAGGGCTGGGTGTACGACAGCACTGGAAAAATTCCTGCGGAGATATGCCCGAACTGCGAAACCAGCCTGAGAGCGGCTCACGAAGCGCATTATGGACGTGCCCATGCCTGAAATGGTTGATCCGACGCAGGGTGAGAAGGACGACGAGCTTCTGAAGCGGATCAGGCATCGCTATCGGTATGCCCATGACAAGTGGCGGCGCAATCGAGACGAAGGCCAGAAGAACATGCGGTATGTTTCAGGCGACCCCTGGGACGATGAAGACCGCATGGCTCGGAAAAACCGCCCGACAGTATGTGCGGACCAACTGAACCAGTACGTCAATCAGGTCGTGAACACGGCGCGTCAGAATCCCAGGGGCGTGGTGGTCGATCCCGCCGGGGACGGGGCGACTGATGCCTTGGCAGAGTACCGAGAGAACCGCATCCGGGCGATCGAGTACGGGTGTAATGCCCAGCAGGCGTATATTAACGGCCTTCAGGCAGCGGTTGAGCGGAATATCGGCTACTGGAAGGTCACCAGAGCCTATGTGAGCGACGATTCGGAAGAGCAGGAGATACTCGTACTTCCTGTGATGAATCCCGACTCTATTCTGATTGATCCAGACTACAAGACGCCGGATGCCTCGGATATTCGGTGGGCCTTTGAGCTTGACCGCATCCCTTTAGAAGAGTTTGAAATCGAGTACCCGGACGCGCAGAAGCGGAGTTTCTCCGCGGATGATTTTGGTGGCGATTCTTCGGTGTGGTTTGACGGCAAATGTATTGTGGTGGCGTCGTATTGGGAGATTCGGCAGACCACGCGGCAGGATGGGAAGGGCAAGAAGAAGGCCGAGAAAAGGGTTCGTCAGTACATCACAAACGGAGTGGAGATTCTGAAAGAAGGGCCTGAACAACCTGGGCCTTACATTCCGATTGTCCCGGTACCGGGGAAAGAGATTTGGGTCGAGTACGGACAAGGCGGCGCCGAGCGAGTTCTGTTGTCGCTGGTGACATTGGCGCGCGATCCTCAAAAGGCTCTGGCGTATGTGATGAGTTCGATGCTGGAAAACGTCGGCCAGCTTCCCAAAACGTCGTTTGTCGGCTATACCGGGCAGTTTGAGACGGATGCGGAAGCATGGAAGACGGCCAACACGGTCTTTCACCCGTATTTGCAGGTCGATCCGACGGTGGACGAGGCCAGTGGGCAGATTCTGCCGTTACCGCAAAGGCAAGAACTGACTCCAGACTTTCAGGCGTATGCGGTGGGGGTGGATATCTGTCAGAGGGCAGTTCAGGCGGCGATGGGCCTTCAGGGACTCCCGACGCAGGCGCAGAGGGCGAATCAGAAGTCTGGAATCGCGCTGGACAAAATTCAATCTGAGCAGGCGATTGGTTCCTATCACCTGGTCGACAACTACGACCGCGCCATCAAGCTGACCGGCAGGATCATCAATCACTGGCTGGCGATTACGGACGCGGATCAGACGCAAAAGCCGGTCAGACTGGCGGATGGGTCGCACAAGCTCGTGACGATCAACTCCGACATGCCAATTCAGGACACTGAAGGTCACGCGTATCACTTTCCGATTGCAGAAGATCAGGGCCGATATCAGGTGACGATCAGTTCCGGGCCTTCGCATGAATCTCAGCGGGAAGAAGGCAGCGAGTTTGCCGATACGCTTGTGGAGAACCTTCATGCGCTTCCACTGAGTCCTGAGCAGGCGCAGAAGATTCTCTCGATGGTGGTTAAGTTGAAGCAATTAGGGCCGATGGGCGACCAGATTGCGGAGATTATCAGCCCGCAGAACGCTCAAAACGCCCAGCAGATGCAGCAGATGATGCAGAACCAGCAGATGATGCAACAGCAGTTTGCGGAAATGCAGGCCAAACTCCAGCAGTTGACATTGGAAAAGCAGGCCAAGATCATCGATCGTCAGGGGCAGCTTGAGGTTGAGAAGTTGAAGGCGTCCACGGCCCTTGCGGTAGCTGAGATGACAGCGAGCAAAGACACCAACGAGGCGATTGCCGAGAGGGACATTGCGACGTACAGACTTCTGCATGAGGCGGCTCATGAACGGGGCATGACTCAGGTTGAACATCAACATGAGCTTGCAATGGCGCAGCAACAGGCGCAGAATGATCGTATTGCGGCAGCACAGCAAGCGATTTCACAACCCGCTGGCCCGGCGCAAGGGTAGGGGAAATCATGGAAACAATGACGCAAGCAGAATCGTCAACTGCAACTCCCGTAGAGATTCCACAGAGCGGCACGGATGGTTATGCCGAGTGGAGGATCAGCGGGACAATTCCCGAAAAGCCGAAAAAGGCGGACCCGGCACCCGCAGAAAAAACGGAATCTGGCGACGCAGCCGACCCAGCGGCAACCAAAGGCGTAGAGAAACAGGCAAAGCGGCGTCCTGACGTGGAAGCACGATTCAAGACGTTCACAGATGAGATCAAGAAGCTACGTCAGGAACTGGAAGAAACGCGCAACCCGAAAAAGCAGGAAACTCAGACCCCCCGAACCTATGAAGAGTGGCGCGGCGGTTTCAAGGTGAAAGCCTGGACCGACGCGTATGCTGCTCAGCATCCCAACGCAACCTGGGAAGAGGTTCAGGACGCTCTGACCGACTACAAGGCGGATGTGCGCGAGGCTTACCGCAATGCGGAACGCGAGAACGAAGCAAGAGTGAAGCAGGCGTCGTCGAGGCTTAGTGAGGCGCGCAAGATTTACTCCGACTTCGACACGATTGCGAGACCAGTTCTGACCGATCTTCTGGAGGCTGACAGCAAGAAAGAGATTGACCCCTTCATTTCGAGGATGATTAACGATTCGCCATTCCTTCCGCATCTCCTGTATGTCATTGGAGGATCGGAAGAGACAAGGGCGGATTTCGCTGAGACGGTTCGGCGCGATCCGCGCAAGGCGGCTTGGCTCATCACGAACATGGAAGACTCGATCTCCAAAGAGCTGTCGAAGAAGTCCTCTGAGCCTGCAAAGCCCTCTACGCAAAAGGAATCCCAGCGTACTGCGGCTCCTCCGATTGAAATTGGTTCGCGTGGCGGCGGACCAATGGATGAATCCGAGCGAGCGATGGACGCCATGAAGAAGGGCGATCTGAATGCCTTTTCTGCCTGGAAGCGGGCAGAAGACAGGAAAGACCTGGCCCGGCGTAAAGGACTCTAAATGGCAAACAATTTTCTCAACTCACAATGGGTGTCGCTGAAAGTCCTGCGGCTCCTGTTGAACAAGCTCGTCGTGGCCGAGTATTTCAATCGGTCATGGGAGAAGGAATTCCACAAGGAATTTGCGCCGGGGTCGATGATCACGGTCAAGTTCCCTCAACGCTTCACGGTTTCTGACGGGCTGGGATACTCTCCGCAGGGCATCAACCGGCTTCAGACGCCCATTTCGCTCGATCAGTGGATGCAGGTCGCCTTTGAATGGGACGACTATGAAGCCGCTGTGAGGGTGGAGCGGTCGGAAAGCGAGCTGGAAGAGCAGTACTTCGAGCCTGCTGCGGCTGCTTTGGCGCAGGAATGCGACCGGCGATGCGCGCTGTTTGCATCTCAGAACACGAGCATGATGACCGGCACTCTCGGCACGGACCCGACCAGCGTTGCCACGTACTACACTGCTAGGCAACATCTGGAAGAGAACGCGGCCGGGGTTCTCGGAAAGCGCGGCATGATGGTTTCTTCGAGCATGATGACCTCGCTCGGATCGAACATCACGAACATTTTCCACCCTGCGGATGAAATTACGAAGGCATGGAAAGACGGCGTGATTGGCGAGTTGGCGACCTTCATGTTCTACGAAGAGCAGGCTCTCGCGCGGCAGACTGCTGGAACGTGGAGCGGTGCGGGTGGTCTTCCGACCGTGAGCGGCGCTGGGCAGTCCGGAACGTCTCTGATCATCAATGCCAACGCAGGCGACACCTGGAACGTCGGAGACAAGTTCTCGATTGCAGGCGTCAATCTCGTCAACCCGATGACTTACCAGATTCCGGGCAAGGCGTACAACAAGATTTTCACCGTGACGCAAGCTCTGACGTGTGTGGGCGGCGGCGCGGATGTTGTGCAGTTCCTGCCTCCGATCTACGGCCCTGGAAACCAGTATCAGAACGTGGATTCGCTGCCGGCCAACGGTGCGGCCTTCACGCTCTGGCCGGGTACGACTTCGCCGAACGGAAAGAGCGGCACGGTGGGACTCGGTTTGACCCGGCAGGCGTTTGCGATTGTCGGTGCCAAGCTGTACGTTCCGCACGCAGTCGAGTCGGCAGGCGATGCAACCGACCCGGAAACGGGGCTTTCGATCCGCAAGGTGAAGGCGTGGGACCCGGTACGAAGCATGCAGGTCAACCGCATGGATTCCCTGTTTGGTTTGGGCAATCTTTATCAGGACAACGGTGCTATCGCCGTTGTGGGAGCTTAACAGCATGAAGATCACTCGATTCATCCCATTCCTGCTGGCTCTGGCGGTCATTCCGATGAGTGCCCAGACGGCATTGAAGCAGACGACCCTGACCGGGGCCGTCAGCGCCAACCAAACCACGATTCAGGTTGCTTCGGCATCCGGGATCGTGGCTCCCAACCCGTTTGGCGGCCCTTCGCAGACGCCTGGCTTCGGCACCACTCTCCTGGTGGATGGCGAATCCATGTTTGTGGAATCGACCAGCGGAACCGTGATTACCGTGCAGCGCGGCGCAAACGGCACAAAGCAGACGGCGCACAATGCCGCAGCGGTCGTGTGGGTGGGGAGTCCGAACTCCTTCATCTCTACAGATCCGTTTGGGCCTTGCACTGCGGCGAACACGACCAACCCAACGATTGTGACGAACACTGCCTTTACCACGCGGCCTCGGTACTGGAATTGCGTCACATTCTCATCGGGCAATACGCAATGGGCACCTGTCATGACGACTGGAAGCATTACACCAGCCGCTACTTCGGCAGCGATCCAGACGGCGGCACAGACGTTCACCGTGCCGGGCCTGGTGACGGGTGAGCCGATTGCGGTGGTGAGTGCTCCGGTTCCTACGTCTCTGTGCCCTTTGACGAGCGCTCAGGTGACGGCGGCTAACACGGTGTCCCTCTACTTCACGACGTTGACGGCAGCGGCGTGTACTCCGGCAGCGGGAACGTACCTGTTCACCGTTGCTCGCTTTATCCCATAACCCTGATGCCGCGCTGCTAACCCGGCGCGGCATTTTCCGGAGGAATCATGGAAGACACACACGGCATAGCGCAGAAGGGCGCGAACTCGCCGAAACACGCTTTCCCCCAGGCTCCGTACCAGCATCAGGACTTTCCGCAGATGGTGTATGGGCCGGAATCGACCAGAATGGTGAACTCGCCGGAGGAACTGACCTCGGCGCTCGCAGAGGGATTCAAGGTTGCGCCGGAACCGACTGAATTGGTGTAGTTATGCCGTTCAACGATCCTGGAGTGTATCAGCGATCCTCAACGCTAACCCGGAAACAGCAGCAGGAGCAACTGGCTATCTGCTGTGGAGTGAACATGCCAACAGAAATTTCTCCGATTGAAGCCGAACAGATGCGAGCTTTGCTGGCGAAGTATGACTCCCAGCACAAGCCTGCGACGATTCACAACCTGAACGACCCGCCGAAGGTTCCCTACCGGCATCAGAAGTTCCCGATGATGGTATACAACCACGCTGAGAGCTTCCCGGCGCACACTGAGACGCGCTCGGCAATTGTCGGCAGCAGTGTTCTGGAAGAGACGATCCATGTGAAGGCGCACATCCACACGGCACTGGTGCAGAACGACCATCAGCTTCGACAGGCCCTAGAGGATGGATGGTCTACGGAAGCTCCTGAGTTTCGGGAGGATGTGCCAGACACGCTGAGCGAATCGGCCAAGGCTGAGGTCAAGAAGATCGACGGACGCCGGCGAAAAGAGATGGTGTAAGCGATGGCGACAGCGTTGGACCTCATTACCGGAGCACTTCAGGAGATCAACGCTATCGCTCTCAACGAGTCGCCAAACTCTCCGGATGCCCAGTTTGCCCTTAACAAGCTGAATGACATGGTGGATGAGTGGGCTGCGCGCCGGGTCTACATCTACGACCTTTCCGTTCCTGTATTCACGCTTGTCCCAGGTCTGAATCCTCATACGATCGGGCCGATGGGCGCAATAACGTCTACGTCGCTGACGAACAATCTGGCGACGTACATCTGCCAGAACAACTTCGCGAATGGGCAGCAGGTGACGGTTCAGGGGTGTACGAACGGCGGGAACGTTCTGAACGTGACGGGAAACGCGCAGGGAGTTTCTGGGACGCAGTTCAGCCTTCCTATCATCTCGGCGAACATTCCAAGCGCAAATGACTCTGGTTCGGTGATTCTCGCTGGGTCATCTTTCCCGACGTTCGCTACTCCGGCGATGGGACAACGGCCGCAAGTCGTCGAGCAGGCTACGCTGGTTTTGACGAATGTGGCACCGGTAGTCGATGTGCCGATTCACATTCGGGATTCCCGCTGGTGGATGAATGTTCGGGTCAAAGACCTTCAGACCGACATTCCGACCGACCTCTGGTATGATCCTGACTTCCCGAACGGGTCGATCTATCTCTGGCCGGTTCCGAACTACAGCTATCAGATGCGATTGAAGATATGGGGAGTAGTTCCGAAGTTTCCTTCTCTCTCCGCGTCGTTCAATCTTCCTCCGGCCTATGCCAAGGCGCTGAAAATCTCGCTTGCAAGGGATATGGTAGGAGCGTTTCAAGGAACATGGACCGAGCAGCAGGAAAGCATGTGGCTTCGCGTCACAAAGGCAGTACAGGGAAATAACATTCAATCTCCACGCGGTCAGACGGGCGATGTGGGCATGCCTGGTATGCATCCGTGGGCCGACTACAACTACTTTTCCGGTCTTCCGAGTAACAGCTAATGCAATTTGGATTCTGCGCTGGCACATATCAAAGTCAAAGCATCAACGCTGATTGCCAGCGGTGCATGAACTGGTATCCAGAGGCGATTGAAAGCGGCATGGGAAAAGGAGCCTTTGCGCTCTATCCAACGCCGGGGCTGAATCTGTTTGCCGAGACCGCAACTCCGGTGCGCGGCGGTCTGGAGATCAACGGAAGAGCATTCTTTGTCGGCGGCTCAAGTCTGTGGGAAGTCACTTCGTCGGGAATCGCGACGAATCGTGGGAACGTCGGGAATGACGGCAACCCGGTATCGATGGCAACGAACGGGACAGCAGGCTACCAGATTGGCATTGTCTCGGCTGGGTCACTGTATGTTTTCAATACGCAAACGAACACTCTGACGGGTCCGATAGGGAACATCCAAGGAACTCCCGTACAGTTGGTTTTCTGCGATGGATACGGCGTGGTGACGCTATCGAACTCGAACAAGTTTCAGGTTTCTTCGCTGGAAGACCTGACGACTTGGAATGCTTTGAGCGTTCAGCAGGTCGAAGTCTTTGCGGAGAACATCGCCGGAATCATTCAGGCGTTCCGGCAGTTGTGGATTTTTGGTCAGGACGGCCACACTCAGGTCTACTACAACTCAGGAGCGAACCCCTACACGCCGTTTGACGTGATTTCCGGGGCTTTCATGGAGGAAGGGCTACATGCGCCCTGGTCCCTGGCGGTGGCTGACAATGCTCCATTCTGGCTGGGCGCGTATGTGACCGGCGGACCGATTGCGTGGCGGGCGAATGGTTACACTCCGCAGAGGATTTCCAACCATGCAGTCGAGACGGCGTGGGCAACCTATCCCACACAAGGCGCAGATGCGATTGGCTATGCCTACGTCGATCAGGGCCATACGTTCTATGTGCTGAGATTCCCCAGCGCGAACGAAGGCAAAGGCGCAACATGGGTGTATGACGTGGCGACGCAGCAGTGGCATGAACGGGGCTACTGGAATGAGGGATCGTATTGGGCATCCTTGGCCGGGACGCATATCTTTGCGTTCAATCAGCACCTTGTAGGAGACTGGCAGTCTGGCAACATCTATTCCATGTCGATTTACAATTATCAGGACAACGGAGCACCGATTCGCAGGATGCGCCGTGCACCGCATATTTCGACGGAACAGACGCGCATTTTCCACGATTTCATGCAGATTGATGTTGAGGCTGGAGATGGGCCCATGCCTCCGCTGACAGACGGATCTGGAAACCCAATAGGACCGCAGGTTATGCTCAGGTGGTCCGATGATGGGGGGAGAACGTGGTCTAACGAGTACTGGACTAGCGCAGGACAGGCTGGAGAGTACAGAAAACGGGTCTATTGGAACCGTCTTGGACAGGCGCGTGATCGAGTCTATGAGATGGTGGTCACTGACCCGATTCCCTGGCGGATTGCAAATGCCTATCTGAAGGCCAGGCCCGGGTTCGACTATCCGATTCCGCGACTCGTCAAGCGTTATGCGGGGATGGCATGATGGCAAACACTGTTGCTCCATTCATGACGAATGTGAAGTACTTCGATTCCTCGACTCCGCATGGATTCAGCCAGTTTGGGTTTCTTCAGTTCAACAACCTGGTGAACGCGCAGAACACTCAGTCGCAGGTATATGCCGGGACACATGCTCAGAGGCTTGCCAACTACCCAGCGGCGAACTACTCGAACGGATCGTTGTTTTACGAGACTGACCGGCAGGTGTTCTATGTGGATATTCAATCGGTCTGGACGTATGCTTCCGGCATCATGCAGGCGACTCAGGCCAATCTTCCGGCAGACCTGTCGGCTCCCGACGAAGGGTTTTTGGTCGGAGTGACAGACTATGCTCACCTTCTGACGTGGACGGGAACGAAGTGGAGTTGGGGGCCAGGCGAAGCCGGTTCGGGGATGATTCAGCCGTTCTCTTCGCTTCCCACCGGTTCCGGGTGGCATGTGTGTGACGGATCGACAGTGGACATGCTGCTTTCAACGGGTCAGGTTCAAGCCGTAGAAATTCCCGCAATTGGCAAGGATGGAGCGTATGGAAACCTTGTATCCTATTTCAGACAGTGAGGTCGCCCGATGCGGAAAGCGCTGATTTCTTTCCTGTTTTGCACGGCCCTGAGTGCTCAGGTTGCCGTCACTCCGTACCGCAATGCGCGCGCGACGTTTGTTGATCCGAACGGCCTTCCCCTGGCGTCTGGATGCGTGTTTTTCTATCAGGGTGGAACCAACACCCCGCAGAACACGTACACGGATTCGACTGGAAGCACGCCAAATCCCAACCCTGTGATTCTTGACTCGACAGGCAGCGCGAATATCTGGCTGGGGCCTGAGACGTACAAGATCGCATCATGGAGCTATGGGGGCACGAACTGCTCGACCGGCGTCCAGCAGTGGGTGGTCGATAACGTTCCTGGAAACTACTTCCTGAACGGCACAATCAACGGCGCAACGATCACGAACAGCACGATCAACAGCACGACCATCGGCGCATCCGTTCCTTCGACCGGAGTTTTTACCACTCTCACGGCCACCACGATCAACGGCACACTGAACGGGAATGCCTCTACGGCCACGTCGCTCGATGGAGGGTCTTTGGGGTCAATTCCATACCAGAGCGCAGCAAACACAACGGCCATGCTGGCGGGAAACACGGCTGCTACTGACGAAGTTCTCGTCTCACACGGAACTGGTAGCGCAGCCAACGCGCCGACTTTGACCAACTCCCCGGCCATCAGCGGATCGAATATCACTTCGCTGCCATCTTCGTCGGGAGCCTATCCAGCACTTTGTACTGGAACTCAGTTCTCGCAAGGCCTTTCACCTGGAAGCAACAATTGCGCCTCTCCGTCTTCGACAATTGGGCAGATTCACGTTACAACCGTCACGGCTTCCGGAACCTTTACGATTCCCGCCGGTACATCGACTTCGACGCAGTTTGAGATATTCATTGTCGGAGGCGGGGGTTCGGGTGGTGGTGGTTCTTCTGGTGTGAGCGGATCGGGCGGCGGCGCTGGAGCGATGGCTCACGTTTTGGAAAGCGGCTGGACGGCTGGAAACACGATTACCGTGACCATCGGCGCGGGTGGAGTGGGAAGTGCAGGCGCAACGGGAACCGCTGGCGGATCATCTTCGATTGCCAGTGGAACGCAGACGATTACCACGGTGACGGCTGGCGGCGGCGGGGCAGGAATCGGGGGAGACACTCCGAACGCGAACTATGGCGGCCCCGGTGGCACCCCGACAAACGGTGATGCGCTGAGTACAAACGGAGGCGACGGTGGAACGGGAAACAGTTTCTCATCTTCTAACGGCGCGAGCGGCGGAGCTAGCTACTTCGGCGGAGGCGGAAGGGGATTCTACGGAGGAACGACGGGAAACGGATCGAACGGCGAAGCGTACGGTTCAGGCGGTGGTGGTGGCTCGTCAAATAGCTCAGCAGCAGGCGGCAACGGCGCGCCGGGAGTGGTGGAGATACGATGGGTTCAATGATTCAGATGATTCAAGATGTGTCGGAAGAGCTTTTCGGACTCAGGCCGACCGAGGAGAAGGATTTCTCGTTTCTAGACTCTCTGGAATACACGGAGTTTTTGCTGGAAGTCGAAAAGCGATGCGGAAAGCAGCTTCCTGACGGCGTTTTCCCTGAAACCGTGAAGGAATTGGCCGAGGCGCTGGAGAAAATATGAGCCTAACCTGCCAATGCGAACGCTGGAAAGACATTCGGGACGAAATTCGTCCGCTGTACATCGAGCACTGGAAAGAAATGGGCCTCACCGGCTCCGAACTCCTTCTGGACGACCCGAAGTACGCACAAACCGATAATGAAGGAACGTTGCTGGTGGTGACGGCGCGGGATCGGGGAAAGCTTGTGGGGTACTTTATCAACTTCCTGTGCCGCCACCCGCACTATGACCTTTTCACGGCGGCGATGGACGTGTACTACCTTGATCCCCACTATCGAAGAGGCACGAACGGCCTTAAGTTGTTCTCGGAGATGGAAAAAGAGTGCAAAAAGCGCAAAGTTGGCCTTATGCTGGCTACAGCCCGAATGGATCGGTCGCCGGGCGCGCAGTCAATTTTCAGCATGTTGGGATGGGAAAACACGCGACTGGTCTTTGAAAAGAAGGTGAACTGATATGGCAAGCATCGCACTGGCAGCAGGACTCGGAGCCGCTGGAAGCATCGGCGGAGGGCTTATCGGTGCGAATGCCGCTGAGAATGCGGCCAGCACCCAGGCGTCGGCAGCCGAGCAGGCAGCGAATCTTCAGGCCGAGCTTGGGCAGGAGCAGCTGGGATTCACCAACTACACCTATCAGCAGGGGCAGGCCAATCAGCAGCCGTGGCTTCAAAGCGGAGCCAACTCTCTTGCCTCTCTCGACTATCTGATGGGTATCGGACCCGGCGGAGGGAACGCTCCGCAGCCATCTGTTCCTTCGTTTGGCGGCATTCCGATGAATGCCCCGTCTCAGGGCGGAGTTTCAACACCTTCCGCCTCTGTCCCTATGGCTGGGCCGAACATGAATGCACTTCCGGGCGCACTGAATCCGAATGGAGTTTCCGGCGGAGTACCGACTCCCGCTCCTTCGGTTCCGATGAGTGGACCGGATATGAACGGCCTTTCAGGCGGAATCACGAAGCCTGCCCCATCGGTTCCTATGGATGGGGGAAACCCTTCGGTCAACGGTCCCCAGGGAACGGCCACGCTCAACGGACTTCCTTCGGGATCGGTGGCGGGATGGAATCAGCCTGCGCCCACGTTGAATGGTTCTCCGGTCGCGCCGACGGCTACGGCCATGAATGCGGCTCCCAGCGCACTCTCATCGATTGCTGGACAAATGGGAGCAGTCAGAAACGGAGCAAATCAGCCCGCAGCTCCAGGAAATGCAGGTCAGGGGTCGGCGGGCGCTCAGCCGTCTTCTCAGGGCGGAACGACGCTTTCCATCCCCGGCGTAGGCGGAGCGATCAACCTTCCCGGCATAAACCAGTTGACGGGAACCGCGAACACGAATCTCGGAACCTACGGATCGCTGATGAGTGGCTTTCCGGGTGGGAATTTTCAGGCTCCGACACTTCAGCAGGCCGAGAACACGCCGGGGTATCAGTTCGCGCTTCAGCAGGGCCAGAACGCATTGCAGGCTAGTGCCGCGGCGAACGGGTCTTTGCTGACCGGAGGAACGCTCAATGCGCTGGACAGCTATTCTCAGGGATTGGCGGATACGAACTACAACAACATTTACAACCAAGCTCTTCAGGGATACCAGACGAACTACAACACCTGGGCGAACCAGCAGGCGAACGAATACAACCGGCTGGCGGCCATGTCGGGAACCGGCCAGACGGCAGCGCAGCAGTTGGGATCTCTGGGTTCGACGACTGCCGGGCAGATCGGCAACACGCTCAGCAACACCGCAGGCCAGATTGGGCAGCAGATGAACAATGCCGGGGCGGCAATTGCTTCGGGCTATACGGGAGCAGCCAACGCATACGGAGGGGCGCTGAGCGGAGCAGGAAGTTCTTTGTCCAACGGTTTGATCCTAAGTTCTCTGATGAGCCAAGGTGGCGGAGTCCCGACAATCAGTCCAAACTCAGCGATGGGGAACGCTCTTCTTTCCCCGCAAGGATAGGACATGGGAAACATTCCACTTCCAGCACTGACTATCAAGCCTCCGTCCCCGCCTCCGAACGCTCTGGAGCAGTACGCTCAGATGATGGGGCTGAAGAACGAGATGCAGATGCAGCCCTTGCGGGTCCAGCAGGCTCAGCAGTCGCTTCAGGCCGGGCAGATGCAGAACACGATGAACCAGCGCATGATGGACAGCCAGAACGCGCTGATGAACGCATGGGCGTCTTCCAAGGGCGATATGAATCAGGCCATGCAAACCGCTCAGGCGAGCGGAAAAGTTCTGCCACAGGACTTGATGGGGTTCCAGAAACAGTCTCTGGCGATTCAGAATCAGGCTCAGCAGTTGATAGCGGCGAAAGGCAAGCAGGCGGCTTCCGATGCAGACGCATGGGCTGGCGCGGCGCAGCAGGTCGGCAACGCAAACCCGCAGGAACGACCGCAGGTTTATCAGCAGGTGTTGCAGAATCTCGCTGAGGGCGGTCACAACGTCTCGCAACTTCCTCCGCAGTATCCCGGAGATCAGCAGTTCCAGAAGATGAGCCTGGGCGTGATGAGCTTGTCGCAGGCCGTCAAAAACCAACTTGCCATATCCAAGACTCAAGGCGAGCAGGCCGAGCACGGAACGATGACTCCGCAGCAGATTCAGTCTCTGAATGCAGGGCTGGCTCAGCGGTATTCGGTGCTGAATCCGAACAAACCCGTTCCTGCAAATCTTCAGCTTGGAGCAAACGCCACTCCGGACGACTTCAACCGGATCGACAAGCTGATGGAAGGCACGGAAAAGAGCCAGCAGACCGCGCAGCAGATGGCTGCGAACATCGGACTGAGGAAACAGACTCTGGACATGATGAGTCAGTTTCGGCAGCAGCAGCTTTCATTGGCACAGGACAATTCGCTGTCCAAGGGCTTTGATTACGCCAACACATTCATCAACCAGAAGATGCAGCCGTTGCAGCAGCTTTCGCAACGTGCATCCCGGTTGGCTTCAACGCTTCAGCAGGCTAATCCGCAGGCCGACGCGCTGATTGCGCCGGAATTGCTCAGCATCGCCGCTGGTGGCCAGGGAAGCGGTTTGCGAATGAATCAGGCCGAGATCGAGCGTATAGTTGGCGGAGCGACGAAGTGGACCCAGCTTCAGCAGAACCTGAACAAGTGGAGCCTCGATCCGGCGAAGGCGCAGATTCCTCCAGAGCAGCGCGCGCAGATTCAGAAACTCGTGGACTACATTCAGGGACAGGCGCAGGATCAGTTGAACATCGGCATGGATGCCCAGCAGAAACTCCTGACGGCGAAGTCGCTGGACGACTACCACAAGACGATCACCGACTTCTCGAATCACTTCTCCAATGCCGTGCAGGGCAAGACTTCACCTGCGGGCCAAGCGGATGAGTTCGCGCAGTTCGGCGGGAAGAGGACAAGCCAGTGAGCACCGTTCCTCTCATCTCGCCGCAGGGAAATCTCGGAGAAGTTCCGGCTGACCAGGTGCAGGCGGCGCTGGCGGCTGGATTCAAACAGCCTTCTTCTCCCCCGGTTCCAATGACATCTCCATCGGGCAATGCAGGCATGGTTCCATCTGAAAGGGTGAAAGACGCACTTGCGGCGGGATTCAAGATCAACGGCAACACCATCGGCGCAGCGCCTTCATTTTGGGACCAGACAAAGCAGATGCTTGCCCATCCCCTCGATGCCCTTGAATCCGCTTCCCAGCCTGTTCCAATGCCCAGAGATGCAACGATGGGCGAGATGGTCGAGAACAACCTTACGAACGCCGCGGGAAGTGTAGCGGGAATCATTCGCCATCCCTTGCAGACAGCGGAAGGCATCTTGTCCACTGGCCTCGGCGCTCGTCCACTCGTCGAGAACGCAGAAGACGCCATTTTGCAGGCAGCGGGAAAGCCTGCGCGGTGGAACACGCCTCTGGTGCCGAACAATCCGGTCGATGCGAGCCGGGCGATAGGCTCTGCACTGGCGCTGGGAGGCCTCGGAGAACTTGGGGGAGCAGCCGCATCTGTTCTTCCCGATGCCGCCTACAAGGTAGGGGATGCCATTTCAAAGGGATCCGATGCGGTCGAGAACTATCTCAGACCCAAACCTTCGCCGCTGATCGTTTCGAAGCAGCAAATGGCCGCGAGAGGGCTTGCTCAGGCCGTTCTTCCCGACCTGAAGGATGCTCCGAACTTCATCAACGCGGCGGCGCAGGAGATTCCGAACATCCTTGAATACGCGAAGAAGACGAACAACCCGCTGAATACCCAACTGGAGCTTGCTGAAGCGGCCAAGGGTCATGCCCAGGCGATTACGGACTTCAAAAATAATCAGCTCATGGGGGAACTGGCGAACAAGTACGTTGATACTTCCGGGACTGGATTCGGATCACAGGTCGGCGAAGGGCCGAGGACTCAGGCGACACTCGGAGATATTGACCAGCGAATCACGGCAATCAACAAGCAGTTGGACATGCCGAAGCTGAATGCCGATGACATGCGCCGGGCGCTCGCGAGCAAAGCGGAGCTTCAAGCTGAGGCATCGCGCCTGCGGGACATTCTGCATCAGAGTCTGTCGGATGCGCGCGGGATCACCCCAGAGCAGGTGGCGGACGTTCGCCAAAGGGCGGGAAGAAGCTGGGAACTGGCAAACGACATTGACGCTGCGGCGACTCGAAGGCTTCTTCAGCAGGGCGTGGACCAGCAGGCACCGCAGTCTATCGGGAAAATTCCTGAGCAGGCCGTACACAGTCAGATAGGTGGACGCGAGGGCATCGCTGACCGGGCCATGCAGAAAGCCCTCCAGCCATTCCGCGACATGCAGGCCAGCCCGCTGCCGACTCTCTCGACCCCTCCGGCACCGCCGCCGGTTGCTCCGCGTGTTTCGATGGCTCAGGCTGCGGGGGTTCCGAATGTCCCTCAACCAGCGCCGAATCCGGTTCCTGCAACGAATCTTCAGGCAATCGAACAACTTCTCAACCAGAAGAAAGCAGCCGGGCCACTCAGCCCTGCCGAGCAGCGGATCGAAACGATTCTCAACATGGCAAAACAAAGGATTGGACAATGAAAAAACTTCTTTTTCTGGCGTGTTTGTTTTGCCTTGGCGCATCGGCTCAGAACCTTTCAACCTCAGGAACCATCAGCGCGGCGAGCACGGCCAACACCTGCACGGCCACATCCTGCGTGTACTACCAACTGCCTTCGGGGGCAACCTGGGTCACGCTTCAGATCGGTGGAACGTGGAGTGGCAGCGTCGGGGTGTATTCGATCACATCGCAAAACGCGACCTATCAGAACCTGAACTCGCAGACGTGGACGCAGCAGGCCAACCTCACGGCGAACGGGACGTGGGCAATTGCTGCCGGAAATTCCACGTTCATTCTTGTGCAGTCGTCTTCTTTCTCTTCGGGCAAAGCGAACATAACGATGACGGCTTCTTCTACAGGATCTCCTCTGATTAATCCCATTCTCGCCGGGAATCTGACGGTAAGCGGCATCAGTCAGGCGACTGCAAGTACATCCTCCCAATGCTGGAGTACTCAAGGGGGAGTAGCGGCCTGCGGGTATGGTCCGGGAACGGTAATTCCAATCTCTTCCGGCGGCACAGGCGCAACAACTGCGGCGCAAGCGCTGACGAATCTCGGTGCGCTTCCCCTCGCAGGTGGTACGATGACAGGAGCACTGAATCTGGATGTTCCGCTGGCAGTAGGAAACGGTGGCACAGGTGGCAACAATCAGACATCGGCATTCAACAATATCGTAGCACCTGGCGGAACTATCACTGGTACGCTCAATTTAACCACCCCTCTCAGCATTCCCAATGGTGGTTCCGGCCAAAATAATGCTAACGCTGCGATGACGGCATTCGGTATTACACAGACAGGCACGGTAGGAACAAGCTCGCAACTAGACACGTTTCCGGGCAGCGTTGCAGCTACCAAAGCAGCGTCCGCATCTGAAATATATGGGTCGTTCCAGCAGCCGGTAACACAAGCAACCGGCGCTTATCCTGAAAACATGCCTGCCTTCCACACGGCAGCACGCGGAAGATACGATACGCTGTGGGGTCCGCTTATTCAATCTACCGATTTCAAACAGCCTGAGAGTCTCCCGAACTATGCCTTCGGCACAATGGTTGCGTCGGGTTATGATCTCGGCAACGATATTCAAACACCTGTAGGTATTGAAATTGCCCCTACCGGATCGACAGGTGCGCAAACTTGGTCTGCGCTGATTTCTCACCAGATGGTTCAAACGTCCTACGAAGTGGCCACTGTAAAACTTGTTCATGTGGCTCAATACTCCGGTACTGGCTCTGTCCAAACCTTTGTGACGGCTTTTGTAAGTCAGTCGCAATGGGTAGAAGCTGTCTATAACGAGAATGGCAACACTCTATCTATCTCTATCAACGGTGGCGGGACACTTTCGACAGGTCTGGGTTCTGTGAATTCGCCTTACCCGCTCGAATCTGGGGATCGTCTTTCCCTTGTTTATAACGGGCCGTTCGCTTACGCGGTCCTTACCAAGTCCTATGGTGTGCGCGTTATATCCACACCTGTATGGCTGGCCGGATATGGCGGATTCGATCTTCGTATTCTTACTAACCTAGTAAATACCCCGTGGTTCTGGGGCTTCGGGCAGATGTCAATTACAGCGGGTAATTCTTCTGTTTTCTCGGACTTTAATGTGAATGAGTTTGGCGGATTTGGGACACGCGATTATTCCTGGGTGAAGTATGAAGATGGAACACCATATTATGCGGACGGGTTGTATTACTTTTTGGCCGACGTGCCTGGACTAAACGACGGAACACACAGTCTTTTTGCCTCTACATATCAAGGTGTTTTTTCTTTCGACCCGCTTACATACAAAATTGCTAGGGTTGGAAGACTTCTCTGGCAGTACGATACGACGGGTGGGGTAACAGAGATTGTTCCCGATCAGGCAGGACAGGTTGTTTACGACCGCATCCATCAGCAATGGATGTCAGTGACAGTAACTTTCGGGTCTGTAGACAATGACAACGTTTTGACTATCGCCGGTGACATACGCTACGATAATCCACTTTTCGGGACTCATATCCTCGATGCTACGACGATCAGCATGGCAGGGTATTCGAACGAGATGTGGGATCCGCAATGGGTGCTTATAAATGGTACTTGGAATATTGCTGCGACTGTGAGCACTACCACAAGCGGCGGGACTTCGATAAGCGCGCCTGGACTATTTTTTGCTTCACAAAACACCCCATTCACTGTTTCGAGCGGAAGCTGGATCGTCCCAACCTCAGGTGTATCCCAAGAAGGAACTGTTATTGTCAATACGGGAAATGGAACCTATCGACTTCTAGCTGGTCAAACAAATTCCAACACGATCTACTCTTACTCTCTATCTCCATTCGCCGAGGTCGCTACATTCACAGTGCCTCATGATACGTCAATCGGGTCACCGGCTCAGCACGCCGATATGATTTCCAATTACAACCGTGGAACGCTGAGCGACTATTTCATGCTCGGATTCGGAACGGATGAAATAAACAGCATAACAAATTCATGGGGGAGTTATGAAGTCTATCTAAACGGTATCAACGGCAATCTTGTGGGATACGGTCATGACGTATCCTATGTGTCTCGGTCATCACACCCCAAAGACGTGGACGTAAATACTACAAATTTATCCGCGCCTTCGATCATCGGGTCACAATATCCTAATCAGGTAAATCTTACTGGAGGAAAGTTCACTACTACCACGGTTGCCGCGTTGGGGCTGACAGGTGGCGGAGTGGGTGTGCAGATGGTTTCTGATTCTACGGGCATCTCTACGCAGGGGCAAACCTGTGTAGGCGGGAGCACAACCACAGCTCTGGCTGTGTATGACGGTACTGCATGGCGATGCTTTGGTATGACTCCGCCGAATTTAGCAGCGCCTACCATTTCGAGCGGTTTCGGTACCAGTCCAAGCGTGTACAACACCTATACTACGCCAACATCATTTGGCTTTGGCATTAAAGCCGGTAGCGGTTCTCCTACATCTGGAGTGATGGCAATTCCTTCACCGACTACTGGAGCTAGCTGGCAGTGCAACGCTTCAGACCCATCGAACCCGTCTACCCAAATCCCTGTTCCGGTGGCTACATCAACCAGTTTGACCATTTACAACTACAACTGGTCTGGAGCCGCGGTAGCGTGGAATACCGGAGACTTCATCACTGCTAGCTGTCATCAGTGGTAGATAGAGGCGATATGACCTTCGATCAAAACTACGATCAGTGGCTAGCGGCTCGTGGTGATAAATTTCCACCTGAGATTCTTAAAGAGATCAGAGCTGGCATGAAACGCGCGTGGGACTTTCACGTTCTCGTTTCGGGTATCCTGAAGACAGGTAACATCAACAGAGCCATCCGAATGACAGATGCCTTTCGAGATGGCAAAACAGTTGAGGAAATTGGAGCAATACAGTGATTACCGACAGCGTAGAGAATCCGCAGTGGAGTCATCATCTGCCGAACGATGGATCGAAGATCGGCGGGCTGGGCAGACGGCGCAATCATGCAGGTGCAACTGGACACCAACGCTCGCGGGGGCGAGTTCTCGGTGTCGGTGGATGGCTGTAGTTACGTTTGGCACTAGACCCTCGCGGGGGACACTAATTTGGGGGCGGAAGGTGGGAGAACTCAGGATCGAGGGCAGCCATGAGGAGCAACTGGGGATTATGAAATCAGCAATCATTCAGCACCACGCGGCCATCAACGGAAACGGGCAGCCCGGCCTGCTGGACTTCATGAGCGGTCTGAAGGCTCAGCTCCGGCTCATCATCGCGCTCATCTCCGTGGGCGGATTGATACTCGCGCTTCTCACCTTTTTGGTGCTCAACCGGCAGATCAAAACCGGATTGCTTCGCGTCGAAAACGGGCGCATAATGGCTGAGACACAATCTACAGACTGGAGGCACTGAACATGGAAGCGCGAACGATAACCCCAGCATTTCCTCCGGTGACCTGCATGTGCATCGTCACGCATCGCCGCGTCGAACAGCAGGCAAACCATGTTTTCCAATGCCAAGACTGCGGAGGATATTTGGGTTACTGTGGTCCGAACGGATGTGACGCTTACATTCCACACGAACACTGGAGGGAACATGGGAACCCCACCGCAATGGCCTGATCCGCCGCAGCAGGAACCGACACCGCAGAACCCGCATCCGAATCCGCCTCAGCCTGCCATCCGGCGCATGTGGGAAGACTTCAAGCTCGGACTCCGCGTTCTGTTCGGGCCGAGAGACTGCGCGATGTGCGAGGGCAAAGGATGGTTCCTCTTGCTGGGCAGCATGATCCCCTGTCACTTCTGCGACGAGAAGGGGGTGCGATAGTGGCTGACTTCGGGCTGGCCTTCGATTGGGCCATGCAGTTCGAGAATCCCAAGGGCATTTACACGCCGGTGCCAGATAAGTGCCCGGACGGCCACAAAGGGCCATGCTTCGCTTTGAGCGGCATCAGCTCGGCAATCTGGCCCATTACCGTGGCGGAAATTACCGCAGCTCCAGAGGATCAGCGACCGCAACTGGTCGAGATATTCTATCGCGTGAACTACTGGAGCAAATGGCTGGAGCAATTCAGCGTGCAGATGCTCGCAAACTCGGTGTTTGACATGAAGATCAATGCGGGGCCTTCCGTGGCCGTGCAGTTGCTTCAACGCCTGGTCGGCGCTACTCAGGACGGAATACTCGGTCCGCAAACGGTGGCCGCAGTGAACCGGGCGAACCCAAAAAATGTAGTCTCGGACTACGCCAAGGTTCGCTGCCTGTACTACGATGGAATTGACGGCAGCCCGGCGGATCATGCGTCGTGGACAAGGAGGGCAATGGCGACATGCGAGGCTACATCCTGACACTGATTGGTCGCATCCTTCTGCGGATGTTAAGCCCTTTGCGGTTCCTGGTATTGGCTGTTCTCATCGTGATAGACATGATGTTCTGGCCTACACCGGGGATTCATACGACTATCCTGCTGGCGTCTTCGGGGATTGTTGGTGTGCTTTTGGCAGGCGCATTCGTGGATGAGTGGTATTCGGAAAGCGAGGAAAAGTGAACACGATCATCACAAACATTCAAGCCTGGTTCAGCAAGCAGGGGGGATTCGCCCATGTCTGCGCTGCGCTCTTTCTGTCCTGCGTGGCCCTCTATGCTGCGGTACCCGCGTTCTCTCAACTGCTGGACAGCATCTATCAGTCCATGCCCAAGTCTCTGCACGAGGTCTGCGCTGCTGCAATCGGAGTGGCCCTCTTTTACGCCAACACCGCCAAGAAAGCGAGCAACCAATGAAGCGTATTGCCGTACTTCTCGCGCTGTGCCTGATTGCCGGATGCAAGCCATCCACAACCAATCCTGCTACGCTCGCGCCTGGTGCCGATAACCAGTTCGATCAGGACACCTATCAAGCACTGATGACCGTTCAGGCTAGCCTGCTCAACCTGCAGGCAACGTTACTCAACCCAAACACCTCGGCAGAAACGGAATCCGTGCTGAAGCCGTATTTCAATCAGGCATCGACTGATTACGATCTTGCCGTGATTGCGTGGAAGGCGTATCACACGGCGGCCGCATCGGACCCAAACACTTCGACTGCTGCGGCACAAGCTGCTTTGTCCCGCGTCCAAACTGACATTCAGAACACGCCAAAGGTGACAAAATGAACTGGTTATCGATCATCTCTCTTATTCTCGGCATCGTTGAGCCCGTGCTCAACTCTAATGGAATCATCCCATCGGCCTACTCCGGGCTGGTCACCGGAATCCTGAACGCCATCCAGTCGATCAAAAACGAGCTGACCTCATCAAATGGAGCAATCACGGTCACGGCGGCCACGCTGATGAGTGCTGTAGCCGCTGGCCTTGAGTCCCTGGTGACTGCTGGTGCGCTACCAGCATCATGGGGGGGGATAGTGGTCGCTCTGGCGAATGCAGCCGCCGCAGGGACCGCTGTAGCCGATCATCCAGTTACAAAAGTTGATCCGAACTCGTTACAGCCGATTGCGCCGATTGCTTGAGCGCATCTTGGGACGCCCACTGTTCTAACCTCCGGAACGTGACAGCCCACACCCAAGGATTGCTTGACCACGGGTGCTTCTTGGCGTTGATGGAGTCCCATAGGCTATGAAAGGCGACCTTGTAGCTGCCAAGTTCCGGGTCTAGAATGCACTCGCGTTCGGTAGCGTAGTCGGCGCTCTTGCATCCTTCGGCTTTCGCGTCCTTTTCGCTGATCTCTCGGACCCTCTGCACGCGCACATCGGTGATCTCCAGCGTGATGCGCGAGGCCCAGCGGGGCATGCAGATCGGACTCATCTTCTTCCACAGTGTTCCATTGTCATGGTTTGGTTCGCAGTTATCTACGGCGCGTCCATCTTGCCAGCGCACACACTTCGTGTACTCATCCCATATTTGCGTGTTGGCTGGGCTTACGGATGATTTCCAAAGCCAGAAATCATGTTTCAACCACAGTTTATCGCCAAGAACTCCGTAGGGACATAGACCTCTACGCATCGGGTCGCGTTGATGCACAGAAAGAGTTGTTGTAATTTCTGCAATATCTGATTCCATCCAAACTCTTCGTTTTGCGCCGTCACTTTGGCTTAGAAGCGGCCATTTTATCACCCTCCGCGTCTGCGTCTTCCGCCCATCCAGAATCGCCCGGACTTCTTCCGCGCTCATGATGATGGATCGTTCCTTCATTGCTGGGCCTCCGTTGGAATGGCAGGATTGGGTTTGCGTTCGGTTTGGGTGCTCCTGCTCAGCTCGTCTCCGGGTGGTCATCTCGTCACGTCGCGCATCGAATATGGTCAAAGCGACCTACCCCCTTGCGGGAGAAAAAAGGCTTCTGTTCTGGCGCGCCGATTCCAGCAAAGGCAACGTGGATGCGTACATAGTCGCGCTCGTTCCATCGAACGAAGTTGCTCCAGATTCTTCGGCCAGCCGGATGCGTCGGGCTGTGTTTACGCGACCAATGTGGTAGTGGCACCCGACATCAGCGGCCAAAACGCCCCAGTCGAACATAGTTTTTAGCTTCCATTCAGTTGAACCGCCAAGAAATATCCCGACATTTCGGTTTCCTCGAAGCACATCCGCCACTTGCTCCGATCCCATTCCATCTTGTACTGGCAAGAGAAGTCTATTGAAGCTTTTCAACTTCGGAAGCCACGAGAGAGAAAAGTCCAGACTTCTCATCCCCCCAGCCACGATGTCGGGAATCACGACGAAGTCGGCATCGTCTCCATGTCGGGCAACGAGAGATTCAAATCGTTTCCCGTCGAACTCGCACCTTTGTTGGAACGCTTTCCATGCACCATTATCGATCCCGTACCGGAGGCCAGTACGCCTCGTGGGGTTGTCTGGAGTCAGTAAGATTCGCCACCCGAATGTGCGCAGGGCATTGAGGTTGCGGATGGTTCCCGTATTGCTCGCGTATCCGGTCATACGGCACCGCAGGCTAACCCATATCGCTGTTTCATTTCGTCACCTCGTCGATTCCCAGGCTCGCCTGCCGCTTCCGCGCTCATGATGATTGACCGTTCCTTCATTGCTGCGCCTCCGTTGGAATGGCAGCGTTTGGGTGCTCCTGCTCAGCTCGTCTCCGGGTGGTCATCTCGTCACCTCGTCAGTTCCCAGGCACACCTGCTGCTTCCGCCCCCGTTGGCGGGGAACGTATTCGCCGGAAGTTACCACCGAGAAACTTTCAAGCGTGCTGCGCTCCGTTGTTTCCCGGCCCGGCATCGGATGTGCCTCGCACCATTCCCGCGATGAAATGCAGATGGGAAACACGCCGTCACCCTTGCACGCGTCGCAACGAACGTTATCCTCTGGATCGAAGCAGCAGCAGGAATCCTCTCCGCAATCGTGGCTCGTAAATCCGTCTCCGCCGCACTCAGGGCACTCCTCGAACACAATGCTCGATCCGCAGCGCCCGCACTGATATTCCCGTCCTTTGCTCATCCCCTCACCTCTTCTTCCGTTTCGAGAATCGCCCGGACTTCTTCCGCGCTCATAATGATGGATCGTTCCTTATTCGTCTTTTCGCTCATCGTTTACCTTCTTCCTCGTCATTCAGCAGCCAGCAGTTTGACGGTGCCGTAAGCCACGACGCCATCAATGCGTGACGCTGTAATCGTCATTTCTTCCGGAGATGGAATTTTCCATGTGCAACCACCGGCGAAAATCCGCATTTTTGCGCTGATGGTCTTTTGTGCGTAAATCTGTAGCCCCGCCCTGATGCCCCAGCCTGCATCGATAGCCGCACCAGCCTCGATGCCGCTGCCAGCCCTGATGTCCCAGCCAGCCGTGATGTCCCGGCCTGCGGTGATGTCCCCGCCTGCCCTGATGTCCCGGCCTGCGGTGATGTCCCCGCCTGCCCTGATGTCCCGGCCTGCGGTGATGTCCCAGCCAGCCGTGATGTCCCGGCCTGCGGTGATGTCCCCGCCTGCCCTGATGTCCCGGCCTGCGGTGATGTCCCCGCCTGCCCTGATGTCCCGGCCTGCGGTGATGTCCCGGCCTGCCCTGATGACCCAGCCAGCCGTGATGTCCCGGCCTGCGGTGATGTCCCCGCCTGCCCTGATGTCCCGGCCTGCGGTGATGTCCCCGCCTGCGGTGATGTCCCAGCCAGCCGTGATGCCGCTGCCTGCCCTGATGCCGCTGCCAGACGCGGCGAGGATGCTGTGCGTGGCTTTCACATCCCCCCGAAAGCGCACCGTCCCAAGCCCCGCGTCCATCTGGATGTGACCATTTACATTCAGACTGGCGGACGGCTTGTAGTAATTCTCTGCGTCGAGGTCTGCCCTCGTGATCCTCGTAATCGGCACTTTCATTTGCCCCTCCTGCCTTTGCAGCTACTCCGCTGCCGGTTGGCTTTCGGATGTCGTAGGCTCAAAACGTAAAACTTCCTGCACGCAGGGCGTGGATCCGCTCTCTGTATCACGCACCGGGATCAGACCGTAGACGCCTTCCTGCATCTCAGCGGTTGCGAGATCGTCTACTATCCTTCGGACAGCCACCTTGTCGCTCATGCCTGCCCCTCTATCGCTTCTCTTGCCGCTTTGATGAACGCTTCCGCCGCCGGGACAACGATGCCGTCGCCCGCAAGCCGTAGGAGATCCACTCTGCCGGGATGCCCATCAGCCAAAAGGTGAACTCCGGGTTTAACGCGCCGTAGCTTTCCAAGTTCTCCGGCCGTTCGGTGCGCGCCGTCGTATGCGCTACAACCTGAACGTTCAACGGAAACGAGTTGCGGCGCCATTGCGAAGGACCGGCATTGTTCTTTGAGTCCTGCACTGTGGGGCACGGCCACAAAGTAGGTGCGCAATCTTTCGATGGGCGCGTCCGCGGCACAAGCCGGAAAATCAACCGTCCCGACGGCAAAATGCGCCTGCTCCAAGTCAGAGTGCATTCGGTCGATCCATGCAGCACTGTCGTCAACTTGCTCGCCAAAGACGCACTCAGGCCGGCACTCGCGGATGAGATAGCACCATTCGGGCCATAAATCACGGGGATCGTCGAACCCCCTTTTCCTGGCTTCGGCTGCGCCAGAGTGCGGCTGGCAAGGGCAGCTTCCGGTCCAGACGGGTCGATCGTCGGGCCATCCGGCCTGTCTGAGGGCAAGGCTCCAGAATCCACCTCCGGCAAAGAAGTGGCATTGGGTGTATCCCACAAGCTCGGCTGCTTGGACATCTTTGATGCTCCTTTCGTCCACATCTCCGGGCGCAATGGCTCCGGCCTTGATTGCTTCCCGGAGAACGGCAGCTTTCCACGGGTCGATTTCGTTGTAGTAGGCGCTCATGCGTCAGTTCACCGTCTTTTTATTCCTGCTTCCCGGCGTCCGGCGAGCGTCCACCATACGGGGTGAGGATTCGCCTGCCGCAGCACTCCCGCTTTGAACGGGCTGCTCGGTCATCGGACCACCTTGCTGCGCAGATGCGCGGGGACTTTTTCCTTCGTCAAACCCGTGCAGCCGTACAGGTAGAGGTTGCCACCGACGGTGAGGCCATCCGGCAGATGCGTCAGGGCCGTGCAGCCCCAGAGGGAAAGATCGCCACCGACGCTGAGGCCATCCGGCAGATGCGTAAGACTCGTACATGCCCGGAGGTAAAGGCTGCCACCGACGCTGAGACCATCCGGCAGATGCGTAAGACTCGTGCAGCGATCGAGGTAGAGGCTGCCACCGACGCTGAGACCCTCCGGCAGATGCGTAATATCCGCGCGGTATCGCAGGTCGAGATTGCCGCGGTAATGCATGGGGCGATGCAGCGTATCCCCGGCGCTTGCCGCTCGGATGGCTTCGTCTAGCTCTGCTCTTGTGACATTTCGCATCGTACTTCCCTTTTCGCAGCTACTCCGCTGCCGGTTGCCTTTCGGATGTCGTAGGCTCAAAAGCTGCCTCCCTGTTCTGCTCTCCCATCCATCGGGACAGCGCCGAGAGAGTGTGTTCTTGGCCGCAGTAGTGAGTGTGATTCTTGCGATACTCATACTTCTCAGGCCACGGTTGAATTTCTATTGAGCGGGTAAGGTAGGATATAAGCCACCAGTGGTTGCTTTCCGTCCGCACCTGCTCGCAGCCTGGATGGTCGCATTTGTATTGATCTGGAATCTTCACTTGCCCTCCTTGAGCCGTTCTGTCCAACGGCTTTTGATGCCGTGGAGCTTGCATCCAGCATCCGTTACCCAATAACGGATGCCGTCGATGAATTCTTCGCCCTTGCAGCAGCAGGGGCTTATCGGCTCTTCGGTTGCTTCGATTGCTTCCATGAACTCGATTCTCACGGTTCCTCCTACAGCAGCAGCAGCCAGATGCCGAACGCACCCGCCGCGATGATGATGGATGACAAGGCCCAGCGATGCAGAGAAGGCTTTATGTCGGCCATGGCCTATCCTTTCCCTTGCTGGAGATTCTTTGCGGCCCGGTACTTGCGTAGATACGCAAGCCACTTTTCCGACCTGCCATACTTACGCTTGTACTCGCGACCCTTATCCGTTTTGGCGTACTCGCGCTTGTACTCGCGCTGGTATGCCCGTCTCTGCTCTCGACACTCAGGGCAGCACTCAGCAATTCGCAGCTTTTGTGGGCAGTGCAACTTCTGCTTCATCTCATCTCCTTCACAGTTCAACTCCCATCGCAATCAGCGCGCAGTCGTTGCAGAACTCGCCCGGTCCGTACACGTAAACGCCGCATTCAGGGCACGCAAACACGCATTCGGCGCAGCGCAGTTCGCCCTTGAGGCAGCCTCGGTCGCCTTCCAGCCTCAGCAGTTCTCCCTCCAGATCGGCGTGGTTGCAGTACGAACAATACTCAACCTCGTCCATCCGCGCCGGGCGTGAGTCGTCAACGCCGACTGCTATTTCTGGCCATTCCATTCTTCCCTCCTGAACCGCTGCTCTTTCACTCGCACCAGACCGAAATGCTTCAGCAGCGCCGGTGCAAAGTATTCGTCACTCAGCGCCATGTGCAGATAGCGCGGATCAACGCCAATCGCAAGGGCGCATTGCCGCGCGTTCTTGTGTTTGGCTACTTCTTTTTCGAGCATCCTTTTGACTGTTAAACTGCCGATTGTTCTTGTCATGAGTCGATATTACACGCGCCATAGAAAATGTCAAGAAAAATATCTGAGCAATATATTGACAAGATTGGCGTATCGGAATACTGTTTTGTCAGGAGGGATTATGAAAGCATTTGTAGTGCTGTATCGGGCCAGTTCGGACTACCCTTGGGAGCCAGCGGTTCATGCGACGTTTCCCGAAAGACGGTTGGCCGAGAATTTGATCGAGTGCCGCCAGTATACGCCTGTACGCGGTCTGCTCTGGGCCATTCTTGAAGGCGAGATCGAAGAACAGGAGACCAAGAAATGACCGAATTATCACGCATTGATCCAATCTCTGCCCTTGCACAGTTGTGCCGGGAAGAAACGGATCCGCAAACCAAAGTGGCGCTGAGTGCTCAGCTCGCCGATCTTTACGTCAAGGTCGAGACGCTGCGCCAGAGTCAGGAGCGGTTTGAGTGGGAGAAGCAGGAACGGCAGTCGAAGATCGCGTTCTCGCAGGCGTTTGCGGAGTTCAAGAAAAACGTTCCTGCTCTGCTGAAAAACAAGCATGTCCATTTCGTCAATCAGAAAGGACAGGAAACGTCGTATTGGCACATTGACTTGGAGGCTGCCTGCGACGTAGTGGTTCCGGCGTTGCTCGAAGTTGGGATTACCCATCGCTGGAAATCCGAGGATGCGCCGGGCGGGTTCACCCGCGTAACCTGCTACCTTCGTCACGTCGATGGATATGAAGAAGAAGGCGCAACGCTTGCTGGGCCGACAGACGTTTCTGGCGGGAAAAATCTCATCCAGGGCGTCGGATCGGCGGCGTCCTATCTTCACCGTTACACACTGCTGGCATCCTGCGGCCTGGTGGCGAAGAACGCTGACACCGATGGACTGCCGAAGATGGAAGGGCTTGAAGAGGCGCTCAACGCAATTGGGGCGGCCTCTACATTGGATGAGCTGAAGACCGTATTCTTTGCGGCTTGGAAGAAGGCGTCCGAGGCCAAGGACGAAGCGGCAAAGGCCGATCTGAACGCAGCGAAGGAAAAACGGAAGGGGGAATTGGAACATGCTTGAAGCATACGGCGGACAGCAGGGCGACGAGTGGACAAAAATCCGCATCGGCAGAATCACCGGTTCACAGCTTGGGAAGGTTGCGTCTTACCTGACGCGAGCAAGTGGCAGCAAGAAGGCCGGAGATTCCTCCGCGGAGCGAGACAAGTACAAGCGGCAGACCATCGCCGAACGGCTGACAGGTACGGCGACTAACAACTATGTTTCCGAGTCGATGAAGTGGGGCACGAACTATGAGGACGAGGCGCGGGTCTTCTACGAGGGATACACAAACTCGTTCGTTGACCGCGTGAACTTTGTGGTTCATCCCGACCTGCCGAACTTCGGCTCCAGCCCGGATGGGTTGATTGGAAAAGATGGAGTGTTGGAAATCAAGTGCCCGGAAAGCGTTACTCATCTTCAGTATTTGACTGAAGCAATCCTGCCGGTCGAATACGTCCCGCAAGTCGTCGGCGAAGTGATGTGTACCGGACGGGATTTCGTCGATTTCGTCAGCTACGATCCGCGCTTCGACGATCCCGCAGGACGCATGTTCCTGGTTCGTACACTTCGCAGCGAGCTGAAGTGGACCGACGCTCGTTTCGGAGAAATTGTCGGCGAGCAGGTGATTGCCTTCTTTGAGGATGAGGTCCGCAAGTTCGAGGCCGAAATTCAAGAGGAAATTCACCGGCTCAAGATCAAGCCCATCGCGCCGTTTCCAGTGCGGCTGAAAGAAGAAAGGTAGAGAACGATGGCAGACACAAGCATCTTGGTAATTCCCAGCACGATGACCGCACCCCTCCTTTTCTCACCCGGAAAGGCCGATCAGGTTATCGAAGAGATCAAGACAGTCGCACGGAAAGAAGCGGCTGAGCTTGACATTTCAACCGCTGAAGGTCGCGAGAAGATCGCGTCCTTGGCGTACAAGATTGCCCGCACGAAAACAGCTACCGACAAGATGCGCCTTGAACTTGTCGCCGACAGGAAGAAGGAACTAAAACTGATTGACGCGGAAGGGGCGCGGATTTGGGACGAGTTGGAGGGTCTTCAGAAGGAAATTCGGCAGCCCTTGACCGACTGGGAAAACCGAGACAAAGAGCGCATCGCCCGGCATCAAGCGGCTTTGGCCGAACTGGAGACGGTTGGCAATCAGACAGCGAACGAATGGCAGAGTCTTTCGGTTGATGCCATGAAGAACCGACTGCGGGAGATCGCAGAAGCCTATCCTGAGTCGCATGATTGGGAGGAGTTTTCATCGCGTGGAAGGCTTGCGGTGAAGACGGCCAAGCAGTCGATCACCGATGCGATTGCGAAGCGAGAGAAGTACGACTCCGATCAGGCTGAACTTGCTCGACTCAGGGCAGAGGCTGCGGAACGAGCGCAGAAAGAACGAGAAGAAGCGGCTGCGGCCAAGGCCAAGCAGGAAGCGGAAGAAAAGGCGCGTCTGGCCGCTATCGAAGCCGAGCGCAAAGCCCAAGCCGAGCAGGAGCGCATTCGCAAAGAAGCAGAAGAGAAGCAAGCCCGGATACAACGGGAAGCTGCCGAGCGCGAGGCCGCCATTGAACGCGAACGGAAAGATGCTCAGGAACGTGCAGAGCGAGCCGAGCGCGAGCGATTGGCAGCCGAAGAACGAGCCAAGAGGCAAGCTGAAGAAGCGGCAAAAAGGGCAGAAGAGGAGAAGGCGGCTGCGGTCAAGGCCGAGCAAGAGCGCATCCGACGCGAAAAGGAACGGGCCGAGGAAGAAGAGCGGCTTCGCGCAGAAAACCGGAAGCATGCTGCGAAGATCAACGGTGAGGCAAAAGCATCCCTGCTGAACCATACCAACCTGACGGCGGAAAATGCAGAAGAGGTCGTCAAGGCAATTGCGAGAGGATTGGTGAGCCATGTCTCAATCCGATATTAGCGTTTGGCAATCAGTCGTGGATGCGATCCCCGATGTTGAGACATGGAACCGCAACCTTCCCGAACTGCGCCGCCTGGTCGAGAAGTATGGACCTGAGTGCAAAGAGTTCTTTGCGAAGACAGCGCAGATGCGGGGGTACGTCTGGTCTTCGTCGGAGAAGCAGTACTTCCATCCCTGGGAATTGAAGGCGTGTAACCATCCGGGCAAGAATGTGATCGGAGCAGGCTGGAGGTCGGGAAGATTGGCAGTGATATTCGCCGCCGAGCCTCTTAGTCGGCGCTACGAATCGGTTGATGAGGTTCCGCGCGAGGTTTACGAGAAGCTGATTCGCTCGCTCTACCCGGACAAGCTGTTCACCCAGATTGTCAAAGGCAAATACGAACTTAGGAAAGTGGAATGATCGAGCTTCGAGAATACCAGCTTGAGGCAAACCGGGAGCTATGGAGAAGGTTTCGCGCCCATCAGGCCGTACTTCTTCAGGCTCCCACTGGCTCAGGCAAGACGGCGATGGCCGCGCACTTTATTGCCATGAGGCGAGAGCATAAACGTGAGAGAACATTGATGCTGGCTCACCGCCGCGAGATCGTGAATCAGTCTGCTGCGAAACTTGAGGACGTTGGCCTGGATGTAGGAATCGTGATGGCTGGTCACTCGCCGAAAGATTGGGCCGATGTGCAAGTGGGATCAATCGATACTGTCTGGGGACGCAAGGCGACTGGATTTCCAGACGCTGAGTTTGTCGTCGTGGATGAGTGTCACCGGGCGATGGGTGCGATGTATTCCACGTTGATTGCCGAATACAAAAGACGCGGCGCAAAGATTCTCGGTCTGACCGCAACGCCGATCCGCACAGACGGGCAGGGACTCTTGGGAATGTTTGAGTGGATGGTCCGAACGCCAGACATTCCAGAGCTTGTCAGGATGGGCTTTCTAGTGCCCTTCCACTACGCCGTGGGCATTGCCCCGGACCTGTCGCATATCAAGAACGCTGGAGACTATGACCAGAAAAAACGAGAGGACGCGTTCAATCAGGGCTATCTGATCGGCGACATTGTGCGGAACTGGCTCAAGTACGCGGCGGGAATGAAGACGATGGTTTTTGCCGCCGGGGTCAAACATAGCCTGCATATCGTGGAGGAGTTTGAGAAGGTCGGCATTCGCGCGGTGCATGTCGATGGAACTACCCCGTCTGACGTGCGGGATGCGATTTACGACGAGCTGACCGACGGCGACCTGAAAGTGGTGTCGAACGCTCAGGTGTACGTCGAGGGAACCGATATACCTTGTCTGGAGTGTATTGTCGATGCGGCAGCCACAAAGTCAGTGACCAAATACCTGCAAGCGGCGGGCCGGGCGATGAGGCCGTATCCCGGAAAGACGACGGCGCGCTACCATGATCATTCCGGCAACGTCTTTCGGCATGGCTACGTCGAGACGCCGCGAGACTGGACTCTGAGCGAAGGCAAGGAAGCTCTTGAGCACCTGGAGGCCGAGCGGAAGAAGATCGAGAAGATGCAGATCGTCTGCAAGCGTTGCGGACTCCCACATCACAAGCCTGTGTGTCCGTTCTGCGGGTTTGAGTTCGTACCCGAAGGCCGAATGAAAGGCTTTCTCCCAGCGGACCTGGTCGAGATGACGCAGGCTCAGTTTGAGCAGGAGTGGGAGAAGAAACATCCCCGCAAGTCGAAGAAGCGCGAATATACAATGCAGGAGAAACAAGTCTGGTATTCAGGCCTTTTGTGGATTGCTAACGCTCGGGGCCATTCCCTGGGCTGGGCGGCGCATGCCTACCGGGAGAAGTTCGATGTATGGCCGAACAAATTGAAGAAAGATCCAACTAAACCACTTTTGGAAGTGGACGCCTGGGTGAAGCGAAGAGCCATGCTGCGGCGCAAGGCAAACGAGAAGGTCTGGAAGGCCGGTGCCGCGTCATGAAAGAACGTCTCGCTCCCCACGCAATCTATGCAGAGAGGGCCATTCTCGGCGGAATTCTTCTTGACGCTCCGATGCCAAGTCTGGAAGCCGAGGACTTCTTCCTTGCGTCTCACCAAGTAGTCTGGAAGGCCATGCAGGAGATGAAGGGTTCCCCGATAGACCTAGTGACCCTGAGCGCACATCTCGGCCCGAAAGTGCAGGAAATCGGCGGCATGGCGTATCTGTGTAGTCTGACGGAGGGACTTCCGAGGCGCGTTAGAACAGACGAATACGCAGCTATTGTTCGGCGCATGAAGAAACTCAGGAATATCATTGCTGCTTGTGAAGATGCAACTGAGAAATGCCTGCGTCAAGAAGACCCGGCGCAGATCGTCACTGAGCTTGGAATTGCTCTGAAAGGAATCAAGAAGTGAAGGACGAAGAGTTTGTAGCACATGCTATTCTGAGCTTCCCAAAATCCGTGGAGATAGGCAAAGTCACTCGCACGGTGCGGATGTACGGCCCAGCCTGGGACATGCTTCGCGAGTGGGTGTGGCATCGAGACGGGTGCAGATGCGTCAACTGCGGCGTTCTTGTCACCATGGAAAAGGGTGGCTTTCAGGGCGTCCACTGCGCTCACCGGAAGTCAAAGGGATCGGGCGGATCAGACGTACCTTCCAACCTTCGCTCACTCTGCATCCGATGCCATGCTGAGGAGCACAGCGGCAAGCAGGTAAAGTGATTTAGCATGCCAAAAATACCAACGTCATCCAGCCCCGGCGAGTCGCTGTTAGAGCTGCATCTCCGTGCTTACAAGGTTCCGTTTGAGCGCGAGGTCGAGTTGATACCTGGCCGCAGGTGGCGCGTCGATTTCCTGATCGACAAGTGGGTGGTCGAAGTAGAGGGCGGCATCTATCAGGTCGGCAGGCACCAGAGGGCTTCGGGATTCAGTGAAGACTGCCTGAAATACAACGCTCTGACGATTGCCGGATACCGCGTTCTGCGCTTTACGACGGCCCAGGTAAAGAGCGGATTGGCGATTGATACGATCCGCGCAGTTGTGAAGTAGAGCGGGGCCACGCGCCTCGGAGGGTGGAGTGGTGGTGGGCACGGACAATATGCCTTTACCCCGCACTGAGATTCTACCAAAAACACCAAACCCCCGGTTTTGGGCCGGGGGCTGGTTTCCAAGTTTGCCGACATGGAGCGCCGGGAAGACGCAAGATCATTATTGCATTTATCTCGTGACTGTGCAATAGTGAATTTGCCGATATGGTCAATCCTTTCACAACTCGTGCAGCACTCTCGACGGGAATCCATTCCGGCGCTTTTCAGCGAATGCCTTTTTCTAAGCGTAGCGAGGCCGTGAGGGATGCCGACCGTTTCTCGCTACGGGGGGCTTTAGGCGCATCTCCGGGGCGGAATACCGCTCTCTCACCGAAAACGGGAGCCTGCATGGGGTCAATGTGCATGGGGAGCAGTGTGACGGGATCAACGCAGCATCGGGACTGGGCAACGCTCATATAGCCAAAGAGCGATCCCTGCCGACCGGCAAGTAACGTGGCCGGGCGAATCCACGCATAGCATGAAAAGCTCACGCAACACTAAAGCCCGTCGTGTCCCCAAAATAGAACCAATCTCGTATTTTTACTCCGGATCACACATAGGGCATCTATAGAGGAATCTTCCGAGTTCATACCACTTGCTCGGTACCATCGGCCCCTTGCACCAGTCGCAAAATGAAGTTTCCGAATCTGCCTGGTCGCCCAGCAAGAAATGGAGCACTTCTGTGGCGTGGCCATGCAGATGATTGCCTGACATGAGTTCCAGCTTCAGTGTGTCGAGGCACCGATCAAGGATGAACTGAGCCGCGATGTCGCCATTCTCATCTGCCTCGGTCTTACGGTCGCCGCGAATGGCGCATAAATGATTCATGGCGTTTCGGAGGCATCGGATCGCGGCCAGTTGCATCAGGCAGGTCTCGGCATCGGGGTGGATGGATGAAGTGTCAAGCATGGAGTCCTCCGGTTGAAATCGGGTTACAGCGCGCAGAGGAGCCAGAAAAGCGCGGCCATGAAGAAAAGGGCGATGGAGCCATAGATGAGTTCCTTAAGGGCGTGGGTGGTCATTGTTCTGGTTCCTTTCCTAGCTCCGTGTCTGATACGATTTCAAGTTCATCGTTTGTTTTCTCAGAATACCGTGTTAATGACGAGCAACCAGCGGAATCAATATCCACGGCGCCACGGCCCATCCAATCAAAAACCCAAGCGAGCATACAAGCAACACTTCAAGGAGTAAAACCACGTCTATTTTTCTTCTATAGCTAGAAAATGGCTCAGAGGGGTGAGCGGAGGATTCTTTGCTCTTTATCTCCAGCTCGACCGCCTTCTTGGCGAGGTCTTCCGTGACAAACAGGCCGATAAAGCGAAAAGTTCTGCCGCAGATGTGTGCACGCCAGTGATCCGAACCTTTATAGGTGGTTCCTTCGGCTTGCCCTACGATTCGGCCTGTGGCGCTATCCACCAGACGCCACCAGTGATTTGAGAAACCGTCGATTCTTTCCCATTTCAGGGTCATTGTTCTTTCTCCTTAATCTGGCGCTGGCGTTCTGCTGTGATTAGTTCCGCTCCGTTCATTGCATCCTCTCTTTCTTGCAGCCTCTCCGCTGTCGGTTAGAAGAGCCGTATCAACTTCAGGACGGCGATAATGATAATCTCCCACAGGATCAATCCCACGGCGAGAGCACCGAGCCATCCCTGCGTGATGTGAGGATGGGTGCGCATGGTTACTCGAACCTCAGTTTCTCCAGCTTGGCGATCTGCTGGCGGAGGGAAGCCAATCGTCTCAGCCGCATCGCGTCTGCCTGGTTGATCGCCTTTTCCTTTGTTAAACAATAATCATTTGGAGTGAGGCCGTCTTCAAGGCCGCGAAAGCGAACCTCGTAGATTTCCGGGTTATCTTCATACCGGATTCCCTCCATTTCGATGATGCCCTTGGTGAGCGCGTACTTCGTGACGAATATCTTCATGATTCGGTCCTTTCCAAGTTGACGTATCCATATCCCGTAAGAAAACGGAACTTCAAGTCAATCCGCGCGCGCTGCATGAAATAGGCAACGGCTTCTTCGGCAGTCTGCCCTGGCACCATGCACACATATTCGCCGACCGGATTAGCCTGCTGCTCGACTTGGACCGTCAGGCGCACTTTGCCGCACCGATGGCAGCGCATGGCATCTTGGCGGTCTTCCCATTGGTGGCCGTGTTCTTCGCAGCACGTAATCCACGGCTGTTCTACATCTGCGGATGTGATGCTCATTCCCCGCCTTCCTTTACTGGAATATTCCACTGCAAGCCCACAGCCCTCCATGAATCGTGGCCGGGGAAGTAGACGAGCAGGTCAGCGCCAGCAGCAACCATCTCGCGCTCTTCCGGAGAAAGCTGCATGCGCGCCATTGAGATCGGGTAGCCGTCTTCAGTCTCGTAGTTGAGGGTGATGATGGGCTTGTGGCCTGCGATTCCAAGGCCCAGCACCTTTTCCTGTTCGACGCGATGAAGACCGAAGACCGGCGAAATCGAGTGCATGTTTATCCTTTCCGGCGCATCACAGCGCCCACCAGAGTACGAGGATCATTGCTGCGACCGCGCCGAGAAGAAAGGCGGTCAGGTAGTCGCTGCCGACAAGTTTCATCTGACCACCTTATCGCGCAGATGCGCGGGGATTTTGTCGTCCGTCAAGCCCGTGCCGCCGTACAGGTAGAGGTATCCGCCGACGGTGAGGCCCTCGGGCAGATGGGTCAGGCCCGTGCAGCCGTTGAGGTCGAGGTTGCCACCGACGGTGAGGCCATCCGGCAGATGCGTAAGACTCGTACATGCCCGGAGGTAAAGGTATCCGCCGACGGTGAGGCCCTCGGGCAGGTGGGTCAAGCCCGTGCAGCCGGACAGGTAAAGGCTGCCACCGACGCTGAGACTCTCGGGCAGATGCGTAAGACTCGTACATCCCCGGAGGTAAAGGCTGCCACCGACGCTGAGACTCTCGGGCAGATGCGTCAGACCCGTGCAGCGATCGAGGTCGAGGTATCCACCGACGCTGAGTCCCTCGGGCAGATGGGTCAGGCCCGTGCAGCCGTTGAGGACGAGCGATCCGCCGACGGTGAGGCCCTCGGGCAGATGGGTCAGGCCCGTGCAGCCGTTGAGGACGAGGTATCCACCGACGCTGAGTCCCTCGGGCAGATGGGTCAGGCCCGTGCAGCCGTTGAGGACGAGCGATCCGCCGACGGTGAGGCCCTCGGGCAGATGGGTCAGGCCCGTGCAGCCGTTGAGGACGAGGGATCCACCGACGCTGAGTCCCTCGGGCAGATGGGTCAGGCCCGTGCAGC
>JAEHJW020008479.1_pt1 | contig 41074 bp, 61 predicted proteins | sample 9271431 | NCBI WGS metagenome assembly JAEHJW02 | reverse complement strand
GTAACCGGAGTGCAGCCACTAACACAGGTTACCAGAGTGCAGCCACTAACACAGGTGACCAGAGCGCAGCCACTAACACAGGTAACCGGAGTGCAGCCACTAACACAGGTTACCAGAGCGCAGCCACTAACACAGGTTACCAGAGTGCAGCCACTAACACAGGTAACCGGAGTGCAGCCACTAACACAGGTTACCAGAGTGCAGCCACTAACACAGGTAACCAGAGCGCAGCCACTAACACAGGTTACCAGAGTGCAGCCACTAACACAGGTAACCGGAGTGCAGCCACTAACACAGGTTACCAGAGTGCAGCCACTAACACAGGTAACCGGAGTGCAGCCACTAACACAGGTAACCGGAGTGCAGCCAGTGCGGAAGGCAAAGAATCCGTAGCTATGGCCATCGGCTATGCATCTAGAGCTAAAGGTGCTCTTGGATGCTGGATAGTTCTTTCAGAATGGGGGAGAAACGAAAACGACAACTTATACATTGCGGATGTGCAGTGCATTAAGGTAGACGGAGAACAAATCAAGGCCGACACTTGGTATAAGCTCGAAGACGGCAAGTTCGTTGAAATTGAATAGAAAAACGGAGGGGCTGACAAAAGCCTACGTAAATTCTACCAAATTGAAGGAGGAATAACAATGCAAAAACCTAACGCAATGGACTTAATTCAACAGGTCCAGGATTATTTCAAAGCTGAGTACGGCTTAAATGTGTTTGTAAAAATTCACGCTTATACCCGTGGCAACAAGCATATCACCGCAGAATCTGCATGGGAGAATATTCAACAAATCAGCCAAGAACTCGGGGGTATGCCTGCGGCTGACCAATCTAAAAATTATTTATGGGTTCAGTGCAGAGACCTAAGCAATGGTAATGATGTAACCATCTTCCACCCGGAAGAATCGCAAACCAGTTAAGGAAGAAAAAAATGTATTACGAAGAGGAATTTCATTGTGAGCCACCAAGCGAGTTTGAAACTAGAATAAACAAACTAATCCAGGAAGAAGTTTCTGTCAGGATGGGAGATGCTGCCATTGATTTAGAGCAGTTAAAAAAGCAAGCCGTCGAACAGAAGGAAATAATCAAAACCTTAAGGACTGAAATTAGCAATTTAAACAGATTGAAAAAATCCGAATTAGAACAGGCATTGAAAGAAAAGGAGCTGGAGATCAAAAGAGACTTTGGACATGGGTTTGCCGTCAATGATGAGGTTTACTTTGTTGGTTCAAAGTCGACACATGTAAAATGTGACAAATGTGAAGGCCGGGGTAAGGTGAATGTGGAGATTCTGGGTAAAGAAACTACGGTTAATTGCCCGCATTGTAAATCAGGGAAAATTTCTAATTTTTTTTACGAGCCTAAGAAAGACCGCATTGAAGCAATTAAGTTTTACGTTACCAGAAAAAGCTATAATAACAAGACCTGCACCGGAACCATAAACGCGGAAATATATCTTGCCCAAAGCGAATTCTTTAAAACTCCTAAATTCATTTATAAAACACTCGAAGAGTGTCAGGCGGTTTGCGACGAACAAAACGACGACATACCGTTTTAAGGAGGATATGAGCATGGCAACGTTATAAGGAGGTGTCGCCATGTTAGACAGATTTAGCCAAGGACTGCCTGATGTGCAGGACAAAGAGCCTGTGGCAGAATGCAGCCACTGCGGTGTAGAGTTCTATGCCGGGAATATTGTTTATCAATACTGCGGGGAGTGCTATTGTGATGCATATTGCCTAATAGAGGCAATGGGAGTGCTTGTAGTGGAGGTACACAGATGAGAAACATTAAATTCAGGGGCAGGCGGGTTGACAATAAGGAATGGGTTTTCGGCAGCCTAATCCGCAAAAGAAACGATAGAACATTCATCCACTTCTACGATTGCAACAACTTTGAGTGTTTGTATGAGGTAGATCCTGCCACAGTCGGTCAATTCACCGAACTTTACGACGGTGAAGAAGAATTGTACGAAGGGGACATCATCACAGCCGAGGGTCACTTTCGCGGACCCGCTCAAATTATATGGGACAAAATCCATAAAAGGCTGAGACTGAGACCCTTGAAGCAGCAACACTATGACTATTCAATCACCATAGTATTAGACATGGTGAAAATCGGTAACATACACGAGCATCCACATCTATTAGTGATAAAAGAGGAGGAATAATAATGGCCATTAAGTATATTTGCGACAGGTGTGCCAGCGAGCATGTGCCTGTCAAACAGCGAACGTTTGATATACCACGTACCCCGCTAAATATTGTTGCAGTGAGGATTGGCCCATATTCAGCGGAGATAGCTCTTTGCAAGAGCTGTTGTGAGGACATCCTGCCGGGAAGCCTAACCCCTCGTGTCCCCGGCAATAACCCCGCCGAAAAAACACTGGGGGAGAGGCTGGAAGATATTATCCGCGAGATTGTAGAAATAGAAAGGGAGAATGAATAATGGCACTTATGATTGAAAACCCCAACAAAGTTAATGAGCAACTCGAAGAAATAAAAGAGAACTTCAAAGTCCACGACCTGGCATCTGCCACGTGGGTAATGCGGAAACTTCGCTTACTAGCCGAGAAGGAAACAGAAATTAAGAAGGTGGCAGAAAACGAACTGCAACTTATCCAAAGTTGGCTTACAGGTGAAACCAAGTCCATTCAGCAGGAACGTGATTTTTTCACTGGGCACCTTGAATCCTATCACCGGAAACTACTTGCAGAGGATTCGAAGTCGAAGACGGTCAAAACGCCTTATGGAAAGTTGAAACTAACCAAGCAGCAACCTATCTTTGATAAGGAGGATGAAGTAATTGCCAAGTGGGCGAAGGCTAACAGACCTGCCGTACTTATTCCTCAGCCCGATAAATTGGATTGGGCCACTCTAAAGGGACAGTTGCAGGTTAGCGGAAACAAGGTAGTTGATATGGAAACCGGTGAGGTTGTTCCCGGTGTAGTGGTGACGGCAAGGCCGGAGAAATTTAGTGTGGAGGTTGAAATATGAAAAAATATGAACTAACGGAAGAAACCAAAATTTGGCAAGGCGTCACCCTGCGGCGGGTGAAGGCTCTCCGGTCCTTCGGAGATGTCGTCGAAGGGCAGGTCGGCGGCTGGATTGAGAAAGAGGAAAACCTGAGCCACCAAGGTGAGGCCTGGGTGTGCGACGAGGCCAAGGTGTACGGCAAGGCCATGGTATACGGTAAGGCCGAGGTGTGCAGCGAGGCCCAAGTGTACGGCAATGCCCAAGTATACGACGAGGCCTGGGTGTGCGGTAAGGCCGAGGTGTTCGACAGTGCCCGCGTATTCGGCAAGACCGTGGTGGAGGGCAAGGCCGTGGTATGCGACAATGCTCAGGTGACGGGTAATGCCCTGGTGTACGGCGAGGCCGTGGTGGAGGGCAAGGCCCTGGTATACGGCTATGCCCAGATATACGGCAATGCCCTGGTGTACGGCAATGCCGTGGTGTACGGTAATACCGTGGTGTTTGGTGACGACCCTCATTCAAAGAAATTTAGCGTGGAGGTGTAAGTAAGCATGGCAAGTATGATGCGTAAAGCCCAACGACGAAAGGCTAAACTTCGCCTTGGGATTAGTGGGCCATCTGGTGGCGGTAAGACCCTGGGAGCATTACTTCTAGCTTACGGCATAACTGGCAACTGGGAAGATATATGCCTTATCGACAGCGAGAACTATTCCGGTGACTTATATGCTAACTCTAACAAAGCAGGCGTAGACATTGGCGAGTATAACGTAATTTCTCTAACTGTACCATACACACCAGATAAGTATGTTGCTGCTATCAAGGAGTGCGAAGAAGTAGGAATCAAGGTTATTATAGTTGACTCACTTACTCACGCCTGGGCTGGCGAAGGCGGCTTGCTTGATAAGAAGGGGCAAATTGAGAAATCAAACAAACCAGGCGTTAATTCTTGGACAGCATGGCGAGACATCACCCCAATGCATAACAGGATGGTGGATGCTATCTTATCCTGCAAGTGCCACATTATAGCTACCTTACGCGCCAAAATGGAACACGTACAAGAGAAAGACCCAAACAGCGGGAAAGTGGTAGTCAAAAAAATTGGAGTTAACCCCATTCAACGGGACGGCATGGAATACGAATTTACTACCTTTGTAGATGTAGACCAAGACCACCAATGTACCTCTAGTAAAGACCGTACATCTATCGTGGACGGTAGAGTGTTCCAATTAAGCCCATCACTAGGCAAGCAATTCTTGGAGTGGCTAGAGAGCGGCGTAGATGCTCCCGCGCCACCACCGGCAGAACCTCCAAAACCAGAAGAACAAGTAAACTGGACACAGTTTTGGGGAGCTATAAAAAAGCTAGGATTTAAGGAAGAACAGGTAAAAAAGGAAGCTTCTGCCGTATTCGGAGAGGAAGTAGAATCCTTAACAAAATACAGCAAGCCACAGATAACAGCATTATACAACCATCTTGTAAATTTAGCAAAGGGAGCGTAACTAAATGAATAAAATTATAGTGTTGGGAAGGCTAACTTCCCAACCTGAGCTTAAATACTCTCAGAATGGTAATCCAATGGGCAGGTTTACCCTAGCGGTAGACCGCCCACTAGGCAAAGATAGAGATAAGGAGACTGACTTCCTGCCCGTGAAACTGTGGGGGAAGACCGCTGAGAATTGCGCTAATCACCTGGATAAAGGCTTGCGTGTGATGGTAGAAGGTTCTATGCGTGTTGACAAATATGAGAAGGACGGGGAGAAGAAATCCTTCACCTACATTAACGCCGACAAGGTACAGTTCTTGGACTGGAAGAAGGATGCACAACGAGAACCGGGGGAAGATAGCGGTTTGCTTGCCGACGATATACCGTTTTAAGGAAGATATGAGCATGGCAACGTTATTAACCGCCGCTTTATTGGGAGTGATGGTCGGGGTATTGGCGACATTATGGTGCATTACCCCTAGGAGGCAGGAATATACCGGACCGGTGAGCGAGTGGGAGGGGATCGAGGATGAATAAACGCAAGGAACTGCGCCAAGCCGAGCGGAGGCACCAGGAGAAACAGTCAGCACACAGTAAGGCTAAACTGACCCGCGAGCAGGAGAGGCTGCAGCGGATTTATTACCAGATTAGCCGGGGGAGGCTGGTGGCGAAATGCTAAGCCTGAATAAGCTTCGCTGCCTCTACGACAGGCTTACAGAGCGTCAAGCTATGATGATAGGCGGGGCGGTAATGCTAGGGCTTGGGTGGATGATGGGGAGGGTGTATTGAGTGTCAAATGTGACGTACTAGCTAAATGTTGCGAAGGGGGAGTAGTTTTTGGAGGAAGTTCTGTTAAATATAGGTTCAATTGTTGAAGTAGAGCACAAAGGAGAGGTTGGTAACTACCTTATTGTTGGTAAAAGGGTAATAAATTTCAACTCTATGAGGGCATGGGACTATTATTCTATACCCTATCCTGACGGATGCAAGAGGGACAAGAATGGACAGGATGATAACGGTTTTTATTTTAATCATCCTGATATTGATAAAATAATTTATGTATGTAATGTCCAAAGTTAAAGAAGAGGAAAAATAGTACACATTTCAATAATGTTGTTCATCAAGGCAGGTGGTTGGTTTTTATGAAAGACTAAGTGAAGCGGAAACAACCGGGGAGAGTGAAAGGCGAGGTGATATCGTGAGTTTTGATGCGGAATTGTATAAATGTAAAGCAGTATTACTTACAGACGACAAAACTATCATCTGCGGGTACTACAACCGCATTGGCAAACAGCACTTTATAGATATGGCTCAAATTAACCCGTACACCCTTTGTCGTAACACAGGGAAGCGGGTTCAGCATGAATACCTATACGAAGGGGATCTGGTTGAGTATAGGGACGGTCTTTCGGTTTGGCAGATGGGATTTATAGATTGGGATGATTTTACCAACCGCTTCGCCCTTCGATCGTCAACTAACTATTCCTCAAGGCGGGATATGCGTACCATGGAAATGAACATCATTGGCAATATTCGCCTAAGCCATGCAGACATGGCTAAAATGCAGGCGTATAGCGATAAACAGGAGCAAAACTATACCCCCGGCGGTGAACCGGAATGCCGCAGTACGCAGTATTTGAATAAAAAGGCTAAGATGTTTTTGCCAAGATAAGTTTGGTTCTGCCACTAGGGGTTGCAGATAGCCGGATGCTGGTTGGTGCTAGGTGGCTGTAAGGTCCAGCGTAATCTCCGGGGCCGCTATGAGTGGGCGGGGCATAGCCAGAGCCATTATTTATAAACAAGATTTTGATAGCTTAAATCAGGAAGGTAGTAGTTTTTTAAGGAGGCAGCACTAATGAATAAAAGACAACGTAAAAAGCAACATCCAAAATCATGTACCGAGTGCAGCATGATGGAACTTATTAAATCCAAAGGGCTTATATCAAACAATGGATGCATCGGCTGCCCACACAAGAACATTGCAAATAAAGAAATTGGCGAAAACTGCAAGAAAATGGGAATAAAAATATCAGGTTAAGCTGCACGTTTCATCAAGAAAGGAGTTCTAAATGGAAAAAATATCTGTGTATTGTGATAACGCTGATTGTGGAGCCTGTGAGAATAAATGTTGTTGGAACGACTGTGACAAGCCATGTGATAATAAATGTTCTAGTTTAGATTATTTTAAAAACATATATTCCTCCAATGACTTTTTAATTGAACAATTGAACAAAAAGGCTGAAGAACTTGACGATTGGACAATTATGGTTGTCGTTGCAAAAATCCAGGAACTTATATTTGCTTGCGGTATTGCTAGTGATGGTTTAAATGTAGCTATTATGGACATCAGCAATAACCAGTTTAAAAATGATCTTAAGAGAGTTAAAAAGATAGTTGATGAGGCTTTAAGGCGGGGTGATGTTTGTGAGTGCGGCTACGAACCTTAGATCGTGCCCGTTTTGCGGGAGTGGGGCAAAAATAACCGGCGAGGGCGATATGTTATGGATCAGGTGTGCCAATGATAATTGCAAAGCGCAGCGTACATGTAAATTTGACGAACTATACGAAGCAACAAAGGATTGGAATGAAAGAGTTTAAACAGTGAGGTGGAAAAGTTGGAGAAACCAATATTGTTCAACACAGCAATGGTCAGAGCCATCCTGGAAGGACGAAAGACCCAAACCAGGCGGTTGGTCAAACCCCAGGGTATCAAGTGTTATAAAGGTGCTTACAGCAAAGGTTACATCTTAAGTACTACTGTCAATAGCATGTATTGCGCTGACATTCTCTGGGTGCGGGAGACGTGGCAGGAAAGTGAGTGTTTTGATTTTCATGTTAAGGGTAAATATGCTTACCTTGCAAACGATTATGAAAACGAACTTTCCCAAGAGTACAAAATTAAATGGCGACCCTCGATCCATATGCCCCGAGCAGCGGCTAGGTTATTCCTGCGGGTTACCAACGTCAGAGTTGAAAGATTGCAGGATATAACCCCAGATGATTGTGAGAAAGAAGGGATGGATGCTTGGATTGATGATGGGGTTCACGATCCAGGTGATGCCATGTATCTCCAGTTCAAAAACCTGTGGGATTCGGTTTACAAAAAACAGGACTTTGGCTGGGACGTTAACCCCTGGGTTTGGGTAATCGACTTTGAAAGAGTTACCGCGTAGTACAACCAGCCAGGATGGCAAAGCAATGGCCAGATGGTGCAATATATTTAATTGCTGGTGCAGTGATGTTGAAGAGTTTATTGAGTATACACCAGCTTGTGAGTTTGAATGTAGTGGCTGTGAAGAATGCGAGGAAGTAACTTTAAGATCAGGGTTTTAGTTTCGCATTCCATCAATGTTGTTCATCAAGGCAGGTGGTTAGTTAGTTTTTATGAAAGACTAAGTTTAGTTAGTGAAAGGCAGGGTGATAGTATGAGTTTTGAGTGTGACTGCAGTTGTGATGATAGCACCGACTGGCCAACGTTTTATACAGAAAGCTTTCATAAGGCCGAGAAGGAACACTTATGCTGTGAGTGTGGAGAAAATGTCAAGCCTGGGAAAGAATACCATAAGGCAGTTGGTGTGTGGGGACGGGATTTTATAACTTTTAAAACGTGCATTCCATGCTACCATATTCGGGAGTACTACTGTTCTCAAGGGTACACATTCGGAGGACTTAGAGACCAAATAAGTAGCTGCCTAGGCTTTAACTATCTAGTGAAGGAGGAGGATTAATATTTGGATACAACTGTCATGTTTAGCAGTAAAACGGACCTTTGGTCTACTCCACATGATTTTTTTGATACCTTAAATCAGGAATTTAACTTCACTCTTGATCCTTGCGCAACTACCGAAAATGCAAAGTGCCAAAAATTTTACACAATAAAGGAAAATGGCCTATCACAAAACTGGGAAGGGGAAAGGGTATTCTGTAACCCTCCATATGGCAGAGCAGTAAAGGATTGGGTGAAAAAATGCTTTATTGAAAGTCAAAAGCCTAATACCCTAGTGGTTCTGCTGATTCCTGCCCGCACGGATACCAGCTATTTCCATGATTATATATACAAAAAAACTAAGGAAATACGGTTTGTCAGAGGGCGTTTAAGGTTTGGGAGTGCAAAAAATTCGGCACCTTTTCCAAGTATGGTAGTAGTTTTTTAAAGGAGAGTGACGAAATGATCAAGAACTGTAGTGACAAATAAACCAGTCAGGAGTAAAGGTAAGTTCGCCCCGCGGAACACCGCAGACACAAGGTTGAATAAAGAAAAGCCTAGCAATCAAGCTAGCGTCCGTCCTGGGACTGTACAGGCCACCCGAAGTTAACGCTTTGGCTTGTCCTGTATTTTTTATTTTCAAGCAAAGGAGTTGAATCAAATGCCGGGATATATGAAATACCCCTATATGGAATGTCAAGAGTGTGACTTCTTCGACTGGAACGAAGCAGAGGACGTAGTAAATAAACTATCAGAGACGTGCAGCAACACTAATGCTGATTGTCCTGTCAGGCAGGAAGGTGGTTTAAATGGTTAATAAAGCCAGAAACGATTGCCTCGTGGAAGAAAATTTAAAACTAGTCCACTTCGTTATTCAAAAGAAATTTCCGCTTATCAAAGATGTGGAGTACGACGATCTTTTCCAAATAGGCTGCATCGGGTTTGTCAAGGCAGCCAAAGGTTACGATAAAACCAGGTCACAATTCAGCACTTACGCCTGCTTACGAATACGTGGGGAACTTTCTAAATTTGTTCGGGATATGACAGCTCAAAAACGCGGCGGGGGCAAGGTTATACACCGCTCCCTCGAAGAGATTGTTCATCGAGGTGACAGCGAAGATATTTCATTACTGCAAATGCTTTCAGATCCTTCCCGTGATTTTGAACAAACGGAACAAAGGATCGATATCCACAATGCCATGACTAAGTTGTCACCCGAAGAAAAGAAGGTGGTCAAGCTCCGAATGACCGGGCTGTCGCAAAAGAAAATAGGTCACATCTTGGGATGCTCTCAGGTTCAAGTATCAAGGGTGGAAAGGCGGGCTTATAAGGTTATCGGGGAGGGGGCGGGATAAATAGATGCCCAATCGGATACTTAAAGAAACGATTTGCACAAGTGAAAACATCGACAGTTTAACCACCGAGGAAGAAAACTTTTTTTACCGGCTACTGGTTAACTGTGACGACTATGGCAGGACAGACGCAAGACCGCAAGTGTTGAGGGCTAAGTGCTATCCTCTGAGGATTGACAAGATAAAAGATAAGGATATTAATAAATTCCTTTTATCGCTATTAAAGGCCAACCTGATAATCCTTTACCTTTTTGAGGACAGGCCATACTTGCAATTATCTACATGGGATAAACACCAACAGATTAGATCGAAAAGAAGCAAGTTTCCTGCACCTGATGGCGATGGGATATATCTGATATCAGATGATATCAAATGCAATCAAATGATATCAGATGATATCAAATGTCCCCGTAATCCAATCCAATCCAATCCAATCCAATCCGAATCCAATACGAATAAGCAAAAAAATAAATTTGCTGAATTTGTATCGTTGACTGAAGAAGAATATCAAAAACTTGTTTCGGAACATGGTGAGGAGAAAGTTAAAAGAATGATTGAAATACTTGATAACTACAAAGGCTCGAATGGCAAAACTTATAAATCAGACTACCGGACTATTCTCAACTGGGTGGTTAACAGAGTTGAAGAAGAACTAGCCAAGACCAAGAAAGGGAACCCCGATGGAACACATAGCAGCAACACTGCCGAAAAAGACTATCACGCCAGCTGGCACAACGCCTATTACGATTGAACTATTCCAAGGGCGGGAGTATTCACAGCACAAGGTAGACATAGCCGCTTCGGAAATAAGATTAGCATTGGCACATAAAACGGTCTGTTTACAGTGCAAGGGATTAGAAGCCTGCCCATTCCCGGTAAAAGGCCATAAACTGAAATTTGATTTAGAAGCTAGCGATATGTACGACTTCCCAACTTTTGCTTACCAGCAATGTACCACGTTACAATCGCATGTAACGGTCGAAAGGGTTAAGCAGAGCATGGATAAGCGGTTCCAGGGGCGTACATTCGAAGATTACGATAAAGAGCTCAACCCTACGGCATACCAAAAATGTTTTACCTACGCACAAAGTTTTAATTGGGAAACAACTAACGGATTAATGCTATCGGGGCCGGTGGGAGTGGGCAAAACTCATTTGGCTGCAGCTATCCTTCATGTGGTCATAGCTAAGGGTATTGCGGGGGCAATGGTGGTTGTACCTAACCTGCTCGATGAGATTAAGTTCACCTTTAACGACCCGAGTGCGGACAAACGACTTGCTCAGAAGCTAGCCGAGAAGCATTTCATAGTCCTAGATGATATGGGAGCTGAAAAGGTAACTGACTGGGCTAAGAATGAGATATATAAGTTAGTTAACAAGCGATATGAGCAGGAGTTGCCAACCATCATCACAACTAACTGCACATTCGGGGAATTGGCTGCAGCCTACGGAGACAGGACGGCAGACAGACTATCAGAAATGTGTGACCCGGTAGTGGTTGCCGGGCCTAGTTTTAGGAGAAAACGGAGGTAGTAAAATGGGTAGATCTAGATATAAGGCAAGGGAAATGGTAGCTCAGGCAATGGAGGAGACAGGCAGTACCAATCCGATGGCGATAAGTTTTAAGCTGGAAGATTATGTTGTAGCTAAGATAAGGACCCGTCAAAACCCGCAAGAGAGTCAGGTTTGGAACGAATTAGCCCGTATGGGGGTTGCAACCATAGGGGACATTCAGAGATTAATCAACGAGTTAGTGGAAGCGGAAAAACCGGAAACCAAGCGAAGGGGTGGGTAGGATGAAACTAGGAAGTCTGTTCGACGGAATATCAGCCTTCCCACGCAGGGGAGGATAATAAAATGAAAGCTATAACCTTGTGGCAGCCCTGGGCCAGTCTGGTGGCCATCGGCGCGAAACGGATTGAAACCAGGTCATGGGCTACTAAGTACCGGGGGCCATTAGCGATACATGCGGCACAAAAACATATAACTATAGTGGACGATTTAAAAGCATCCAGACTTATACAAAATACTATTCATAGTCGTGGGGTGGCAATAAAAGACTTACCTAAGGGTGTAGTTCTGGCTACAAGCATCCTGGTGGATTGCGTACGAATCACGCCGGAATTTATGGACACCTTGAGTGAACAAGAGAAGGCCTTTGGCGATTATACCCTAGGCCGATACGCTTGGGTCTTGGAGGATATTAAAAAACTGGACAAGCCGATACCTGCGATTGGTAAACAGCGGCTGTGGGAGTGGGAATCTCCGGAAGGGGTGAGCTGGTGACAGAGGAGCAAAAACGCCTTGTGCTAACCCTGCCGATAGTACCGAGCGTGAATAACTGCTACCGCAACATATCAATTCATCGGCGAATACTTACGGCGTATGGCAAAGCGTGGAAAGAGGAAGTACAACTGTTGGCCAAGATGGAGGCTAAAAAGCAAGGCTGGGAGTTTGTCGCAGGAAAAAAGCTAGTCATGGAGCTTAGGCATTTTTGGCCAGACCACAGAAGGCGGGATCCTGGCAATAGTCATAAGCTGTTGCCGGATTCACTGGAAGGAGTACTTTTCGACGACGATCGCTGGTTACTCATCAGAGATATAGACTTTGCGGTGGACAAAAGTAATCCAAGGGTAGAAGTGGTGTTGTACCCGCTATAAAAGGGAGGTAGAAAAATGGCAAAATTTGAGTTAGAAACAATAATTCATTTCGACGAAGATGGCGATACCGCGACATTATACACAGCTGCCAAAAACAAGGCAGATATGTTGATTAAAAGAGGCATGAAGCCAATTACGATTACAAAATACCGAGACGAAGAAAACGGATGGACGTTCATCTTACCCAAGTGGTGCATAGCCGTAAAACCAGTTTGAAAGACAAGCTCCGTATTGACACACCAGTGAACACGCCGGGGCACAAGCGGGGCACAAGTGCCTAGTTGTGTATACCTTTAAAGTAAATACCGCATAAGTGCTGCAGCGAACACAAATAGGAGGATGAAAAATGGAAGATAGATATCGTCAACGGATCATAGCCAGACTGGACAAGCAGAGAGAGAAAGGTGTCGCTAAATATGGCGGCACATTGGAAAGCAACCGGGCCGGCATGGTAGAGCGTCTGGAACATTTAGCACAAGAACTAACTGATGGGCTGGAATATGTCGAGTGGATCAAGGAACTGATCAAGGTGGATATAGGCCACGCCCATGCTGAGGGGATGCCGCAGCATGTCCAGTATCAATGTCACTACGGTGTCAGGGCGTGTCGCAATGAGCGGTGCTTTACAGATGCAGCGTATCGGCGGGAGTGCAGGAATAACTATTTTTACCATCACCAAACGGAGGAGGAAAACCTGCAATGTACAACAAATTCTGCGAAGATTGTCCAGCGAAGGTTGCAGCCAGGCAGGTAGACAAGGTTGCCCGAGAATCTGCGGAAAAGATACGTCAGCGGAATGCAAGGGAGATTATAGAGGCAGACAGTGAGGATTTTTGGAGCTGGTGGGTGAATAACCCGATACAGCGTCGGGAGGGAAAAGAGCCTCTACCTCAGGGTAAACCGGCAAAAAATAAAAGTAGCAGCAAAAACAGAAGAGGGAAGCAACCAAGGAAGAAAACACCGGTAAGCATGTGGGAGGGGATATAAGCCGGCAAAGCAATCGGCATAGCAACCGGCATAGCAGATGCAGCCTTGTAACCCTTGTAAACCGCAAATATAAAAAATAAGTGGGAAAAAAAGAAGGAGTTTGGCAGGTCGATGTCGAACTCCTCCGTAAAAACAGTATTAATAAACAAAATTAAGATTAAGAAGGAGGCGGATATTGGAAAGGGGGGGGTGTGGGGGGGGAAAACCTTGTAACCCTTAGTAGTGTGAGGTTTTTCCACATTGTGATTGTTTTATAAAGGAGACTACCATCCCCTTTAAAGGAGACAGACCTCCCCTCGCCTCTTAACCATGCAAAAGTTTGACATGTGTGCAGGTTTCTGGTATGGTTAGAGTGGATCTTGCACTCTAAAAAGGATTTAGGCGTGACTAATTGACTCCTGCTAAGTGTCAATTAGTCACGCCTTTTTATGCCTCAAAACAAAAAAACCGCATCTTGGCGAGCAAGTTCCTCCTGCCGGATAAGCTCCGGCGGGCTACTTTCCCAAACTCCCCAAGCAGTCTCAATCTCAACCCCGCATTCGGGGTTGAGGCAGACCAGAAATAATTTTAAATCCGTCCCGAAAGTCCGGGACAGGTCTGTCCCATGGCAAACCCCGCAGCGGGGGTACGGGATTAGTTTTAGCTTTCTCATTTTTTACCCTCCTCCTTTTGCCGGGGCAAGCCCCCGGCGGGCTGTATAGACTAGTCTTCGTCCAGCTCACTGACCATGCTGGCCGCGAGCTCTTTGAGTTCAGCGAATTTTTTAGTCTCCAGTAACTCGGAGTTGCCGGATTTTAAAATTTCCTGCAGGGCTTCGGACGGGGATACTACGTAGCCATAGTCCCGGCTGCCCTGCCAGTCACTGCCGCGGATGAGGACATAGCGTCCGTCGCGGAGCTTGGTGATTCCAAGGTGGCAGCCAGTGCCGCCGTTTTGCCAGTTTGACCCGTTCCAATAATCCAGGGCTTGGTTGTAGCGAACGCGGGCGATTATGCTCGTGTCCTTGTCAACGTAGCCGTCCTCCGCATCCGCATAGACGTTGATTCTGTACTCTTTCATATTTTTCTTCCTCCTTCTGCCGAAGCGACTTCGGCTATGAAATATTTTTGTTTATATCCGTGCGGCGTGTTAACCGCTCTGTATCGGTGTTCGAGCATCTCGTTCCAATCCGGTTCCCCGGAGTAGCTGAAAATGCGGGACGAATCTCCCCCGTCCCAAACGTCAAATAGCTGTCCCTTTAATTCTTTAGAGGAGAGATCGTAAAACTCCTCTAAAGTTTTCAAACTTTCGTTATCTGCCATGACCTGCGTCATGGCTTTGAGGTTGGTTTCATGGCTGCCGTCCACGAATGCCCAGAAGCATTTTTCTGCCGTCTCCTCGACGGTGTGCTCTAGAGGCACCGTGCCTCTAGAGGTATTTTCTATGACTATAAACATTTTTCCCCCTTCCTTAACAGTGGCGGCTACCTCCAGGATATCCTCCAACGCCATGTGTGTTTTTTGGATGTCATATTTGTCAGCGGCGGCCGCGAGTTTTTCGGCCGCCCCCTTGAGTAGTTGCTTGGATCTATATGGCACACTTGAGTAGTGTGCTACTATTTTGATGATATAGTCAGTGAGTGGCATTTGGTGCGGGTCGTCCTTGCCAGTGTACAGGCGATGTTTGTCCCGGTGAAAAATAAATTCGTCGATGAGGGTCAGCACCTGATCCCGGGTAGTTTCTACTTCGGCTAGGTCTTGGGCATCTTCAATAATGATTTTCATATTTCCCTCCTTCTGCCGGACTAGCTCCGGCCGGCTTAGCTGTTACCATATCAGTACACCGGTGGTGATGTCGTACCAATCGCTGTCGATGTAGCAGGCTTCGAGGAAAAATTCAATGTCTTGGTCTAGCAAAGCGATTCGGTCGTTCTCGGTGACTGTTTGAATGTAGTAGTTAGGTTCAACCCCGGCTGCTTTGGTTGCGTGGTAACTGTGGTGTCCGTCCATTATTACTTGGTATTTTTCCCCGTCCACCTCGAAGACGGGGGAGAGTTGGACTTCAAAGTCTCGGTCGGCTATTTTTTGATCTAAAATATCGTCGTCTAGGTATCTCTGGGATGAGATTATGGTCGGCACATTATTAGCCCCCTTTGTATAAGTTGGGCAATGGTCGTTGCCCTCTATCCCGCCCCCACTGCAGGGGCAGGTACAAGGCACTTCACTAAATTCGTCTAGTCGGTGGCGTATCTCGCGCTCTTACTCACCTGACTCACTCAAGGTTGATCCGCAGCATGCAGACTTAGCTCCTCGGGTGTGGACTAGACGCTCTATGTTCGTTCCCCGGACGCTTACGGTATCAGTTTTGGCGGTGGACATGACCTGTTGCTCCACCAAAACCGTTGGGCCGTTGCGGTGCCCGTTATGGGAACTGCTTTTGTTATTGTCTTAAGTATATCATTTTTCGTCCCACAAGTCTACACTTTTGGGACAGAAAGTTTGGGAATTTTAAATTTATTTTTTGGAGGGATAGGAGGTGTCAACGAATGGCAGGAGTAACAGAAAGTAACGAATTTCAACCTACTCCACAACAAACGAAAATGGCTGAACTTCTTGCCAATCCGGACGAGATTCGCAGCAAAGAAGAAATATGCGAGGCAGTGGGAGTTACGCGTACTACCCTCTGGCGTTGGGAGCAAAAACCTGAGTTCCGCGCCTACGTCAACGACCTGGTATCACAATACACCGACAGCGCAGTGCCGAAGGCGTGGAGGGCGTTGATAAATAGGATGGGCAATGATACGCAGGCGATCAAACTATTTTTCGAGCTTAAAAATTTGTATCGAGACAGAAAAGAAATTACCGCCGACATCACACTCAAAAAGCTGGAGGATTTTTTCTAGCTCACCTCGGCCGGGAGGTTATATATATATGATACTATCCGCTGAGCAGATCATTACCCGCCGACGCCGGCTCTGGGATGAGACCCAGGACATAGAGCGTGATCGGGAGTATGTGTACTCCGTCGCGGACTACCTCACCTCCGAGAGCGGGGAGACTGCCCGTCGGGAGATGCATGCTCGGCCGGAGCTGCTAGTAGAGGTCGCGTTTACCATTGTCGACAAGCACAAACGGACGGTGCCGTTTTTTTTCAACCACGTCCAGCAAATTTTCTTGGCCGACCTCAACCAGGCACTAGAGGACTACCGGCTTGCCCGGCGGCTGTATCTCAAGTTTCTGATCCTGAAAGGCAGGCAGCAGGGTTTCACTTCCGTCATTACCGCTTACCAGCTAGCGTGTTGCATCACAAAGCGCAACTTCAGCGGCTTCACCCTGGCCGACGACTCCGACAACACCGAGACGGTATTCGAGGACAAGGCTAAGTTTCCGTTTGCCCAATTGCCGCCGACCCTGCAGCCGGTGGTCAAATATAACACACGCCGGGAGCTGCACTTCGAGCGACTCAACTCCCGCTGGCGGGTAGCCACGGCCGGAGGTAAGTCCGTAGGCCGCTCCAAGACGCTGAACTTTTTTCACGGCTCGGAAGCGGGATTCTGGGGCGACATCAACACTGTCATAGCAGGGCTGGACCCTGCACTGACAAAGGACAGTATCCAGATACTAGAGAGCACAGCCAACGGTTATAACCAATTCAAGGATTTGTGGGATGAGGGCAACAACTGGGAGTGCAAATTTTATCCTTGGTGGCTTAGCCCTGAGTATCGGCAGGCTTTTGAGACAGCCGCGGTAGGGCAGGAGTTCCGGTCGGCGGTTACAGCCGGTGCACAGTGGATTTACAAACGATGCCGGTGGCTGATGGAGTTTGTCGGGCTGGACTGGGCGCAAGCCTACTGGTACTACCAAAAATGGGTAGACTTGCGAGACATGATTAAGCAGGAGTATCCGTGCAGCGCGGATGAGGCGTTTCTTGCCTCCGGTACCTGCGTTTTTGACCGAGAAAATGTTATTCGCTGGAAAGAGCATCTCAAGAGACTGTACAAGACAGACCCGCCTAAGCGCGGGTTATTTTTATTTGAGTGGAGCAGTCCGGACACAAAAGACCGGATTAAGGATGCAACCATCAAGTTTGTTGAGGACCCCAACGGGTATGTATATATATATGAGGATGCGCAAAAGGGATACCCGTACGTTATCGGCGGTGATACCAAGGGCGAGGGGTCGGACCTTTTCGCGGCCACAGTAATCAATAATGTCACTGGCTTTAGAGCTGCGGTTATCCACGGTGATTTAGACCCGGACACCTACACGCACCAGGTATATTGCCTAGGCAGGCATTACAACAACGCGCTGATAGGCATAGAGATTAATTTCGACATCTACCCGGTCAAGGAGCTGGAGCGGCTGCGGTACCCGAGGCAGTACACCCGCGTCATGGTCGATAGCAAGACCAATGAGGAGCAACGCAAAAACGGCTGGAAGACAGACGGCAACACAAGGCCGCTGATCATCTCCAACGAGATGGTCCTAATCCGGGACAATATCGAGCTGTTTACGCACATAGCACTGCTTGACGAGTGCTTGACCTTTGTCTACGATGCCAACGGCCGGCCGGACGCGGAGAGCGGCAAGCATGACGATATGCTATTTAGCGACATGATTGCCAATCAGATACGGACACAGCAGAGCATGCAGGTTGCCAGAGCCGACAGACCGCGCAGTGCACCACGGTCGAGGCTCAACGCCTACACCGGCTATTAAAGGAGTGAGCACATGAATAAGCACGAGCTGGAGCAGTCAAAAAACCTCATATTACAGCGATTTAACTGGGCCGAAAAGTGGCGCAAGCCGTGGGACGACAAGTGGCTGCGCTGGTACAAGGCCTTTAGGGGGGTAGTGCCGAAGCTGCCGAAAGGTGAGGAGGACAGGTCTAACCTGCACATACCCTACACATATAGCACAGTTGATACGGTACGGTCTAAGTTGCTCACTACGGTGTTTGCAACTAGGCCGTACATTTCTTTCATCCCTAAGGATGCCGACGACGTGGAAACCGCCAAGGGTATGGAGACGCTGGTAGATTCTCAGCTGGGCCGCACAGACGCAGAGACGTTGATCAAGTTTTACAAACTTATCACGGACATGCTAATTTACGGGTCTTGCCCCTACGAAATCGGCTGGAAATATGAGGAAAAGAAAACCTATCGCAAGGAGCCAAAATACGAGATGGGCGGTACTATGCTGATGGGTTACAGCATAGTGGAGGATATGGCAGTAGTCTGGGACGACCCGGATTTTCAGCCGTTTATGATTGACGATTTATTCTCTGACCCGGAGGGCACCAGCATAGACGACAGTTCCTGGCAGATTCGGCGGCGGTATATCACCGAAAAGGAGCTGCGAGAAAAGGAAAAGCAGGGCATCTACAAAGTCAAGGACTATGATGAGATCAAAGCCGGGGCAGAAAAGATTAGCGAAGGTAAGCAGGATAGGTTAGCGGCTATCGGGGCGTCTCACCAGGAAGCTAGTGACAGTGATGTAGGCGGCAGGCGAATTGAGCTGCTGGAGATGTGGCAGGACGACAAAGTTCAAACGCTGTGTAACCGGGTGGCAGTTATTCGGGGTGAGCCTAATCCCTTCTGGCACAGCAAGAAGCCCTTCGGGATGGCTAAGTTTGACCCGCTGAACGGCGAGTTTTACGGAATTAGCTTAGTTGAGGTTATCGAGTACCTGCAGGCCGAGCTAAACACCACCCGGAACCAACGGATTGATGCCAGCAGTGTGGCAATCAATCGCATGTATAAGGTGCTGAAAACGGCGGGGATTGAGCCTGCCGACCTTGTTTCGCGTGCAAACGGCATTATCTGGGTTGACCGGCACGAGGATGTTATAGAGGTTGCCCACACATCAATTGACCCGGCGGCATTTACCGAGGAAAGCATTATCAAAGAAGATATCCAAGAGGCTACTGCGACATACGCGGAAGCCAGGGGAGCACAGTCAGACCAAAAACGCACAGCAACAGAAAATGCTATCCGCGAAAGGGCTGTCGGACTTAGGTTTGAGGTCAAGGCAATGTTATTTGAAGCCTTCGGATTAAAGCGGTTAGGTATGTTCTACGACCAGCTTAACCAGCAGTTTGTTGATGATGTGAGGAGCGTACGTATCAAGGGCGAGGACGGAGAACACCAGTGGCAGGACATGAGTCCTGAGGATATTGCAGGCAGGTTTGAGTATATGCCTGCCGGTACTTCGATCGAGCCGACACTAGACACACTTAATCATCGACAAAATATTATGATGCTTTACGACAAGTTCCGGGATGACCCGGAAATTAAAGCCCGCGAGCTGAAGAAGAAAGTATTCGAGGCTTTCGGCATGAAGGATTCCGAGAAGCTATTTAAGACCGAGGAAGAAATGATGCAGGAGCAGCAGGAGGCAATGGGCCAAGAGCTTGGCCCTATGGGCAATCTTGGTGCCTTGATGGGCCAGGGAGGTGGTGTATATTGAGAGAAATCCAATTAGCCGCAGACTTGGAGGATATGCTTGAATCTAACGGGTGGAAGCATGTTGCCGAGTGGATGCAAAAAAAGACCGACCAGGCAAAGGCGAATCTAGAGGGAAAAAGCTTTACTGGCCTGTCAGAGGTGAAAGAACAGCAAGCCAGGCTTGCAGCGTATAAGGAGCTTCGGGCTGAGATTGCCGACTGTATCAGGCGAGGCAAAGAGGCTCGAAAAAAAGAAGAGGCTAAAGAGCAGGGATAACCCCCTGTTTTTTATATTTGAAAGGAGATAATACATGTCTATGTTCGATACCCCCGGAACTGTACCTTCCCCGGTGGACTTGGATTTTGAGAAAAAGGAAACCGGCAACGAAGTGCAAGGGGCCGACAACACACAGCAGCCAACCCCAGACCAAACTGATCAACAGCCCGATGGGCAACAGCCTCCCGAACAGGATACAGGCGAATTGCTCCTTGGCAAATATAAAACAGTCGAGGATTTATCAAAAGCCCATGAGGCACTTCAGAAACGCCTAGGAGACATGAGAAACGAACTGGGCAACCTGCGTAAGCAGAACGTGCAGACGCAGCCCCAGGAGCAAAGCCAGAGCCTAGAGCAGGAAGGGGAATGGACCCCGGAGCAATGGCAGCAATACGGTCAGCAGTTTTACCAGGATTTCACAATGAACCCTGGCAAGGCTGTTTTTGACTTAATGCAGGATGTTATTAACCAGGCTGTTGGACCTCTTTATGAGTTACTCCAGGGCCAGCAAATGACAACTGCACAGGACAATGCAGTAAACGACGAATTAGACCTTCTGGCCACAATTACAGACGAAAACGGTCAGCCACTTTTCCCGGGAGGTGGGGAACTGCTGGGGCAAATTGAAAACTTACTGCAGCAGCAGCCGTACTTGAGGGATATGCTTGCAAACCAGGGGATTCAGAGGGCGAACGGTCAGATAGACCCTAGCCACATGGGTGTTCTGGAGGTGTTGTACAAGGCCGCGCAAGCCGAGGCGGCTACCACGCTTGGGAAACAAGCATATAGTCAGGGACTCAATCAGGGCAGACAGCAGGCCCATGTCAAGAGCGGGGCGGCACTGCCAAAGATTGGAGCAAAAAATCAAAACACGCAGCTCACCCCGGAAGAAACGATTGTAGGCGAAATATTCGCACACAAAAAGGGTGGGTTTTTTATTTAAAGGAGGAGTATAAATTATGACAACTGGTACTTTTAACATCGAAGCTTCAAGGCTTAGGATTGACATGGCTGAAAAAATCGCAGAGCTGGAGCCGAATAAATCTCCACTCATCACACTGACTAAAAAGATGCAAAGAACTCGTACTGTTCAGAATGCAGAATTTGACTGGCTGGAGCAGGAACTTGGCGCGCGCTGGGATGCCATCAACAATGTAGCTGGGTACAACGACGCAGCAACAAGTATCGTCGTTGACAACGGTGCATACTTCCGGGTTGGCGACCTTGCGAAGGTTCCGCGTACCGGTGAAACTTTGCTGATTACCGCTATCAGTACCAACACCCTGACTGTAACCCGTTCCTGGGGAGCAGTAGTTGCTGCCGCCATGGTGGATAATGATCCGTTAAAACTAGCGGCCTAACACAGTAATGTGTTATGGAAAATTTCGCTATATGCTGGAAAATCTGAGTATCCCAAGGTAGGCTACCGCCCCGGTGACGAGGCGGCGAACCCTGAAAATCCGAGGGTGCAGACAATCAGCAGGAAAGATTACTTGAACCATCGAGTTTGTATAATAATGAGGGGTGCATATAAGGTTTTATAATGTCAGCGAGTGTTTGAAATGGTTCGCGGCGAAAACGGATACTGTATGATTCTTTTGCTCTGCCAAAACTTGTTGTGCGTTCCGGATGATGTTGTATATTTGATTCTATGCTAAACCTTTCATGCAGAAATTGCTGAATGGTTTTATTTTCCTCTAAGTCAAAACTATTAGTGGCAATTCCATATCTGTAACCATCATCCTGAAACCAAAAAGCAAGTGCCCGGGCATCTATATAATTATGTAGCAATGTTTTATTTATTGATTTTTTCCCAGATATATAAATTTCGTTATATAGGTTTGTTAAGTCCGGATGAGCAATGCTTGTAGCCTTTAATAAAACAAGGTTTTTATCTTTGTATTCATACCTGCCTGGTATGGACCTAAAAATAAAAGGAACTTGTTCTATTTTCCAGTTCATATATTCTTCTTGATTTTTGCTGTGACCGATTATTAAGCTGGCATTTTTTCGGCAACGCAATGAAGAATCGCCCAAAACAGTACCAACAATAAAATTAATCTGTTCTTTTGTTAAGCTGATTTTGCGGAGTTCGTTATTATGTAAAATCTTGCCATTACCACGTTGATGAGAGAAAAATTTCACACAACAACTACGACTGCAAAAAATACCGCCTTTTGAAGCAGATGTTTGAAATTCTTTTTCGCAGTTTTTGCAAGTAGTGAATATAACACCTCTGCGTGGTATTTGGTTGTTTTTAAACTTAATACAACAATTGGAACAACAAAAAATCTTTCTTTTATTGTTGGTGGTGAACTTTTCTCCGCAATTTAGACATGTTTTTTCTGTTTGTGGTTTTTTTGGGCGCAGGTCATTAAAATATTTTCGCTGACATTCTAGAGAACAGAATTTTTGGTTGTGTATTTTTTGAGAAAATACACAACCACATAATTTACATTTCATATAATCATCCCCTTCATATATATTATACCTAATAATTACTTGTGGTTCAAGTAAAATCCTCAACGAGCATACGCGAAAAACCCTTAAAATCCAAGGGTTGTGATGTGCTCTGAACTTCTATGGCGACATAGAGAGGTGGGCAGAAATGACTCACCCGCCTTTTAAGAAAGGCAGTAACAAATTTGTAGTGATCATCGGCAACTTAAACGCAGAGGGTGCTACCCTGCGGGATATCAAACAGAGGGAACCGGTCAAAAAGACTAATTTCACCCAAATTGTCCGTACCCCTGTCGGAGCTACCGCAACGCTCCAAGCAACTAAGACCTATGGTCCTAAGCCTCTGTCCTGGTACAGGCATTTGGGCGGGATTGAGCATGCTACGGATTTAGAGCGTACCATGCTGTTCGGTGAGAGAAATAAAGACCAGAGCGGCGGTCAGAACAGGCGTTCTACCGGCGGCATTCTGGAGTATTGCAACGAGAACATACTGGACGTGTCTGCCACTACCTTGACAGAGCAGTCCTTTGTCGAGTGGCTGGAAACAGTATTCCGGTATGGCAGTAAGGAAAAGGTACTACTTGCGTGTGCACGTTTGTGTACACACATTGACCTTTGGAGCCTTGGCAAGCTGCAGACCGTAGCTAAGGACAAGACTTACGGAGTTGGCATCAAGGAGTATATGTCAAGCCACGGTACCCTATATATCGTTAAGCACCACCTGCTGGAAGGGGCAACCTACGGCAAGCAAGGTATTGTATTAGACATGGAGAATGTGGCTTACTGCCCGCTGGAAGGCAGAGATACCCATCTACTGACCAACAGGCAGGCTAATGACGAAGATGCCCAGAAGGATGAGTATTTGACTGAGTTTGGCATCGAGGTTCGCCTCCCTAAGACGCATGCCATTATCAAAGGAGTAGCGTAGGGCTTTACGCCTTACGCTATTTTTTAAAAGGAGTGATTTAATTGACAGTAACAATAAACAGGGACAGCGGTAACTATGGGGCGTTGTTTACGCCTTTGATTTATGCCCGTGGAGATATGAAGTTTCTTTCCGGCAACATTAATTTTCCCAGCAGCTATATCACCGGCGGGCATGTAATGGACTTGGCAAGTTACTTTAAAAACTTACTCGGAGTGATGTTTGAAACCAAGTCCGGCTATATCTTTGAATATGACTACACCAACAAGAAAGCTAAGGCAATGCAGCACCTGAGGAACTTTACGGTAAGTGTTGACCTCCCCAGTATTAACGCAAATGCAACAGCCGACGTGGCTATTACTGTGACCGGAATTGGCACATCTGACAGGTTGGTTGAAGTAATCCCCGCCGCAGCACTTGACCATGGTTTGGTTGTGCAGAGAATATGGGTAAGCGGTGCCAACACTGTCACGGCTCGTATTTCCAACTTGACGGCGGGTGCGATTGATGCCGCTGCTGCTAACTGGACTTTCGTGACGAAAAAAGACCTAGCGCAGGAAGTACCGAGCGCGACTAACCTTTCAGCGGTTACAGGAGTGAGATTCTTTGCTTGGGGCTACTAATTGTAGCCCCGTAAGTCCTGCCAACGAGGGCGTAAATTTTAATCGGAGGTAATGAGATGATACGTTTCTACAGTAAATCGCAGAATTATCAAATCCTTATAAAGCCATATATTATTAATGTTCAAAACGGTATTCCCATTCATAGCAGAGGTGAAAAGGTTGAGTTTGAAAACGGTGAGTTTTCAACAGGAGACCAGAATGTGATCAAGTTTCTACGGAAGCATGCAGCCTACGGAGTGGATTTTGAGGAGGACAAAACTCCGGTAGGTGCAGATGAGAAGATATTTAATCAAAAAGATGTCAGTGTCAATAAAAAGTAAGGGGGCAGCAAAATGATCCCTAATAACACACATCTAAAAGTGCTGGACAGTGCGGCTAGGACAGCCACTAACAACAGCGGCGACCTTAAAAATATGTTTGCTCGCGGCGTTCTGGTGACCCTAGACGTTACCGCAGCAACGGGAGCGCCTTCTATTGTACTGATTATTGAGGCGAAAGACCCGGTGAGTGAGAAGTACGAAGTATTATTATCGGCTGCAGCGGTAACGGCAATAGGTATACACTCATACCTTGTCTATCCCGGTGCCGGGGCAGCTGCTGGAGACGTTACCCAAGTGGCTGGGTTTCCTCTATCAAGGACCTGGCGGGTTAGGGTAACGCATGCCAATGCCGACAGCATTACTTACAGCGTCGGGGCAAACTTGTTAATTTAGGGAGGTGAGTTCTTTGCCTTTCACAGGATCAGATCTAAAAACATTGGCACAGGCAGAAATAGACGATTCCTTAGAGGATGTTGACATAATACAAAACGTTAATGCCTGTCTGCTGGAGTTTGCTGAGTTATTCCGCAAAACAGCAACTCAGTCCATTACCGTTACGGACACCAATGCATTTATCACCCGCACGGACGGTCACTTATTTGTTGTGAAAATAACCGATTCAGTCGGCAATAATTATAACGGGGAATGGGAGGTAAGCCACGATAGGGCGCAAATCCGCATCGGGGAAACCGGGACGTTTACCGTCACCTCCCTGATTATACCAACCTTTATTACGGCAATCGGCAACACTATCGGCGTACATGATGTATTCAGGCTTGGTATGTCCCGATATATCGGCGGGTTGTTCAAGTCCAAGGATAATGACCTTAATCCTGACGGGTTAAGGATGAAGGCAGAGGGAGCGGGGCTTCTGAACAGGGCATCTAATCTATTAGTAAATAATGACCGCAAGCCGGGGCAGAGAGTGCCCACTAAAAGGAGTGCTGGTGCATGGACAGAGTTAGGCTCCTTAAAATAGCCAAGGAATGCAACAAAAACCCAGCGTGCATAAAGAAGCATCTGGAAGCCTATTTTAATACTCCTGAAGGACAGGAGGCTTTAGAACAAGCACCCCGGCAGATGTTGTATACATCACGGGGTGATAATATTTCAGGGCACCAAACAACCAGGGAACTGGCTATTAGCTTAATTTTACAAGAGTTTCAAGGAGGTGGGGGAATTGGCAAAGGCTAGAGTATCCGCTGCGGGTGGTTATCAACTTGGCAGGCTGGTTGAACAGTCCGGCGGTATGGTGGATGATGTTGTATACCCCACCTTGCTAAATGACAACGAAGCTTCCGGGCTGAAGAATATATCACTTGACGAAAAGGGTACCGTAAAACCTTGCAAGGGCAGAACATCGCGATTCGGCACCGCCTTTGATGCTGCTAATCCCTGCAACGGCATTGCCGCATTCTACCCGGACCCTGCTACAACACGCCTGGTTATGGGAGCCGGGACTAAGCTTTTCAGGGACACCCCTCACCTGATCAACAGGTGGACAGACCAAGCCCATTTTAACGAGAGCGGAAGCGGGCATGTTAGCGTAGATACATCGACTACACCCGGTGATATTAGGCTGGCGGCGAATCCCGTGTTAACCTTTGCCCGTAACTCAACTGCGTTTAAGCAAGACGGAACATCTGTCGCCTCCGGCGTGACCCGTCATGAATACATCCGTATGCCCAATCACAGATGGCAAGACCTATTCGACACCGACCAGCTTGCTACGCAGTATACTTCCGGCGGAGATACAGCAGGTACAGCAACGGTCAGTGGTGGGGCGTTGTCGTACTCAGGCGGTGTACAAGCGACATTGCTTAAGACCAGTCTGACCCTTTCTGACTGTGAGATATTGATAAACAGTGACCAAGCTCAAGATGGTGGGATTATTGCAAGGCATACAGACAATAACAACTACTACATGCTTGTTTTGCGTGACGACTCCTCTTTATTCCCAAACATCAATTTAGAACTTTATAAGCGTGTCGCCGGTGCCTTTACAATACTTCGTGATGCAAACGTAACCTGGGCTAGAGGTACATCTGCGAATATCCGATTCACCTTGCATGGTTCTTTATTAGAAGCCTATTTTAACGGCGTAAAAGTTATTTCCGTCACCGATACCGCCTTCACAGGCGGTAGTGTTGGACTTCGGAACAGCAACGCTACAGCCTTCCGGGTGCTGGATTTTACTGTCCACCAAGCCGTTCAGGGGGCAACGGTGGAAGAAGGCACGACAAACCTCTTAACAGCAAACCAAGCCAGCGTAGAAACTGATACAACAGGTTTTATTGCAAATAACTCTGCAACGTTAACACGAGATACGAATGAGCGATACTCCGGGTCAGCGTCACTTAAAGTAGTTACAGGAAATATTGCTGCTTACGAAGGTTTTTACACAACTAGAATTACGGGTACCCCTGGTACTGTTTATTCAGGACAAATAAGAATTAAAGGTGCAAGCGATACGGTAAGATGTTACCTACGTGCACTTCCTACAGATGAATCTTCGGTTTTGGGTCAAACGACCTTTGATTTAACATTAAACGGAACTTGGCAACTTGTTAAGTTAGAGAACTTCACGGCACCTGCAAATACAGGCAAGTTAGACCTTGTTGTAGCAACGCAAACACAACAGGCTATTACATTTTATGCTGATTGTCTACAGATTGAGCAAAAAGCCTATGCAACGTCTTGGCACTTGCCGGGTACTACTCGTACTGCCGAAACCCTAACCGTCCCCACGGCTAACGTGTTTAACAAGGGCAACTGGACTGTTGAGGGCGCATACACTCCCCAGATACCGACGAATGTCGGTGGCTTGAATAAAGCCTTGTTTGAAATGCGTATAGATGCAAATAACTGGTACATATTTACTGTGGATTTGAATGGTGCATGGCACCTTAGAACAGACTCCGGTGGTGTGTCTAGAACTATTATCAGTGCGGGAAATGCCGTAGTACAAGGAACAGCTTATCATTGGCAAATTTCCGGTGACGGTTCGGTAATGCGGCTGTGCGTTAATGGGGTGCAAGTAGGCGAGTCTACATACACCGAGCCAGTAGGTACTCTACCAACGAACATGAATATTGGTAACCATGCAGAGACGAGTCAAGCCAACGGCCTAATCTCCAACTTCCGCATCTCCTCCCGTGCCAGAACACTAGCAGAGCATCAGACGGCGTACAACACAGGGCAACCGCTGGCTGCGGATGAATGGGTGTCGTGTTTAGCATTGTTTAACGGCAATATTCTTGCCTCTGACCTTACGGGCTTCATCTGGACTTCTGCCACAAAGGATGTATCAATGGCGATAAGCACAACCTCCGGCAAGGTGGAACGGCAGATAACAACGCCGGGGGCATCAAGTGTTGCTATGGAAACACGCACTTCCGCAAACGGTACAACGTGGGACCCTTGGATGGCGGTGCTGGCCGACGGTACAATCCAAAGTACCTACAGGCAGTATATTCAGGTTCGGGCTAGGGGCTTGGCCAGCGGAGCGGATAAACCTTCCGTGCAGGATATAACCCTTTCTTATGACGGTACCCCGTCGGCAGCGGAATTAGCCACCGGGTTTATCGCAGGGGGGCAGTTTTATTTTGCTGCTTTGCTTTCTAAGCTGGTGATTACAAATAAGCTGGATGCCCCCCGTGTGTGGGACGGCATTAACGCCGTAGCGACACTTGCGGGTAGTCCTCCTCATGCACAATATATAGCAACACATAAGAATTACATGTTTATGGCACACACAACGAGCAATTCGAGCAGGCTTCACTTTTCCAGTGTGTTGAATATTGAGAGCTGGCCGGTATTGAATTTCATAGACGTGAGCCCGAATGACGGCGATTGGATAACGGGGCTGCTGCCCTTTGATGATTATCTAATTATTACCAAAAACCGCAGTATATGGATACTTGTCGGAGGAGGGCCCTCTGACTTTGAAGTCAGACGAATACATGACGGTGTTGGTTGTGTAGCATCTCGTTCCCTTGTAAAGATGAGTGAGGTTTTCGCCTTTGCTTCCAGTGAAGGGTATTACTTTTCAGATTTATCCAAGCCTGTGTTAATCAACGAAAGATTGAAGGAGACTTGGAAAGGATTAAACCAGCGGAGATTAAACCAGATTGCTGCTGAATTCTTTGACCACAAATTACGGATTGATGTGCCGAACAGCTCCAGTACTACCAACAATTTAAGGATAATCTACGACACCATTAGGAAATGTCTGTACCTGGAAGAATTTTCTGGACATGCTTCATGTTATACCAAATTCATGGAGGCGGGACAGGAGGTCCTTCTATATGGACACAGTACCATTGGACAAGTATCACATGCCGACAGCGGCACCAGTGATGCCGGGGCAGCGATTAATTCAGAATGGAAAACGAAACATTTTAACTTTGGTTCCAGTGCTACGGAGAAGAAACTGAGGAATATGTATTTGGCATTGGTTCCGGCGGCATCTAATACCAACCTGATTGTCTACTTCATTGTGGATAACGTGGAGGTAAGCACACCGATAACTATTTCTGTTACCGGCTTGGCTACTGAGGCGGTAAAGACTTATGAGCTAAAGCCTAGGAACATAGGGGTACGCAAGGTTAGGACGATTGGCTATAGGATTGTACAGTCTACAACTAGCGGCGGCGTAAAGATTCATGAATTGCTTCAGGAATACCTAACTAAGAAGGTGAAGCCCTCTTGAATAAACTAAACCTTATCATTCCAAAGACAGAGGTTCCTAAATGGCTTAAATCCATCCTCCTTACTATTCAAAACTGGGCCAATAATATAAGAGGTATTACCTATGACCAACTAAGCTTGTCGAATGATAACATTCCGGTCAGTGTTATAAACTGGCCGGAGCATCATATTTCCCTTATTTTGACAGCTCAGGATTACAGTACTGTTAGTACGACGGAAATAGCGGTGGGCGGTTTCTTTAACTGGGATTCGGGTAAATATCCAACCACCGGCGGGAGCTGGCATTTTGAAGCCAGTATAGCCGTAGCAAACACAGCTGCCACTTGTACAGCAGAGCTTCACGGAGCAGTACTTGTAGGCAGTGTAACCACTGCAAGTACTAGCTTAGTCCGGGTGCGCTCAGCGGCCTTGACCATGCCTACAGGAGCGGTTGACCTGCATTGTAAGGTAAAGACCAGTAACGCAAGCCATGCGGCTATAATAGCTTCAGCACGGCTTATATTTGTTCCAAACTAGAAAGGAGTGGATGTAATGTCACGGAGCAAGCCAAGCATGGCAGATATTAAGAGGCAGGATTATAAGACAACTTCTAAACCAACACCGGATAGACCGAAAACCTACGTGCAGCCAAAAGCATCAACACCACCTCCACCTGCAAAAATACCAACACCGACTGTAAAAGTGCCAGCTGCAAATTATAGGCAGGCAGACCAAAAAACTATTACCTCGACCAACACAAGCATGTCTGATCTGAAAAGGGCGGAGGAGCAGAAAGCTCAGACAAACCAAAAGACTAATAACACCCCGGTAGCTGACTTTAAGAACTTTGCTGCCGGACAGTTAAACAAAAACACAAACAACAGCGGCGTGGGTGACCTTAAGAAGCTGGAGTACCAAACACCGTCCAACATAAACCGAAGCAGCAGTGGAGGTTCTTTGCCCAGCAATGTAAACCCTTCTTGGGCAGCCAATAACCCTACTTTAAACAAGGTACTAAACACTATTACTTCACCTTTGAGGAACTTCCAGGAAAACACCAACGTAGGCCGTAAGGCCACAGAGTTTACACGAGACTATATTGCTCCCGTGGCATTTGGCGGTGGACTAGGTGGCGGGATGGCAAAAGCAGGCAGTGCTTTAAACACAGCCCGGTTAACCCCAACGATTCAAAAGGCAACCAACGTTGCCAAAGGGGCTGTTTCTAATGCGCCGCAGATGGCGATTCAAGGGCTTAAACAAACTGTCAAGGATGTTGGTTCCGGCTATGGCGGTGCACTCCAAACCGGGGTTAATGCTATAAGAAATCACCCGGTTGCGGTTGGCTTACCTCTTGGAGCAGGGGCAGTTGGAGCAGGAGCTTATGCATTAACCGGGCCGTGGGGTGGGCAGGGTAGCGGACCAGGAACCGATACTCCAACCAACGTTGACCCTAGCACCCAAGGTTCCCTAACACCCCAAGGTAACGTCAACCAAGGCGGCGGTTATGGCGGGGGAGGATTCACTCCTGCACCGAGCAACTCCATGACCTCCGGGGCAGGGACTAACATGGATTGGCTACCAGTGCAGCAAACGGGAGCCAACGACATGATGCTTGGTCAGTATGATCCGCTTGGGCAGGCACAGCGATTGCCGCAGGAGATGCAATACCCACAGGAGATGCCTTATGAAATGCCGCAAGTGCCCAATTTTGAAATGGAATATCAACAAATGATGAATGTTATTCAGCAGGCAGAACAACAGAATTCCGCACTTGCAGCTACTTATATGAACCAATTTACCAGCTATCTTGATCAGATGGAGGCTCAGATTCGTGATCAATATGCTCAGCAGGGGCAGACCATTGACCCGGCCACGCAGGCAGCCTTAGCGCAAATCCGTCAAGAAGTAGGTCGTCGCCGTGAAGGTCTTATGGAGGAAATGAATCGGCGCGGATTGCTTCAGTCTGGAGTGTGGCTAGAGATGGAAAGCCGCATACTGAATAATCAACTGACAAGTGAAGAGCAGCTTTTGGCCGGCAGACTTTCCGACATGCAGAACCGCATGACTGACAGTTTAATGGGACTGGCTAATCAAAGACTGAATACCATGGGTCAAATGGCTCAGACCTCCATGCAAAACCAGCAGGCTTTTGGCAATATGCAAGTTCAAGCTATGCAGCAAATGCAGAGCAAGCAGGACCAATGGAATCAATGGTGGGCGCAGCAGGCTGAGACAGCAAAACAGCAGCAGCAGGCACAGGCACAATGGAACTATGAACAGCAGTGGAACAGAGATAAGCAAGTAGCTAATTGGACAGGAACTATCCCGCAGGGTTATCCAGGGGCAGGGCAGCAGACCATGGATGCCAAGAGTGCATCAACCACTGGGGCAAAGGGCAACAACTCCCTTACAAATCAGTATATTCAGCAGGTGGCTACTTATGGCAATCTTCAGGATGCCCTTGCAGAGCTTCAACGGTATAGGCCGGTAATGGAGCAGCAGGGAGTTGACACCCAGGCGGTGATTAATGCAATTTATGGCTATTTCGGACAGTAGGTGATAAATAATGGGTTTTGGTGATGTTAGTTCCTACGGGCAACAAGGATTCGGGGCGGTAACTTACAGGCAAAAGCCAAAGAGCCCGCCCAAGCCTCCACCATCTCCCACTTTAACTGCTGCATCTACCATCACTAATTTGGAGCAGAGATTAAAGGCCGGGGGTGTTGAGGTTCCCCCACCCGAGAAGAAGCAGAACCTTTTCAGTAAAGCATTAGACATCCTTGACCGTTCAGGCGCGGCGGTACGCGGTGCCGTTCACGCAGCACAAACCGGCGGGGATGTAAAGGCAATGGCTAAACAGGGGTTTAGCGGTCAGAATAAAGTAAGAGGACAGAAGTTGCTTGAGACTGCTGCGGCTTCCGGCAACCCCATTGCTTCAAACCTTGTCCAGACTAAGGGGAAAAAGTTTGCCGGTGGTTTGGCGGTTGACATTCTTCTGGATCCTCTAACGTATGTCACCGGCGGCACCACAAGGACACTTAAGGGATTCGGAGCCTTAACCAAGGATGTGCAAAAGGAGATTGCCAAAGAGACCGGCAGGAATATTTCCGAGCAGTCTGCCCGCCGGTTGGCTGAAAACGCCGCCAAGGGGCAGATCCCTACCGGCAGGATGGGTACTGCGGTTAACCGGGCTTTGGGTTATACGGCTGAGACTAAGACTATCAAAACAGGCTTCGGGAAGCTTGCTCAAACGGAACAAAAAGTTGCCAAGACGCAGGAGGTCCGGGGCTTTGCTGCTCTGTCCCAAAAGGCAGCAGCGAAAGCTGTTACTATGAAACAAGCAGCGCAGGAGTTGAAGAAGCCCCCTTCACAAGGGCCAGTTTCGCCAATATATGAAGCCGTTAAACCGATGGACAGAACAGGGATGCCATTAGACATTAAGCCTATTCCCAAACCCGCCCCGAATGATGGCAGGGCGGCAGTTATTGAGCAGCAGGCCGCCCGGCAGGAAATTATAGCTAAGCAATATGGCAAAATGGCGAAGGATGCCAAGAAGGCTATTAAAGGGATTAAAGCAGTTCCAACGATGGCGAATGTATCCCAGGTCATGGGTAAGGCAGGCAAGGACAAGACTACCTTGCGTTTTGCCGGTGTGCCCATTCTTAATGTAACTCCTGTTAGAACAGCCCTTGGGGCAGTGGTTGAGAAGCTGCCGGGGGGCACTCAGGTCAAGGACGCTCTTGGCAGGATGTTCAAGTTTAATTACACGCCTGTCGCCATTAAAGGGGTTGAGCGTGCCGCCGTGGTAGCTGGTAAGGAGCGGGTTACGGATGCGGTAAGGGAAATTCCTTTTGCACGGACAAAGGCCATGAAGGAAGTTGCCAACCAGTGGCAGGGCACCCGCCCGCAGGCCGCCGAGATGGCTCCTCATGTTATTGAGGGAACTGTCTTAGGCACACCGGAGGCCACTAAGGCAGCCAATAAGGCAAAGGAATTTTTTGCCACGGATGTTGATAAGTTCCAGAAAGCGGGAATTCCTCTTAATGTAATTGACAATTATGTAACCCACCTCTATAAGGACCCGCCGGAGAAGGTGAAGGCTGTTCTTGACAGGTGGCGCAGGATGGCAGCCGGTAAGAAGGTAACAGGGGCAACACCGTACTTTACAAAGAGCAGAAGTATTCCCACGCTGGAGGAAGCCAAGGGCTTAGGTCTTAACCCTATTGAAGATGTACGCCAGTTAACCATGATTCACCGGGCACTGACCGAACAGGCGGTTGTTCTCCAGAACATGGGGCGCGATTTAGTAAAGATGGGTGATAATGTAGTCGCCAGGAAGCCTATACTTACTCCGGATGGTAAAACCTATGTACTTATGTCTAACAGCGGCATTCCTGCCTTGGAAGGCAAGTATATTCATCCCGAAGTGCATGAGGCTGTTAAAAACCTGTATCCGATTATAACCAATAGTGATGTAGGCATGAAGTTGCTTGAAAAGTCTTTTACGCAGGCTACCAATGCATGGAAGTCCCTTGTTTTGTTTAGCCCTATGTTTCATGTCAGGAACTTTGCGGGGAATATTTTCCTGAATATGGCTGATGGGTTGTATAATCCTATGCGTTATCCCCAGGCAACGGGTGTGCTGTCCGGGGTTTTGAAAGAGGTGGAGCTGAACGGGAAGATGGTTTCTTCCCAGGCGGTTAAAGACATGTTCGGCAGGGCCGGTTTGTTTACTCAGGGTATGTTTAATGATGCCATGGGAGGCACTCAAAAGGTAACGGAAGAGGCTGCTAAGATGCTCCAGGCACTGCAGCGCAGCGGGGCCGGACATGTCGGTTATTGGGCAGCGCGTCCTTTTGAGGGTTCGCGCAAAATCGGCGAGACATCCGACAGTTTGACCAGGATGGCAAATTTTCTCCATCAACTTGACCGTGGCTTGTCTCCCGCAGAGGCGGCGCAAAAAACCAGGGTGGCACTGCTTGATTACGGGGCATTGACCCCGCTGGAGAAGAATGTTCGGAAGTGGTTGATGCCTTTCTATACATGGACCAGGCATTCCTTACCCCTAATGGTCGAAAAGCTTGTATCAACTCCGGGCTTGTTTTCCGGGGCTGCTCACGTGCGGCAAAACTTTGTCAGTCTTAACGATGTGGACGAAACTCACCTGCCGCAATGGATACGGGATAATCAGGCTATACCTCTTTGGGTGGATGAAAAGGGGCAGGTGCATTATTTGTCAATCAACTTGCCCCAGACGGAATTAGCCCGCATACATGAGGTTGGCAATATTCAGGGCATGGCCAAAGAGGTCGCTACGATGATCAACCCGATGTTTACCATACCTGCACAGCTGGCCTTTAACCGCAGTCTACTGACCCTTCAGGAGATTAGCAAGTTTGACAGCGGTAAGGAGAAGTGGCAGGATTATGGCATGTTCGGACTTGGCCAACTGGGGATGGTGCGGCAGGTAGCTAACCAGATCCGGGACAAAGAGTCTGAGCGGGAATTTGCCCGGCAGCAGGCCTTGGGGAAGGAACCTGATGTGCCGCCGCTGGAAAGGGGATTGTCCGAAAAGTTGGGGCTTACCACAGTACAGCACCCGGCCAGATGGGCAAGGGCTGAGACGTTTCGCCGAAGAGAGCAGCTTATGCAGGAGAAAGAACGGGCAGAACTGCAGGGCAAGCACATCCCTACCATTAATGAAATTAAGGAAAAGGAGCAGCAGGGCGGCTTCGGGAGTTTAACCACCAGCCGGGGTTATGGGTTTGGATCTGTCGGGGATAGAACAATTAAAGCCGCAGGCAATGCGCCTGCAGTGGTCAGGCAGGCCTTGAATGTAGCGGGCGTTCCTCCGGACTGGGAACCCTACATGGCTATTCTGATGCAGTCCGAGTCCAGCGGCAATCCCGTGGCGCAAAACAAAACTCCCGTATACTCAAAAAAACACGGGAGTGAACATGCTACAGGGTTATTCCAAATGCTGCCCTCTACATTTAGAGCACATGCCCAGCCGGGGCATACAGATATCTGGAACCCGATGGACAACACGCTGGCAGCTATCAGCTACATTCGCGGCCGGTACGGACACCCGGCAAACATTCCGGGACTGGGACGGCCTGGGTTTAAAGGTTATTAATTTAATGGTCAAACCAATCTATATAGCCATTGGAAGCGTCTGTGCTTAGCGTGTATGCTTTTTCCGCAAGGATTTGAACGTCCTGAGGGGATTCGTTAGCGAATTCCTGAAAGTAGATAACCGCAGTCTTGCAGCGGAAATAATCCCCTGCTACAAGCGTTGCCATTGAATCTATTGCACCTTGTTGATCATCAGAAGGGTCATGGTACTTGGTACTGAATATTTCCCTGAGCAGAGCGGCATATTCGCTAGCTAAAACATATAGTTTGTCTCCTGTAAGTTCATTTGTGTAGTTGATGTTGTTAATAATTCCTGTCTCACGGTCTACTAGCATGTCTCTTTTTGAAAGCCAGTTATCAAACTTTGCGTCCACTTCGGCAGGGGTTTTAAGTACCTTATTGGTGAAAAGCGTAACGGTATTTGAAGCTCCTGACCACTCAGCGGTAACTCCGACATTGTCGGCTACAGCCCGCAGCGGAACCATAACCCGGCCGTCTACTATGATGGCCGGAACATCACTTTGGACTTGGCGTCCTTCAATGGTGATGTTTGCAGTTGGAAACCCCTTGTATGTTTCTGCGTGAGCCGGAGCAGTCAATACAACAAGACTTAACAATAGTACTAGCAGGAAGGTAATTTTACGCATCTTAAACAACACTCCTTTATTGTTTCTACTTAATTAAGAATTATACAACAAGTCAGTATAAACTTGCACGATCAATTTTGAAATTTATTGCGGGAGGTATAAGCCGTGGGTGAGTCCGATGTAATATTGATCCGGGAGGATATTCGAGAAGTCAAGAAGGCCGTAGGAGAGTTAACTGCAACCATGGCAGACCTGCGGGTTCAGGTGGCTGGCAGTTATGTTGCAAAGGAAGATTTTCTTAAATCTCAAGAGCTTTCGGAAGCAAGGATTGTCAAGCTGTACGACCGAATTGATACCCACGAGCGTGAAGATAAGGCAGACCGGTGGAGAATGGCCGGCCTGGTTGCCGCCCTAGCCGGGGTTATTGTGAGTATCGGGCAGTGGGTGATAGGGTTAGTCCGCGGCGGCAACTCGTGAGTTTCTTTAACCGGCTTGAAAAGTTTAGTTTTAAAGACCTGACAGCTATTTTTTATCACGGGCTGTTTTTCTTTTTGGTCTACAAGGGACTAAACGGAAACGAGCAGGCAGCAGGGTTGTTAGTATATGTAGCCCCTTTGGTGGCTGCTATTATTACTTATTACTTCGCCACGGAAGGCGCGACATTGTATTTCAAGAGGAAGGAAAGGAAGAAGGAAGATGATTACGCGGGCGTTTAATTGGCCACCGGAGAGGTTTCGCAAGCTTAGCCCCTTGGTGGCAGTGGAGTATATCGTTATTCATCATACTGACAGCGGCGACGTGCCGGTGGAGACTATTGACGGTTGGCACGTTGGCAAAGGATGGACCGGCGTAGGGTATCACTACATCATTCGTAAGAATGGCGATATCGAGAAAGGCAGGCCTGACAACAAACTAGGTGCACACGTGCAGGGACATAACCACCACAGTATCGGTATTGTGCTAACCGGCAACTTTATGAATGAGGCTCCGGCGGTGGAACAGATGGATGCACTAAATAAGTTACTTGCCGAGCTGAAGCAGAAACATCCTAAGGCCAAGGTGGTTCGCCACCGGGACCTGCAGGCAACGGCTTGCCCCGGCAACATGTTTCCCTGGGGCGGCTTTAATCAGATTAAACCGGAGGTAAAGCCTATGGATTGGAAAGAAAAAATCATGCAGGATGCCAAGACAGCCGGATTGATTAACGAGAAGCATAACCCCGATGAGCCGGCGACTAAGTGGTTTGTGCTGGCTGTTATTATGCGAGCCATGAAAGGAGATAAATAATGCGTCCATTCACTGACAGGTTAAAGTCCCGTAAGCTCATTATGGCCCTAGTGGCCGCTGCCGTGGCCGGTGCTAAGGTGTATTATCCTGACTTGCCGGAGGATGCCATATACGCCGTTGTGGGTGCCTGTATGGGGTATGTGGCTGTAGAGGGTGCAGTAGATGCTGCCGGGCAGTTAGCTAAATGGGCAGCGGAGAAGAAAAAGAGAACAACGTAGTATCTTTGGCCCCGGCTTCGGCTGGGGCTTTTTCTGTTTCTGGGCTAAAACAAGGAAAGGGCTTATGGCCCTTTTCTTGTCATTCCAGATGTCAATCCGAACAAACTTTACGGTACATTTTCAAGTATTATAGATTTAATTGCAGGTTACAATAAAAATATATTCCCGTGCCGCATTGCCTTATTTTACGTTATAAACTGAACTTGTTTTTAAAAACTTTTATTACTATTACACTTGGTATATAATGAAATAGTATGTCGTTAAACTTCCTAACCCGTTGGTTTACCTAGCCTTAGGCAGCTTCTTTAGTGCCCTTGTCAATCCTGTGTCAATCTCAATCGCTTTTAGCTTCTCTTGCATTAAGCCAGACAACTCTTGTTGCATGACCATTGTTTGGTGACCGTAACGATCCAACATCTTAAGAGAGCTCCACCCGAACATTTCTACTATTGCCTTTGGGTTTGCGTTGTCCTCTAGGAACCTGGTGGCGGCAAAGTGGCGCAGATCATGCAACCTCACTTTTAAGCCTAGGCTCTTTCTGGATAGGACAAAAGTGTTTGTAAGTGAACGCGGGTTTATTGGTTGTCCGTCTGGTTTGCAACAAATAAACCCATTATTATTGTATCCCTTACCTAAAGACAGTTTTAGTTTGACTTGCTCTTTCTTGTGCTGGGTTAATATGTTTAGCAAAAACCCAGGCAACATAATCTTGCGCTTACTGCTTTTGGTTTTAAGTTTTGTTCGTAACAATTCCTTATCAACTTCTTGGAGTTGCTTTTCAACACTGAGGTATCCGGTTTCTAGGTCAAGGTTGTCCCATAGCAACCCCAGCGATTCACCCCGGCGCAAGCCTAAAAACAGGCACAACAGGAGCGGTAATACCATACTTTCGTTACGCCGACGAATATCCCGGAAGATTGACAGGCAAACTTCAACATCAACTATTTGTATTTCTGGAATCTCCACCTTTGGAGCATCAGCAGCTTCCGCGACGTTGTGGATTATTAATTTTGATTTCACCGCCCGCTTTAAAGCAGAGTATATAATCCTATAGTGAAGGTGCACAGTGGACGCAGAAAGGCCGTTGTTGAGCTTGTCATAGATATACCTATCAATATCGGTAGACTGAAGCTTAGACAGCTTTATTCTGCCTAACATGGGCTTAATATGGGCCTCTATGGCCGTGGAATATGTTACTAAAGAATTATGTGAGAACTTAGCCACTAACTTGCAGTGTTTTTCTAAAAAGTTGTCCAAATGCTCACCAAAAGTAATCTTACCGGGATCGGAAAAGGTGTTGGTATTAATTTGATGCTGAAGTTCGGTAAGTAATCGCTGAGCTTCTTTTTTTGTTTTAGTTGTTCTGCTGGTGTATTTCTTTTTACCATCTACTATCCCCACATAAGCAATAGCCTGCCACGAGTCACCGCGTTTTCTGATATGTCCAGACGACATTTTTCCTTCCTCCTTTTTGCACAGGATCATAATAGTCACTTCAATAAAACACCCCAAAAATTATACACACAATAAGACCGGCTTGTTACGGCCGGTCTGTTCATTGTATCATCTAAACCTTTGGCTTTTTAAGCTTAGGGCAAAGTGTCTTTGGGGAGATATCATATAAATCATAGATACATACGCACTTCTCATTCTGGCAACTTTTACGATCACATTTGTAGCAGTTCGAGTAGGTGCAACCAGATTCCCTAACCCTCTCAATAGCCTTTCGTTCAGATAATGGAGCGCATACATGTTTTATATCTATAATATCCCCTCCTAATATTTAGCTATAGAAATATTATAGTATATAAATACATGTGCTGGTAATGTTTTCTTTCGACTTTTTTCGCAATATTTACTTTCTTTTAGTTAAAAACAACAACTTCATAGCTTCTATTTCATCTTTTGAAAATCCTCCATAATACAAATCTTTTGCGAATTCAAGAAAAGGAACAGAATCACTCTTTGCTGTAAACCTTCTAATGTCTTTTTCGAGGTGCCCAAAAGACAGTTCGTTATCATCAAGCGAAACTGGTTTTATGTCCGGTTCAAAAAAATACTTTTCGTCCACCCCAAAAACCACAGCTATCTTACGTAATGCTTTTAAAGAGGGGTTAGTTTTACCATTTTCAATTTGTGAGATATACGCTTGACTAAATCCACTTTTTTGAGCAAGTTCATCTTGTTCTATTCCTCTTGCCTTTCTTAGGTCTTTAATAATAGTGCCAATACTAGGTAATTTTTTAACCATCTACACCACACTTTCCGAAGTGAAATTAATAATTTTCATTTTAACAAAGATAACATATAGTGATATAGGATTAAAGAGGGGTATTTTCGTAGGATGTATGGCCTATTTATAAAATATTAGTATTTCTAAAAAAACTTATAATTGAGGCGTTGACTCGTATAAGTATTTATGATATATTTTGATTATACCAGGCGGGAGCTATTTTTTTACCCGTCACATAACAAATACTTATAAAAAACTAATGTCGAAAAATAAGTATTAAGATATTTTGAAAGGGGTGAGTTTATGAATTACAAAAACATTGGTATTAATGTGCGAAGGAACAGGGAAAACCTTGGACTAACACAAACCCAATTATCCGACCGGACTAAACTTAGTCAAAGCCTTTTATCTCAAATTGAAAGTGGCGAATCAGTGCCATCCCTGAAGTCACTGGGGAAGTTAGCTGAGGCCTTGGGGGTAGAAGTAACTGAGCTGATAGAGGATAGCAAGAATGATTAACGTTGAAGGAAAAGAAAGGAGAGACCCATGAAAAGAGAGGACTTAGAAAAATTACCCGAGCTTTTAAAAGTATCTGAGGTTGCAGACTATCTTCGCATCAGTCGGCAACATGTTTACAGATCGTTACTATCCAGACCCGACTTCCCTTGCACCAAGATTTCCGAAAAAAGAACCCGCATTTCCAAGGAAGGTTTCATTAGGTGGCTAGACAACCAACTTTAAAAAAGGAGGAATAACGCCATGGCTACAGTTCACCCATTCCCCAACCAATCAACCAAAGCACTAATACACACAATAATCAAACTATACGCCGCTGGCAAATGGTCCCGGCAACAAATGATGAGTCAGGTCCATGACACTATGCAACAGTACGGCATAACCAAACTCAATATCGACAACTACAGTGTCAAGGTTGATGCGCCGGTTATTACCAGCGTTGGGGAATTCTCCGTAGTAATCATCGAAGCAAAGGATGTGTCACAAGGTATTGGCTGCCCGGTCTGCCATTCCCGAGAAGCCGGGTACTTGGCTGGGGATAACCTGGTAACGGTTATGTGTCAGGACTGTGGGTGTATCTACCAATTTAAACACAGAGAGGAGGGTTCTCAATGACGCTATTCGGTATCTGTGTAGGCCTATCGGCGGTTATGTGGGCCACCAGGAAAACCAAGGCAGTATATGCCACTGTGCCGGCTGCCGCAACGGTTTTGCTGTATTTTCTGGCCGTAAATCTGTTTTAGAAAAGGAGATGTAAGGATGATTAATGGTTACAAAGGCTTCACAAGGGATCTAAAGTGTCGCGAGTTTCAGTATCAAGTGGGTGGCGAATACGAAGAACCCCAAGCCAAAGCCTGCGATAAAGGCTTCCACTTCTGCGAGAACCCCTTAGATGTATTTAGCTACTACTCTCCCGCTGATAGTCGTTACTGCGAGGTAGAGGGTGACGGCGAGACTGATAGAGATAACAGTGATAGTAAAGTAGCCTGCACCAAAATACGCATTGGTGCCGAGATTAAACTACCTGGAATAATTTCTGCAGGCGTAAAGTTTATCTTAGACAAAGTTGATTGGAACAACAACAAAGAGTCTAACACAGGTAACCAGAGTGCAGCCACTAACACAGGTAACCGGAGTGCAGCCACTAACACAGGTAACCGGAGTGCAGCCACTAACACAGGTTACCAGAGTGCAGCCACTAACACAGGTGACCAGA
>JAEHJW020003088.1_pt1 | contig 41091 bp, 56 predicted proteins | sample 9271431 | NCBI WGS metagenome assembly JAEHJW02 | reverse complement strand
TCATTCCCGCGCCTCCAGCTCCAGCGCCCGGGCGTGCGCGGCACGCGCCGCGTCGAGACGCCCGGCGAGCTGTTCGGCACGGCTCAGGCAAAGCCACAGACCGGGCTCCTCCTCGCCATCCTCCTGCAACTGCCGGCACAGGCGCACGGCGGGCTCGCCGAGGCCTTGCTGGAGCAACGCCAGGAGCAAGGCGCGGCGCCCGTCGCGGCGCTCCGGCGCAACGCTCAGCAAGGCCTCCAGCAACACCTGGGCGCGTCGCGGCTGGCCGCATTGCAGGTGCAACCAGCCCAGCATCAGCAACAGGCGCTGTTGCGTCGGTTTCAACGTCATCGATTCATACCTTGTGCAACAGGTTCAGGGCCATTTGCAGCAGTCGCTCGTCTTCATCGCGCTCGCCGAGCAGGCAGGCCGCGGCCTGCAGGGCCGGCTGGCGGGGCAGCGTGAGGGCCAGGCGGAGATCGCGCAGCGCCTGGCGGAAGTCGCCGGGGCGCAGCAGGCCGTGGAACTCCAGCTGGGGCCGGGCGTAGTCGAACAGGCGCTGTTGCGCCTGCTGCGCGGGATACAGGCTGGCGACGTGGGTCTCCACCGGCCGGCCGTCGGGCGCCAGCAGATGGCGCTCCGGCAGGGGCGGCGCGAACGGCTCGGCATGCGCCAGGTCGAGTCGTTCGATGCCGATGTGCCAGGCACCGACCCGGCTCATGCGGCGAGCACTTCGCTGCGCGCCGAGCGCAGCGCCTGCAAGGCCTGGTGCAACGTCGGGATGCCGACCTGCCGGGCTTCCAGGGTGATGCACAGCAGCAGGCGCGATTCGCCGCTCCAGGCGCAACGCAGCGGCAGGCTCCCGGCCGCGCGCGCATGGCACAGGCGCAACGCCCGCAGGGTGCCGCGATAGGCCTGGTGCCAGGCCAGGTCACAGGCCAGCCAGAGCGACAACTGTTCGCCATGGCGTTCCAGCTGCAAGGTGCCGCTGTCCTCGAAATCCAGTTGCACCACGCGCGCCAACGGCGCCGGTACGCTCACCCGCAGGTCCTGGCAGAACTGCGCGACGGCCAGCTCAACCCAGTCCATGCTGCTGCTCCTCTTCGCGCTCGATCGCCAGGTCGAGTGCCATCTGGCAGGCATTCAAAAGATTCTGGCGCTGCTCGTCGTCGCCGAACACTTCGACCGGCAACAGGCGGTAGAGACGCTTCAGTTCGCGGAAGAAATGGATCTGCCGGGCGACGTCGGCCAGCGGCAACGGCTCGAGCAACGCCTGCACCTCGGCGACGCCGACCCAGCGCTTCTCGAGCAAGGCGATGACTGCTGTAGCGCGGCGCGAAATTTGGCGCGGATTTGCGCAATAAATGACGCGCCCTAACCGTTTCGCCAGCGGCAAAAGAATTTCAAATGGCGGTTCTAGCAGAGCACGACAATATCGCCGTCGGCGACTCGCTCAGACAGGGTGGTCAGCTTGCCGATTCCCTCTCGCAGAAATCGGCTCAACTGTTCGAAGCACTCCTGCTGGTCCTCGGTGAGGCTGAACTCCGCCTCCATGCTTTCCATGAGATCAAGGCAGCACTGGTTGAGGAAACCGACCTCTAGCAGCTCCGCCCGCAGCCTACGCCTCAGAATCTCGTCCATACCAACATCCCTATCTACTCCGCACATCAGTTGAGGACCGTAGCAAAAAGGCGACGTTGGTCACAATTATCAAAACGCTTAGGACTGGGGGAGCGGATAGCGTTCTTTGATCGCCTTGACGGCCGAGACCCAGGCCGACAGGTCCGGCTCTGCACCGGTTGCGATGGCGTCATACTCGGCTTCCAGGCGCAGCGGGTCGGACTCGGCGCGATAGGCCTGGCGGCGCTGCGCTCTGATGGCCTCCCGCTGCTCAACCTGCTGGTCTTCGGGTGACTTCAACATGCTCCAGTCAATAGTCATTGCGGCAACTCCACAGGGCCGTCGGCCTCGATCAGCATTGGCTCAGGAAAGCGAGCGGCTGCACTAGCGCCGTCAGCCAGCGGCAGCCGCAGGCTGAACTCTAGACGTCCCTCACGGCGAACGACGGGGCCAGCGAACCATTCCGACCCGATAGCCTCGGCTGGCAGTTCGCTGCCCTCCGGGAGCGGTGTGAAATCGAACGACTGACCGTTCACGGTGAGTACATCGCCATCTCTGCTCAGCATCAGGTGTTCATCGCTGCCGGGCAGCACGACATACGGCGACAACGTGATGATCATCAGAACCACCTCCCAATGGCGATAGCACGGTTGTTTCGAGTTTGGGCGCCAGGGGTGAACGATGCAGACGAGATGCAAAGAAACCCCAGGTTTGCATAGTTGGTTGAGGAATTGAAATAGACAGTCCCCTGGTTCCTGGCAGCGATGCCAGGGTCGTAATCCGCTCCGGCCCCCGATGCGACAACTGAGCCAAACATCATTGACGGCGACACAAAGTTGGCCGGGAACGTCCACCTGGCACCAACAGAACTCGCTTCCGCAGTAAACGTTAAAAGGCTGCTGGAGCAAATTTGCGTTCCGTCTGCGAGCCTGACGTAACTTCCGTTCGCGTTACTGCCGCCCTCGTAGATTGCACCAGTTGGCATACCGCCGGCCTGAGAGACCGTCCCGAGAATATCGGCGACGGCAGCAGCCCCCAAGCCTGCCCACGCGTTGTTCAGCCTGGCGTAGCGCTTCCCGTCGCTCGGCGCGTCGGCCATTCCGCCCACCAGCTCAGTCCAGGCGCTGCCGGAATACTCGTATGTCTTGACCTGGCCTGCCGGGGTTGTCTCGTTCGCAACCTGAACTCGCCAGCCCAGCCGTGGCGGCATGTACTCCCAAATGGGCGTTGTCGCACCCGTTGCCCACCAGCGCGCTAGGCGGTTCTGATTGGAGCCGGAGCCAGTGAAAATGTACGTGTCCCCCTCGGCCTGGCCGGTTGTGGGCAGTGTGGCGACGCGCCCCTTGACCACGGGCTGGCGCAGGAAGTCATCCCAGCGCCACATCCGAATCAGATCGTTGTAATGCCCTTCTCCCGGCAAGCCATTGATCAGCAGGCCGGTATTCGGTCCCATATAAAGAGTCATGGTGCTACGCCTCCAAGTTCCTCGCCGAGGCGGAAGCCAAGGCCGTGTCGTTCGATTGTGATGTCGTGCTGCTGCCAGCTCTGCAGACCGTCGCGAACGCTGAACAGCACGATGCGCAGCACCGGCAACAGCCCGTGCGCTATATCGTCCTCGATCGGGTAGGTCCAGGTCGTGCCGGTCAGGCCGGTGTACGACTTCTTCAGGCTTGTGCCGCTGTAGATGCTCAGCGTGTATGTCGTGTCGGCCTCCAGCGAAATGCTGCTAGCAGAAGAGTCCACCAGTTGGTCGGCCTGCAGCAGCCGGTTGCGGTGTGCCCAAGACACGGTCAGCACACCGTAGGTCTTAGTCGGATACGCCACACCGCACACAAGCACCCGGCCTGGCGCATAGGGCCTGGCCTGGCGCTGGTTCATTCGCAGCGAGTCGACCGGCGCAATGTTCTCTGCGAGCGTCGCCGAGCTGGTGCGGCTCAGCAGCTTTACGTTCACTGTCTCGCCAGTCACGTACTCACGCGTGTCCTCGGTCGCCCAATCCTCGTAGAACCAGATCAGCGCGCCGGCCTCATGCGGCGCTGGCACCGTATCGACGCATCCCCGCGCGAGCACCGCGGTGCCGGCCGCGGCGTTGATCGCGTCGACGCGGAAGATCTCGTCATCGATCATCGCGGCCGAGCCCACCTCGACGAGGTCAAGGTCAACCCCTTGGACAAGCGTGACGCTGACGCTGGTCAGGCCCCGGCCGATATCTGCTGAGATTGTCGCGACCGGGCAGAAGTCGCCGGACGTGCGCTCTTCGAATGGTGCAGACCCCACGCGGCTGAGCAGCGCGTAGTTCATCTGCAGGCCGGACGGCCGCATGCCCACCACGGCGAGGACACCCGTCTCGGGCTGCAGTTGGGCGAGATCCGCATCGCTCAGTGCCGCCGCGAGGTCGCGGTACGGCGCCTCAATGAGCCGGCGGGTCGCAATGACCCGCGGGGTGCGGTCGGGCGGGGTCCAGTTCGGCGGCTGGACTGCGGACGTCCCGGCTGCCGGCAGTCCGAACACGTCTTCCAGCGCGGTGATGGCGATGGTGCCCTTCGTGAGGGTGCCATAGTCGATCTTGCCGGCCCGCAGGACGATCAGTTCGATCCCGCGCTTCCGGCTGCGAACGCAGAACACGTCGCCTGGGTCCACCGCATAGGCGCGCCGATCGAGCCGCAACTGGAGCTTGCGGATAGCCGACGTCGACACGTTGCAGTCGCGCGCCGCCACCCTGCCTGCCAACTCGCCGGTCGGTAGGCCCGGATACTCCTTCGTCGTCGTGATCACGCCGCCGGCAGCGCGGATCGCGCCGGCATTCTTCGCACGGGCACGCCGGTCGGTGTTGGTGATCGGGTCGTGCCACACGACGACGAACTGGTTCGCCGTGCCGTCGAGCGCAGTGATGCTGTCTTCGTCGATCCCGAGCAGTCCGCTGTCCTCGTCGAATACCGGCAACGTCGCGACGTCGTAGTCGTCACGGATCAGCCGCAGCGTCCAAAGTCCGGTCGAGCGGGAAAGGAACTGAGTGGCGCCAATGTGATCGAGGACGGTCTGCTCGAAGTTGTCCAACTCGTCTGCCACGCGAAACTTGAGGCACAGACCAAAGCCCTCGGCGAACAACGTATCTGCGGCCGTGCGATATGACGCCTGGTCCAGCAGGCCGCGATCCTTGCCACGGCCCCAGTCGCGGTTGGTCTGGCACTCGAACAAGATGTGAGCGGGGTTCATCGCCTTCACCTGGTCGCCGGCCAGGCTGATCACTGCCTTCTCGGGATACCAAACTCCACCGTCCCATCCGTTCAGCGCGCGCCGCCACCGGCTCATCCACGCCTTCGGATACTTGTTCATCGCGCAGAGTTGCCCGTCGAAGAAAGCAGTGGTGACGCCGCGGAACGCGGGCACCAGGCCACCTACCATCGCCGCCAAGCGAGGGTTCGCCGGTTGGTCCGGGGCGCCGAACATGACGTCCAGCGGCCCGGCGATGCCACCCTCGGCCTTGTCCCCACCGAACAACTCACCGGCCTGGATCTGGATGGTCTGGTTGCTCTTGACCGACCCCTTCCAAGCGGTACGGTCGCCGGCCTTGATCTCGACCATCTCGTCCAGCGGACCTCTCGCAAACCCCATGAGAATACCCATGTAGTAGCGCCAGCCCATCGTTTGCGCTTTGCTACGGCCGCCCATTTCCCGCCTCCGCACGTGCGTGGTTGACAAGGCGTAGGGCCAGCTCATCGCCGGTAGCTTCCAGCACGGATGCGGATACACCTTCGACAACGAATCGGTGCCAGTCCAGGCCGTGGGCGTTGAACCAGGCCCTCGCACCGGATACGCAGTAGCCCGGTCGGCTGGTCAGCCCTGGCACACTGCGCAGATGCGCTGTTGTGATGATCAGATCCGTCACTTCTTCGACCCTTTCGATTTGACTGCCTTCATCCGCTCGTTACCGGTACCGAGGACGATCCAGTCCTCGATCCACACATCGCCGAAGATCACGTAATGGCCAGTGCCGTCCTCGGTCTGAGGCAGATCTTCGGAAGTCAGCGCCTCCGGTTTCGGCTTCGGCGCTTTCGCAGAAGTAGCGCTGCTAATCAGATACGACGCGACAAGAATCGCGATTTGCACCCACATGGATGACTCCTACCAGTTACCACCAGGGATCGCCGTCGAACGGCGACTTGCCCGGAAGGAATGGCACTGCACCGCAGTTCGCTGTGTTGTTGAACTTGTCGTTGCAGGTTTGGATGAGCTGATCACATCCGGGGAACGCGACAGCCCGAGTACCAGGAGCCAACAGCGAGGTGCCACCGACCAGGACCAGGCGGTTGCCGGTGTGTTGTTGGATGCCACGCTGCTCGATCACTCCCTGGCCGCTGTCCCACTCGACGTAGCCTCCGCGGAACCAAGCATCGGGGTAGCCGCCGATCGCGTTGCCGGCCCCCGTCACGCTGTTGCCATCACGCAACTCGACGGTGAACGGCACGCGGTATTGCTCGCGGTCTGCCCGGCAGTTGTGATCGAACACCGTGTAAGGGCACTCACGTCCCCATGCGAGGCTGATCGATGTACGCGGTTCTGTTCCGAGCAGCCGGCACTTGATCTGCACCCGGCTGTCGGCCGGCCAGTTCACCTCGTCGATCCTGCCCATCCACACCACAAGCCCCTGGGGCTCGTTCCAGTGGATGTCCCAGACGGTCAGTGTTGGAGCCTTCGACGGCCGAGCGCCACGGTACAGCTGCGCAACCTCCAGGTCGCTCGGGCCAGTAACAGTCATGATGTCGGCACTAGCCTGGCCGGTCATGCGCCGTCCATCGTCGCTCACCGGCCGCGCCCGAAAGGTCATGTTGTTGAACTCGATGTCTCGATTCGCGGTGGTGTAAGTCCATCGGATCGGGCCGAGGCGGAAGTCGTACAAGCTGATCGCCTGGCCATCGGCGAGGGACCGCTCGCGATCACTGAAGCTCATCGCGTACTCCTCGGAACACCGTGCTGGCTGTGCTGATGCCGTCGGTGTCGGTTTCGTGTGTGATCTGCACGCTGTCGCTGTCCTGCCGGCACAGGGTCATGAACGAGATGCGTGCGACGTCGCTCGGCCGGACAACGCTGCCCAGCGCGCTGTCGATCGCCAGGCGCTCGACGTCGACGTTCAGCTCGCTGACGTCGAGGATGCGGCGGTGGAAGACCTGCCCGCCGAACAGCTCAATGCGGATATCGCGCCGGCCGGGAGCATCAGACCTGAAGAACCGCGCCAAGCCGCACAGCTCGACATCGAGGACGGAGCTGGTCGCAGCCACTGTGTCGACCAGCACCAGGTCGGCGGCATGGGTCGGAATCCAGATCGCTTTCTGTCGGCCGCGCAGGGCGTACAGCAGGCTGCGCAGCGCCGCGTGCTCCTCTCGGCCCTCGGTCTGCCAGCGGAAGCCATGCACCGGGAAACCGACCCCAGCTTGGTCGGCGAATTGCGGCAGGCCGGTTTCGTTGTCCAGGACATCGAGCAGGCGCTGATACGACAGGGACAAGTCTTCGGACTCTTCGGGCCGCTGCTCGAGGACAGGCCAGCCCCGGTACGTTGCCGTCGGCATGACCTCCAGCCAGTCGCTGCTGTCCATCACCAGGAACCGCGCTTGTGCGCTGTAGAGGGTGTCGGTCAGCCGGGTCAGCGCCGGTTGCTCCGTCAGCTGTGCGGTGCGAATGGGGTACAAGCGGGAGCCGGCCGGCCAGCGCCGCTGAACCGGACGCGCAAGCTGAATGGCCGACGCCGCCAGGTCCTGGATCTCCACGACCTCGTACTCGAATGCTGACTCACCGCGCAGCAGCGCAAGGCCCCCGGCCCGGAAGTCCCGCCAGCGCGTATCGCACTCGACCGTCAGCGCGCCGGCCGCGGTGACGCTTGCCAGCAACTGGATGTCCGGCCACACCGGCAGCGCCCAGATTCGCCCGCCCCAGCCGGCCAAGCTGAGATCGAGGAGCACGCGCTCGCGCCCCTCCGCGTAGAACTCGGCTTCGAATGAACGCCGGGGTGACAGGCGCAGCGATCGCCGTTGCTCGACTCCCGACGTGCTGGTCAGCAGCTCGGTCAACCACTCCAGTGACTCCTGCACGCCATCAGCCCAGTCCGGCGCAAACGGCCACGCGGTGATCCGGTTTCCGGTAATGACTAGGATCAACGGCTGTTCGTCCTGCAGTTGCCAGACGATGCGCGCGTCCACTACCGGCGGTCCATCCGTCGACACGGCCACAGTCCAGATGCGCTCCTGCAGCGCCGCGAACGGCAACGGCGGCGACGGCTGGCCGGCCAGGCTGATGCCATCGGCGTCCTCGCGATCGATCTGCGACAGGGTGCGGGGCGTGAAGTGGGCGTTCCAAACTGAGACGGGACGTTCCTGCACGCTCACGACGTTCCCCAGATCCAATCGGCCAGGGATCAGCCACAGGCGGTTGTAGTAGTTCTCTTCCAGAGCGCTTTGGTGGACAGCCTGGTACGTCGAATGGATCACCTCTACCGGCTGATGCGCCGCGTAGGCGCCGGCCCAGGTCGAGGCGCTGGCCGAGCCCAGGGTGATGTCCTGGTTCAAGCCCAGAGCGGAGATGTTCGGGGTGATGCCGGCAACGACCGCTTCGACCGGCCGAGGTACTTGAAATCCGGGGAAGGTCGCCATTTCTACTCGACCACCCGGAATGCATAGCCGACCAGCGCGCTGGTGTTGCCGAAATCGTTTGCTGTTCCGCGCTGCAGCAAAGGGAAGACGCGCCAGGTGTCGGTTCCGATCGTGATCGAGTCCCCAGGCGCGAGGAAGTCCATCCGGCACAGACCGAAATCAGGCGCTTCGCCGATGTACCTCGAACGCTGCTGAGCGCCGAACGCATAAATTGCACACGGCACAACGTTGGTCGAGCTGTTCAGCTCGTTGGCGCTCGCGTCGATCAGCCCAACGTCGGGATGGTACTGACTGCTGTAGTTTCCGCGACCGGGGCCGACGACGCGCCGGGAGACGTTCGTTGTGTAGTCGAACGGCAGCCACTCCGGCGAAGGGCCGCCGTCAAGGCTGTCCAGCCGCAGCACGCTGCCGCCGCCACTGTACCGAATGTGATAGCCATCGAAGGGGTGCGACGACCAATTGTTTGTCAGCGCTTGGCCAGGGCTGTAGATGAACGAGCCGCAAACATACTGACCGCCTGTATAGGCGACGCCACGCTTGTTCAGGGAGCCGATCATCACTGGACGGAACTGACCGGCAGCGATTTCGACGTGAAGGTGCAGATAGGCAGCGGTGGCGAACAGGTGATAGCGCGTGAATGGCCCGGCGCTGAGCTGCGCTATGGTTGTTTCTTTCGACGAATACGGGTTGTTCTGCACCGAGCTGCCCGGCTGCGCGTTCCACGCCAGGCCGTTATCGAACCCCGTATTGCCGGCGAGCTGCCATTGATTGGAACCGGCGTTGAATGACCAGTAGCCGTCGGCGTTGTGACAAAGCCATTCCGATGCCGAGGCGCGGTCGGTGACCCAGCCGAGGGTTTCAGCGTGGGTGCGGAGCTTGCCCAGCAGATCCGACGGGTTGTTCGCTGTTCCGGTGAAGTAGGCCATGTTCAGTCCGCCCTAATTGCGAAGAGCCAGGGATTTCCAGACCGCCACGCCGTCTGGAAAACAACGTGATCGACTCCGTTCTCGGTGATGACGTCTTCGGCGCCGGAGTTGAGAGTTGGCACGTAGAAGGCACCGTCGAAGTCACCGAGGTACCGGCGTCCCTCTGTTTCTCGGGTCACGAACGACAGCGCCTTCAGGGGGAACTTGCTGAAAGAGTCTCGGAGCTGGTTGATCACGCTTTCGCCACCGCTGCCGGTGTAGCGACCGCAACCGAGCGGCAGAAGGGTCCGATTGTTGTAGTCGGACTCGTTGTTGCTGTTCGATGCGACGGTGAAACCCAGCCAGCGGCCCGCCGGGTCGCGGACATAACAGCTGCGCTCCAACGGGCTGCTGATGCCCCGATGACGGTCGCTCACGTCTGACCAGCGGGTGGCGATGTCTCCGCGATACGACCCCACGACAGCCAGCGGATACGGGAACTGCGACGGCGGGCACGGTGGCAGGATGAAGCCTGCGCCGGCAGACTCGTAGATCGTCGAGACTTTCACGACGACCCAGAAGCGTCGGCCGTTGGCGATGAACCAGTAGGGCATCGGCTGGTTCCAGGCCAGCAGTTGCACCCGCGGGCTGTAGTTGACGAACGCGGTCCAGTAGTCGCCACTGGGCAGGATCGCTCCAGGATTGAACGCCGTGCCACCCATGAGCCGGACGTTGTAGTAGTCGAGCGCGGTGTCGCCGTAGGACTGGACGCCCATGAAGATGCTGTCTTCGCCGCCGAGGCCAGGAGCACGCAGGGTCACTTGGCGAATCGCGATCGCCGTCCCGGATGCGGGAATGGTGTTGTCGAAAACCTTCTCGTAGGCCTGGCCGGCTGCGACGAGCGTCGGGTGGGCGGTGAGGAACTGGACGAGTCGTTCGACCAGGTCGGCGTGGTTCTCGGCTGTGCCGAATTCGGTGGCCATCAGTTGATTCCCAGTAGTTGACGGAATTTCTGCGGGTCGCGGCTGATGTGCAGAACCATTGCTTCGTCGCCGTAACGACCCGCCATCACATCACCGATGCGGCTGGGGTCGTCGACCAGGTAGAAGTTCTGGTTGTTCTTCAGCGTCGCGCTGAGATTCTTTGCGGGCTCTTGTAGACGCGAAGCAGCCAAGCCCGGAGCGGGCATGGCCGGAGCAGGAGTCCCCATCAGGCCGCCCGTAGCGTGGCGGACCGGGTTCGCCCAGGCGCCCAGGGCAGCCATGCCATACCGGTTGAACTGCTCCAGAAACGCGAGTGCGCCGGGCTGCCGTACCACGGCGGCACGGGTCATGAACTCGTCGTTGGAGGCCAGGATCGGGATGCTGTCGCTGGTGCCGGTGCCTGGTCCTTGGATACGGCCGCCATCGGCAAAGCCACCTCCGAAATACGCACTGGCGGCACTCATGCCCAGTTGCAACCAGCCACCCCCACCGCCAGTGCCGCCAGCAGCACCGCCACCGAATAGGCTGCTGAACAGGTTGCCGAACAAACTGGCACCCTGACCAAACACTCCAGCCAGCGCGCTCGCCAGGGTGCCACCGCCCGACGTGGTTGCTTCGCTGATCGCGCTACCCATTGCGGCTGCACCTTCGGTCGACGCGGCAGCAATAGCAGCCGCTGGACCGGTTTGTCCCGCTGCGGAGGCTGCTCCGCTCACCACCTGGCCACCGTTCGCTGCCGCTAGCGATGCGGCTGCAGCCTGAATCGCCGCGGCGCCGGTCACGAGAGTGCCTCCCGCGGTTGCCAGGGCGCCGGCCGATGCCGAGACCGCCGAGGCACCTACGGCCAGGTCTTTGCTACCAGCGTCTTTGGTCTCGCCGAGTCCGAAGCTACTGAGCAGCGATGCCCCGAGCTGCCTGGTCGCCATACGAGCGGAGTCGGCCGCGAGCGTACGGAGAAAGTCATCCAGGCTGGCCTTACCCGTTGTTACGGCGGAAACGACGCTGTTCTCCAGGCCCGACATCGCGTTGCTGAACAGGTCGTAGGTCTGGCCCGCGACGTTCCTGGCCGAGTCGAGATAGTCGGCGAACGCCGAGCGGGCACCGTTGGTCCAGTCTGCCTGCGCGACCTGCAAGGCCGCGTAGTTGCGTTGGAGCTGCTCGGTCATCGCCGCGTGGTTCGCCTGCAGCTTCTGCAGCTTGTCGTTGTACTCGTCGAGGCTCATGCCACGCGAGCCGTCGCCATACTGGCTGGCAAGATCCAATCTCTGCTGGGTGAAGCGATCGTCGAGGTTGCCGCGCTGCTCGAACAGCCTGCGCTGTTGCGCCCCCATCCCAACGGCGGCCGCAGCCCGCTCCCCCTGCAGCGCGAGAGCATCTTGCTGCTGCTGCAACGCGTCGGCGTAAGCCTTCACCGCCTGGGCCTGCTTCTTGAGGCGGCCTTGCTCGTTGACCTGGAGTATCTCCAAGTCCGCGTCGGATTTCTTCTGTGCCTTCACCATGTTGTTGCGGGCGTCGGCGATCTTCTGATCGAGGCTGATGCGCTGTGCGGCAGTGGTAGTGCTCTTGCTGCGCAGCGCCTCCAGCGCCTGGATCTCCGCTTGGTAGGCTGCGGTGACCTGGTCCTTGTTTTGGCGGATCAGTTCGCTGCGGCGGGCGACATAGTCGGCGTAGGAGAGCAGCCCAGCCCGCTGCTGCGCCTGCAAGCTCTGCTCAGCGTTCCTGTAGTCGGCCTGCAGCTGGTCCAGCTGGTTCTTCGCTTCGGTGACGGTGGACTGATCGAGTGGAGTACTCGGCCCCTTCGGGGTCTTCGGGTCTTTGTACTTCTCGTCGATGGCTCGCCGAGCAGCAGCGATATTCTCCGGGCGCAGCCGCTCGTCTTCCGGGTTCGTGGCTTGAATCGCGGCGATGCTCCGGTCCAGCTCCCTGTTGAGCTTGTCGCGCTTTTCCTTGTTGGTGCGCACCGACTCCAGCAGCTTGTCCATGCTCTGCTGGCCGCGTATTGCCTCGTCCTCCAGGTAGCGATCCAGGCGCGCCTTCTGCGCCTTCTCGCCCTCGTCCTGGATTTCCTGGAGGGCATCGGTGAATTGCTTCCCGCGCTCGTCGTCCGACATCGAGCTGCGCTGATACGCCTTGCGCAGCTCGTTGAACCAGCCCAACGGGCCAAAGACCGCCCCGCTGGCCACAGCGCGGCCAGGCTGAAAGGCTTGCCCCTTGGTCAGCTGCTCCAGCCGTTCCTCGGGCGTCTCCGTCCGGCCCACGCCGAGCATCTCATCCCAGGCGCCTTTGGCAACGCCAGCGACGGTCTTCCAGGCGCGCTCCATCGTGCCCAGGTTCTCAACGATCTGGCTGGCCCTCTCATCCATCGCCTGGCCGTACGCATCCATGGCGAGCTGGGCGGCGCCCAACGTGTCCCCTTGCTGGTTCAGGGCGGTGATCTGCTCGTACACCGAGGCAGTCAGGTAGTGGTACTTCTCGTTGAGCTGTTGCGACGCCCTGACCGGGTCTTCGGCCAGCTTGGAGAACTCGGCCACCGTTTCGGAAACGGCCTTGCCAGTGGCGTCTTGCATGGCGATGGCGGTGCTGGCCACCAGCTCGATCTGATCGACCGTGAACTTGCCGGTGGCGGTGATCTCCGACAATACGGCCACGGCCTCATACTGGGTGCCGTTCGCCTTCGCGATCGCAGCGGCCATCGCGGAGAGCTGGCCAGCGCTGGTTCCGGCGTAGTTGCCGGTCAGGATGATGGCCTTGTTCAACTCGGTCGCTTCCGAGCGGCCTTTCTCGTAGGCAGCGGCCAGTGCCACGCCGGCAGCAGCGGCTGCGACGCCAACGATCGCAAAGGCGCTGCCGGCCCCGCTAAGGCCGGTCATCGCGGTCCTGGCGTTGTTGGCCGATACTGCTGCTGCGTCTGCCCCGCGGGCGATCTCACCCAGTTCTTCGCTGGCCGTGCTCGCGATCCCGAAGAAGGACTTGATCTTGTCACCCAGCGCCTGGAAGGTCGCGCCCACACCGCCGAAGCTGTCCTTGATCTGCCCACCTTGCTGAATGGCGACCAGCCAGATCGGCATGCCGCTGGCCAGGCTGGTGACGACGTCGGTGATCTGCGCAGGCAACTGCCGCATGGCCTGGCGGTACTGGCCAGCAGAGATCCCGGCCACAGCCATGGCATCGGACGTGCCAAGCAGGCGTTCACGCTGCTCCTGGAGCTTGGCGTTGTAGGTGGTGAAGCCTTCGGGATCGATCAACCGGGAGCTTCTGGCCTGGCCCAGGCGTCTTTCCAGGTTGTCGAGCTTCTCCAGCTCGCGTGTAACCGGATCGATTGCGCCCAGCAGCTTGGCCAGCTCTGCCTGCTGCTTGTCGAACTCGGCCGAGGCCTTGGCGGCGGCTTCGGCGGCTCGCTGCTCGGTTGCGATCTGCTGCTGCCTGGCACGCTCGGCGTTGTGGTAGGCGTTCATCGACGCCGATTGGGCGCGGGCGCTCTCCTGCCAACCGGCAGTTGCGGCGCGGGTTGAGGTGTTGAGCTTGTCGGAACTGCTAGCCAGGGCGTCGAACGCGGCCTGCTGCTGAAGGCTGGCCGCCACCATGGCCTTGAGCCGTGCCGCCTGTTGATCGGCGCTCTCGCCGATCGCACTCAGCTGACTGCTGGTGGCGGTGGCACTGGTACCGATCTGCTCGACCTGGCTGTTGATGTTGTCCAGGGCCTGGGCGCCCTGATTCCCGTCAGCGCGGATGCGTAGTGCCAGATCAAGTTCTTTGCCCGTTGCCATGTCGAGTCACGTCAGAAAGGAGTGGCTCGCATGGTTACGCGCGCGCGCGAACGGGTCTTTGTGGCAAGCAAAAAAAACGCCCCGAACTAAGTCCGAAGCGTCTTGAGGTGCTCTTTGGCGTCGTTGCCCCCGGCCAACGCCAGGTTGGTGTCGATGACCTGGTTAGCCCGGTGGTGGGACAGTCGCCGCTGCTCAGCGTCGTAGAGCAGCAGGATCTGCCGCTCGGTCATTCGACCGATGGTGGCTGGGGTTCCGTATCCTCCGGCGATGAGGCAGGCATAGATGTCTGCCCAGCGGCCTTCCTGGCCTCTTCGGCGCCCCGTTCGGTTTGAATTCGGTCCACCACCGCCCCGATAAAGAAAGGGCCGTTCACCAACCACCAGACGTACAGCAGGAAGTTTCCATCCCGGTGCGGCAAACCTTTCACCCATTCTTCGTCGACGTCGGCCGCCACTGCCATCAGGTGCGGGATGAGATCCGAGTGCTGGCCGAGCACCACCAGGATCTGCTCCAGGTCGGGAAGCACAGGCCCTTGGCTGATGGCATACAGGTCATCGAGCAACGGCTGGATCATGGGGCGTAGCCGCAGCCCTTCGACGAATCCGTACTCGCGCACGGTCAGTGTGCGGCCGGCGACCTCGATCTCGCGTTCGGGGTGCAGGATCTGCAGATCATCTGCCCCTTGCGCAGCAGCGGGGCCGGGCTTGGCCTTACGTTCTACCTTGCGCCCCATGTCAGGCGCCCTTCTGCACGATGCGACCGAAACCGCCCAAGTTGGCGTCGGCAGCGTTCAAGGTGTCGTACAGCACGCTGCCCGTGAGCTGGAAGTTGCCGTACTCGTCGTTGATGAGTGCCAGGTCACCGACCGGGTCGAACTTGCAGCGGTACAGGGTCACGATCACCGGTTCCTGATTCTCGGTGTTGATGCCGTCCAGCAGGATGTAGCGTTCCGGCGGTGGTGAGGTGAACATGGTGTAACCGGTGGCGACCTCGGAGGCATACGCGGCTTTGAACGGCTGGGTCTTGCCGGTGACATTCAGCAGCTCGATCAAGCCAGCCGTTGGCGACTCGATACGGTAGTCCGTACCCAAGACCAGCTCCGCAGGCGTGGTGGCACTGTCGGTGAGGACCACCGAGGAGACGAACTGACGGTCCAGCTTCACGAAGTCGCCGGCCTTCAGATCGCCCTCGAGGACTTCACCGGTCACCGTGTCGGCAGGCAGCTCGATCTGCGAGGCCCAGATCGCCGCAGCGATGTTCTTCGGCAGCCACTCGTCGTAGGTGATGTTGACGGTGGCGGTCTTGCCGCGCTGCAAGCGGCCATATTGCAGGCGGTTGCCCGAGAACGATTCCGTCGTGTTCGTACTTTCGGTGGCCATCTGCAGGGTCAAGACCGGTACGTTTCCGGCCCACACAGGGCGGCTCAGCTTGCCGTTGGGCAGGCGCTCGCCGGCCCAGACCCGACCCTGGAAAGAAAACAGCGACATGATTTACTCCTTGGCGGCGGGAGCCGCATCCTGGGTTTCGACCGTGATCTTCTGGTGCTGCACCAGGAAGGCCTTGTCGAGGGTGTTGACGTAGATTTCGGCGCCGGCCGGGTATTTCGTGCCAGCGTGCGTGTGATGAGCGGTGAGTGTCACCTTCTCCTCCTTCGGCACTGGGACGACGGGGGCGTCCTGTTTCTTGGCGGGGGTGCTCATGAGGTTCTCCCGATTGCGTGTTGGGTCTGATAGAGGTCGGTCCAGATCAAAACGGACGTGTCATAGTCCACGGGCTGCCCCTGGATGAGTTGACAGTCACGGGCGCCCGCCAGACCAGGCGGCACCCAGCCGATCAGGGCATCTCGCACCTGTCCTAGTACCGGGCGTAGATCGTCCATCGCGTTCTTGCCCTTGTTGTCCCGGTAGTTGCGGGTTGCAACCACAACACCGAATCGCACCTGGACCATCTGCCGGGTCGCTGCGCCGGGTGCTCCGGACGAGCGCGGCATCGGCGTTTCTTCGGCGAGGATCACGTAGGCGGTCGGTGTCCGGAAATCGCGGACTGCCTTGATGGCAGCAAAGTCCGCCGCACCGCCGACACTCGCCAAGACAGCTACCTGATCCTTCAGGCGCTCAATGATCAGGTTGTGATCGAATGGAGCGCTGGACATGTCAGAAGTCCTTCAACTGATCGAGGCTGAAAGTTCGGCCCGGAGTCACCACCTGGGGAGCCCCGCTGGTGGAGTTGGCCACCGGGTCGTCCTGCCCCAGGGAGAACTTGCCCTCGGCGGTGAGCTGCAGAAATTTCAGGGCGTCCCGGTAGTCACGAACGATCGGGTCTTTCTCCGCGCCTTCACCCAACCGGTCCTTATGCAACAGGTAGCGCGTGATCGCCCGGTGCCAGCCGACCACGATGCCAAAACGCTGTTGCAGCGGCAGGTAACCACGTTGCTGCAGGAATCCGTCGATGAAGGACCGGGCATCGCTCACCGCACTGTCGATGACCTCTACAGCGGCGTTGCCGACCTCGATCTCCTCCGGCGTCCACTGGTCCACCGGCAAGCCGCGCAGCAAGGCATCGAGCAGCTCGGTCTGGACCGCACGGTACTGCTGAGGCGTCGCGGCCTGGGACAACTCTTCCGCCCCAGGCCGTTCGGCCAGCTCCGGTAACGTGATGTACACAGCCACCTCAGCAGCCCTCGGGCTGAGCGATGGCGCGCACCAGGGCCATGACACCCGTCTGGATGTCGGTCTTGGCGATCGCAGCCCAGCGCAACGGCTCTGCAGCCAGGAAGCGACGAAGCTCGACACACTCCGGGCTCGACTCATGCTCAGGTGCCAGCTTCGACGCCTTTGCGGCGGCCTGCTTAACCTCCAGGTCCGTACTCAGCCGGCCGGCCAACGCGGCCTGCAATGCCAGCAGTTCCGCGCCTACGGCCTTGACACGGTTCATCAGGTCGATGTCGTCCTGAGTCAACTCGCGATAGCCGGCGATCTTGCGGTGCTGGTTGTCCATCACAGCACCTCTGGAACGATCGCGCCGATGGGCAGGAGCTGGTCCGCCTGATCGCTGTTCAGCAGAATGCTGTCGCCAAAGGTGTAGGACTCACCGTCGTGATCCAGGCGTTCGCGTTTGACGATGTAGCGGTTCTTTTCGCCGACACCCTCGGTGTTGGGTGCATCCTGGTCGTTGCTCGTTTTACGGGCCATGAGATAGAAACTCCGAGGGCGACCCGAACGGCCGCCCAGTTGAGGGTTAAGCCGCGACGGCGTTCTCGAAGAAGAAGCCGAGGTCCGGTGCGGTGACCAGTTCCTTGACCGACTCACCGACACGGACGCGCTGGCCACCGCGCAGGCCGATGTTCGGGTCGGGGATCGAACCAGACACGCGATCACCCCACTGTGCGGTCAGGCCGAAGGTGGTGCCGTTGCGGGTGTCGGCCAGGCGATCGCGATAGATGAAGGACGCGTGCGGCCCCCAGGCGCGGACCAGGTTCGGGTTCTGCCCCGGCCGAGCGATGTTCAGCCGTGCTTCGCCGACGTAGATTGCGTCCAGTTCCAGCAGCTCCTGGAGGAACGCCATCGGCACCATGCCCTCGTCGCCGAGTGAGCCGTTATATGCCTTCACGATCTTCGGGTGACGGCGCAGGATGGTGGCGGTGCGACGGCCCAGCACGCCGATGTTCGGGCGCAGAATGACGCTATCCAGCGCATCGGTGATCATCGGCAGCGGGTTGCTGGTCGGGTCACTCCACTGATCGGTACCGGACAGGGTGGTCTTGTTGCCCGCAGCGTAGCTATTGGGGCTGAAGACAAGCCTGGAGGTCCGGGCTTCGCGATCGAGCAGGATCAGGTTGGTGGTTTGCTCGGTCGCGTGGCCCAGGGGGTTGTAGTTCGTCGGTGCGTTGTCGATATCCGCCTGCGGCACCGGCGCGTCCAGGCCGTGGTCTTCGGTGCTGCCGGTTTCGTCGGTGGCGCTGAACTCTACTTCGTTCGGCTTGGACTTGCGGCCGACCAGGGTTTCCGGGACGGTGAAGCCCTGGGCGAGGTCGTACTTCCAGAACTTGAACTCCTGCTTGCCGACCGGTACGCGCGGCAGAACCTCGTCGGAGATCATCCGGCCGTTGCGGTAGGCGATGGCGATCGCCGTCAGTTCGGGATCGATGGGAAATGGTGCATTGTTCATGGAGCGCTCCTTCAGGCTACCGGCAGAACGGCCGGGGCGATGTAGACGGACCCGATATCACCCGCGACGCCGCTGAGTTCAGCGAAGCCGATGATGTAAGTGGTGGCGGCCGGCGGCAGAGTCGCGGCAACCGCTCGCCCCTGGGCGTCGGTCGTCAGCGCATCACCGCGAGTGACGTTGCCGCCGTACTCGACCGGCGCCAGGCCGGAACGGATGACGTCGAAGACCGCACCGTCGGCGGCGGGAATTTCGGTGCTGATGCCGATCAGCAGCGCAGTGCTACCGGCAGCCTGGGCGGCCAGGCCGTCCGAGCTGCCATGGATCACGATACGGCGGGCGGCGATGGCGCCGCTGGCACGTTTGGCGGTGATGAGTCTGGGAATGTTCATGGCCTACTTGGCTCCCTTGGTGATGTGGGTAACGGCCTCGGTCGTGCTGATATGGCGTCCAGCCTGCCGCTGTTCTTCCTGATAGCTCTGCGCTCGCGCTGCAATGGCGTGAGCACTGCCGAAGCTCAGGTCGCCGCCGTCGCCGGATTTCTCGGAAAAGTCCACCTGCTTGGGCAGTTCGGCCAGCAAGCTGCGCAGCACCTCGGCCGCCGGCTTGGTGACCTGGCCGTCGCCCTCGGCGAATTCCAGCGGGGTGTCGGTAGGCAGACTCACCAGCAGCTCGATCACCGGAGCCTTCTGGCGCGGCAGCAGTCGGCCGGCCTGGACCAGGGCTTCGGCGAACTCGGTGACCTCGTTGCGATGTTCCTGGGCTTTTTGCTGGGCCACCTGTGCTTCGCGGGTGGCCAGCAGTTGCTCGCGCTCGTCGAGCTGGCGTTGGCGCTCCTGGAGCGCAGCTTCGTCAGGCATGGTCGTGTCCTGCTGTGATGGGTGAGAGGTCCGGTCAGCCTCTGCCGCTGACGCGGAAGCACCGTCGGATGGGGTGACGGTGCCCTGCGGCTCCTCCGCAGCGGCGGCAGAGGCTGCTGCGGCGTCGACGCCTTCTATTACGGGTTCGGAGAACAAGGCCGAGGCCTGCGGAGCAGTGTCCTGGACGGAGGCTCGCCGCGCGTCTTCCTCGATCGAGGACAACTGCCACTGCGGGATGAGCTGGTCGGCCCGCTCGGCGCCTTCGCGCTCGACGAAGAAATCGCGCAGGCGGCGCAGGATGTCGGTCAGCCCGGTGACCGCGTAGGGGGCTTCCGCGAACTCGATGGCCAGGGCGCCGTCATCCTCGGCGAAGTTAAAGGGAGCATCAGGAATGCCTTTGATGGCCGGCGGCACGGCACCGAGGAAGCCGATATGGCGCAAGTAGTGCTTGCCCGGAACCGGGTTGCCTGGTGAGTCCGGCAGGTACACCGAAGCGCTGCGCTTCTTGTACATCTTGCGGTTCGCGGCTTCTGCGAACTCGGGGACCACCTGGTGCGGCTCGGCATAGAGCATGCCCTCGCGCACCTCTAGGCCCTTGGCCCAGCCGTAGGCCGGTGCATTGAGCTTGGGATGACCGATGACGAGAGGGGCCTCGCTGAGCGCCGGATCGTAGGTCGCGGCGATCTCCTGCAGGATGGCCTCGGTGAACTCCACCGGGCGACCATCGAGAGCGACGTGCCGGCCGGCGGGGAGGATTGGCAGAGTGGCGGTTGGCTTTTTCATGCCGCCCAGAGTGAGGCGGCAGAACTGGACGATCTTTGTCGCAATCGAAAATTGGGACAGAGGCCGCGCTGGGGAGGCTTTTCTACGAAACCACGCCAACGGGCACCGTGGCAACCCCAGTAGGGCGATTTATAAAGCGTCAGCAAGGCCCGTAGAGGGGCGTAGGCCAACGAAGATAGACCTACGCCCTCGTTTGGTCCGCTAGGGGCCTAGAAACGCTAATTCTGCAAGGTTGAGTTTATGAGGCTCATGACTCGCTGCAGCAGTTGGGCATCGTCAGTATCCGACGTGCCCAGCCAGGGCCTGGCTGGCATGGTGATCGTGTAGGGGCCGATGCGTACGTCCTGGGCGAAGTTGCTGCGGCGTTTCGGGACGAACTGTCGACCGACCTCGCCAGTACGCTCATTCATCCTGAAGTAAACCGTGCTCTGCTTCTCCTGACGCTGGATCGTACCGCCGAACTGGTGGATGGCACCGTACGGGCGATCGGTACCGAACAACAAGATATCCCCTTCAACCTGGCCGCGCAGTGACCCTCGCAGTAATCCCTCGGATGTCAGGATCTTGTCCCTGTTTCTCCGCTTGCGAGCCAGGTAGCGAGGCGACAGTGCCGTCCAGGGCGTGCCGTCAGGAGCCTGCTGGGCACGGAAGCGCGCCTGGTGAATGCGCAGCAACGGTTCGATCAGGTCTTCGAGGATCAGGGAGGGATCGCGCAGAGTCGCGGCCGCCGCGCTCAGTGCCTGTGTCACCTGCTGGCTGTCGAACTCCAGCTCGATACGTGCACCGCTCATAGTCCACCCTCCACCAGAACCAAACGTCCGTTGGCCAACTGCTGCCCGAGCTGCTCGACGTTGACCACGCTGCCGGACTGGACGGCATTGCTGCGCGAGCTGCCCTGCAGGAGATAGTTGACGATCAAGGAGAGCCAGCCTCCGCGTCGGCCAGAGTCGAACACGTAGACCAGAGCATTGGATGATGCATCCAGGAGAACAGCCTGCGGCTGGGCGAGCGCCTGCGGCAGTTGCCGCAGGTCGGCCAGCGTCAGTCTAGCGAGCGCGTCGTCTACCTCTGGCTCGGCCGGCGCGGCCTTGACCAGTGGCACCAATTGCTCGTCGCGCATGCTGATCAACGCGGTCTGTGGCGTGACGCCCGCCCGCTGCATGCCCACGACCGTCTCGGGGCTCAGCGTGCCCACGTTGCGAGCGCTGCCACGCACCACCGGTTCGGCCACGACCTCATCCAGCCAGCTTGTCCAGGAGCGCTGCAGCGCCTCCTCGACACGCTGCTCGTCCAGCAGTTGCCTGTTCATGCGTGCCGCCGGTTCGGCCGGCAGCGGCGCGGTCTTCTCCAGGGTCAGCTGCACCTGGTTCTCGAAAGCGGCTCGACCGGGCGCGTAGTTCCAGCCCGGATCGATGCCCTCCGGCACCTGGACCACCTCGCCGTGGAAAACGATGTTGCGCATGCGGCCAGGCGGTGGTTCGTCTGGTCCCGACTTCCCCATCGCCTGCAGCTCATCCAGGCTGTAGGCCGTGACGTAGCACTCGCAGCCGAATCCACTGGGCGGATAGTGCGTCTGCCACCAGGGGTTGTCGGCGTGGATCACCAGGCCGTCCCAGGCCAGGTGCAGCTCACGCGGATGCTCGACGGCATCGCTGTGGTGATAACCCCAGTACGGTCGGGTCGCCTTCACTGCCTGCAGCTGGGCGTAGCGGCCGGCTGCGTAGCTGGTACGCAGGTTGGTGCGGTAGATCACCTGGGCACGCCAAGCGCGACCGCCGGCCGGCTCCCAGCCGTAGTTGTCCAGAACGGCGTAGTAGTCCTTCTGGAACTCCTCCAGGGTTAAGCCATCGCGGATCGCCTGACGCACCACGGCATAGAGATCTGCGACCAGGTCCGCACGATGGGCACCTGCGCTCACAAACGACTGGTCATGGGCGGCGCCGCGCACCGTGGCGTAGTTGACCGACGGATTCTTGGCCTCAAAGAAAGCGATCTGCTCGCGAAACGAGAGGCTGCCGTACGTCGCCGGGGTAGCCATCAGGCACTACCCCGCGCTGCCAGATCGTCCTGGACATCAGTACGCCCAGCCAGGTTCGCTGCCTGCAGGCCGACCGCCATGGCGGCCGCGTACTGATCCAGGCTCAGCTCGGGCGCAAGTTGCAGCAGTTGCTCCTGCAGCTCGTCGAGGCTGGTGGCGTTTTCGACCAGAGCGCGGAGTTGCTCGCTCCAGTCCTTTACCGCCGGCTGCATGGCCTTGGCCAACTGGTCCGTCATCGCCGCGGCCGGATCGTTTCCCCCAGCACGTTCGGCAAACTCGGCGGCAGGTGAGGGGCCAGTTGGCTGACCTTGCTCCTGTTTCTGATCCTGCTCCTGGACCTCAATTCCATAGGTCTCCTGGACGTAACCCAAGGTGGGCTTGAAGCCGGAGAACCGCACTACCTTCTCGTCTCGGCTGGCCTTGGCGTCCATGTCCTCGGGTTCTTCGACGACCCGGTAAACGCATGGCGGCTCAGCGCCGGGGAAGTTCCACTCGGTCAGCCAACGCGCGGGGCCCTGGTTGAAGCTCTCACAGATGAGGTCGGCGTCAGCCTTCACAAGGTCGAGGCGCACGTCGGCCTGCAGATCGTCGTTGCCCAGGCGGCCGGGAGTGCCCTGGCTCGACGCCACCTGGCCCAGCGTTACCTTGGCGATGGTCTCATCCATGGTGTCGTGCAGGATCTTGTAGTCGGCCGTGCCAGAGCGCGAGGCCTCTAGCAGTTCCACCAACATGTCCTCCGGCATGATGACACCGGTATCGGTCTGAATCGCCTGGGTGGCGGCCAGCAGCTTGGCCTTCTCCTCTGGCGTGGCGTTCTTCCCGAATTTGCCGACGGCGGTGGGCATACCGAACTTGTCCAGGAACGTGAGCCAGAATTTCAGACCATTGCGCTTGAAGTACACCGGCCAGTACAGCCAATGGGCCAGTCCGAGGCCATAGGGCTCGTCGTCGTTGTCGGCGCCGGTCGAGAAGTGCCAGAAGTACGGCGAAGGGCACGGCTCACCCTCGAACATGTTGTTCGGCGTCAGCAAGCGCAGGCCTCCCTGCAGGTCGTAACGGAAGCGGCGGCGGTTGCGCACCTTGACGGCCTGCAGGGTGATGTAGCGGTCGTCGCGACCGTAGATAAGTTCCGACACGGCGTGGCCGTAGTACACCCCATAGAGCATGCCGTTGGTGATCCGGTCCCAGCCAACGTTCTGCAGCTGCTGCTTCAGGTGCTCAGCTGCGGCCTTGTCGATCCGCCGGTCGCCGCCGGCATCGACCTGCCATTCCTTGCTGACGACGGCCAGCTGCCGCTGGCCCCAGGTCGCCTTGACCTGGGCGTCGCGCAGCACTTCCTCGTAGATGCGCAGGTCGTTGCCGCCCCGGCGCTGCAGGATGTAGTCGCTCGGTTGCTGCAGGCCGGAGAGGAATGGACGGGTAATATCGCGGCCGTCGCCCGTGGTGGCGATCTCCTGGCCGAGCTTGGGCGGGTGCATCAGTAGCCTCCGAGGTCAGTGCGGCCGGCGACGGTGCCCCAGCCGCGGTTGGTGGTGTTACGGGTACCGGCAAGGTCTTGTTGTGCGGAGGCCCGGCGCCCAGCCGACTGGCACTCGATAGGCTGCTTGCGGCCAGCCATGTAGCTTGCTCGCACGGCCATGACCAGGCTCACGGCGCTGTCGCCATGACGTTTTGCCTTACCGCCCGCCGACTCCAGATCAGCCTTGCGGCCTTTGTCGATCACTGGAATGCCGTTCTCGACCTTGATCGAGAGAAGATCGTCCAGCGTGCTTTGGTGCCTGGACAGCTCGATGTTGAAGGCCTCGAACTCCCCTTTGAGCTTGGGCATCCACTCGGCGTACCAGGCAAGGTTGAGGCTGACCTGCTCGACCACCGCTGGGCCATATCGCAGCGCCGCCTGTTCCGCCAGGTATCCGCCGTTGCCGGTGGCATCGAAGGCCATGCCCACGACACGCGGCAGGCGATCGCAGATGAAGAACATGATGTCGCGCTGTGCTTCGTAGGTCAGGTTGCGCAGCTCGACCCGGAACGCCTCCCGCTTGCGCAGGGTCGGCGAGATCTGCAGCGGGGTGAACACGGTCAGGTCGCCGCGGCGTGCGAAGTCTTCGCCGAAGCTGTGGGTGTTCTCCGGGTCCAGCCTGGCCAGCTCTGGCAGAAGGTTTTCTTCGCACCAGGTGCGGATCTCGTCTTCGCGCATCTGTGGCGTCCAGCCTTCGAAACCTTCCGGCGCCTCGTACCGGTAGATACGGATCGAACGGTCCTGGACCATCGCCTGCTCGATGAGCACGCGAGAGAGGTAGGCGCCACCGGACTTCTTCGGGATGCAGCCGTATTCCTCGTCGGCGGACTCGGTATTGGGGGCGTTCCTGTACAGCCCATCGCGCCACGCCTTCTCGGCCTCGGGCGACCACTCCTGGCCGGTGACGAAGCAGATTCGCTTGTACAGCCCTTCGGCGATCGCATCATCCAGGGTGATGCGGTGAACGCTGTAATCCTTGCGGCCCTCGCGGGCATCCTGGATGTACTGGTTGAACGGGTTGTCGACGCCGTTGTGGGTGCTGATCAGGCGGACCTTGTTACCCCACATCGTCAGCGCCAGGGCGGCCTTCAGCAGTTCCTCCAGGGACTCGTGGAACGCCGCCTCGTCGATCACCACGTCGCCCTGCAGGCCGCGCAGGTTGCTCGGCCGGCTGCTCAGGGCCTGGATCTTCCGCCCCGACTTCGGGAAGCGGATCATGTAGGTCAGGATCTCTTCCTTCTTCCCTTCGTCCCAGAAGGTCTGCTCGTAGACGTCAGCCTCGGCCAGCTCGTTGAAGGCGCGGGCGAACAGCGCGCAGGCGGCGATGTACTCCAGCGCCATCTCCTGCTTGCTGCCGACGTAGAAGGTGTTGCAGCCACCTCGGCGCCGCGGCTTGGCGGCATTGATCACGTTGCGCCCGGCTTCGGCCCAGGTCAGACCGGTGCGGCGAGACTTCTCCGCGATCATGATCGGACTCTCGTCCTCGAACCAGCGCTGCTGGTAGCCCAGGAAGACGGCGTCGTTGGAGGGAATCGCCTCGGATATCTCCTGCGGCACGTCGACGCCATGCAACGCCATCTCCTCGGCCAGGTCGATCTTGCGCGGCGCGCTGGTGGCCTTGAGCTTGGAGCCCAGGTTATCGGACGTTGCGTGCATGGCCATGTCAGGCTTTCCCCAGCAGGATGTCGCGGATACGCTGTTCGAGCTGCTCGCTCATGCCATCGCTGCCACGCATCTCTTCCAGGCGCTGCTCCTGTTCCTGGAGCTGCTTCTCGCGGCCCCGCTGCTCAGCCTCTGCCTGGAACTTCTTCAGCGTGACGCTGGAGCGCGTCAGCGTCGCGATGTTCTTGGCCGCAGACGCAAGCAGTCCGACACGATCGGCCGGGTCCATCTCTTCATCACCAGCCTCCTGCAGGGAGATGATCGACTCGAACAGCTCGGACTGGATCATCGCCGTCAGCGCTTCGCTGCGTGCGTCCAGGTCGTCGCCGGCCTGGGCACGGATCAGCTTGGCCGCCTCGGTGCTGGCACGAATTGCCGCCAGCCGTCGCTCCAGCTTCTGGCCGTAGCGATGCACGGCCGCACGGCTGGGCAGCTCGCCGGCCTCCGCCTGGCTCGGGAACTGCGCCTGCAGGTCCGCGATCAGCTCGTCCAGGGTCATCCGGCCATCGGCCAGGCGCCCCTCGATGTAGGCCCGGACTTGATCCGGTAGCCGGGAGATCGATGATTTCCGCCCCATGGTCGTCACCAGTACTTCTTGGGGCGGGCGATGCCGGGTTCGCAGTCGATGGTGTACTCGGCGACATCGGTGCCGTACCGGGTCAAATCGGCGAACCACTTGCCGGACGGTTCCTTGACCAGGGTCACCAGGTCACGGTCGGCCAAGTAGTCCAGCTCGCGGCGGATCTCCAGTGGTGTCGCGTCGGGATACTCGCTCTGCGCTACGGAAAGGACCGGACCTTCGTAGGCACCCACCGGTCGAGCGTTGTTCAGGGTCAGCAGAATCAGCCAGCGCAGGGATTCCCGGCGAATCTTGGCCATATCAGTTTGCATGGTTTGCTCCTACCAAGCCGCGCAGCTGCGCGTTTTCCAGTTTCGTGGCCAGGCTGTCGAGCTTCATCTCGATCACGCTCTGGCCGCGGATGTAGTCGTCGCGAAGCACGTACTGGAACGGAAGCTCGGCCTTCAGGCTCATCAGCTCTCGCTCAACGCGCTGCCACTGGTTGGTTTCTTCCCGCGCGGCCTGCTCGATGGCGTCCAGCCGGTAGGAGAGTTGTTCATGGTTCGCCAGGCGTGCCTGGTCTTGGCTTGCGAACCTCGCATCCAGGCTCTTCTGGATCTGGTTGAGCAGCAGCTTGCCGCCGCCCGCACAGGCCCCGAGGAAGGTCAGCAGCAGAGTGATCAACTGCCACAGTTCCAGCTCGACCTTCATTCCCTATTCCCCTTGTTCCAGTAGTGCGTTGAGCTGAGCGAGATTGCGAAGAGACCAGGCCCCGTAGTCCTGGGCAAAGGCCAGGATGTCCGCCGGAGTGACGCCGCTTTCCAGTAACTCGGCGTCAGAACCGGCGGCGGGCCAGGTCGCTGCTTGAGTGCCGGCGGAAGCGGCGCGCGCTCCTGTGGCGGGCAAACCGGCACCGAGGGCGGTGTTGAAGTCGCGCACCCAGCCGCGAGTGAAGACACAGCGAGGGATAGCAATAGGCGCAGCACCAGGTGCCGCTCGGTAGGCGGTCGATACATGGGCGATTCGCTCCTGGAGTTGGTGTCGGGTGTCGGTCAGTTGCTGCTGTACCTGCAGCAGTTGCTCCTCGGCCAGGTTGGCGCGCGCGATCTGCTGCTTGTAGTGGACCAGGCTGTCCTGAAGGACCTGGGCGCGCTCGTTGGCGTGCTGCATCTGCAGGTTGAGCAGAGCAGCGTCACCCTCCGCGCGGGCGGCGGCATACCCACGGTCGTAGCTGGCGGAGCCGTGGATCACCACAGCGGCGCCGCACAGCACCGCGCTCAGCACGAGCCAGAACGTGCTGGTGCGCAGGAGGCTAAGGACGGCCATGGTTCCTCCGCTTGTACTTGCGTGCCTTACGTTTCGCCCGAGCCACCCCCGACTTTCCGTGTCTCTCCCGAGGGAGCGGCGAATAGTGGAACTCTGGCCGGGCCAGCCAGTTGCGGGATGTGGCGCCGAGGGTGATCGAGCCCACCAGGCCAACGGCCAGGCAGCTCATGAGCAGGCGTTTCATAGCTGATACCTCTGGCCGCACACACCGTCGCCCCACTGCAGATAGATCCGCTCGTAGCGCAGCAGGATGAGGCGCGGGTAGTTGCGGTTCTCGCGGAAGTTGGCGGCCGAGCGCCCGGCGTTGAAGCGCTCGACGGAATCGAACCAGGCCAGCTGGTCGGCGCCGGATGCCGAGGCCAGCCTACGGTCGCGATTTACCCACCCCTGGCCGCCGTTGTAAGCGGACAGTACGAATGCCCAGCGATCACACTCGCTGGAGGCCTGGTTTCGGTCGTAGAGCCAACGGTCGTAGGTGACCAGCGCGCGCAGTGCCCAGCCAGGATTGAACGGCTGATTGGTGCCGAGGGCGGCCGGATACAGGCCGGCGATCCACTCCGCGGTTCCGGGCATGAACTGCGCCAGACCCTGGGCACCAACAGGCGAGCGGGCATCAGCACGCCAACGGCTTTCCTGGTGAACCTGTGCGGCAAAGGTGGCGATCGGCGCCGACAGGCCCCATTCGGCATGGGCGCTGCGCACCAGGGTGCGCCGGTATTGCTCGGCGGCAGTGGGGATGCGATCCGTCGCGAAGGCCGGCTGGCAGGCGGTCAGCAGACCCAGCAGGCCGAGGGTGAGCAGGCGCTTCATCCGAAGAAGCCTCCCCACCACACCAGGGCCGTCATCGCGATCACGTCGAACACGCGCTGCTTGAAGCTGATCACGTTAGTGAGGCCATCGCACGCATAGGACGTAACCAGGACCACAGAGGCCAGGACGATCCAGATGATTTGCGGGACGCCCATGGTCAGAGCCCCAGCGTCAGGCCGAGGATGCAGGCCAGCACGATCAGCCCGCGGCGCAGCCAGGCACCCACGACCACCAGGTTGGCCGAGCATTCGTGCGGGCGGGCCACGTACGGAAACAGGCTGCGGTCGATCCAGTAGCCGGCCACTGCGCCCAGCGTCACCAGGACCAGCTTATAGGCGACGACCTGGAGCTGCTCCGGGCGAATGGCGGCGAGGATGATCAGCAGGACGAGGGTGACCAGCGTCCAGCTGGTCATACGCGGCGCGCGGCGGCGCCGGGGTTGCGGCGATGACATGACGATGCTCCCGATGGGGTGGCCATCCCTGGCCAACTGATGGGCATCCTGCTCCTGCAGGACGCCCGGACATCATCGTCACGCGCGCGCGAAGGCTCTTTTTGGGTACCGAACAATCAATCGATAGGGCGACGGATCAGCATTGGATCTCCATCACCGAGGAGACCACCACCATGTCCAGGCATGAAGACCTGTTGCTGCAACTCATCCAGCGTGAGCCCGACAAGATCAGGAGCATCCTGGGGCTGCCCGCTCCAAAGCCAGACCTGTCCTGGTACGAAGGAGCAGACGTCTGGATCGAAGCTGGACACCGTAGCGACAGGGGCGCGGAACTACGCATAGCCTTCGGGGGGCCACTCCCGCATGGCTATGCCGATTTCTGGATACCGTTCAGCGGACCGGATGGCAACGCGCTGGGCTGGCTGCGCTTCAGCTACATCACCACGGTACGGGAGAAGTCTCTGTTCACCGCCTCTGAATGGCGCTCCGCAGGCGAACCTGCACCGGCCGAAGAGAGCCGGCTGGATCTGCCGATGGACCCGCTGCCGGGAGGTTTCGCACCCGTGTCCAGCAAGGGCGCGAGTGACGGTGCCGATCAGCACTCTGTAGCGCACAGAGCGAGCAAAGGGATCGATGAGCACCTCTTGGTGGCAATGGCAGATCCCAAAGTGATAGCAGCAATCATACAAGCAGCACGGATCAAGCGGTTTGCAAAGATCGCCCCCTTAAACACACAGGAGTGGGCGGCTGAAACAGAGCGGATGAAGGCTCAGTTTTCGTCTCCTGCTGCCGAAGAGTCGACCACACCGGACACCCTGCAATACATCGGGTTTTCAGGGCCTCAGCGTGCCTTGCTGGACCAGTTGGCGCAGTACTGGCTCAGGATCGCCGCAGTGTCGAAGCGCGAGGCTGAGGCGAACCCCAACCCCGACCGGAAGCGCGGGCTGGAGCTGAGGTACATGGCGCACTACAACTGCGCGGCGGAATTACAGAATCTGCTCCAGACCGGGGAGCTTCCGGGCCATCTCGGTTTTCAGGTACTCGCGCAAAAGCCCGAATGACCAAGAGGCCGAGGGCTTCAGAATGACGTCCTTGGCCTTCTTCCACAGCGTGTCCTCACTTACCCAGCATACCCAAGAGCTGACGGTAGACTCCCTCGATAAGGTCGGGCAAGGGTGGAGTGCTCTCTCTTTCCTCGATGCCGAACCAGTACTGCTCTCGGGAGTCCAGTATCTGGTTTTGGCTAGTGACATAAGTCGTCACCAACTGCACAGCCAACTTCATGACTTCTCGCCTGGTTTCTTCACTGAAATCATTCATCGCAGCATCTCCGTAATCATCATTCGCCGCCTTGGCGTTTCTCTTTCGCACGGTCCTTGTGCGCCAGAGCACTCGCTGTGCTCTCCATGGCTCGCCGTCCCTCTTCATCTGATCCCCGATAGTTCTCGATCAGGGCCTTTTCTCGCTGATTGAGCCTGTACTCGCCAAGCGGTTCAGCGACGACTGAGTGCGTGACTGGATTGGCCTTTTTGGTCAAATGTGCCGTCAACGCCACATTTGACCCGTAGGTCATAGCCTGACCCCGAACTCCAGTCACGACATACAACACGTCCAGTCCGTGCTCAGCCCATGCCGCAAGCACCGTGGCATTAGGCGCTGCAGCGCCTTTTTCCCAATTGATCTGTGAGTGCTTGGAAGCCCCAGCCAAAGCGGCGAAGTCCGTTTGGTTGTAGCCCAGGCGTTCTCGCTCAGCCTTAAGTCGCTCGCCAAGGTTCATAAATATCTACCATTCGCTTGACGAGTAGAAAATTCTCTACCATCATCAACCCAACAAAACACAAACATCATTCAGCAACCAGTCAAGGAGCCACCGCCATGGCTACCCAGAAGGCACTGACCCCTGACCAGGTCAAACAGCGTTTCCGCCAGCGCGGAATCACCATTACCCAGTGGGCCGCAGAGCATGGTTACAAGCGCAACGCTGTGTACCGCGTGCTCAACGGCTTCGACAAAGCCAACTACGGCCAGGCCCACGACATCGCCGTAGCCCTCGGCCTCAAGGCCTGCGACCCCGTCGCCGCCTAATTCTTTCACCTCCAACAACAGCAGTGAGGGACACCGCCATGTCCATCAATCGTTTTCAGGCTTCTGGCCAGCGCCTGGCTGCTTGGGCTCGCCAGCAAGGCTTGGTGCCGGCATCAGTTGAAACCTTGAACGCCGCAGCAGCACCTCGGGTTCATCAACCAGCATCCCAAGCATTCGCTGAAACAGCACGTCCTGAAGCGAGTCCGGCTCTATCTGCTGGTTGTGCCAGTCCGCAAGTAGACGGGCGTACTCCGCTGTATCCAACTGCCCCGTCTTGCCCAGTGCCAGCACCAACGCCTGAAGCAGTTGCATCAGTCCCTCGATGCCTTCCAGAGCCCAGTCCCGGCCCGTTTCCTGTTCTTCCATCCGTCCTCCTACCGAGGGTCACCGCCATGACCGACCAACCGCAACTCATGACCGAAGAGATCGAATTGATCCCTCATCCCATGGACGCCTGGCGCGCCGCACTCAACGCGCTGATCGCCTGCGCCCCTGGTGACAGTGCAGCCATCGCCGTACACCTGGCCGAAGCCCGCCAGCAGGCCCTGGTGTTCGTCGATCGCACTGCTGCCACCAAGGGCACCCGCAAGTTGGTCGACCGTCTGATGCTGATCGGCGCTGGCCGTATCGTGGGTGATCGCCTGCAGTCACAAGCCGCTCCAGCAACCGTTGCCTCCCTAAACCGCCGCGTAACCGCCCGCATGACCGTAGTGGTCAACGGCACGGACTACGACGTATCCGCCATGCCCGGCGTGATGGTGGGCGACATGATCCGCGTCGATCCCAACAACATGCCTCCAGCGCTCAATCCTGATGCTGTTCTCGGAGGATTCTTTCAACTTGGCCGGGTGTTTTCCCTGCCTGAAGCAGGTACTCCCTCAGAACCTGATCAGCCAAGTGCTCAAGAAAATGAGCTACCTCCGGTTGTACCTGCAACAGATCGGCGTGGTGGCGCATCTCAGCCTGCAAACGCTGAGTGTCAATCACACCCTGCTGCTGCAGAAAGCCAGCCAGCACCACATACCCACGCTCAAGCGCCTCAAACCGCGCCGCAAAAGCCTGATCAGCCATAACCCGTACCTCGTTGGTGAATGTACCCCAACAGAGTGGCCATTTGGTAACGACATTGCCAAGGGCAAAACAGAGTTTTTGATTGGAAGCCGCCTCAGACGGCCCAAAGGAGCCCCATCCAATGAAGCGCCGAAATTGGAAACACTGGGTGCCGCGCTCGCCAGCCGACGCACTGGACGGCTGCGCGCAGCTGGCCATGCAGCGCTACAACCGGGGAATCGAACGTTTGGCCTGTGATCACCTGGGCCAGAACAACCACAGTTCTCTCTATAAGTGGATCGGCAACGGCCGTCTGCCGCTGAGCCTGATCCTGCCGCTGGAGCACGCCTGCGGCCTGCCGCTGATCACCCGCTACCTTGCCGCAGCTCACGGCAAGCTCCTGGTCGACATCCCGGTTGGCAAGGCCTGCAACGCCAGTGACCTGCAGCAGCTGCAGGGCGTGCTGCACAACGCCACCGGCGCGCTGATGGCCTTCTACGACGGCAAGCAAACCGCCGAACAGACCCTGGACGCCATTCGCGCCGGCCTCGAATCCCTCGCTTGGCACCACGGCAACGTCGCCCAGGCAGAAACCCCTCAACTGGACTTTGGAGTGGCTGACGATGAGTGAGTCCATCAACCTGCAGGCGCTGCTGCAGCGCCTGGACGAGCAGGCCTATGAGCAGCTCTGCATCGAAGCTGCGCGCCTTGCCGAAGAGAACGAGTACCTGCGCACCGAGCTGACCCGCATGGAGGAATGTGCCGAAGGATGGTGCAACGAGGCCCAGCATCTCCACCAGCAACTGGCGGAAGCCACCGCAGGCCAGGCCGCTATCACCCAGTCCGGCGCCCTGATCGTCATTCCGATGGAGCGCTGCGCATGAGCACCAAACGCACCCACGACAGCGTCAGCCGCGCCCTGCGAGTACTCAAGGCCCTGCGCGGCCACACCCTCAATGGGCTGAGTAACGCCGAGCTGGCCAAGGCGCTGGGCGAGAGCCCGGCGAACATCACCCGCTACATGGACAGCCTGATCGAGGCCGGCTTCGCCACTCGCCTCGACAGCGGACGCTTCGCCCCGAGCATCGGCTTTCTGCAATACGCGATGGCCACCGCCGAGGAGCTGCAGCGCGGCGCCGCACGCATCAACGAGATCCAGGCGCGCATCAGCGCCCACTAAACAAGGAGCAATACCCATGAACTATCGGAAATCGGCTGGTGATCGGAGGGTTGCCTGATGGCTCGCAAATCACAAGCCGCTGTTGAACTGCTCGAAGATGACATCGAGCAAGGTCAGGCCCTGCTAGCCAAGCAGCACCAAATGGCCGCGCTCAACACCGAACACGACAACCAGGTCCGCGCTGTGGCTGCACAACTGGGCTATCAACTACCGGCCGATTGCACGGACCCAGACCTGATCCAGCGCGACATCGCCGCCAACATGCGCCGCAGCGTAGAGGCGTGCCTTGAAGTGGGGCGTGGCCTGCAGGTGTTGAAAAAGGCATGCGGACACGGTGAGTTCGCTGATCGCCTGGAGGTATTGGGAATTGACCGTCACGTTGCTGCCCGCTTCATGCAGTCGGCCGCCAAGTTCGCCAGCCTGGGCAACAACTCGACGTTGACCAAAGCTATTGGCAATCAGACCAAGCTCTTCGAAATGCTCGTCCTGGATGATGAAGAAATCCAGGAGCTGGAACTCACTGGCCAGACCGGCGAGCTGAGCATTGACGATGTGGCCACCATGTCGGTCAAGGAATTGCGCAAGGCCCTGCGCGAAGCCCGCGAAGACAAGAAGGCCCTCGCCCAGGTCAACGCCGACAAGAACACCAAGATCGACGAACTGGCTGCTCAACTGGCGCGAAAGCCGCTGGTGGTCGTGCAGCCGATGGATGAGCAGTTGGCCGAACGACGCGAAGAACTCGCTATCAAGGCCACCGCGGCCGAAGCCGCCATTGCCGGCGCACTGCATCCGGCCGTCCAACTGCTGGTCGAGAAAGGCGAAGAGTCCGGGCAAGACCAGCGTCCGATCATCGCCGGCATGCTCGCCCAGGTAGAGCTGGCGCTGCTGCAGATCCGCGCTGAATACAACATCCCCGCCACGCCGTCCGCTAGTGCCACGCCGACCTGGATGGTTGATGACAGCGAGGAGGCGGTGAAGGCCGCGTTGGCCGAAGCCGCCAAGCAGGGTGAGTAAGCCTATGAGCGCCGTGATGACTCAACGCCTCGTTGCCCTGGCACACGAGCTGGATCGCTCCACCGCGAGCAGAACAGAGCTGTGCCAAGCGGCTGCGGACGATCTGCGCATCTCCCTGGCGACTCTGTACCGGAAATTGAAGGAGGTCACTGTGACCCAGCCCCGAAAGAAGCGGGTCGATGCCGGCACCTCAGCGTTGACTCGCGATGAGGCGGAGCTACTCAGTACCACGCTGATCCGCTCCATCCGCGATAACGACAAGCAACTCAGCACCCTGGAGCGCGCCGTCGAGCGTCTTCGCAACAACGGTAAGATCGTCGCAGGCTCTGTGGATCACCGTACGGGTGAAGTCACGCTCATGTCGCTCAGCGCTATAGGCCGGGCCTTGCGTGCCTATGGCTTGCACCCTGAGCAACTGCTGCGCCCTGCCCCAGCGGTCGAGTTGGTCAGTCTGCATCCCAACCACGTCTGGCAGATCGACGCCTCGATCTCCACTCAGTTCTACCTGGCCAATGACGGCGCACGTGCCATGAATAAGGCCGAGTTCTACGACGGCAAGCCAGAGAATCTCAAGCGCATCGAGAAACAGCGCCTATGGCGTTACGTCATCACGGACCACACCAGCGGTACCCTGTACGTGCATTACGTGCTCGGCGCTGAAAGCGCGGAGAACCTCTGCCATGTACTGATCAGCGCGATGGTCAAGCGTGGTGATACCGACCCGTTCCATGGCGTGCCCTTCATGATCATGACCGACCCCGGTGCGGCCATGACCTCCTCGATGTTCCGCAACCTGTGTCGCGCCCTGGGCATCGAACTGATCATCAACAAAGTCGGTAACGCACGCGCCAAGGGCCAGGTCGAGCAGGCCCACAACATCGTCGAGCGTGAGTTTGAAAGTGGCCTGCAACTGATGCAGAAACCGCGCACTCTGGACGAGATCAACGGGCTGGCCGGACGCTGGATGCGGCACTACAACGCCACCGCCATCCACACCCGACATCACCGCACTCGCTACGCGGCCTGGATGACGATCAAGCCTGAGCAACTGCGCATTGCACCGCCTGCAGAGACGATGCGCGAACTGGCCATTGCCGCACCGGAGAAACGCAAGGTTTCTGCCCGGCTGCGGGTGCCGTTCCGCGGCGCCGAATACGACGTATCCGTTATCCAGCACTTGCAGGTCGGTGACCAGGTGCTGGTTACCCGCAACCCGTTCCGCGATGCGGATAGCGCTCAGGTTGTGCTTGTTGGAGACGACGGCCGCGAGCACTACCAGGTGGTCGAGCGTGTTGAGCGTGACGACAACGGGTTCGCGGCTAACGCTGCCACTCGCCGGGTGATTGGCGAAGAGTACCGAGCCTTGCCAGAGACCGCCGCGCAGAAGGACCGCAAGCACCTGGACCAGCTCGCCACCGGCACCAGCTCGGTCACGGAGGCAGAAAAGGCGATCAGGTCGCGAGCAGTGCCGTTCAACGGCGAGATCGATCCGTTCAAGGAACAGGCCAACACCGTGTTGCCAACCTACCTGCCCAAGCGCGGTACCGAACTGGAGACTCGCGTCACCGTGGCTGGCTTGGCCTCGGTCGAGCTGAAACCACTGAACCGCATCGAGCTAGCCAAGGCGCTGCGCGCACGTATGGGTACAGCCTGGACACCAGCATCCATGGAGTGGCTCAAGACCAACTACCCGGACGGCGCTATGGAGGAGCAACTCGACAGCATCGTTCAGCAGTTGCAGGCACCTGCACGCCCAAGCCTGCGCCTGGTAGGGGGTGAGTAATGCTGCGTCTGAAGGAAGTACTCGCAACCCTCAGCCTTGGCCAGGCTGATCTGGCCAGGGCGATGAAGCTCAGCCCGGCAGCCATCGCTCAGTTGGTCAATCACGACCAGTGGCCCAAGTCCATCGACAAGCAGGAGCTGTGGGGCCGTATGGCCGACTGGCTCTATGACGTTGGTGCGCAAGACGGCGACATCGCCGCCTTGGAAGAAGAAGTGGAGTCGCCGCGCGCCAACGCGGCGACTCCTGCAACCCCGGAAACCAATCACGAAAACCAGGAGTGCCCCGACATGCTAATGGCAAAACAATCCCTGCGGCCAGACACCAAGCGCGCCTTCGGCGTGATGGTCGACCCGTTTGGCGATCTACGCTGCGCCGAAGACATGTATTTCAGCGGCGATATTCGCTACATCCGCGAATCGATGTACCAAACCGCACGCCATGACGGCTTCCTCGCCATCGTGGGCGAGTCCGGTGCCGGCAAGAGCACTCTGCGTCGCGATCTGACCCACCGTCTTCGCAACGAGCCGGTCATAACCATCGACCCCTTCGTGGTTGGCATGGAGGCCAACGACATCAAGGGCAAGACCCTGAAAGCGACTCACATCGCAGAAGCCATCATGTATGCCGTGGCACCGCTGGAAACACCTAAGTCCAGCCCCGAAGCTCGCTTCCGCCAGGTCCACACCTGCCTCAAGAACTCATACGCCGCCGGCAACCGTCATGTCGTGATCATAGAAGAGGCGCACTCGATCCCGACCCAGACCCTCAACCACCTCAAGCGCATGCGCGATCAGTTCGAGGACGGATTTGACAAGCTGCTCAGCATCATCCTGATCGGTCAGCCCGAACTGCTCATCAAGCTGTCGCCACGCAACGCCGACGTGCGCGAAGTAGCCCAGCGGGTCGAGATCGCCATCTTGCCGGCCATCCCCTCGGGTGATGTAGAGCAGCACCTGGCATTTCGTGTCGGACGCGCCGGCAAGAAGCTGGACGAACTGATCGACCAGGGTGGCATCCACGCCATCGTTGAACGCCTCGCCAGCTCCGGCAAGGACGGAACCAGCCAGCTCTATCCGTTGGCGATCGGAAACCTCTTCAACGCAGCGCTGAACCTGGCTGCCGAGATCGGTGAAAGCCGCATTACCGCTGATGTGGTCAAGGGGGTGTGAGATGAACGTCGTACCGATCACTGGCCGCCGCCCTGAAGAGCATCCGAAAGCTACCCATCTGCCGCTCTGCACCGTGCTGACGCCAGAGCTGGCCCGCTGCCTGGAGGCCGTCAACAGCGCCACCCGCGCCTTGCGTCAGGCGCGCATTCCGATTGAGCAGACGTCGGTGCTCGATCGCCGCCTGTTCATCCGCGAAGAGGATTCGCTGCGGCTGCACCGCCACTTCCGCAAAGCCATCCGCGGCATTCGCCAGACCACTTACGGGATGGTCACCGTCCATGTCGTCAGCCTGCTCGACGTCGACGTGGCCTGGACGACCCCGGTGAAGGAGCAGGATCAATGACCGTCATCACCCATGCTTACACCCCGCTGATGGACGTTGATGCCATGAGCGAGGAGGACTGCCGCCTGGCCCTGAAGGATGTTCTGCGCGATGGGTTCGCTAAGGACCAGCAAATGGTCGAGCTGAAGACCATCAACCACACGCTGAATCAGCAGCTCAATCACGCGAACAACATCTTGATCAAGCTGGCGGAGTTGAAGCTGGCCTATCAACACGAGGCGTATGAAGCCGAGCTGGAGCAGTTGGCCGCTTACTACCTGCACCTCAAGGCCGAGCAGCAGACTGCTGGGAGGGTGCACTGATGAACAACGACACACAGCGGAACCAGTGCGATGGCTGCCAGGCCGGCGTGCCGCTGGAGAACGGCAAACACCGAATGGGACGTCCTGGTGGCTACCCCGACCTCATGAGCTGCACAGCCCATCTCTATGGGGCGCCGCAAGTACAGCCTGTGGCATGGGCCATTTTCGACGGCGCCTGGATCTCGGACCACACGGCTGATCCAAACCGAGCGGAGCAATGGGCTGAGGATGGCAAGAACGTGATCGCTCTTTTCGCGATGCCGGTCCAGCAGCCGGTATCTGCTTTCGCTCGGGATGTGCTGGCAGAACGGCAGCGACAGATCCGACAGGAAGGCTTCAGCCCCGACCATGACGCTGAGCACCGAGGCGGTGAACTAGCGCTGGCTGCTACCTGCTACGCCGACGAAGCCGTTACGCAGATCTGCCAGCCAGAACGAGAACCGTGCCTGACGCAACTGGTGCCGGGCTGGTGGCCGTTCGAGCCATCCTGGTGGAAACCCAGCCTGGACGTTCGAAAGAACCTAGTGAAGGCCACGGCGCTGCTCCTCGCACAGGGTGACGCGCTCGACCTGCAGATTGATACCGAGCTGGAGGGACGTCCCCATGGCTGATGTTCTGGAAATCGACTGCCCCGCGTGCAGCACTCCGTACCCCGAAATCACCGCAGGCTCTGCAGCTCATGACCCGAGCCTGATCGAGCTGGTGATCACCTGCAGCAACTGCGGACACATCCTGAATGCGTTCGTCTCTCTGGCTGAGATGAGCGTTGTACCGAATCCCGAAGAGGAAACACCCCATGGCTGAACAAGTAGTGCACGTTCCCGCCGGGTACCGCATGGACGCCAAGGGGCGCCTGGTACCTGAAGAAATGATCAAGCCCATCGACCTGGAGCGCGACCGCCTTGTGCAGGAGATCGTTGCCAAGGGGAAGGCTCTGAACAAGGCGTTGCTGGATTTCAAACTGGCGACATTCGGCGATATCGAAGCCTTCATCACACTGTCGGCCGAGCAGTACCAGGCGAAGGTAGGTGGCAAGAAGGGCAACGCCTCCCTGGTCAGCTTCGACGGTCGCTACAAGGTCATTCGGGCCATGGCCGACAACATCGCCTTCGACGAGCGCCTGCAGGCGGCCAAGGCGTTGATCGACGAGTGCCTCCACGAATGGACAGAAGGTGCTCGCGCGGAGGTCATCACGCTGATCAACGATGCGTTCCGCGTTGACCAGGCGGGAAACATCCGTACCGGCAGCGTGCTCGCTCTGCGCCGCCTACAGATCGACGACGAGCGCTGGCAACGTGCAATGCAGGCCATCGGCGAGGCTGTCCAGGTCGTGAGCACCAAGGCGTACGTGCGTATCCAGGAGCGGGTCGGGGACACCGACCAGTACCGCTCCATTCCTCTTGATATCGCGGGGGTGTGACATGGACCAGGACCGTATCCTCGACAAGATCAAGAAGTGCCTGGAAATGGCCAAGGGGCGGGGTTCCAACCCGAACGAGGCCGAGATCGCGCTGCGTCATGCCCACAAACTGATGGAAGCCTACAACCTGGAGATGGGCGACGTGCTGGCCAGCATGGCTGGCGAGGCCAGGGTTCCCGCCGGCTCGGATGGAAAACCGCCGGCCTGGCGGGTGCGCCTCGCTCAAGTGTGCTGCCATGCCTTCGGCACGCACCTGATCATCTGCACCTCCTATTTCGAAAGCGCTTCGTTCCTGTTCGTCGGCTGCGCGGCGGCGCCGGAGCTGACCGGCTACGCCTACCAGGTGCTGGAGCGACAGCTGCAGAAGGCGCGCAAGGACTTCCTGAGCACACAGAAACGCTGCAAGCGGTCCACCAAGGTGGCCCGTGGAGATGCCTTCGCACATGGATGGATTGAGGCCGTGTACGCCAAGGTCGACCAGTTCGCGGGCGTCGACGACAACATCGCCGACGCGATCCAGGCGTACATGGCGAAGCACCACGCTGACGTCGGCAAGTTCGAGATGAAGCGCCGCAAGCTCAAGGCACGTGACGAAGTGGCCAGTGAAGCGGGGTATGCCGCGGGCAAGCGCGCGCGGCTGCACCAGGGGATCGGGCACCAGGCCGTGGCTCGGCTTACTCAGGGGGTGTGATGTGGCCACCGTACTTAGCCAAATCGCCCAGGATGCTCTTGGCCGAGCTTATGGCCGGCTCCGTCATCGCAGCGCATGCCGGAGCCGCAGGCCCTGGACTGATGAGGAAATGGAGCAGCTACGTCTGCGGTATCCCCATGAGCCTACTGCTGATATCGCCGAGGATCTTGGCCGCTCTATTCATATGCTCTACCACAAGGCCGAACAGCTCGGCCTCAGAAAAACGGCAGCCTTCCTCGCGAGTCCATTGTCCCGCCGTCTGAATGGCTCACAGGGCTCCGGGCACCGGTTCGCCAAGGGTTCCACTCCCTGGAACAAGGGGCTCAAGGGGTTGCCTTCGATTGGGCGTAGCTCGGAAACCCAGTTCCAGCCTGGCAGCAAGCCCGGCAATTGGCTGCCAATTGGCAGTCACCGGCTGAGCCGGGATGGCTACCTGCAGCGTAAGGTCACGGATACAGGCTATCCCCCCAAGGACTGGGTGGCCGTCCATACATTGCTGTGGGAAGAGCACAACGGCCCAGTTCCAGAGGGACACTGCCTCTGCTTCAGAGACGGTAACAAGCAGAACATCACCCTGGACAATCTCGAACTCATCACCCGCGCCGAACGTATGCGGCGCAACACCATTCACCGCTATCCGCCGGAGCTAAAAGACGCAATTCGCGTGGTCGGCAAGCTCAAGCGCACCATTCGGGAGATTGAGCATGAAAAACAAAGTTGAAGACCTCCGTAATCATCTCTTCGCCACCCTCGAAGGGCTGCTTGATAAAGACGAACCACTGGATATCGAGCGGGCGAAGGCGGTTGCCCAGGTGAGTTCGGTGATCATCGAGTCGGCCAAGGTCGAGGTGAAGGCCATGGAGTTGCTCGACGCCAATGGCAGTAAGTTTCTCCAGATCGGTGAGGAACCGCGGTAATGGCCCTCGCGAAAGCACTACTCAGCAAGATCCACATCGCTCGTCAGCAGCTCGGCCTGCAGGACGATGTCTATCGGCAGAAGCTGCAGGTGATGTTCGGCAAGGGGTCGGCGCGGGATCTGAACCTGCGCCAGGCCGAGCAGTTGCTGACGGAGTTCAAGCGCCTGGGCTGGCAACCACAGCCCAGCAAGCGAGCAGCCGGCAAGCCGCATAACTTCAGTCAGCTGCCCGCCGAGGTCCAGGTCATCGAGGCGCAGTTGGCCGAGATGAGGCTGCCCTGGAGCTATGCCGACAAGATCGCCAAGCAGATGTTCGGCGTGGCCAAGGTCGCATGGCTGAAGAAGCCAGATCAGCTCACGGCAATCCTGGCGGCGTTGCACGTCGAGCAGGAGAAACGGTACCTCCTCGCCGAAGTGGATCGGCTCTGCCAGGGCCTGGGCATCGAGCATCCAGAACAGGCGGCCGGCCTGGAACAGCTGCCGAAAGGATGGCGGCGGCAGCGTCCAATCCTCAAGGCCCTGGTGGAAACGCTCCAGGCGGCCGCAGATAGCAAGCGGAGGTAATAATGAAGGAGATCCGTTCGCAGCAGATCCGCCGCCGGAACAACATGCTCAGCGAGCTGGCCGAACTGATCGTCGAAGCGTTCGTGCGCAACGGGATTCCTCGGGAGAAGGCGGTGCCCGAGTCGGAAGAGGTGGCGTTCCAGCTGCATCGGCGCTGGGCCGGTTTGACATTTGTTTTCCCGGTCAAGGATGACCTGGCCCGCAAGCGTCTGGAGTTGCACATCCTGCAGCGCTACGATGGATCGAACGCCGACAAGCTGGTCCAGGAGTTCGGAATTTCAGAAGGGCTGATCTACGAAATCGTCAGGAAGCACCGCAGGCAGCGAAAGGATCAGATGACGCTTTTTGACCCGGCCGAATGAGCCGGGTCTTCGTTTCACCCCTGGCAACACCTTTTCATTCTCTCGTCCCGATATTCCCCATCCCCTCCCGCTATATCTCGATTTTTCGCGCACCTCCCCCTAGGTATTTCTCACCCTCTCTCAGACTGCGCCGGTCAAT